>Ga0213837_1001483_pt1 | contig 12630 bp, 12 predicted proteins | sample SWPATP12_FD_160572 | JGI IMG/M metagenome (GOLD analysis project Ga0213837, IMG submission 160572) | Coastal seawater microbial communities from Marineland, Florida, United States - SWPA TP1 #2 | ecosystem: Environmental > Aquatic > Marine > Coastal | place: USA: Florida | collected 2016-08-06
GCGTGCGGGCGAAAGAGGCGGGGTTTGCGCATCACCTGGCCAAGCCGGTGGACATGGCGGCTTTGCTGCGCATCCTGCAAGCCGTCGCCAGCGCGCCTACGCCTCGCTGAGCCCTGCCATCTGCGCCAGCAAGGCCGATCGCGCGGCGTCGATCTGGCGCGCATTCGTGCGCGAAGAAAGAAAGGCGCGCTCCTTGCGGCCAAGGAAGTAGGCGACCCGTTCCGCGTTCGCGCCGGACGGGTGGGGCAGGCCATGCAGGATGCGGTCGCGCCGGATCAAGCCTTCGCGCGCCAGCCAGTCGAGCCCCTCGGCGACGCTGCCGCCCATCGGGATGTAGAGCGCATCGGGGAGCTGGGCCGCCTCATGGGCGAAATAGCGCAGCACCTGCTCGCGCAGGAAGGGCAGCTTCGCCATGCCGGGCGTGCCGCTGTAGTTGCGGCCATCGACGAATACCGGGTGGCGCAGGATCGCGCTGATCTGCACCAGCTGGGCATCGGCGTCGAACAGCGAGGCGCAACTGGCGATGCCGAGCCAGCGCTGCACGCCGATGGCGTCGAGCAGGGCGACGAAGTTGGGCCGGATCGCGCCGCTGAAGGCGCCGGCCAGGCGCGCGGCGCGCAGCACCTCGCTTTGCGTTGCGCCGGCGGCCATGCTGCGCTGCGCCTGTGCCATCGCATTTTTCCACTGCGCGAAGCCCGGCGCGATGCCGACCACCACGATGCGCGCGTTCGTGTTCACATACTCGAAGGGGATGTAGTGCACGCTGAACCGGCCTTCGCGCGCGAGCAGGAAGCGCTCGGGGAGGGCGTGCGGCGAGGAGACCGCTGCGAGGTCGAGTCCGCGGATGGCGTCGGCGTAATCCGGAAACAGCAGCGGGGGCATGGGCAGGGTCGTTGGTAAATACAATTGGGCAAATGCAGTTATATTTAAGAAAATTATAGTTCCTGCAACAAATGGAGTAAAGCGAAAATGGCGCCGGGGGGTCTGGTGGTAAGCTTCAGGTTAGGAATCTGCTTCAAGGATGAGGCCGTTTCTGACATCAGACGGAGGTTGCCATGCCCCAGGTTGCTTTGATCACGGTTCACGGAATGGGCGAAACGCCGCGCGACTATGCCGCCGGCGTCTTTGGCGAGATGCGCACGCGGCTGGGGCCGGCGCTGCGCGAGCGCGCCGCCTTCTACGCCGTGTATTACCAGGACATCCTGCAAAAGAACGAGCAGACCGTCTGGGACCGGGTCGACGGCGCCGGCCAGGTGCATTACGACGCGCTGCGCAAATTCATGCTGTTCGGCTTTGCCGATGCCGCCGGGCTGGAAAACCGCAAGGAAGATCCGGGCTCGGTCTACGAGCTGGCGCAGGGCCAGATCGCACGCGCCCTGCTGGCCGCCTGCGCGGCCAACCCCGACATGCCGGTGGTGTTCCTCGCGCATTCGCTGGGCTGCCAGGTGCTCTCCAGTTATATCTACGACGCGCAAAAGGCGGGCAAGGGCGGGCGGGTCGAAGCCGGCATCTGGCGCGACATCGATGCCTGGTCGCGCCCGGCGCTGGGGCGCGTGCTGAGCGCGCGCGAAAAGGCTTACCTGGCGGCAGGCACCTGCAGCGCCCTCGTCACGACCGGGTGCAATATCCCGATTTTCGTCGCCGCCCACAAGGAAATGCACATCAAGCCGATCGCGCCGCCCACGCCGCTGTTTCGCTGGCTGAACCTGTACGACCCGGACGACGTGCTCGGCTGGCCGCTGCAGCCGCTGTCGGAGGGCTACCGCACGCTGGTCGAGGACCGCACCCTGAATGCCGGGCGCGGCGCGGTGAACTGGCTGCTCAAGAGCTGGAATCCGCTGTCACACAACAGCTATTGGCAGGATGACGAGGTGCTCGAACCGCTGGCGACGATGCTGCGGCGATTGGTCGCGTAGGGTGTCCACCCTACGTATAGGTTATGCCCGCTGTAACGTAAACATCGGCCTCATGTCCCCCGCCACCGTCCCGCGCGCATTCTTGATCAGCGGCCGGCGGAAGCGCTCCAATACCGCGCGCCTGCCGTCGTCGAGCAGGCCCAGTTGATCGAGCACGTTATACGTCACCGTGTGCAGCCCGCGGTTATTCCCGTCCGCGATCTTGATCGCGATGCCGATCCCGCGCGAACGGATGCCGATCGCCTGCACCGCGTCCGCGCCGATCTTGGCGACCCAGTCGCCTCCGCCCGCCGTCATGAGCACCAGGTCGCTGCGTTCGGTCCCGGAGACCATGTCCGGCCGGTGCGTCATGGCGTCGAACAGCGGCCCGAGCGCGCTGCCGAGGCGGGCATCGCGCGCGCCTTGCGCCAGGCGCGCATACAAATGGGCCAGGCTGGCCAGCGGCAGCGCATAGTTGGGCGCCGAGCAGCCGTCGATCCCGGAAGGTAGTTGCGCCTCCGGCAGGTTCACGGCATCGGCCAACGCAGCGCGGATCGCGCGCTGCAGCGGGTGATCGCGCTCGACATAGCCGCCGGTCGGGGCGCCATGCTGGCGGCACCAGGCCAGGAAGCCACTGTGCTTGCCCGAGCAGTTGTGGTGCAGCGGCGTCCAGGCCTGGTCTTGCGGCACCGGCAGGTTGTTCGTTTCGTAGTACAGCGGCGCGCCGCAGCCGCATTCGAGCCGGCCGGCATCAAGGCCGATCTTGGCGAGGATGGCGCGCACGCCGGCCAGGTGTTTTTCTTCGCCCGAATGGCTGGCGCAGAGCAGCGCGATTTCTTCCTCAAGCAGGCCGAATGCGGCGGGGCCGTCGGACAGCAGGAAGGGCAGGGCCTGGAAGGGTTTCAGGGCCGAGCGGGTGAAGGTTTGGTAGTGCGGGTCGCCGGCCCAGGCCAGCAGGCGGCCATCGAGATCGACGACGGCGATCGAACCGGCGTGGATGTTTTCGATGGTGTAGCCGGTGTCAGGGTAGCCGCGCGTGGTGCCGACAAGGGGAACAGCTCGCATGCTGGGATCTCGTGGAGTGGTCGATCGCATGAGGGTAATGCAGGCGTGCCGAACGCGTCGCCACGCCTGCAGCCCGCCATTACATCGGCGCGCCGAATTTCCCGGCCTGGTAATCGCGGATCGCCTGTTCGATCTCGGCGCGCGAATTCATCACGAAGGGGCCATGCGACACCACCGGCGCGCCAATCGGCTCGGCGTGGCCGAACAGCACCACGCTGTCTTCGAGCGCCGTCATCTCGACCTCGTCGCCTTCGTGGCCCAGTTCGACCAGGTGGAAGGCGCTGATGCGGTCGTCCGCCACCCCGGCCTGCAGGGCGCCGCGCACGACATAGAGGAAGACGTTGCGGTCGGCGAGATCGCGCACGCGCAGGCGTCCGCCGGCCTTGAACTCGACGGTGCTCATGAAGACGCCGGTCAGCGACTGCACCGGTCCCCGGGTTCCTTCCCATTCGCCTGACGTCAGGTGCATGGTCACGCGGCCGCCGTCGAGGCTCAGGGCGGGGATGTCTTCCTTCTGCAGGCCGGTGTAGGCCGGCTGCGTCATTTTCAGGTGCGGCGGCAGGTTGACCCACAGCTGCAGGATCTCCAGCGGCCCGCCAGTGTCGAGGAATTCGCGCGGCGAGATCTCGGCGTGAATCAGGCCGCTGCCGGCCGTCATCCACTGCACGCCGCCGGCGCGGATGATGCTCTCGTGGCCGGCGCTGTCCTTGTGCGTCAGCATGCCGTCGAGGATGAAGGTGACGGTCTCGAAGCCGCGGTGCGGATGCGGGCCGAAGGGCAGGCCGCCGTTGTGCGGCGGGTAGGTTTGCGGGCCGTGGTGGTTCAGGAACAGGAAGGGATCGACCTGCTCCAGGTGGCGGCTGGGCACGGGGCGCTGGGTGATCAGGTCGCCGATATCGTCGCGCATGGCCGGATGAATCCGGCGCACCAGTTTGTCAGTCATGCTTGTCCTCGTTCGTTTCTCGTGTTTGTCGTTATCGCAACGATACCGGAATGTGGCGCATTCCGTCGCGCCCCCGGCCGGCCGGCGAGGGCTATGCTAGACTCGTTGCGCTTATGCAATGGAGACAGTCGACACCATGAAACGAACCATCCTCGCCAGCCTGCTGCTGGCAGCCGCGGTGCAGGCCCACGCCGCGCCTGCCCCGTCCAGCAAGGCGCCCAGCCCGGCCGCCGTCAAGGCCGCGAGCTACGCGGTCACGACCTACCGTACCGACGTCGTCAAGACGCTCGCCGGCCTGGTCAGCTTCAACACCGTGGCCACTCCGGATCTCCCGTCCGACCGCGACCCGCAGCACATCGCCTTCAAGGACTACCTGAAAACCGAGGCAAACCGTCTCGGTTTCGATTTCGCCGACCATGGCTGGGTGGTGGTCATCGGCTTGGGCAAGGGCGAAGAACGGGTCGGCGTCGTCACCCATGGCGACGTGCAGCCGGTCGACCCGTCGAAGTGGAAGAAGTCGCCCTTCGTGCTCGACCAGACCAGCGAACCGGGCAAACTGCTGGCGCGCGGCGCCGAGGACGACAAGGGCCCGATCGCCACCGCCCTGTACGCGATGAAGGCATTGAAGGACCAGCAGCTGCCGCTGTCGAAACGGATCGAACTGTATGTGTACATGGGCGAGGAATCGAACTGGCAGCCGCTGGTCGATTTCCTCAAAACAAACGAACCGCCGCAGATGAACATCACGCTCGACGCCGAGTATCCGGCCGTGGTGGCGGAAAAAGCGTCGGGCACGATCGCCGTGACTTTCCCGAAGGCGGGCGCGGCGATGCCGGCGGCGGGCGAGCCGCATATCGCCGCCTTTGCCGGCGGCTTCTTCGGCAGCCAGATTCCGGAAGACGCCAGCGCGACGGTCGCCAACGCCAGCCCCGCCATCGAGGCCCAGGTGCGCGCACGCGGCGCCCAGCAGGAAGGCATGCGCTACACGTTCACGCGCAAGGGCGCCGACCTCGCGGTGAGCGCGCGCGGCGTCTCGGCGCACTCCTCGAAACCCGAGGATGGCGTGAACGCCGTGGCGATGCTGGCCGACGCGCTGGCCGTCCAGCCCTGGCCGAACACGACCGCGGGCGCGGCCGTGAATTACCTGAACCAGATGGTGGGCACGGGCCTGTACGGCGAAAAATTCGGCAACATCGCCTACCGCGACAGCTTCATGGGACGCATGACGGTGTCGCCGACCGTGATCCGCCAGAAGGAAGAGGGCATCGAGGTCTCGATCAACCTGCGCCGTCCGCAGGGCAAGAGCATCGACCAGCTGACGGGCGAGGTGAATGCGGCCCTGGCCGGCTGGCAGGCGCGCAACCTGGCGCTGGCCAACATCACGGTGCGCACCAGCGAGCCCTGGCTGCGCAAGGATGTGCCGCAGCTGCCGGTGCTGTTGAATGTGTTTTCCTACTTCACTGGCATGAAGGATCCGAAGCCGGTGGCGATCGGCGGCGGCACCAATTCGCGGCTGTTCCCGAATGCGGTGAGCTTCGGTCCCGGCATGCCGGGCAAGGTCTATACCGGACACTCCGAGCATGAATTCATCACGCTGAAACAATTGCTGCTTAATCTGCAGATGTACACCGCGGTGCTGGCCGAGCTGGCGAAATAAGCCTGGCAGGACGCCGGCGCGGGTGTGCCGGTGTTTCCCTTTCTACCACAAGCGCCTGCAACGGGCGATGCCAGCTGGCGCGGCTCCGGTTGGGCTTGTCAGTGTTTGTCTTGCCAAACCCCGTAAATACTTCTACTGGTTTTGTAGGTTTGAGCCTACAAAACCAGTCGGGGCGCTCGCCCGGGATGCGCGGCGCTCCGCGTTTTCATAGGAGCGATGCATCCCTGCTGCAACTGCACACGCCAGCCGCTGAGCTGAGTCGTTAACTGTTGGAAAATACATACGTTCTGAGCTGAAACTGTGGCGTAAACGCCATGTTACGATCATCGCTCGCCGCGAACGCAGGGGATTCGTATTGCCTGCGTGCGTTTGTGATCTGCCGACATGAAGCGATGCCATGCACAGTACAAGACCGACAAAACCCGACGCACGACACGCGACCCTCGATTGCAAGCGGCCGCTGCAGGAGGCCGCATGAGTTCCCTGGAACGCGCCGCCGAAGTGGCGGCCAAGCTGGCCTCCCTGCGCGACTGCCTGGAACGCAGCGGCGCCGCCGCGATCTGCCTGCGCGGCATCGACTGGTTCGCCTGGGCCACGGCGGGCGGCTCGAGCGCCGTGCTGCATACGGCCGAACTGGGCGTGGCCGAAGTGCTGGTGACGCGCGAGGACGCCGTCATCCTGACCGACGAGATCGAAGCGGCGCGCCTGCGCGAAGAAGAGGTCCCGGCGGGATTCACCTTCCACGTCACGCCCTGGGCCCAGGTCGAACTGCGTGCACGCTATGTGCTGGGCGTGGCCGGCGACGGCCGGGTGCTGTCGGACCGGCCGCACGGCAACGAGCAAGCGCTGCCGAACGCCTTGCGCCAGCGCCGCCTGGTGCTGCTCGAATCCGAACAGGCGCGTTACCGCCTGCTGGGACGCGAAGCGGCCGAGGCGATGACCGAGGTGATGCGCGCGGCGCGTCCCGAATGGACCGAATACGAGCTGGCCGGCGCGGGTGCGGCGGCACTCTGGCGGCGCGGCATCCATCCGGCGCTGGTGCTGGCGGCCGGCGAACGGCGTTTGCCTGTCTACCGCCATGCCACACCGTCGAACGAACGGATCGGCGCGCGCGCGATGCTGGTGTTCTGCGCCCGCCGCCATGGCCTGTATGCGAACCTGACGCGCTTTGTTTCGTTTGGCCCGGCGCCGCAGGAACAGGGCGCGCTGATGGAAGTCGAGGCCACCGGACTGGCGACCGTCACGCCCGGCAAATCGCTGTCGGCGGTGTACCACGCCCTGGCCGCCGCCTATAACCACGCCGACCGCCGCGATGCGATCGACGAACACCACCAGGGCGGCATCACCGGCTACCTGGCGCGCGAAATCGTCGCCACCCCGAGCACGGCGATCGAACTGGAAGAAGGCATGGCCTTCGCATTCAACCCCAGCTTTGCAGGCCTGAAAATCGAGGACACCTTCCTCCTCGGCCCGCAGGGACTGGACAACCTGACGCTGGACCCGCAATGGCCAGCCGTCACCGTACATGGCCGCCAGCGGCCGCTTTGGCTGGAGACAAACTGATGGTGACAACCGATTCCTTCTTCGGCGGCGCGCCCGAGGTCAACGCATCCGCACCCGGACGCGTGAACCTGCTGGGCGAGCACACGGATTACAACGATGGCTACATGCTGCCGGTGGCCACGCCCCAGCGTACGACGGTGGCGCTCGGCGCCAGCGGCGACGGCCATTTCCATTTTTATTCGAGCACGCTCGATGCGAGCGTGACGTTCGAACCGGGCGGCAGCGCGCCGAGCGGCTTCGGCAGCTATATCGAAGGCTGCATCCGCCTGGTCGAAGCCGAAGGCGTGACCGTGCCGCCGCTGCGGGTCTGGGTCGCGACCGACGTGCCGGTGGGGTCGGGACTGTCCTCGAGCGCCGCGCTGGAAGTGGCGATGCTGCGCGCGCTGCGCCAGATGCTGGGCTTCGAGCTCGACGACGTCAAGCTGGCGCGCATCGCCCAGCGCGCCGAGATCGAATACGCCCATGTCAATTGCGGCATCATGGACCAGATGGCCTCGAGCCTGGCCGACGAATCGCACATGCTGTTCATCGACGCGCGCACGCTCGAGCACCGCCTGGCGCCGCTGCCCGAGGGCGTCGAGATCATCGTGATCGACTCGGGCATCGCGCGCAAACTCGCCGCCAGCAAGTACAACGAACGGCGCGCCGAGTGCGAGGAAGCCTCGCGCAAGCTGGGTGTGACGGCGCTGCGCGACGTGCAGGACCCGGCGGCGGTGGAAAGCCTGCCGGAGCCTTTGCGGCGCCGCGCACGCCACGTGGTGCAGGAAAACCTGCGCGTGCTGGAAGCGGCCGGCGGCGTGTCCGCCGAGCGCTTCGGCGAACTGATGAACGCGTCGCACTTCAGCCTGCGCGACGATTACGAAGTATCGATCCCCGAACTCGACGTGCTGTGCGCGCTGCTGCGCGCGCAGGAAGGCGTGGTCGGCGCGCGCCTGACCGGCGCCGGTTTTGGCGGCGCCTGCGTAGCGCTGTGCAAGTCGGGTCTCGCGCAAGCGGCGGCCGAAGCCGCTGTTAACGAATACAACAGGAACGGACGGGAGGGACGCATCCTGATCCCGCTTTTAAGTCCGGCTCCGACGCAAGGAAAGGAAAACAATGAGTCAATTTGAATACCCACGTCCCCAACTGGTCCGCGACAACTGGCTTTGCCTGAACGGCAAATGGCGCTTCTGTTTCGACGACGACATGCGCTTCAAGCGGCCGGGCGAGATCACGCAGTGGACCCACGAAATCGAGGTTCCGTTCGCACCCGAAACCAGGCTGTCCGGCATCGGCGACACCGGTTTCCACCGCTTCTGCTGGTACGAGCGCGAGTTCACCATGATGCCGACCGACGGGCGCACCATCCTGCACTTCGGCGCGGTCGATTATTTTTCGCGCGTCTGGGTCAACGGCCAGCTGGTGGCCGAGCATGAGGGCGGCCATACGCCGTTCTCGGCCGACATCACAGCGGCCATGAAAGCCGACGGCAAGCAGACCGTCACCGTGTTCGTCGAGGATGACCCGGCCGACCTGGCCAAGCCGCGCGGCAAGCAGGACTGGCTGCTGGAACCGCACTCGATCTGGTATCCGCGCACCACCGGCATCTGGCAGACCGTCTGGGCCGAGCAGGTCGAAGAGACCTTTATCGCGCGCCTGAAGTGGACCCCGATCTTCGAGACCTTCGAGATCGGCTGCGAGGTGTTTGCCGGCGGCGAGATCCGCGACGAGATGTTTGTCGAGGTCAAGATCTGGCATGGCGAACACCTGCTGGCGGACGACCATTACAAGTTGCTGGCCGGCGAAGCGAACCGCAAGATCGCGCTGTCCGACCCGGGCATCGACGACTCGCGCAACGAATTGCTGTGGAGCCCGGAGCGTCCGACCCTGCTCGACGCCGAGGTGACGCTGCGCTGCGGCGACAAGGTCGTCGACCGCATCCGCTCGTACACGGCGCTGCGCTCGTTCGCCATCAACCGCGACCGACTGATGTTGAATGGAAGGCCATACCAGCTGCGCCTGGTGCTCGACCAGGGCTACTGGCCGGAATCCTTCCTCACCGGTCCGTCGGACGAGCACCTGAAGCGCGACGTCGAACTGGCCAAGCTGATGGGCTTCAACGGTGTGCGCAAGCACCAGAAGATCGAGGATCCGCGCTACCTGTACTGGGCCGACAAGCTGGGCCTGCTGGTATGGGAAGAGATGCCTTCGGCCTACCGCTTCAGCGCCAAGGCGATCACGCGCATGGTGCGCGAGTGGACCGAGGCGATCGAACGCGACTACAGCCATCCCTGCATCATCGTCTGGGTGGCCTTCAACGAATCCTGGGGCGTGCCGAACCTGACGCTGACGCAGGCACATCGCAATGCCGTCGAGGCGCTGTACCACCTGACGCGCACGCTGGACGCAACGCGGCCGGTGATCGGCAACGATGGCTGGGAAGCCTCGGCCACCGACATCCTCGGCATCCACGACTACGACTGCGACCCGGAAAAGCTCGGCGCGCGCTATGCGGTCACCGACCCGGTGCGTACCCTGTTCGACCAGCGGCGTCCGGGCGGGCGCATCCTGACCCTGGACGGCTTCCCGCACCGCGGCCAGCCGATCGTGCTGACCGAATTCGGTGGCATCGCCTACGACACCAAGGGCACGCCGGAAGAGGGCACCTGGGGTTATTCGCGCTCGACCACGGCCGATGGCTTCTACAACCTGTACGGCGGGCTGCTGAAGGCGGTCAACGAAACCTTCATGTTCAGCGGCTTCTGCTACACGCAGTTCGCCGATACCTTCCAGGAAGCGAACGGCCTGCTGAACGCGGACCGTACGCCGAAGCTGCCATTCGAGGTGATCTCGGCCCTGACGCGCAATGCGCCGCACCGGCCGATGAAGCTCGAGGCCGACGAGAAGATCGATCCCGCCTGACCGGCAGGCCTTGCCGGCGCGGCCGCTCGGCCGTGCCGCTCTGGTGTGCGGGGCGGGTGCCCGGAAGCGTGTGCATCATGCGCAGCTGCACGTCACGATGGCTGCCTGTCGCGCTGGCGGCGTGCATGCTGGCGCCGGCGGGGCCGGCGGCGGCGCATGCGCGCCGCCCTGCCTGCCGAGGGCGTGTGCATGGCGGGCATGGTGCGTTGCAAACCATGGCTGCTGGCCAACCTGTTGCTGAGCATGACGCTGGAACGGCAGGGTTTTCGCCGCCGTGACGGCGTGGAAAACGCCTTGCTGGCCCAGGCGCAGCGGCGCCATACGCGCGTGGCCCAGCTGGAAAGCGCCGAGTTGCTGTTCGTTGGCGTTGGCTTGCTGCACCTGCTCGGCGAGAACGGCCTGCCGCAGTTGTTGGCGCAGCGCGGCTATCTGGTCGAACGGGTGTAGTAAATCTTGCGTAAATATGCGGCCCCATCCGCCTCGCTGCGGAATCGGGGCCGGCCGCCACGGCTGCGCGCGAAATTAACGCTGGATCGCACCGCCGCTGAGGCTCACGCGGTCGCCGCTGCGAAAGTCGGGCGTGGTTTCCTGCGTGATGACCTGGGTGCTGCCGTCGTCCATGCGCAGGGTGACGCGGTAGACGCGGTCAGCGCTGGCGCCGGTGGCGCCGCTGCCGCTGCTGCCCACCGCCGCCCCGGCCGCCGAACCGGCGCCGCCGATGCCGCTGGCCGGACGCGGCACCATTTCGATCGACACCACCGTGCTGTTCGGGCTGGCGCTCGATGCGGTGGCGCTGCCGCCGCTGGAGGCGCCTTGCGCGCCGCTGCTGGCAGTGCCGCTCATGCTGCCCGTGCCGGAGGTGGCGGACTGGTCGTAGCCGCTCGAGGTGCCGGTCGTGCCCGAGGCGCCGGACGACCCCGAGCTGGTGCCAGCGCCCGACGCCGCCCCGCTACCGGCGCCCATTGCAGCGCCGGCCTCGCTGCCGCTGGTGGCGCCGGACGCACTGCTGCCTTTGGCGCTGCTGCTGCCCGTCCCCGTGTCGCTGCTGCCGCGCATGGATGCGCAGCCCGACAGGCCGAGCGCCATGGCCAGCAAGCCCGCCAGCACCATGCTCTGGTGTTGTTGTTTCATGATGGATCCTCCGTTGATTTTGTCAGTGGGTATGCGTGACGATGACGTCTGCCACTTCGGTAAGAGGGGCAAACGGGCGCGACGTTCCAGCCGACTCGTGCGGAACATGAGCCAGATCAAGCGGGGTGTATCCGGGGAAATTGCGGTGGCGCCGGACTCAGCTGCGTTGCAATGCCGCCTTCGGCAAGACCATCCACAACAAGGCACAGGTGAAGAGCGCAGCGCTGCAGTCGACCAGCCAGTCGCCCACGGCGGCGCCGCGGTAGGGGAAGAAACTCTGCACCGATTCGTCGATCGCGCCCATCAGGGCGATCGCCAGCACGGTTGCGGCGGAGCGGCTGGCGGCGCTGCCGCAGCTGGCGGTGAACCAGAGCAGCGCCAGTACCGAATAGGCGCAGGAGTGCAGCACGACGCCAGGCGCGTACTGGCCGATGTCGGCGCGCGCGCCCGGGATCGACCCGGCGATCACGATGGCGAGGAACAGGAGGATCGCCGCGCCATGGCGCAGCCGGTTGAGGCGTGGGTCGAGCAGGAGCAGGTAGAGGGATTGCGGCATGGCTGACAAGCTGGCAAAACGGCAACCATACCACGGCATGCGACCGTGCGCTCGCACGGTCAGGGGTGCATCGGTGACGTTAAATCGTGAGTGCGGGGGCGCCGTCGGCATACCGTGCGTCGTAGCAGCTTTCGCATTCGGCGCAAAACAGGTGGGCCATGCGCACCGAGGTCTGGCGCAGCACGAGCTTGAGGGAGCTGCGCCGGCATTTCGGGCAGGCTTCGCGCACATTGCCGAAAGTGAGCAAGGTCAGCGTGTTCTGCTCGCCCTCGATGTGGTCGACCACGACCAGTGGGTTGAGCTCGCGGAGCACCAGGCAATCGACTTCTTCATGCTGGCGGCGGCTGGCGGAAGAATGCTCGGGGTGTTTTTCAGGCGTTTGAAGATTCATCGGTCCGACTCCCTTTTGTCTGGTAGGTAACAGCGTCCGCCTTGGGGTCTGCCGGCAACCCTGCTTGCGGGGCACGAACTTCCATCATAGTCAAAAGCGCCCAAGCCGCAAGGCGCGTCTTCACATTTATACAATACGGATAATTGCTGGGATAAAAAAATGCCCACCGGAGAGTGGTGGGCACAACCCAAGATCGGGCCAAGAGACGTTGTTCGGTGGGTGTGCAACGCGTGGGCGCCGCACACCTGTCTGCAGTCAGGCATATCGGTTGCGTGTACTGCAGATGAACCCAGTATAGGCAGCGATTGTGACGCGGGTATGACGCAGCGCAAGTAATCAAACTCAGCGGCGAACGATGTCGACGGTGCGCGATCTATCAGTGTGGGGAAAAGCCTGCTGCGTGCGGACAAAAAAATGCCCGCTTCATGAGCGGGCTTAAAACTATTTTCTTGGAGGAGAATAGTGGAGACAGGTTCATTATGTTGCGGCGCGATATATTTGTCTAATTGTCAAATCAGATACCAGACA
>Ga0213837_1001484_pt1 | contig 12620 bp, 13 predicted proteins | sample SWPATP12_FD_160572 | JGI IMG/M metagenome (GOLD analysis project Ga0213837, IMG submission 160572) | Coastal seawater microbial communities from Marineland, Florida, United States - SWPA TP1 #2 | ecosystem: Environmental > Aquatic > Marine > Coastal | place: USA: Florida | collected 2016-08-06
CGCATGGAAGGCTGCTGTAGACACAGTGGAAGAGACTTTGAAGATCATCGTGCTGGTCAAGCACGTCCCGGACGCGCAGTTCGACCGCCACCTCGGCGGCAGCGACAACACCACGGACCGGTCCGAGAGCATCCTGTCCGAGCTGGACGAATACGCCCTGGAAGCGGCGCTGCAGCTGATCGAGGCGCGCGGCGGAGAAGCTGCCGGCAACAAGGTGATTGCGCTGAGCATGGGCCCGGCCGGAGCCGTCAACGCGGTCAAGAAGTCGCTGCAGATCGGTGCCACCGAAGGCGTCCACCTCAGCGACGACGCGCTCGCCGGCTCTGACGCTGCCGCGACCTCGCTGGCACTGGCCGCGGCCATCCGGCACCTCGGCGCCGACACCCCCGCGGACCTCATCCTCACCGGCATGGCCTCCACCGACGGGGAGACCTCCCTGGTCCCCGCCCAGCTGGCGGAGCGCCTCGGCCTGCCGCAGGTGACCTTCGCGGCCTCGCTCGAACTCGACGGCGGCAAGCTCACGGCCCGCCGCGACGGCGACTCCCACGCGGACACCATCGAAGCCACCCTTCCGGCCCTCGTCTCGGTCACGGACCAGGCCAACGATCCCCGGTACCCGAACTTCAAGGGCATCATGGCGGCGAAGAAGAAGTCGATCACCACCCTGACCCTGGCGGACATCGGCGTCGAACCGGCCCAGGTCGGCCTCGCCGGTTCCTGGACCGTCGTTGAGACCGCCGAGGCCCGCCCGCCGCGGACGGCCGGCACCATCATCACCGACGAAGGCGACGCCGGCATCCGGCTGGTCGAGTTCCTGGCCGCCCAGAAGCTGCTCTAAGGGGAGATCCAGACATGGCAAAAGTACTCGTATTCATTGACACCCCCGGCCCGGCGCTGAAGAAGTCCAGCCTGGAGCTGCTCACCATCGCGCGCTCGCTGGGCGAGTCCGCGGTCGCGTTCAACGGCGAACTGCACGACGACGTCGCCGCCGCCCTGGCGGCCTACGGCGCGGGGGAGCTCTACGTCCCCGCAGCCGCGGACCTCAACGACTACCTCGTCGGCCCCAAGGCCGCGTTCCTGGCGGCCGCGGTCGGAACCTCCGGCGCTTCCATGGTGCTGGCAGAGAACTCGGCCGAGGGCAAGGAAATTGCGGCCCGGCTGGGCATCAGGCTCGGCGCCGGCGTGATCACCGACGTCGTCGCGGTGGACCAGGACGGTACCGCGCACAAGTCGGTGCTCGCCGGCTCGTACACCACCACGGCCAGGGCCACCACCCCGGTAACCGTGCTGACCGTCAAGGCCAACAGCGTCGAACCGGAGCAGGCCGCCGCGGCAACCGCCCCGCAGCCCGTCACGGTCGAACTGCCGGCCGACGCCACGGCCGGGGCCGCCCGGGTGACCGCCCGCAGCGAGAAACCCGCAAGCGGCCGTCCCGAGCTCTCCGAGGCGCGGATCGTCGTCGCCGGCGGCCGCGGCGTGGACGGCGACTTCGGCCCGCTCGAAGACCTCGCGGATGCCCTGGGCGCCGCCATCGGCGCCTCGCGGGCCGCCACGGACGCGGGCTGGATCGGCCACGATGCGCAGATCGGCCAGACCGGCAAGACCGTGTCCCCGCAGCTCTACATCTCGGCCGGCATCTCCGGGGCGATCCAGCAGAAGGCGGGCATGCAGACCGCCAAGGTGATCGTGGCGGTGAACAAGGACGCCGAGTCGCCGGTCTTCGAGATCGCCGACTTTGGCATCGTCGGCGACCTCTTCCAGGTGCTGCCGCAGGCCACCGAGGAAATCAAGAAGCGAAAAGGCTGACCAGTGAGCACCAACGCCCCCGCGGCACAGAGCCCGTTCGATCCGGAGTACACGCCGATCGGGCGGGTGCTTTGTTTCACCGCCCACCCGGACGACATCGACTTCGGCGCCGCCGGCACCATTGCCGGCTGGACCGCCGCCGGGGTCGAGGTCAGCTACTGCATCATGACTGACGGAGACGCTGGCGGCTTCGACCCGGACGCACGCGACGAAATCGTCAGGCTGCGTGCGGAGGAACAGCAGCGGGCCGCGGCCCTGGTCGGTGTCACGGACATCCACTACCTCCACCAGCGCGACGGCTACCTGGAGCCGTCACACGAGGTCATCCGCGAGGTGGCGCGCCTGATCCGCCAACTCCGCCCCGACGTCGTGCTCGCCATGCACCCGGAGCGGAACTGGAACCGGATCCAGAAGAGCCACCCGGACCATTTGGCCGTGGGGGAGGCGGTGACCCGGGCGGTCTACCCGGCACTGGAGAACCCCTTCGCCTATCCCGAGCTGGCCGCCGCCGGGCTGGAAGCCTACAAGCTGCCCTGGTTATGGCTCTTCGCCGGGCCGGAAGAGCGCGAAAACCACTTCGTGGATGTCACCGGCAACGTCGAGGAGAAGCTGGCTGCCATCCACATCCATGCCAGCCAGCACCCCGATGTGGACGCAATGGAACGCACCGTTCGTGCCCTCATGCTCGCCACCGGGAAACGCGCCGGCCTTGCACCGGGCCGGAGCGCCGAGGCGTTCCACGTCGTCGCCGTCAACGGCCCTGGGACCATCGCCGGCTTCTAGTGTTGCCCGAGCGTGACCGCTGCCATATGCTTGCCATTGTTTAAATCATATTTATTGATGGAAGGCAGACTTTAATGGCGAAGACTGCGCAGCACCCCGTCCTGGTCATCATGGGCGTCTCGGGCTCGGGAAAATCCACCGTGGCCGGCCTGCTGGCCGGACGGCTGGGCTGGGACCTCGCGGAAGGCGATGACCTGCATCCGGTGTCCAACGTGGCGAAGATGCAGGCCGGCCAGCCGCTGACGGATGAAGACCGCTGGCCCTGGCTGGACACTATCGCCGCCTGGATCCGGCAGCACCGCGACGCCGGGACGCCCGGCGTCGTGACCTGCTCGGCCCTGAAGAAGCGCTACCGCGACGTCCTGCGCGGGGAGGGCGTCGTGTTTGTCTTCCTCGACGGCAGCAAGGACCGGATTTCGGACCGTCTCGCCTCCCGGCACGGCCACTTTATGCCGCCGGCGCTGCTGGAATCCCAGTTCGACGCCTTGGAAGCCCCCACCGACGACGAAAACTTCATCAGCCTCTCCGTCGGCGCAACGCCCTCGGACGAGGCCCAGGAAATCATCGACCGGCTCCACCTCAACGGCGCCGATGCCGCCACGCGCTAACCGGGCGCCGGTCACCATCACCCTCACCCCAGCTAGGAATACGTTTTGAATTCTCTTGCAGCACTGCAGCTTCCCGCTGCCGTCGAGGCCTGGACCGGCCACGACACCCAGCTCCTGGTGGTCGCAGGCCTTGGCATCGCACTCATCGTGGTGCTGATCGCCAAGTTCAAGCTCCACCCCTTCCTCGCCCTCGTCCTCGGCTCGGCCTTCGTTGGGCTGGCTTCCGGCGTGGAACTGCCCAAGATCATCAGCAACTTCGAGGACGGCGTGGGCGGCGTCCTGAAAGAGGTCGGCCTGCTGATCGCCCTCGGTGCCATGCTGGGCAAGCTCCTGGCCGACTCCGGCGGAGCCAACCGGGTGGTGGACACCCTGCTCGCCAAGGCCGGCGGCAACCGGGTGGTCTGGTCCATCACGCTCGTCGCGGTGATCATCGGCCTGCCGATGTTCTTCGAAATCGGCCTGGTGCTGCTGCTGCCGGTGATTGTCCTGGTCACCCAGCGCTCCAAGATGCCGCTCATGCGTATCGCCATCCCCGCACTGGCCGGACTGTCGGTGCTGCACGGCCTCGTGCCGCCGCACCCGGGTCCGCTGATCGCGATTAGCGCCGTCAAGGCCGAACTCGGCACCACGCTCGCCCTCGGACTGCTCGTCGCCATCCCCACCGTGATCATCTGCGGTCCGCTGTTTTCCCGGCTTGCCGCCAAATGGGTGCCGGTCGGGGCCCCCGCCGTCGCGGGCGGCATCGACACCCAGCACGGCGCCGACCTTGAAGGCGTCAAGCGCCAGCCCAGCTTCGCCGTGACGCTGATGACCATCATCTTCCCGGTGGTCCTGATGCTGCTCAAGGCCGTCGTGGACATCATCTGGCCGGACGCCGCCACGGCGCCGTGGATCCGCGTCTTCTTCGATTTCGTGGGCCAGCCGCTTGTGGCCATGACCCTGGCGGTCCTGCTGGCCATCGGCACCTTCGGCTACGCCGTCGGCTTCACCGGGAACAAGATCACCTCCAAGATCGGCGCGAGCCTGGGCCCGATTGCCGCGATCCTGCTGATCGTGGGCGCCGGCGGAGGCTTCAAGCAGACCCTGATCGGCGCCGGCGTCGGCGACGCCGTCAAGAAGTGGGCCGAGGGCGCCAATATGTCCGTGCTGGTCCTCGGCTTCCTGGTGGCCGTGGCGCTGCGTCTGGCCACCGGTTCCGCCACCGTGGCGACCGTGACCGCGGCCGGCATCGTCGCGCCGCTGGCGAGCTCGCTGACCCCGACGCACGCCGCCCTGCTGGCGCTGGCGATCGGCGCCGGCTCGCTCTTCCTTTCGCACGTCAACGACGCCGGTTTCTGGCTGGTGAAGGAGCTCTTCGGCCTCAGCGTGGGGCAGACGTTTAAGACCTGGTCCGTGATGGAGACGCTGATCTCCGTGGTGGGCTTCGCCTTCGTGATGCTGCTCTCCCTGGTCATCTAGGGGCGGCGCATTTAGCGGTCCGGCTCACCGCCGACGCAGCAAAGCCGCGCAGATCCCCGGGTGGCCGGGGATCTGCGCGGCTTTGTCGTTCTCAGGTACTAGGCGCCCAGCGGGGCGGCGGCCACGGTCGGCATGGTCGGCGTCTTGGATCCGCCTACCGGCTCCACCGTGATGCCGAGCGCCGCAGCGGAGCCGATGCCCGTGACGACTGCCGGCTTGGACAGCGCCTCGGCATCCATAAGGCCCTTGGAGACCGGAGCCGAGCCGTCCTTGGGGATCAGCCACATCTGGTAGACCTTGCCGGCCGGAGGGGCAGGGACGCCGTTCATCTTCACGACCACTGCATCCTTCGAGGATGAGAGCGTCAGCGACGCCGTGCCGCCGCCGATCACGTCGACCGTCGCCTTGCGCACGTCGCCGGCCTGGAGCACCTGGTTCAGCGGGTCGTTTTGGTTGGCGACATATGCGCCCACCCCGACCCCGCCAACGGCGATGGCCGCAGCCGCGGCGACGCCGATCAGCCAGTTACGCATGCCCTGCGGCCTGCGCCGCTCGTCCCGGCGCTGCCGGGCGGCACTGAGTTCGTCCGTGACCGCATGTTCGGGGTGTTCCCGGACCGGCCGGGCCACCACCGGGGGAGCGGCCGGGGCAGGAGGCGCGACGTCGGCCGGCCCAGCCGCCTGCGCCGGGAGCGCAGCGACGATGCGGTCGAAGAGCCCTGCCGGCGGTTCCTCCTCCGCGCTGAAGCTCATGGTCAAGGTTTCGCGTGCCTGCCGGACGCGTTCCTCGAACTCGGCGCGTTCCGCGGGCTGCGCTTCCGCCAGGTAGCGGTCGACGGCGGTGCGTTCGGCGTCGTCAAGGGCATGCAGCGCGTAGACCTCCGCGAGGTCGACGGCACGGCCGGAGCTGAGGTCGCTGGCGATGTCGGCGGAAAAGCTGCCGGGCGTGCGGCCGCTGTTCTGTGGATTCATGTCGTTCATCTCAACTCACCCCCAAACAGGTTTTCAGTCGGATCAGTCCGTCCCTGATGCGGGACTTGATGGTGGGAACCGCCGCATTGAGCCTCTCTGCGACTTCCCGGTAGGTGAGGCCGCCGTAGTAGGCAAGCCGCACGGATTCCTGCTGCGTGTCCGTCAGCGTGTCCAGGCAGCGGACCACGGCTTCGGCCTCGAGCTTGCTGCCCACCTCATCGGAGACGGAGTCGTGGTCGATCTCCTGGCTGCTGGCGCCGTACCTTGCTTCACGGTCGGTGGAGGACTGCGAGGACCGGACCTTGTCCACAGCCCGGCGGTGCGAAATGGTCATCAGCCACGCCAGCGGGCTGCCGGCGTCGGCGTTGAATTTCGCGGCGTTCTGCCAGACCTGGAGGAAGACTTCCTGCGTCGTGTCCTCGCTCAGCTCCGCATCGATCAGTACCCGCCGCGCCATGCCGAAGACGCGGCGCGAGGTGAGCTGATAAAACTCGGCGAAGGCTGCCTGGTCCCCGTTGGCGATCTGTCCGAGCAAGGCGCCCAGCCGACGGTTGACGTCAGCTGAGGTGCTGGGGGGAGCGGCGGCCTCGGGGTTCGGGGCATTCGGTGTTTCCATCACCTTCAAGCATAAGGTGCCAGCCGCCGGACCTGGGGCAGAACGGGCTTCGACTGTGCCGTGGTTGCCCTCAGCCCGTGTGGCCGGGCGTCTATCCGCCTGCATGAGTGTCACTGCCCGCTCCTCGCTCCCTTCGCCGCTCGCCGTGGATGGCCTCTCACAAAGGATTCGGCGCGGCGGGCAGGTCGGATGGGCAGGACTTATTGGAAAATTTGCGCCATCGGCCCCCGGGACCGGCGCCGGAAGCGGTGCTACAGCTTGGCGCCCGCGAAGCCTTGCTGGCGCCAGGCCTCGTACACCGCGATCGATGCCGCGTTGGCGAGGTTTAGCGAGCGCAGCGCGGGCAGCATGGGGAGCCGGACGCGGGAGGTGACATGCGGGTCGTGCTTGACCTCCTCGGAAAGGCCTACGGATTCCCTGCCGAACATCAGCACGTCGCCGGGCTGGTAGCTGATCTCGGTATAGGAGGTCTCGCCGTCCGAGGTAAAGGCGAAGACCCGCTCGGGCCGCAGCGCGTCCCACGCCGCGTCGATGTCAGGGTGGACCGTGACGACGGCGAGGTCGTGATAATCCAGGCCGGCGCGCCGTAGCTTGGCGTCGGAGAAGTCAAAGCCCAGCGGCTCCACGAGGTGCAGTTCGGCCCCCGTGATGGCGGCCAGCCGGATGGCGTTGCCGGTATTTCCGGGGATTTCGGGGCTGTGGAAGAGGATGCGGAACACGCTCCCATCCTAACGAGCCGGCAGGCCGCTAGTGCATTCCGCGCAGCAGCCGGGCCAGAACCGGAACATTGACTGTGTTCGGGGCCGGGCCGGAACTGAGGAACTGCTTGAGGCCGCGGGCCAGCCCGGCGGCGTTGACCACCTGGACGAGCTCGTGGCTGTCGCCGCGGTCACGGGAGCGGCCGTGCCGGTCGATGACCGGCTCGTGCAGGTTGCCGTCGGCGCTGTGGACGACCGTCCAGCCGGTGACATTGAGCTCCGGGAAGATGTCCTGCATCCGCCGCACCACGTGGGCCAGCTGCGGCGGGGCGATGGACCGCCCGCCGTGGTTCAAGGTGCTGCCGTTCCAGGCGTAGGCCCCCGGCGGCAGCAGCATGGAACCGATGATGGCCAGCCGGTAGCCGGAGACGAGCACGTGGTCGATGTGGCTGTTGTCGGCGGGGGACTGCAGGCCGTTAATCAGGCGGGCGGCCGGGATGGCGGGCAGGATCTGACGCGTGATCAGCTGCACCGTCCGCATTTCGCGCTGGATGCGCGCCTCGGCCCCGAAGATGCCCCGCCTGCGCGGCATTCCGTGGACCTGCTGCCGGGCCACGGATGCGGGGATCAGCGGCACCTCGCCTGCCGCTGCCACCTCCTCGAAGGAGGGGACGAAAACGGGGGCATCCGCTGCGGTGTTGCGCGGTGTGTTGGGGCGGCGGACATGCGCTGAAGCGTGGCTGCCGGCGGCGGGGGCGTCGAAGTGCGCCCCCTGCTCGGCCGGGGCCGTGCGGCTGGAGAAGGCGGTGCCGCTGCCGTAGGAGCGGTCGTATTCGGCGCGGCGCTTGGCATCGATCAGGGTCTCGTAGGCCAGGGTCACCCGGCGGAAGGTGGCGGCGTCGCCCCCGTGATCCGGGTGGGCAGTGCGGGCAGCCTTGCGGTAGGCCACCTTGATGTCCTTGTCCGTCGCCGTGACGGGGATCCTGAGGACCTGGTAATGCGAGCTGTTGCCCTGCGTCAAGCAAGATTCCTTTGCGTCAGTGGAGCCGGTCCGGCCGGGACCTCCGGCGTGGCCAGTTTAACCGGCTGGGGGAATAACGAGCGTGCAGCCGTGGATGGTTCCCGCCGGCTGGCATAATTCAGCGCATGAAGATTGCCCTCGCCGTCAACCCGCGCGCCTCCTTTGGCCGCGGGCAGCACGCCGGCCGTGAAGCGGAGGCGTGCTTTCGCGCGGCCGGCGCGCAGGTCCAGCTCCTTTGCGAGGACAGCTACGACAAGCTTTTCCGGGCCGTGGACAAGGCTTTGGCCGACGGGGTGGACGCGCTGGTAGTGGCAGGCGGGGACGGCATGGTTCATCTGGGCGTCAACGCGCTCGCCGGCTCGGGTGCCCCCTACGGCGAGACCCCCTTGGGCATCATTCCCAGCGGAACCGGCAATGACCTGGCACGCGCGCTCGGCCTGCCGCGGCGTGACATCCCGGCGGCGGCCGCACGCGTGCTGGCGGCCCTGCCGTCCGGCGGGCGGCTGATCGATGCCGGCCGGGTCAGCTCGGGCGGCCGGACGCACTGGTTTGCCGGGGTCGTCTCTGCAGGCTTCGACGCCGCGGTCAACGAGCGCGCCAATGCGTGGCGGTGGCCTCGCGGCCAGGCCCGGTACAACCTGGCCATGTTGCGCGAACTGGCCACCTTCCGCGCCATCGAGTACACCGTCACGGCCGACGGCGAGCGCTGGCAGCAGGGAGCCATGCTGATTTCGATAGCCAACGGACAATCGATCGGCGGCGGCATGAAGGTCGTGCCCGATGCCGTGCTCGACGACGGGTATCTGGACCTGTTCATCGTCCGGCCTCTTTCCCGCGCCGCTTTCCTGGCGGTGTTCCCCAAGGTGTTTTCCGGCAAGCATGTGGGCCACCCGGCCGTGCAAATCCGCCGGGTCCGGCGGGTAGAGCTGGCGGCCGACCGCGTCGTCGCGTACGCGGACGGCGAGCGGATCGGGCCTTTGCCGCTGACCATCGACGTTGTGCCCGGTGCGCTCCGGGTCCTGGCGTAGGAAGGGGAGCGGGCATGGCACGAAACAGCGCGGCAGCGTACGGCGCCGCACTGCTGGCGCTGCTGGTACTGGCCGGCTGCAGTGTGGGTGTGCCGGATCCCGCCGCGCCCAGGCCGGCGAGCAGCGCTGCCACCCTGGCCACCCCGACGGTGACGCCGGGATACGACGCCGAAGCGGTCGCCGCGCGGAACCTGCCTCTCAGCGCGGGGGACCGCCTCGCCGCCGGCGTGCCGGTGCAACTCTCCGACGGGCTGCGCGACGCCCCCCGCTGGAAGCCCGGCAAGCAGGACGTGGCAGGCACCAGCGAGTACCGGAAGGCCGACGGCTGCCTGGTCTCCGCCAGGGTCCGGGTGAACCAGTGGCCGTTGGTCGTCGCGGGCGACGACAAGGCGTCCACCGAGGCTCTCTTCCGCTACCTGGACCCCAGCATCGTGCCTTCCTACCTTCGGTCGGCAACCCTGCGCTGGGGCGGCGAGTCCGGCAAGCCGGGCCCGTCGGTCGAGGTGCTGGCGCTCGAAGGCGGAAACAGGGGCGGGGGCCGGGCAACCGCCAGCTTCGCCCGGCTCTTTGCCAAGTCCGGCTCATCCGTCTACGTCTCCGTCTCCTGCCCGAACGCCGCGGCGCTCGCGGCAGCCCGTGCCGACGTCGCGGCCCGGCTGGCCGTGCTGCCGCCGTCAGTCTGACCTGCCAGGGGCCGGCAGGCCGGCGGCCGGAGGGGGGCGGGCTAGCGGGCCCTGCCGGGCGAGAGCCTGTTCAGTGCCAGTGCCCCGGCCAGCAGGCCGAAATCGCGCAGCGCCACGTCGAAGTAACTGCCCAGCACCAGCAGGTTGACGATGATGCCGAGCAGCCACACGGCAACCAGCAGGGATCCGAAGCGCGGCCGGACCGCGACGGCGAGCCCGGCGATGATTTCGACCACACCGACGACGTACATGAAGCTTTGCGCCGGCAGCGGGACCACGGAGGTGGCCGCCGGCGCGAGGTACATCGTCCAGTGGGTCAGCAGATTGGTGAACTTGTCCAGCCCAAAAATGATGGGCGCCACCGTGAAGACCGTGCGCAGCAACAGAAAGGCCTGCCGCTGCGAACTGGCAGCGGCCGTTCGGGCGGGTGCCGCAAAAGCGGTTGAAGACTTCATTGTCGACTCCTTCTAAAATTGGATATTTTGATTTTAGAATGGTCAACAAGGTTAAGCAACGGATCTTGTTTTTAGAGTTAGGCTGGTTTCATGAACCGGTTTCCGTGGCCCCGCAGGATCGCCGCCGTCGCGTCCCTGGGCGATGAAAACCGCCGGCGGCTCTTCGACTTCGTTGCCGCGGCGGACCGCGCGGTGGGCCGCGACGACGCGGCCGGTGCACTCGGGCTGGCGCGGAGCACGGCGTCGTTCCACCTGGACCGGCTGGTCCATGACGGCCTGCTGGTGGTGGAGTTCCGCAAACTTGGTGGCAAGGAGGGGCCCGGCTCCGGCCGGCCCGCCAAGCTGTACCGTGCGGCGGTCCAGGAGGTCTCCGCGTCGGTCCCGGAACGCAATTACGACCTGGCCGCCGAGCTGCTGGTCACGGCGATAGAACAATCCGCGGCCGACGGCGGATCGGCCAAGGACGCGCTGCTGCGGGCCGCCCGGTCGCGCGGCCTGGCCGCGGCGGAAGCAGCAGGGGAGGTCGACTTCGCCGGGCTGCTTGCCGCCGAAGGGTACCGGCCGGCGGACGACGGCGACGGCGACGGCGGTTTGGTGCTGCTCAATTGCCCGTTCCACCGGGTGGCCCAGGGCCATGCGGAAGTGGTGTGCGCGATGAACGGGGCGTTCCTGGGCGGGGTCGCGGCAGGCTGCGGAGTGGATCCGGGACGGGTGGAAGCACTCGACATCGAGGAACTCCGGACGCAGGGATCAGCCGCCCCGGTTCAGTGCTGCGCCAGGATCAGGCCGCTCTGAGCTTCGCCTGCCCCTTGAAACCGGTCAGCAGGACGCCGGCAATGACCATGATGCCGCCGGCCACCTGGACGAGAGTCAGGGGTGTGCCCAGCGCGACCGTGATGATGGCGGTGAAGACCACCATCAGGTTCAAGTAATTCCCCGCGGTGCCCGGCGGGGTGGTCTTCAGCGCCAGGTTCCAGAACAGGTAGGCGCCCAGCGAAGGGAAGACGACGATGTAGGCCAGCGACCAGCCCTCGGCGGGCGTCTCCGGCAGCCGCACGTTCATGGCCAGCGCAAAGGGGGCCAGCGTCACGGTGGCCAGGGCGACCTGCACCCCGGTGGCGGCGATGGCTGGGATGTCGAGCCGGCGGGCAATAATTGTGTAGCAGCCCCAGACCACGATGGCGCCGAGCATCATGAGTTCGCCGGTGTTGATCGAGAGGCTGGAGAGCCGTTGCAGCTCGCCGCGGGTCAGGACCAGGAGTACGCCCAGCAGCCCCAGACCGATGCCGAGCCAGCCGAGCCCTGTCGTTTTCTCGCCGAGCAGCAGGACTGCCATCACCACGATCAGGGCCGGGTTCGCCGCCGTGATCAGCGAGGCGTTGAGGGCGGAGGTGAAACCCAGCGCCCCGTACAGCAACAGGGTGTAGCCGCTCATCCCAAGCGCGCTCAGCAGCAGCAGCACGGGCCAGCGGCGCAGGACCGCCCGCCAGTCCGGCTTCTCCACGAAGTGGGCCAGCGCCAGCAGGGGCAGGGCGGCCAGCGCCCAGCGCCAGAACGTGAGGTCCAGCGGCGTCATCGAGGCAACCGCTGCCTTGCCGACGACGTAATTTCCGGACCAGAACAAGGTACAGGGGCGCTTTCACCGCTCGAATGTACACCAGCGGCCGGCGCCTCCCGCCTGCCGGCGCCTGACCGCCGGACGTGCCGCCACGGTAGAATTGGTGCGTGCCCGTATACCTAGACCACGCTGCCACCACGCCGCTCGCCGCGGAGGCGCTGGCCGCGCTGACGCGTGAGCTGGCCCGGACCGGCAATCCGTCCTCCCTGCACGGATCCGGCCGCCGCGCCCGCCGGGCCGTCGAGGATGCCCGCGAGGCGCTCGCCGAGGCAGCGGGGGCGCATCCCTCGGAAGTCATCTTCACCTCCGGCGGGACGGAGGCGGACAACCTGGCCGTGAAAGGGCTCTACTGGGCCCGCCGCGCCGAGGATTCCCGGCGGACCCGCATCCTCTGCTCCGCCGTCGAACACCACGCGGTGCTGGACACCGTCGAATGGCTCGAACGCCACGAAGGTGCCGAGGTCCGCTGGCTGCCCGTGGACGACCGGGGCGTGCTGGACCCGGCCGCGCTTGAGGCCGAGCTGGCCGAGGATCCCGCCTCGATCGCACTGGTGACCGTCATGTGGGCCAACAACGAGGTGGGGAGCCTCCAGCCGGTCGCCGAGGTCGTGGCGCTCGCGCACGCCGCCGGGGTGCCCGTGCACTCGGACGCCGTCCAGGCGTTCGGCTCCGTCCCGGTGGATTTCCGCGCGACCGGCCTGGACGCCATGTCCATCTCGGGGCACAAGATCGGCGGCCCCGTGGGCGTCGGCGCCCTGCTGCTGGGCCGCGCCGTCAAGCTGACCCCGGTCCAGCACGGCGGGGGACAGGAGCGTGATGTGCGCTCCGGCACCCTCGACACCGCATCGATCGCAGCCTTCGCCGCCGCGGCCGGC
>Ga0213837_1001485_pt1 | contig 12620 bp, 13 predicted proteins | sample SWPATP12_FD_160572 | JGI IMG/M metagenome (GOLD analysis project Ga0213837, IMG submission 160572) | Coastal seawater microbial communities from Marineland, Florida, United States - SWPA TP1 #2 | ecosystem: Environmental > Aquatic > Marine > Coastal | place: USA: Florida | collected 2016-08-06
GCAGGACGACCGTGACCGCGTCTCCCTCGAGCAGGACCGCCAGCGAGCGGAACGCAACCTCTCCGACACGGAGTACCTCACCCGGGAACTGGCCTCGCTGCGCATCGCCCTGCGGGAAGTCGCCACCCGCGACTACGTCCGGGCCGAACTGCGCAGCCTCCTGGAGGACATGCTGGAGGCACAGGAGGAACTGCGCACCCACGATCCCTCGGCCGGCGCGCACGAGTCGCCGCGGGACAAGGTCAAGGAAAAGCTGAAGGAGCGCCGCGACAAGCAGCGCAGCCCCCGGACCCAGCAAATCCCCCGGGTCAAGGCCGACCGCAGGAACGACCCCATGACCGGCAAGAGATCCGGCACCGCGCCGGACGCGCTGCGCGGCGCCGCGCCGGACACCGCCGGCGCCCCGGCACACCCCGCATCCCCCGAGAGCTGAGCATTCGTCGCATGAACCCCACCCAGGACAGCGGAACCCAGGACAGCAGCAGCAAGGGCACCCCGCCCGGCGCTCCGCTGGAGAAGGCCGTGCATGCCGCCCTTGCCACCGTGATCGACCCCGAGCTCCGCCGTCCCATCACCGAGCTGGGCATGGTGGACACCGTGGAGGTGTCCGACGGCGGCCGGGTACGGATCGCGGTGCTCCTGACCATCGCCGGCTGCCCCCTCCGCGGCACCATCACCGCCGACTGCGAGGCGGCGCTGTCCGCCGTACCCGGGGTCACCGGCGTCGACGTCGAGCTGAAGGTCATGACGCAGGAGCAGCGCGACGCCCTCAAGGAGCAGCTCCGCGGCCCGGGCGGGCAGCGCGGGATCCCGTTCAACGAAACCGGCTCGCTGACCAAGGTGTATGCCGTCGCGAGCGGCAAGGGCGGAGTGGGCAAGTCCTCCGTGACCGTGAACCTCGCTTGCGCGCTGGCCGCCCAGGGGCTGCGCGTGGGCATCGTGGACGCGGACGTTTACGGCTTCTCCGTCCCGGCGCTGATGGGCATCACGCAGGCCCCCACCCGGGTGGATGACATGATCCTGCCGCCGGTGGCCTACGGCGTCAAAGTCATCTCGATCGGCATGTTCGTCACCGGCAACCAGCCGGTCGCCTGGCGGGGCCCCATGCTGCACCGGGCCCTGGAGCAGTTCCTCACGGACGTGTACTTCGGCGACCTCGACGCCCTCTTCCTGGACCTTCCGCCCGGCACCGGCGACATCGCGATCTCCGTCGCCCAGCTGCTGCCGAAGGCCCAGATCCTGGTGGTGACCACGCCGCAGGCCGCGGCCGCGGATGTGGCCGAGCGGGCGGGGGCCATCGCGACCCAGACCGGCCAGAGCGTCGCCGGCGTCGTGGAAAACATGTCCTACCTGGAAATGCCCGACGGCGGGCGGATGGAACTGTTCGGCAGTGGCGGCGGCGGCGTGCTCGCCGAACGGCTGTCCGCTACTGTGGGCACCGACGTTCCGCTGCTGGGCCAGATTCCGTTGGACATCCTGCTCCGGGAGGGCGGGGACGCCGGGGTTCCCCTGGTGCTGGGCCGTCCCGAGACCCCGGCGGCCGTGGCGCTGCTGGACATCGCCGGGAAGCTCGCCGCGGTCCCGCGTGGGCTGAGGGGAATGTCCCTGGGGCTGCAGCCCCGCTAAGTAGCTTCGGAATCGAAGGGGGCCGGCTCGCCGTCCGCGAGCCGCTCGACCATCCGGGCCGGACGTCGCTCCGCAGCCACGGCGGAGGTCGCCGCGACGGTGGCAGCCGCGGCCGGGGCACCGGCGCTGACAGGCTTGGTGTCATCGTCCAGCAGCGCTTCCTTGATGATCCGGCGCGGATCGTACTGGCGGGGATCGTACTTCTTCCAGTCGACGTCATCGATATCGATGCCGACTTCTTCCTTGATCTGCTCCCGCGCCCCGGACGCCATCCGGCGGACTTCTTTGACGATGTTGGCCAGCTTCTGGGTGTATTCGGGCAGCCTGCTGGGGCCAATCACCAGAAGGCCGATGATCAGCAGAAGTAAGAACTCCGGTCCATTGATTCCAAGCACTGTAGGAAGATTACCCTCTCAATCGGAGCTGGGACGATTCGGCCGTGACCCACGGGGCCGGCCCCCGGCGGAACCCCCGCTCACGGGGCCAGCAGCTCCAGGATCCTGCCCAGCCCGCGCTCCAGCCGCGCAGCGACGTCGTGCCCGGTACCGGATCCGCCTGTGTCCCCGGTGGCCGTATCCGCCGTCCCGGCGCCGGCATGCACCAGCGCGGCCACACCGTCGTCGGCCTGCTCCGCGGGCTGATCCGACACGTACGTGAAGGTGGCGTCGTCCGACTGGTAGATGGCCGCGAAGGGGGAACCATGATTGACCCACAGGATCCCACGGCCCCCAGTCCCTCCCCCGGTCACCGGCTCACCGCCCGGAAGCGTCGCGGCGGTGAATCCGTCCGACGTCGCAGGGCGGCCCGTGAGCACGTTGAGCGGAGGGTCGGTTCGCAGCCCGCCCTCCGGAGTGCCGGACGGCCCGGGCAGTTCACCGTGCTGTTCGAGGATGGTGGCGAAATTACTGCCGTCGGTGAGGCGCAGTTCCAGGATGTCGACGCCGGCCAGCACCCCTCCGCGGGCCCAGACCAGGTGGTAGCCGAGGTCGCGGAGCTCAGGGCAGGTCCAGCCTTCGGAGCGCAGGGCCGCGAGCTGCGCCGCCGTGAGAGCCCCGGCCGGGGTGAAATCCGGTTCACCCGTGAGGCTCCAGCCGGCGGGCGTCCCGGAGCCCGCCTCGACGGCAGCCGGGGCGGCGAGGGCAAGGTCCCGCTGCAGGAAGGCTGAGGCCGTGGTGCCGCCCGCCTGCGGGGCGGGGTCCGCGCCCATCAGGTAGGCGGAGCCGCCGAGCAGGGCGGCAGCGGCCGCCGCACCGCCGGCCGCCAGCACGGCGGTGCGCAGGGCGGGACGGGAGCCGCGGGCAGCCGGGGCGGCGGCGGACGGCCGGTAGGGGGCAGGCTGTCCTGCTCCTGCCCCCTCCCCGGTGCGGGCCAGTTCCTCGGTGTGCGCCAACAGGCGTGCCGTGAGGTCGTCGCTGGCCACGGGGACCTCGGCGCCGCGCAGGCGCTCCAGATACTGGCGTTCCCGGCGCAGCTGCAGCCGGCACTCCTCACATGACTCAAGGTGCCGGCGACGGGGATACTGGCAGCCCAACAGTCGCTTCAGCAGACGCATCGCCTGGTTCAGAGGAGACCGGCGATGCGCGGCATCTTCAGCCGCGGCTTCAACGAGGTCTTCGCGGACTGCTGCGGCCGCGGATCGCGGTGCGCGAGCTTCTCCCGCAGCATGGTCCGGCCGCGGTGGATCCTGGAACGGACGGTTCCGAGCTTGATGCCCAGCGCCACGGCCACCTCGTCATAGGACAGCCCCTCAAGGTCGCACAGCACGACGGCAGCGCGGAAATCCGGGGGAAGCTCCTCGAGGGCGGCCTGCACATCGACGTCAAGGTTGTTGAATTCGAAGCTCTGCTCCGGGCCCGGCTCGCGTCCGGGCAGCCGCGATTCGGCGTCTTCGGCCAGCGCGTCGAAGCGGATCCGGCTCTTGCGCCGCGCCTGATCCAGGAAGAGGTTCGTGGTGATCCGGTGCAGCCACCCGTCCAGGGTGCCCGGCTTGAAGTTCTCGAGTGAGCGGAAGACGCGGACAAAAACCTCCTGGGTGAGGTCCTCGGCGTCGTACTTGTTGCCGGTGAGCCGGTACGCGAGGCGGTACACCTTCGCGGAGTGGTTGGTCACCACTTCCTCCCAGGTGGGCCGGACCCACTCGGTGTCCACCGCAGGCTGGGACTCGTCAGTTACAGGGACAGCTGCCAGTGCCGACATTGTCCGCTCCCCTCATGGATGGTGCCTACGCCGTGGACGGTGCTTGCGGCTGCAAGCTCCTGCATCCTGGATTCGGCGCCGATCACCACGCGGATGAGCGGATCTCCATCATTTCAAAAAAAGCTGGGAATTACCTGACGCCCAGGCTCCTTCTGCCCACGGCAGAACCGGCAGGGGCACGCCAACGCCGCGCCGCCCGGCAGCCGCATGCCCAGGGGACTGCCGAGACCACCATCACGGCCGCAGCGGGGGCGCCTCCCGGCCGGTTACCCCCTGACACAGTACGCTGGAGTGAACACTCCCCCTGCCGCCCAGAAAGCGAAATTCCATGAGCGCCGATAAGTCCACGAGCTGGTCCTACGCAGAAGATCTGCCTGCCGAGGATGAGGTTCTGTTGCACGCGCGCGAACGGTCGTTCGAACTGGGCGTCACGCCGGTCGGCCCGGGCGTGGGAGCCGTCCTGACCGTTCTGGCCGCGGCCTCCAAGGCCCAGACGGCGGTCGAAATCGGTACCGGCGCGGGCGTCTCCGGCGTCTGCATCCTGCGCGGCCTGGGTCCGCATGCCGTGCTGACCACCATCGACGTCGACGTCGAGCACCTGAAGGCCGCCCGCGAGGCGTTCCAGGAGGCCGGCAGCCCGGCCAACCGCACGCGGACCATTTCCGGCCGCGCCCGCGACGTCCTCCCCCGCCTGACGGACGGCGCTTATGATCTGGTCTTCATTGACGCAGACAAGCCGAACTACCCCGGCTATGTGGAACAGGCCATCCGCCTGCTCAAGTCCGGCGGCCTCCTGATCGTCAACGACGCGCTGGACAAGGACCGCGTCGCCAACCCGGCCGCGCGCGAGGCCACCACCGTGGTCCTCCGCCAGGTGGGCAAGGCCATCCGCGAAGACGACCGCCTCGCGTCGGCCATGCTGCCCACCGGCGACGGCCTGCTGGTCGCCGTCAAGAAGTAGCTGTCAAGAAGTAGCCGTCAAGAAACGCCCGGCACTGAGAGAGGGCGGGGTCCGCTGCCATCCGGCTGCGGACCCCGCCCTCTGTCAAAAAATTGCAGTGAGGCTACTCGGTAACGCCGACGAGGCATTCCTTCAAGTTGGTAGCTTCGGCTGAGTTGAGCTCGACAACGAGCCGCCCGCCGCCTTCGAGCGGGACGCGCATGATCAAGCTGCGTCCTTCTTTGGTCACTTCCATCGGGCCGTCGCCGGTGCGTGGTTTCATAGCCGCCATAAGGAATATCCCCTCCATTAGTCCAGTGACATACCAGCCCGGCCGGGCTGCGTCCGCTTAGTCAATCAAGCTGCCCGGCGGCCGCGATGGGTGCCATCAGGGCCATATACTCAGTTTGCTTCTTGTCCTTGCTTACCATCTATTATCGCGTAACAACGCGACTGTAGCTAATCGTTGGACTTTCCGACGCGCCGCGTCCTGATCCCGGCGACGCTGCTCCGGCAGCCGGAAAAGGTGCCGCGCGTCACGGCGGATAGTCGCCTCCGCCGGGCAACGGCGCCCAGGCCCACAGCCACACGATCCAGACAATCTGCAGCAGCACGAACATGATGACCACCGTGCCGCGGTATGCGCGGGACCGGGAGATGAGTGCCGCGCCGAGGGCCAGCGGGAAGAGCGGGAGCAGCATCCGGAACGTGCTTGTCTGCGGGTGCAGGAAGAGCAGCAGGTAGCCCATGTAGCAGGCACACCACAGCCGCAGTTCCGTGCCCAGCGCCCGCACCGGGCGGCACATCATCAACAGGGTGAACAGCGCAACGAAGAGGAACGGCGCCAGCAGGCCAAGCACCGGGCCGAAGAGCAGGATGCCCGTGTCGAACCACGGCTTGAACGGCACCAGGTCGTGGCCGCGCCACACGGTCTCGGTCTTTGTGTAGGCCTGGATATCCCCGGTCACCGCCCAGGCGATGGCAGGCCACATGAGGGCGCCGGTCCCGCTGACCGCCGTCAGCCCGGCCAGCGACCAGAGCTGGCGGCCGCTGTGCAGTGCGGGTCCGGCCTGCCCCGCCTCCACCACGCCGGGGGCCTTCGCGGGTGTGGGTCCGCGGCCGGCCGAGTAGCTCTGCCACACCCGGTACAGGAACAGCAGCCCCACCGTCGCCGCGAACGGAACGCCGGTCGGCCGGGACAGGCACATCAGCACCACGACGGGCATCGCCCACAGGTAGCGGCGTTCCACCACCAGCAGCAGGGCGGCGGCCAGCAGGAGCAGGTTCAGCGACTCGGCATACGGCACCTGGAGCACGGGCGAGACGGGAAAGGTGGCAACGAACAAGGTTGCCCAGAGCGCGGTGCGGTGGGACGCCTTGTGCCGGAAGAGGCGGTAGATGACCAGCGCAGCACCCAGCCCGGAGACCATGGCGATGAGTGTCAGCGTGAACGCCGGGTCCAGGCCGGTCATCCCGGCGACCGCCCGGCCGAGGAAGGGAAAGAGCGCGTAGAACGCCCAGGCATTCTCCTGCACATTGCCGGCCCCGTCGGTCGGGAGGACCTCCGGGTAGCCGTTCTGGAGGACCTCGCCGTACCAGCGGGCGTCCCAGATATTGACGAAGAACCAGTAGTCCGGCTTGGCGGGAAACCAGGGGTTGACGCCCTGGTGCAGGGCGGCGGCCATGAAGATACAGGCGCTGACGAGCCGGGCGGCCACATAAAGTCCGCCTACCTGGACCCACCAGGGCCAGCGCGCCACGCGGGCGCCGGCGGCTGCGGCCACGCCCCAGGCCGCGGCGGTCGGGCCGTGCAGCGCGGGGCGCTCTGACCGGCCCCCGAACGCAGCGCGGTTTTGCCGCGGTTCCGTCTCCGGCGCCTCCGTCTGGGGGTGTTCGCTGCTCACGGGGCCCGCCCGGGTTCATCGCGGAGGCGTCCCAGTTCGGCACCCAGGTCGGCGATCTGCCGGTCCCTGGCAGCGAGCTGGTCCCGCAACTCATCCAGGACCTGGTCCACCTGGTCCATCCGGTACCCCCGGAGGCCCACGGCGAAACGGAGCCGGTCGACGTCGGACGGTTCCACCTCAGCCGGCAGAAGCACGGGCGGGAGGTTGGCAACCGGCTGGTCAAAGCCGTCATCAAAGGCGCGCAGGCCGCCGTCGTCCGCTCCGCGTCGGCTGCGGAAGGCTTTCGGGGCCCTGCCGGTGCCGAGGAGAAACGCGGCGCCGACCAGCGCAATCGCAAGGAAGACCAGGAAGAAACTCACTCCCCCATCGTGCCAGACGGCGGCGGGTCCGTCCGGTGGGCTGTCAGCCCCGCGTGCCGCCGGGGTTTACTGGCCCGGTCCCGTTGCCGGTGCCGTTGGGGTTCCGGTGCCGGGCGGCCCCTTCCACCACCAGTTCCACGGCGAGCGCCGGATCGTCCACCACCTGAATCAGGTCCAGATCCTCCTCCGACATCATGCCTTCGGCCACGAGGGTGGTCTGGATCCATTCCACCATCGGGCTCCAGAATGCTGTTCCGAGCAGGACAATCGGGAAGGAGGTCACCTTCCGGGTCTGGACGAGGACCATTGCTTCGAAGAGTTCGTCCAGGGTACCGAGGCCGCCCGGCAGCACGATGAAGCCCTGGGCGTACTTGACGAACATGGTCTTGCGGGCGAAGAAGTACCGGAAGTTGATCCCCAGGTCCACCCACTGGTTCATCCCCTGCTCGAAGGGCAGTTCGATGCCAAGTCCCACCGACACCCCGTTGCCCTGCACGGCACCCTTGTTGGCGGCCTCCATCGAGCCGGGACCTCCGCCGGTGATCACGGCCAGCCCGGCTTCGGCCAGTTTGCGGCCCACGTCGACGGCGAGTTCGTAGTTCAGGCTGCCGGGCACGGTCCGGGCCGAGCCGAAGACGCTGACTGCCGGGCCAAGGTCGGCCAGGGCGCCAAACCCTTCAACAAACTCGCTCTGGATCCTCAGGACGCGCCACGGGTCCGTGTGGACAAACTGGCCGGGTCCCTTCGTGTCCAGAAGCGTCCGGTCCGACATCGTGACCTTGGCGGCCTTGCGCCGCAGCTCAAGCGGCCCCTTGTGCCGGATCCCGGCAGGGGGCGGCGTGTCACGGGGCTGGGAGGATGGCCTGGCGGTGGCCTGTCCGGTTGTCTCTCCGGATGGCTTTCCAGCCGGCTTTCCGGCTGGCGCGGGGACTCCCTGGTGCTGCGGATCGGTACTCATGCCCACAGGTTAGCGCGGAACTTCGCCCGCGTCCGTCCGGCGCGGCACGGGTGCGCGGGCGCCACCGCCAGATCCTCCGTCCGGCACCGCCGGACGGAGGAAGCCCCCTCAAGCGGCCTGACCTGCAGGTATCTCTTGAATCACGATCCGTAGGAAGTCGGAGTGATTGCGGTCATATGCCCGTAATGTTCGCTAGATTCTTCTTATGACTACTCAAGTGCCCGGCGACGCGCTCGTCTCCCTGAATGCCGTCAATAAGCATTACGGCCAGTTGCACGTCCTGAAGGACATCAACCTGAATGTCCGCAAGGGCGAGGTCGTTGTCGTCATCGGACCGTCGGGTTCCGGCAAGTCAACACTTTGCCGGGCCATCAACCGTCTGGAGACCATCGACGACGGCATCATCAAGATCGATGGCAAGGAACTGCCCGAAGAGGGCAAGGAACTCGCCAAGCTGCGGGCCGACGTCGGAATGGTCTTCCAGTCGTTCAACCTCTTCGCCCACAAAACGATCCTCGAGAACGTCACCCTCGGCCCCATCAAGGTCAAGGGCCTCTCGAAGAGCGAAGCCGACAAGGACGCCATGGCCCTCCTGGAGCGGGTCGGCGTCGGGCACCAGGCCCCCAAGCTGCCGGCGCAGCTCTCCGGCGGGCAGCAGCAGCGCGTGGCAATCGCCCGCGCCCTGGCCATGAAGCCGAAGGTCATGCTCTTCGATGAGCCCACCTCCGCCCTGGACCCGGAAATGATCAACGAAGTCCTCGACGTCATGATCCAGCTGGCCAAAGAAGGCATGACCATGATCGTGGTCACCCACGAGATGGGCTTCGCCCGCAAGGCCGCGGACCGCGTGATCTTCATGGACGCCGGCCAGATCGTCGAGGATGCCACGCCCGAAGAGTTCTTCAACAATCCCAAGAGCAGCCGCGCCAAGGACTTCCTCTCGAAGCTGCTGACCCACTGATCCCTGACGAGTTCGCACCCTGGCCGCCGCAAGGCGGCCTTCCAATGAAAGGAATGTCATGAAGGCATTTTTGACCCGAAGGAAATCCCTTCTGGTTGCCGCGTCCGCGGCTCTGGCACTCAGCCTGAGCGCCTGCGGCGGCAGCAGCACCACGTCCAACCCGCCTGTCGCCGAGAAGCCGAGCTTCGCGGCCGACAGCACCATGGCCAAGCTTTCATCCGCAGGAAAGATCGTCATCGGCACCAAGTTCGACCAGCCGCTGTTCGGCCAGAAGGGCCTCGACGGCAAGCCCGTCGGTTTCGACGTGGAAATCGGCAAGCTGATCGCCGCGAAGCTCGGCATCCCCGCTGACAAGATCGAGTGGGTGGAGACCGTCTCCGCCAACCGCGAGCAGTTCATCAAGCAGGGCAAGGTCGACATGATCGTCGCCACCTACACGATCAACGACAAGCGCAAGACCGAAGTCGACTTCGCCGGACCGTACTACGAGGCCGGCCAGGCGCTGATGGTGAACAAGGACAACACGTCCATCACCAAGCCTGAAGACGTCAAGGGCAAGAACGTCTGCTCCGTGACCGGTTCCACCCCGGCCGCCACCATCGTCGAGAAGTACGGAGCAGTCCTGGTCCCGGCTGCCACCTACTCCGCCTGCCTTGAGCCGCTGCGCAACAAGCAGGTCGAAGCCATCACCACCGACAACGTCATCCTGGCCGGTTTCGTGTCCAAGGAACCGGATGCCTTCAAGCTGGCCTCGGACCAGACCTTCACCAAGGAGCCCTACGGCATCGGCCTGAAGAAGGACGACACTGCGTTCCGCATGTGGATCAACGACCAGCTGGAAGCCGCCGATAAGGACGGTTCGTACAAGAAGGCCTGGGAAACCACCGCAGGAACGGTCATCAAGACCACTCCCGCGCTTCCCACGATCGACCGCTACTAGCCAGGTGTGGCGGTTGCCGGGGCACGCGCCCGACGCGGCTCCGGCAACCGCCATTCCCGTCTCCCGCACCACTCCCCTCAAGGCAGCCTAAGGAACCTATGGACGTCATCATTGAAAACCTCCCCGCGTATGTGGACGGTTTTCTCAGAACCCTCTTCCTGTCCGTGGTCTCGGGGATCTTCGCACTGATTTTCGGCACCCTGCTCGCGGCAGCCCGCGTCTCCCCCGTCGCCGCCCTGCGCGGCTTCAGCATGACGTACGTGGAGATCGTCCGGAACACCCCGCTGACCATCGCGTTCTTCTTCGCCGCCGTGGTCCTGCCCCGGCTTGGCGTGACGTTCCAGCAGTTCGAGGTCGCCGCCATCATCGCCCTGAGCGCCTACACCTCGGCGTTCATCGCCGAAGCGGTGCGCTCCGGCGTCAACAGCGTCCCGGTCGGCCAGGCCGAGGCCGCCCGCAGCATCGGCATGAAGTTCAGCCAGGTCCTCACCCTCATCATCCTTCCGCAGGCCCTGCGCACGGTGATTCCGCCCATGATCAACATCCTGATCGCCCTTGTGAAGAACTCGTCGGTGGCCGGCGCCTTCTACGTGATGGAGCTCTTCGGCTACGGCCGCCAGCTCGCCAACGCCAACGGCGACGCCGTGCTGTGGGTCCTCGTCGGCGTCGCTTTCTTCTACCTGCTGATAACCGTCCCGCTTGGCTACATCGCCAACCTGGTTGAACGAAAGGTGGCGATCGCCCGATGAGCTCGGTCCTTTACGACGTCCCCGGCCCCAAGGCCCGCCGAGTCTCACTGATCGGTTCCATCATCGGCGTCATCGCCATCGCGGGACTGCTTTGGTGGTCCATTTCCATCCTGGCCCAGCAGGGCATTTTCGAACCCGAACGCTGGGCTGTGTTCCAGATTCCGGACGTCTGGGTGCTGATCGGCAACGGCATCGGCGCAACCCTCACCGCCGCCGCTGTCGCCGCGGTCATCGCCTTCCCGCTGGGCCTGGTGCTGTGCCTCATGCGCATCTCCGACGTCGCCTGGATCCGCATCCCCACCCGGATCGTGCTGGAATTCCTCCGCGGCATGCCCGTGGTCCTGATGATGTTCTTTGTGCTGCTGGTGTTCGCGACCGGTTCCTTTGTCGCCGTCGTCGCCGGCCTGGTGCTGTACAACTCGGCGATCTTCGCCGAGATCATCCGCGCCGGCATCCAGTCCCTGCCCAAGGGCCAGCGTGAAGCCGGCCTCGCGATCGGCCTCACCAGTTTCGCTTCCCGGCGCAGCATCGAACTGCCCCAGGCGATCCGGCGCATGCTGCCCTCCCTCGTGGCGCAGCTCGTGGTGCTCCTGAAGGACACGTCGCTGGGCTACATCGTGTCCTACGAGGAGCTGCTGCGGAAAGTCCAGATCATGGCCGACTTCCTGGGCCCGGACTACCTGTTCCCGGTGTTCTTCGTCGCGGCGGCCATCTACATCGCCATCAACTTCTCCGTCTCCCGCCTCGCGATCTGGATCGAGAGGCGCGGGTCCAAGAAGGCAGCCGGCGGCGTGGTGCACGTTCCCGTCGCCGGGATCCCCGCCAAGTAGTCCGCGCAACAGCCTCACCGCACACAAAAGGTCCGGAATCCCGCAGCGGGGTTCCGGACCTTTTGTGTTGCCCGTGGGATGACCTGCCGTGCCGCCTCCGGCTACGCCGTGAGCCAGCTCCGCAGCGCCCGCAGGCATTCGCGGACCGCGTCGGCCTCGACGTGCTCGTTGTCCTTGTGCGCCAGCAGCGGGTCGCCGGGCCCGAAGTTCACCGCCGGGATGCCCAGCTCGCTGAAGCGCGCGACGTCGGTCCAGCCGTACTTCGGCTTCGGCGCGGCACCAACGGCGGCAACAAACGACGCCGCGGCGGGGTGGGTGAGTCCGGGACGGGCGCCGGCGGCGCTGTCGGTACGGACGACGTCGAACCCTTCCAGCAGTTCCCGGACGTGCTGCTCCGCCTCGTCCGGAGTTTTGTCCGGGGCGAAACGGTAATTGATTTCCACGACGCACCGGTCCGGGATGACGTTGCCGGCGGTTCCGCCGTTGACCTTCACCGCGTTGAGGCTTTCCCGGTAGTCCAGGCCGTCCACGGTGACGGTCCGCGGCTGGTAGGCAGCAAGCCGGGCCAGGATCGGGGCGGCGGCGTGGATCGCGTTGCTGCCCATCCAGGCGCGGGCGGAATGCGCGGCTTCGCCCACCGTCGTCGCTTCGAAGCGGATGGTGCCGTTGCATCCGCCCTCCACCGTGCCGTCCGTGGGTTCCAGCAGGATCGCGAAGTCGCCGCCCAGGAGCCCGCCGTGGTTCCGGACCAGCCGGCCAAGCCCGCTCTTGACGGCCTCGACTTCCTCGTGGTCGTAGAAGACGAAGGTGACGTCCTTGTCCGGCTCCGCCCCGCCGTCGAACAGGGCTGCGGCCAGTGCCAGCTGCACCGCAACGCCGCCCTTCATGTCGGTGGCGCCCCGGCCATAGAGGATGCCCTCGCCGGGCGCTCCGGACGGCCAGTACGACGGGACGGTCCCGAGGGATCCGTCCGTGGTCGGCAGGGGCACCGTATCCAGGTGGCCGGCCAGAATGACACGCTCGGCGCGGCCCAGGTTGGTGCGGGCGATGATCGAATCGCCGTCGCGGACCAGCTCCAGCTGCGGGATCGAGCGGAGGGCATGCTCCACGGCGTCGGCCAGCTCCCCCTCCGCCCCGGAAACGCTGTTGATGTCGAT
>Ga0213837_1001487_pt1 | contig 12604 bp, 7 predicted proteins | sample SWPATP12_FD_160572 | JGI IMG/M metagenome (GOLD analysis project Ga0213837, IMG submission 160572) | Coastal seawater microbial communities from Marineland, Florida, United States - SWPA TP1 #2 | ecosystem: Environmental > Aquatic > Marine > Coastal | place: USA: Florida | collected 2016-08-06
GGGTCGTCCTCCCCCAGCGCGGAACGCCGGGCGTCGTCGAGGAGATAGTCGACGACGGCGCCATCGAGTTCCGCGCGGGAGGCGAACGACCTCCCGGCCAGCGGCGCCGCGAGTCCCAGCAGGTTCAGCCGGTGGGCCGGACGGACGTGGACATCAAGGACGGAGTCCACCAGGTCCTCCCATTTCGCGGCGGAGTGCGCGTGCGGGCGCAGGGCCTCCTCCAGCGCCGTCAGGAACTCCTTCGGTTGCGTCAGGATGGCGCCGGGCTGCGAGCGCGTCAGCGTGGAGTAGTAGGCCCAGAGCGCGTCGCGGTGCAGGAGCGGCCAGAGGTCATGGTCGAAGGCGGGCCGGATTCCCGCTTCCGCGAATTTCGCCAGGGCGTTTTCGGTGCAGTATTTCAGGGTCACGGCGTCGGGGTAGTAGCCGGCGAGGGTGGCCTTGGCCCGGTACGGCGTGCCGCGCCGGGAGGCCGCGATGATCAGCGGTTCGCGGCCGGAGGGCAGGTAGCTGAGCCGGCCGTCCGCGCCGGGCAGGAACCGGCCGCCGCGGCCTTCGGTCAGCTGCCCCATGGCATCAAAGAAGTTCAGGCCCATGCCGCGCACCAGCACCGGTTTTACGGCGGGCACCAGCGACCAGTCGACGTCGGCCGGGGCCGCAGGAGGCAGGTACAGCAGCCCGAACTCCTCCGCCGCCGCCTGGAGTTCGCGTTGCTCGGGATTGAGCCGTGATTCGAGGTGGCCGAGGGCCAGCACCACGGAATCGACGGTGAGGACCGCGCCGTCGGCCAGTTCGACGTCGAACCTCACCCGGCCGCTGTCGCCGCCGCCGGGAGTGTCGGCGTCCCCGGGGACGGCAGCGTGGCGGACGGACGTCGCCGTCGTGCTGTGGAAATCCACCGTGGCGCCGGCGGGGAGGCGGGACAGCAGCTCCTCCAGGGTGGACCGGAGGTAGCGGCCGTACAGTGCCCTGCTGGGGAAGTCCGCGGCGGTCAGCCCGGACAGCTCGGCGCGTTCCTCGGCCGTGAGGGCGGGGTGGGGCTGTTCCTGCTGCAGTTCACGCCAGCGGTCAAAGGTGTGGCCGGCGAGCGGCGGGGCGAGGTCCGGGTCCTCGGGGATGACCGTGGGGTAGAACGACTGGGTGTTCATCAGGTACAGCCGGGACTGGCCGGGCTGCCAGACGTGGCCCGGGCCCGCGGGATACGGATCAACGACGTCGATGTGCAGCGTGGCGTCCGGCCCGGCAGGCACCCAGTTGGCCAGCATCCGTTCCAGCACGCTCGTGCCCCGGGGACCGGCGCCAATCACTGCCGTCCGGATGCTCTGCGATATGCCCACGGCATCCAGCGTATCCGCTGCAGGCCGCCAGCCCGGACCTGCCTGACGGGCCCGGGCCGCGGTCCGCGGTCGACCGCTTGACTTGCTACGGGCGCGCCGATGTTGTTTGGATGGAAAAATGACCACCACTGCAGCTGCTCCCCCGCCCGCGTCCGACCGCCCCGCCGGGACCGCCGCTGAGGTGACCGCCCCCGAACCCGTCGACGAAAACATCTGGCTCGAGGACATCTACGGCGAGGAACAGCTGGCCTGGGTCCGGGAACAAAACGCCCGCACCGAGGAGCTCCTGGAGGACGCGGCCTACGCCGAACTGGAAGGCAGCATCCTCGAGGTGCTGGACTCCACCGACCGGATCGCGATGGTGGGCAAGCACGGCGAGTGGTACTACAACTTCTGGAAAGACCGGCAAAACCCGAAGGGCCTGTGGCGCCGGACCAGCTGGGACAGTTACCGCGGCGGGTCACCGGCGTGGGATGTCCTGCTGGATGTGGATGCCCTGGCCGCGGCGGAAGGCGAGGAATGGGTCTTCCACGGCGCCAGCTTCCTGCGCCCGGCCGACGGCGAGCCGCACCGGCGGGCGCTCCTTGCCCTCTCCCCCGACGGCGGCGACGCGAACCGCTACCGCGAGTTCGACGTCGAGTCCCGCAGTTTCGTGGACCCGGCGGACGGCGGGTTCGACCTGCCGACGGCGAAGGGCAACGCCTCCTGGCTCGACGCCGACACCCTGCTGGTCGCCTCCACGGCCGAGGGGCTGCCCAGCACGACATCCTCCTACGCCCGGACCGGCGTCAAACTGCGCCGCGGCGGATCCCTGGCCGCGGCGGAGCGGATGTTCGAAATCCCCGAAGACCACATGATGGCGCTCGTGGCGCACGACTCGACTCCGGGCTTCGAGCGGACCTTTGCCGTGGACTGGATCAGCTTCTTCGAGAAGACCACCTCGGTGCTGCGCGAGGGGCAGTGGGTGCAGCTCGACGTCCCGGTGGATGTAAACCTCAGCTCGCACCGCGAATGGCTGCTGTTCCGGCCCCAGAAGGACTGGACCGTCGGCGCAACGACCTACCCCGCGGGCTCCCTGCTCGCCGCCGGTTTCGAGGCCTTCCTGGCCGGCAGCCGGGAAATGTCCGTGCTCTTCACCCCCGACGCGCACACTTCCCTGCAGTCCTGGAGCTGGACGCGGGACTTCCTGCTGCTGAACCTGCTCCGCGACGTCTCGTCGGAGATCCGGGTCCTCGATCCGCAACAGCCTGGGACGGACACCGCCTGGGCCTCCACCGTGCTGGACGCCTGCCCGCCGCTGCACGACGTCAACGCCTACGCCGTCGACGACGAGGACACCGCCAGCGGCACGGACGACGACGACACCGACGGGACCGACGGCGCCGCCACGGTGTCCGAAGCCGAGGCTCCGGGAGCCGGGAACGACTTCTGGCTCGTGGCCACCGGTTTCATCACGCCCAGCACCTTGACCCGCGGCACCTTGAAGCGTGCGGCGGCCGGCGGCGTGGACAGCACGCACGAGGTGGTCCGGACCTCGCCGTCGTTCTTCAACGAAGAGGCCTACGAGGTCCAGCAGCACTTTGCCGTGTCCACGGACGGCACCCGGGTGCCGTACTTCCAGGTGGCATCCAGGGATCTGGTGCTGGACGGCCAGAACCCCACACAGCTCTCCGGCTACGGCGGCTTCGAAATCTCCCGGACCCCCGCGTACAGCGGCGCGATCGGCCGGGCCTGGCTGGAACGCCGCACCGAGGAATCCGCCGGGCACGAGGGCGATGCCCCGCACACCCGCGGCGGCGTGTACGTCGTGGCCAACATCCGCGGCGGCGGCGAGTACGGTCCCGCATGGCACCGCGCGGCCCTGCAGGGGAAGCGGCACCGGGCCTACGAGGACTTCGCTGCGGTGGCGACGGACCTGATCTCGCGCGGTGTGACGTCCCGGGCGCGGCTCGGCTGCGTGGGCGGATCCAACGGCGGCCTGCTGGTGGGGAACATGCTCACCCGGTACCCGGAACTCTTCGGCGCCGTCTCCTGCGGGGTCCCGCTGCTGGACATGCGCCGCTACACCAAGCTGTCCGCCGGCTATTCCTGGATCGCCGAATACGGGGACCCGGACGTGCCGGAACAGTGGGAGTTCATCAAGACGTTCTCGCCCTACCACCTGCTCCGGGACGGCGTCGACTACCCGGAGGCATTCATCTGGACGGCCACGTCGGATGACCGCGTGGGGCCGGTCCAGGCGCGCAAGATGGCCGCCCGCATGCAGGCGATGGGCATCCCCAACGTCTGGTTCCACGAGGCGCTGGAGGGCGGCCATGCGGGGGCCTCGGACAACCGGCAGGCCGCGGCCCTGCAAAGCCGCAGCCAGCACTTCCTGTGGCGGGCGCTGGCGGGCCGCAGCGCCTGACGCCCCGCGCCCGCCGGCGGGAGCTACGCGGGGTCACGTCGCGCCCATGCTCCGGACCGGGACGGACGCGAAGTGACCCAGCGATGGCCGTTTTGCACTGCATGGCCCCTTCTGCGTATCCTTGGTTGGCTAGTTAATAGCAATTGGAGACGTGCCAGAGCGGCCGAATGGGCTTCACTGCTAATGAAGTGTGGGGCACAACTCCACCGGGGGTTCAAATCCCCCCGTCTCCGCGTTTGGCCCCGGTCCCTGGACCGGGGCCTTTTGCGTACCCGGGTCCTTTGCGTACCCGGGACCTTTGCGCACCCGGGTGGGGTTCACCGGCCCCGGCACGTGGCGGGCGCGGGCAGATCAGGGCGGATCGGCGTCGCGCATTCGCCCTGATCTGCCCGCGGGCTGCGGAGGACCGCCGCCACGGCGCGTCCGGAGGCCGGACAACCGGCGCCTTCCGGCGGCCCGGATGGCAGGATAGGCCCATGTCGAGCAACCCCACGTCCAGCAACAGCAAGCCCAGCAACAGCGCGTTTGACGCGATCATCGTCGGCGGCGGCCACAACGGCCTCGCCGCGGCCGCGTACCTGGCCAAGGCCGGCCGGAAGGTCCTGCTGCTGGAAAAGCTGGAGCATCCCGGCGGCGCAGCGGTATCCGCCCAGGCGTTCGACGGCGTCGACGCCCGCCTCTCGCGGTACTCCTACCTCGTGAGCCTCCTCCCGCAGCAGGTCATCGACGACCTGGGCCTGCGCATCCGGCTGGCGCGGCGCCGGTATTCGTCCTACACCCCCGACCCGCACGACGGCGGCCGCGCCCTGCTGGTCGACAACGGGGACGCCGCGGCCACTGCAGCGTCCTTTGCCGCCGTCGGCGCCCCCGACGGCGAGTTCCACGCCTTTACCGAGTTCTACGCCGGCTTCCGCCAGCTCACTGAGGCCCTCTGGCCGACCATGACCTCGCCCTTGCCGACGCGTTCCGAAGCGAGGAACCTCGCAGCCCGGGCCGGCGCGGAGGCGGTGTGGGACGCCCTGACCGAACGGCCCATCGGGGACACCATCGCCAAGTCACTCCAACACGACCTGGTCCGCGGCGTGGTCCTGACAGACGCCCTGATCGGCACCTTCGCCCGGGCAGACGACGAGGACCTGCAACAGAACATCTGCTTCCTGTACCACCTGGTCGGCGGCGGGACGGGCGACTGGGACGTGCCCGTCGGCGGCATGGGCGCGGTGTCCGGGGAGCTGGAACGCGCCGCCCGCGAGGCCGGTGCGGCCATCCTGACGTCCGCGGACGTCACCGCCGTCCGCCCGGGAGGAACGGTCAGCTACCGCCACGACGGCGCAGAGCACACGGCCACCGCTTCATGGGTGCTCGCCAATGTGGCCCCAGTGGTGCTGGACCGGCTCAGGAGCTCCGACGCGTCCGACGGCGCCGCCCAGCAGGCAACACAGCCCGCCACCCGGAACCCGAACCATCTCCGGGAGGGTGCGCAGGTCAAGGTGAACCTGCTGCTGAAGCGGCTCCCCAGGCTGCTGGATGAAACCATCAGTCCGGAAGCGGCCTTCGGCGGGACGTTCCACATCAATGAGACCTGGTCGCAGCTCGACGCCGCCTACCTCGCCGCCGCGGCCGGCACCATCCCCGACCCGCTGCCCTGTGAGATCTACTGCCACTCCCTCACGGACCCCAGCATCCTGTCCCCGGAACTTCAGGCCGCCGGCGCGCAGACGCTCACCGTGTTCGGCCTGCACGTCCCGGACCGGCTGATCACAGCGGAGAACAACGACCAGCGCCGGGCGGAGCTGCAGGCGGCCGTCCTGAAGTCGCTGAACTCGGTATTGGCTGAACCCATGGAGGAGCTGCTGCTGACGGGCCCGGACGGACAGCCCTGCATCGAAACCAAGACCACCCTGGACATCGAACGGGCGGTCGGCATGCCGCGGGGGAACATCTTCCACGGCGGCCTCGACTGGCCCTTCGTCGAGGACAACGCGCCCCTGGACACCCCGGCGCAGCGCTGGGGCGTCGCGACGGATGACCCGCGGATCCTGCTCTGCGGCTCCGGCGCCCGGCGCGGCGGTGCCGTCAGCGCCATCGGCGGGCACAACGCCGCGATGGCAGTGCTGGAGTCCGGGCCGCTGGGGTCCGGGCCGCGGTCCAGGCGTGCCTCCCAGGGCTGAGCCCGGCGCTGTGAAGATCCCTGCATGAGTGAGCCCGCGCCGCTTCCCGCCGCACCCGCAGACAGGTGGAGTCCCCGCCTGGCCCTGCTCGTCGCTGCCACATTTTTTATGGAGTTCCTGGACGGCACCGTCCTGACCACTGCGATCCCCAGCATCGCTGCGGACTTCTCGGTCCCGTCGGCGGACGTCAACATCACCATGACCGCCTACCTGATGACCGTGGCGATGGGCATTCCGCTCAGCGGCTGGCTGGCAGAGCGTCTCGGGGCGCGGCGGGTCTTCTGCCTGGCCATTGCGGTGTTCACGGTGGCCTCACTGCTGTGCGCGCTCAGCCAGGACCTCACCATGCTGACCCTGAGCCGGGTGCTGCAGGGCGCCGGCGGCGCCATGATGGTCCCGGTGGGCACCCTCGTGGTCCTCCGCGGAACGGCGAAGAAGGATCTGCTCCGCGCCACGGCCTACCTTGTGTGGCCCGGCCTGCTGGCCCCGGTCCTCGCCCCGCTGGTGGGTGGCGCGCTCACGACATTCCTGTCCTGGCACTGGATCTTCCTGGTCAATCTCCCGCTGGGACTCGCGGCGTTCGTCGCGGCGCTGCGGCTGGTCCCGAGCACTAAGGGCGACAGCCAACGCCGCCTGGACTGGCTGGGGCTGGCCCTCACGACCCTGGGCGTGGGGTCCGTCATGGTGGGCCTGGAGCTGGCCGGCGGCCGCGACGCCGGCGCTTTCGCGGCCATCGGCATCACCGCGGGAGTGGCGTTCCTCAGCGCCGCCGCCTGGTGGATGCGGCGGGCGCGTTCCCCCTTGTTCGACCTGGGCGTCTTTTCCACCCGGACGTTCCGGTCCACGGCGACGGGCGGCTTCATCTACCGACTGACCATCAGTGCCGTGCCATTCCTGCTGCCGTTGATGTTCCAGAACGGCTTCGGCTGGGATCCGCTGCGTGCCGGCGTGCTCGTCGCGGCGGTCTTCATTGGCAACATTGGGATCAAACCGGCCACGACGCCGCTCATCCGCCGCTTCGGGTTCAAACCGGTCCTGGTCTTCGCGTCCCTGGCTTCGGCGGCCACCTTTGCGCTGTGTGCCCTGGTCGACGCCGGCACGCCGGAGCCACTGATCTTCGCCCTGCTGGTAGCCAGCGGAGCCTTCCGGTCCATCGGGTTCTCGGCCTACGCCTCGGTGCAGTACGCCGACGTCGTTCCCGCCCAGCTGCCGTCCGCCAACGCCGTTTCCGCGACCATGGTGCAACTGGCGACGGCGGCCGGGATCGCGATCGGGGCTCTCCTGATCCGGGTCTTCGAGGCCAGCGCGGCGCTGGACGCCGCAGGTGCCGCCGCAGGTGCCGTTGCCGCGGATCCGGCGGCGCCCTACCGGGCGGCGTTCCTGGCGATTGCGGTGATCATGCTCCTGAGCACCCTGGACAGCCTGACGCTGCCCCGCCACGCGGGAGCCGAGGTCAGCCGGCCTGGCCAAGCACCAGCGGCAGCACGGCCCCGGCGCCGGCGAGCCTGAGGGCCCGCCCGGCGACGGTCACGGTCCAGCGGCTGTCGACCAGGTCGTCAATCAGCATCACGCTCTGGCCCCGGATCCCGGCCAGGGCTTCTTCCAGCTCCGGTCCCACCACGAGGCGGTCCCACACCCCGGCAAGCCGGTACGCGCTGTTGCCGCCGCGCCCTCCGGTCGGTCCTCCGTGCTCGAGCTGCAGCTGGCCCAGGTACGGGATCCGGCCGATCTCCGAAATGCCGCGGGCCAGCGAGTCCACCAGGGCCGGCTTGCCGCGGGACGGGACACTGATGATGGCGGCAGGGCGGCCCGCCCCGCTCCAGCCGGGGGTTCGGGTGTCGCCGGAGCCCCATTCCCGCAGCACCTGGACGCAGGCCTGCAGCTTGCCGGGGTCCACCGTGCGGTCGGGGGCGCCGGCGGCGAAGGCCTCACGCAGGGCGCCGCCCCAGCCCAGGTCCGTGAGCCGTGCCAGCGCGCGGCCGTTGGCGACGCTCTCTTCGGGTTTGATCTTGCCCTTCACGGGAACGCCGAGCCGGTCCATGCCGCTGGGCCACTGCAGCCGGGGTTCCAGCGGGACGCCGGCGCGGCTCAGCGTCTGGCCGGCGGCCTCGGTGGCCGAGGCCGCAATGTCGGCCGGGAACCACGTGCCGGCGCAGTTGTCGCAGCGGCCGCAGGCGCGGGCGGTCTCGTCGTCGAGGACCGACGTGATGTATTCCATCCGGCAGCCCGCGGTGTCCTGGTAGATCACCATGGAGTCCTGTTCGTCCACCCGGGCCTCCGCGATCCGGCTGTACCGTTCGGCGTCGTAGGTCCACGGCTGGCCGGTGGACCGCCAGCCGCCGCCCACCCGCTCCACGGCGCCGTCGACCGCCAGGACCTTCAGGAGCAGCTCGAGCGGCGTGCGGCGCAGGTCCACGCGCGCTTCGAGCGCAACCGTGGACACGGCGGTGCCCGCTTCGGCGAGGGCGGTCAGCACAGCGCCGGCCTTCTCCTCCGAGGGCATGGATGCGGTGGCAAAGTACTGCCAGATATCGCGGTCCTCGGAACCGGGCAGCAGAAGCACGTCGGCGTTGGCGGCGCCACGGCCGGCGCGGCCAACCTGCTGGTAGTACGCCACCGGCGACGACGGCGCCCCGAGGTGCACCACGAATCCGAGGTCCGGCTTGTCGAAGCCCATGCCCAGGGCGGACGTGGCGACGAGGGCCTTGACCTGGTTGTCCTTGAGGAGGTGTTCCGCGCGTTCCCGGTCCGCGGGGTCGGTGCGCCCGGTGTAGGCGAGGACCTCGTGGCCGGCCTCGGCCAGGAGCCGCGCGGTGTCCTCGGCCGCGGAGACCGTCAGGGTGTAGATGATTCCGCTGCCGGGCAGGTCCTTGAGGTGCGTGAGCAGCCAGCCCAGGCGGTCGCGGGAGTCCGGCAGGCTCAGCACGCCCAGCCGGAGCGACTCACGGCCGAGGGCGCCGCGGATGGTCAGCACACCGGCGCCGAGCTGCTCCTCGATGTCGTGGACCACCCGGGAGTTGGCGGTGGCAGTGGTGGCCAGGACCGGGACGGTATCCGGCAGCTGGGTGATCAGGTCCGCGATGCGCCGGTAGTCGGGCCGGAAATCGTGGCCCCAGTCCGAGATGCAGTGGGCCTCATCGATGACCAGGAGGCCGGTGCGGCGGATCAGCTCCGGCAGCTGGTTTTCACGGAAGGAGGGGTTGGTGAGCCGCTCCGGCGAGACGAGCAGGACATCGACCTCGTCCGCTGCGAGCTGCTCGCGGACGGTGTCCCAGTCCAGCTGGTTGGCGGAGTTGATGGCCACCGCCCGGACCCCGGCCCGCGCCGCGGCGGCCACCTGGTCCCGCATAAGTGCCAGCAGCGGGGACACGATGAGGGTGGGCCCGGCACCGCGCTGCCGGAGCAGCAGGGACGAGACAAAGTACACGGCCGACTTGCCCCAGCCGGTGCGCTGCACCACGAGGGCGCGCCGGCCGCCGTCGACCAGTGCCTCAATCGCCTCAAACTGGCCGTCATGGAACTCCGCAGCCGGGTGCCCGACCAGCTCGCGCAGGACTTCCTGGGCCTGCTCCCGTGTCCCCCGTTGTCCGGCGGATGCGGCGTCGGGAGCGGAAAGGACTGCAGCGTTCTGGTTATTGGCCATTGCTTCAGTATCCCAGCCCCCTCCGACAGCTGCGAAGTCACCGGCCCCGCTATGTGGACAATCGCACGGGGCCGCCGGCAGTCCGGCGGCTGAAGGAATCAGGCAGTGCTCCTCCACAGCCTGATTCGGCTGCAACGTAAGATAAGACGCGTGACTACGGAACAGACCAAGACTTTTGACCTCTCGGCCTCCTTCAAGGCCTACGACGTACGCGGCATTGTCGGCGAATCGATCACCGCGGAAATCGTCGAGGCTGTGGGTGCGGCGTTCGTCGACGTCCTGCAGCTGGAGGGCGAGACGGTCCTCGTCGGCGGCGACATGCGCCCCTCCTCCCCCGAGTTCAGCAAGGCCTTCGCCGACGGCGCCGCCCGGCGCGGTGCCAACGTCCAGCTGCTTGACCTCATCTCCACCGATGAGCTCTACTACGCCTGCGGTGCGCTCAACGCAGCCGGAGCCACGTTCACCGCGAGCCACAACCCCGCGGAGTACAACGGCATCAAGATGGCCAAGGCCGGCGCCGAGCCGATCTCCTCCGAATCCGGGCTCAAGGAAATCCAGGACCGCGCCGAGGAATACCTCAACTCCGGTTCCATCCCCGCAGCCCCCAGCCGCGGCCTGATCGGCGTCCACGATGTCCTGAAGGGCTACTCCGAGTACCTCCGCAGCCTCGTGGACCTCCGCGGCACCCGCCCGCTCAAGGTCGTCGTCGACGCCGGCAACGGCATGGCCGGACTCACCACACCGGCTGTCCTCGGCGACGCCCTGCTGCCCAAGCTTCCCCTTGAGATCATTCCGCTGTACTTCGAACTCGACGGTTCCTTCCCGAACCACCCCGCAAACCCGCTGGAACCGGAGAACCTGCGGGACCTGCAGGCCGCCGTCGTCGAGCACGGCGCGGACATCGGGCTGGCGTTCGACGGCGACGCCGACCGCTGCTTCGTCATCGACGAAAAGGGCGACCCCGTCTCGCCGTCGGCGATCACCGGGATGGTGGCCCGCCGCGAGATTGCCCGCGCGCAGGGCCTCGGCGAGGCCACCCCGACGGTCATCCACAACCTGCTGACCTCCCGCGCCGTCCCCGAGCTGGTGGAGCGCCACGGCGGCCGGGCAGTCCGGACCCGCGTCGGCCACTCCTTCATCAAGGCCGTGATGGCCGCGGAGGGCGCCATCTTCGGCGGCGAACACTCCGCCCACTTCTACTTCCGCGATTTCTGGAACGCAGACACGGGCATGCTCGCCGCGATGCACGTCCTGGCGGCCCTCGGAGAGCAGGACGGTCCGCTGTCCGAGCTTGGCCGCGAATACGAGCCGTACATGTCCTCTGGCGAGATCAACTCGGAAATCGAAGACAAAGCCGCCGCCGTGGAACGCGTCCGGCACGACTTCCACACCGAGGACGTCGAGGTGGACTACCTGGACGGCAGCACGTTCATCGCCACCGACGGCAGCTACTGGTTCAACCTCCGCCCCTCCAACACCGAGCCGTTCCTGCGCCTCAACGTCGAAGCGACCGACGCCGCCACCATGGAACGCGTCCGCGACCGCGTCCTGGCGCTGGTCCGGGGCTAGGACCGTGTCGGAACTGCCCTCCGAAACCGCAGCCGAGCCCGCAACAGTGTCCACTGACGGCTCCTGGCGCGACAGCGTCCCGGACGCCAGCGCCACCGATCTGGAGAACCTGCTCGGCACCGGCGTCGGCGCCGCCCAGGAGCAGCTTGAGCGCAACGGCGGGTTCCTGCCGTTCGCCCTCGTCGTGGAGAACGACGGCGAGGTCCGGCTGGTCGCCGTGACCCCCGCCGACGCGGCCGAGGGCTCCGAGGCCGACTTCGACGCGGATTCGATGATCAGCGACCTCACCGAACTGCTGCGCCAGCACCGGGACGAGTTCCGCGCCGCCGCGATCGTCTGTGACATCACGCTGCTGGAGGAAGCCTCGGACGCCATCCACGTGGCCGCGGAGCACCGCGACGGTTCCCTCTTCGCCGCGGTCCTGCCGTACGCGGCGAACCCCGCGACGCATGAGCTCGAATTCGGCGAGCTCTCCGCCGATACCAACGAGCCCGGCGTCTGGGTGGACTAGACCGCCCGTAAACTGGTGCCATGAAGATCAACGCCTTCGCGGATGTGAGCCTGCGCGCCATGATGGTGCTGGCAGCCGCTCCCGACGGCGGACTCCTCACCACCCAGAGCATCGCTGACGCCGTCGCGACGCCGTACAACCACGTCAGCAAGGCGATGGCGAAGCTGCGGGAGCTGGGCATGATCGACGTCGAGCGTGGGCGGCGCGGCGGTTCCCGGCTCAGCAGCGCCGGGCGGACCGCCACCGTGGGCCAGCTCCTGCGCCAGCTGGACACCCGCACCGACCCGGCTGAGTGCACCGGCGCCGGCGGGGCGTGTCCGTTGATCAACGAATGCCGCCTCCGCGGAGCCCTCGCCCGCGCCCGCGAGGCCTTCTACAGCGAACTGGACGGCATTGTGGTCGCGTCCCTGCCGACCGCCCGGCAAATGGCGCCGGTGTTCCAGGCGATCGGGCTGCGCCCCAGGCTCTGAGCCGGATCGGGCTGCGCCCCGGACTCTGAGCCGGAGCGCCACCACACCGACCCCCGCCGCTTCACCGGCCCCCTTCACCGGCCCGCGCGGCCTCCCCGCACCGCCGACCCCGCCACGCCCGGGAATCCCCTCGATTTGATCCAATTTTCTACGCCCTGTAGAACTGAACTATGAATACACACATTTCAAATGCAGGTATTTGAATCGGTCCGGTTGCAGACCCCGGGCCACTACCTCAGGAGTCAATATGCTCTCGGACAAGTCCTTCCCCGTCATCGAGGCCACCCTGCCGCTGGTCGGATCCCGGATCGGTGGGATCACCCCCAAGTTCTACGCCCGCCTCTTCGCAGCGCACCCGGAACTGCTGGACGGACTCTTCAGCCGCTCAAACCAGCGCAACGGCAACCAGCAGCAGGCCCTGGCCGGAAGCATCGCCGCTTTCGCCACCCATCTGGTGAACAACCCCGGCACGCTGCCGGAGACCGTGCTCGCCCGGATC
>Ga0213837_1001488_pt1 | contig 12597 bp, 12 predicted proteins | sample SWPATP12_FD_160572 | JGI IMG/M metagenome (GOLD analysis project Ga0213837, IMG submission 160572) | Coastal seawater microbial communities from Marineland, Florida, United States - SWPA TP1 #2 | ecosystem: Environmental > Aquatic > Marine > Coastal | place: USA: Florida | collected 2016-08-06
CGCCGCCTGGTGCCGCGAGACACCGCATCGGCTGCTGACGCACTGGATCGCCGATCCCGAGCCCGGCGCCATGCTGCGCCACCCCGTGCAGCGCCAGCTCGACCTGGCGCGCCACCTCGGCGCCGAGATTGCCGACAAGCGCCTGGCCTTCCTGCCCGCGCGCCAGGACCTGACTGCCGTGCGCACGCGCTTGCGCGCCGCCGGCATCGATCCTGGCACGCGCTGGCTGGCGCTGCATCCCGGCGCCGCTGCCCAGGCGCGGCGCTATCCCCGGCACCACTGGCGCACGCTGCTGCAGACGCTGGTCGAACGTATCGGCTGTCCGCTCGTGCTGGTCGGCGGCGGCCACGAACAAGCGCTGATCGACGCAATCGAGCGACCGCCCGCCGCGCATGTCCATTCGCTGGTGGGTCAACTCGGGATCGGCGAACTGGGCGCCCTGCTGTCCGAGGCGGCGCTGCTGGTGAGCAGCAATCCCGGTACGGTACAGCTCGCCGCAGCGGTGGGCACGCCGCTGGTCGCGCTGGGTGCGCCGGCCGATGCCGGACATGCGCCGTGGCGCGTCCCCAGCCGCATGCCGGGCCAGGATGCGGATGCGGGCAGCGGCCTCGAAACACTGGCGCCGGCACAGGTGGTCGATGCGGTCTGCAGCCTGCTCAAGCAGACCGAGGCTTGCCGCGCTCAAGGCAAGCCGATGAACAGATACAGCGACGAATGCCCACCGCGCGCATAGCCATAGCCAAGAAACAGCGGACCGACCGGGGTCTCCCCGCCAAAGTAGATCGCCGCCGCCTGCTGCCAGCCCCGCCCCCGCGTTTCGGTAAACCGGTTGCGCGCATTGCCCGCCTCGAGCGCCACGCCAATGCGCAGGTCGCCCCGCAAAGCCAGCGGCATCCTGCCGATGATTTTCTCGCCGCGCAGGCTGGCGTAGTCGACGTCGTCGGCCAGGATCTGGTTGCGCACATAGCCCGACAGGTTGAGGAAGCCGCCCAATGCCGCGGCATCGGCCAGCGGCAAGCGGCCGCTCGTCGAGCCGGTGTGGCTCAGGCGTCCGTTGATGACATAATCGCCCCAGGTACGGGCCGCACGCAGTTCCGCCGCCAGGCGGCTATAGCTGCCATCGTTTTCCCGGAACCAGGTGGCGCGGGCCAGCCAGCCCCTGGTCGGAAAGAAGGCGCGGTCGAACTGGTCGAAATCGGCCGCCAGCTGCCAGCCCCGCAACAGCGACTCGCCTGTGGGCAAGGTTGGTGCGCCGGTCTCGATCGATGCATCGCGCTTGCGTACCGTGTACTCGAGGCGCACCTGGCCCAGCGTGCCGACGTTGGCGCCCAAGCCGAGATTGGCGTCGCGGCTGCGCAGCCGGTACTGCGCGACACGATGGTCATCCTGGTAGGCGTTCAGGCTGTCCCACACCACGCCCACCCATGGCTGCACGAAAAACCGCTGGCGTGCATCAAGCGGCTGGTAGAACTGGGTGAACAGGTTGGAGCGTTCCCCGAACTGGCCGCCGGACAACCATTCGCCACCCAGGGAATTAATCCACTTGCGATGATAGGCCGCGCGCAGCGCATCGTTGTTTTCCTTGTTCGAACCTTCGAGCTCGACGCCGAAGCGCAGGTAATTCGGCCCCCAGCTCTTTTCGGTGGGGGTGACTTGCAAAATGCGGCGATCGCGGGTGCCGAGCAAGGCGTAATCGACGCTCTCGAAGTCGCCTTCGCCGTACACGCGTGCCAGACCGGCCTCAAGGTGCGCGGTATCGAGCGGCTTTCCAGGCAAGTCGTCGAGGTGCTTGCGCACCAGCGCCGGATTGACCTTGCGCAGGCCGGCAATCTGGACGGCGTCGATGCGCGGCGGCGCCGGCGCCGGGCCCTGCAGCTGCCCGGCCCAGGCCGCGTATTGCTCCGGCGGGATGGCCAGGCGCCGCAGCGCCTTAGTCTGTGCCAGCGCAGCGGCGCGGCCGCGCGCGGCGCCCTCGCGGAACTTGTCGAAATCGGCCGCGCTGATGCCGGTCAGGTCGGGACGCAGATAGATGTCGCCGGGCCGGATCAGGGCGCGCGAGGCAGTGGCATTCTGTTCGGTCAGGATGTTGACCATCTGGCCGGCAACGCTCCTCAGGGAATCGACCTGCTCCGGATTGAGCAGCGGCGACCCGACGTCGACGGCAATGACGATATCGGCCTTGCACAGTGCGCGTGCCTCCGCCACCGGCAAATTGTCGACCAGGCCGCCGTCGACGAGGTAGCGCCCGCGCCAGGGAACCGGCGTCAGCACCGCGGGAACACTCATGCTCGCGCGCATGGCCAAGGCCAGTTCGCCGTCGCGAAACACGACCCGATCGCCATTGCCGATGTCGGTGGCGATGATCGCCAGCGGCAGCGGCAGGGTTCCGATCGTGCGCTCGGCGCGGTCGGCGCCGACCAGGGTGTTGAAGAACAGCTTGATCTTCTGGCCGCCGACGACGCCGCGCGCCATCTGCATGCCGTCCGGCGTGAGCCCTGCTTCGAGGCCGGGATAATAGCTCTGCGCCAGGCGCCGTTCGCGGTAGTTGGTCTCGCCGTGGGCCGTGTCGTCGCGGAACAGATCGTGCCAGTCGACCTTGCCGAGGCGCTCGATCATCTGCCGTGGCCCGACGCCGCTGAGATAGGCGCCGGCCACCAGCGACCCCATGCTGGTGCCCGCGATGCAGTCGACCGGCACCCGCAATTGCTCCAGTACCTCGAGCACGCCGACGTGGGCGGTGCCGCGTGCACCCCCTCCCCCTAGCACCAGGCCGATGCGCGGCCGGGCCTCGGCCGCGGCAAGCCCATCGGCAAGCGCATCGGCAGCCAGGCAGCCGATTGCCAGGGCCAGCATCGAGACGGTTCGCCTGGTCGAGATCGCCATGCCCTGCCCTATGGATGAGCCTACACCTCGGATAAGACCATCGCTCTACAGGTTGGTTCCGGAAAAGCGGCCGGAAACGGAAAAGGCCAGTCCGAAGACTGGCCTTTCCGATTGATTCTCTTGGTCGGGGCGAGAGGATTCGAACCTCCGACCCCGTGCACCCCATACATTTTACTAATTGTCCAGCAGCATCCATCAATCTCGCTTAACTGCGTATAATCAGCCACTTACGAATTCTGTTCGTCCAGAGTCGTCCGGCTCAGACCAGCGGAATCTAACCTTTTTCGGTGCACAAGCGGTGCATGGAGACAGCATGGCAGATATGACAGTAGCCGGGATTCAAGCCCTCAAACCCACCGACACCTACATGAAGGTAGCTGTTAGTCGCGGACTCTACATCGGCGTAGCCACAACGGGCGAGAAGGTGTTCTTCGTCCGTTATACCGTCAAGGGCAACAGCAGCCGCTCAGAATACCGCCTACCAAAGCTGTTCGGCACGAAGTCAGGCCCATCCACTGTCTCACTCACGGAGGCCAGAGCTAAGGCTACCGAGATACAAGCTCTTGCCAAGCAAGGCATCTGCTACCAAAAGAAGCTGGAGGATGAAACGAATGCGGCTAAGACCATAGCTGCACAGCAGACAGCAGAGGACTACACCGTGAACGACTTGTTCAACGCTTGGTTCCCTACGCTTCACCGGATGGACAAGGGAGCATCGCTAACCCGCGTGTTCAACCGTGATGTGTTGCCCGTTCTCGGGTCGATCAGGCTACGCGAGTTGGAAGAATGCCATGTTCGCTCCCTGCTAAAACCCATCTACAGCGCTGGCACCAACCGGAAGGCTATCGTTATCCTCAACGACCTGAAACAAATGTTCAAATGGGCTAACGGCAGACGCCCATGGAAGCTGCTTGTGGATGACCCGACCCACAACCTTCGACCCAGAGATGCCACCCAACCCGGCTATGAAGAGGTGGAGCGTGATCGCGTCTTGTCGCACGGTGAGATTCGGGCATTGGTGCGCAAGCTCCCCGCTGCTGGATTGATTAAGACCACAGAGCTTGCTATCTGGTTGGTAGTGTCGTGCTGTACACGCATCGGCGAGACGATACAGGCAGAGTGGCAGCATGTAGACCTGGAGACAGGTACATGGTTCATCCCAGAGGCCAACACCAAAGGCAGGGCACCGGAACACACCATCTACCTGTCCGCGTTCGCCATTGAGAAGTTCCGTGCATTGAAGGAGCTAACAGGTAGCAGCCGTTGGTGCTTCCCCAATGCGGCAGATACAGACCACCTTGACCTTAAATCCCCAACTAAGCAGATCGGGGACCGTCAAGCAGCGCTGAAAGCAGTGAAGCCGTTGAAGAACCGAAGTAAGGCTAGTGATTCGCTAGTGTTATCCGAAGAGAAGTGGACGCCCCATGACCTACGCCGCACAGGGGCTACGCTTATGCAAAGTTTGGGAGTGGAGCAGCACATCATTGAGCGCGTCATAAACCACGCCGAACAGAACAGGATGCAGCGCATCTATCAACGCCATAATTACGCTGATGAGCAGCGCGCGGGCTGGGCTAAGCTAGGTATCCTGCTAGAAGAACTAACGCTCGCCGGGGATTCGGACGAAGGGCTTGCACCGTAAAGGCCTTTAAAGGCACCGCCACGGCGCGAACGACGCCCTTTCACTACCAACTGCCACCCGCCTGTCTGAACGGCTCCTAGCGCTGCTCAGCAGGACGTAGCCGGAACGGTTTCGCTGTGAAAGGTCGAGCTTAGCTGTATTACTTTAGTATTACTATTAATGTTGTAGAAATAAGTAACAACTCTGACAACAAACGATCACAACTACCTACTCCTTCACATCGTTCAGTCGTTATTACTCTAGCAACACTACTGTACAACTACTGCATCCCTCACTCGCTGGCGCTCGCTCGGGCATTAGCTTATCAGAAAAGTTGCCACATGTCAAGTTTTAGCGGAACCCCATGCTGTTTGCTTAGAAAATCCGTGTGCTCGATTTCCTTTTTCGCCGTAGAAATTCGCGCACTAAGCCCCAGCGAATAACCCTCGCGGGGCATGGGAGGTTTATTTCTATGCAACAAGCAAAGTAATTTGTAAAAGTGCTTGACAAATTGCGCAAATTTGACTTTCGAAGCATGTGCTGCTATAATGTGGTATCTGTCGTTGAGTGGCGACGTATCACCTGCCCACTGTACCAACGGCTCTTTCCCGATGTACAACACGATCCATTTTTAAGGAGGATTTCTCATGGACAATTACAACGCACGCCCCGGCTGGGGCACACGACGCAAGACTGAAACCTACTACCAGCATGTGAACGAAACCATCTCGTCAATGCGCGCAACAAAGAGCCTGCGGATCATTGCCGACATGCTTAACTCGCAAGGCTTGACCACACCGCGCGATATGGCCTGGACACGAGAACGTGTCAGTACCTACTTGCGTAGCACACCGCTTTAAACAACAACGAAAGGAAACAAAATGGAAGAAACGAACACAGCAGCACCTGCGCCAGCAGCCCGAGCACACCGCGTCGAGATTGCGGACTTGACTCACATTGCCATGCCAGCAGCCGCCGTATTGCTGCGCGATGGATTTATCTTCTGTCCGCAAAACCCGCCGCAGGTCTTTGGCACTGGTTATTGCAACGTCTTTCTAGTCCGTGGTGATCCAGACGCACACGCCATCGCTGTAGCCGAAGCCGCCGAAGCCATCGCCTTAGCGCGACAGCAAGCCGCCGAACAGCGCAACGCCGAAGCCGCCGCTCGTGCCACCGCTGAAGCTGTCGAGCGTGCGGAAAAAGAAGCCGCTGCGCAAGCTGAAATTGAATCGCACCGCAAGGCCATCGCCCGCCTGCAACGCGCTATCCGCGCCGCCTAAGTACCCTGCCTACCGCCGCCGTCTTGGCGCGCATCACGGGCAGTAGTAGCAGCCCGCACAGAACACAAATCAACTGACGCACCGCAGCCGAGTTTATCGCTCGACGCTACCCGCTCGCCTTGAATTTCGCGCGCTCGGTATCGCTGCGCGTGCTTGCGTCGAAACTAACGATAAAGGAAATCAATCATGCACCAAAAAGACAGCCCGACAACCATCCAAGGAACACGTCGCCAGCGTGTCGTAACGAAATCAGGAACCGTACTAGAACGCCAATACGTTTTCCTCAGCGCGAAAGACTGGGACTCGCTCACGCAAATCAGCGAAACCACCCGTCGTAGTCATAGCCAAGCAATCGCCGCCCTTATCAACATCGCCCTCGTAGGCAACCGAGCAGAGAACGCCAATGTCGAAACTCAGTGAACCAAGTAAGCAAATCCGTAAAGACTTCATTGCGCACCTTTCACGGAAATACGTTGTAGACGAATCGGGAACCTTCCCGCGTGCTATCTCTGCATCCGGTCGCACGCAAAACCTGTCGTCGCTGACGTTCGAGTTCAGGCCGTGGGCCAAAGGCCAGGATCGCCGCGTGCCAGAAGCCGAGTTCACGCCCTTCATGTCGGGGCTGGAAACCGCCATCCGTGGAGGACTCGCTCGCGTGTGCGGCACCTCGTTTAAACCCGTTGACGCACGCTCCTTCATCGACTCGAAGGGCGACGTACTGTTGAACACGTACTTGCCATACGCACCAGAACGGCCAGCAAACTACGCCGCCGCCAAAGAAGTGCTAGACGAGTATGCCGCCCGACTGTTTCACCAGTCCGAAGAAGACAAAAAGCACGTTCTACAGTTCTGCGGCGATATCGTCACTAACCCGGCGCGTCACCCGCAGTGGGGTGTAATTATGAGAGGCACCAGCGGCACCGGAAAGAGCAGCCTTATCGGCTTGTTGAAAGTGGCATGTGGTGATAATTACGTCTGGAGCGAGAACGACTACGCCCCAGCCTTCAGCCAGTTCTCTGAAGTACTGCCGAACAATCTGGTTGTCTGCTTCGATGACGCCACGGCAGGTAAGAGTACATACGAAGATTTGAAGCTGGCCGTAACCCGCAACACGGCGAACGTCCAGATCAAGAACGTCCAAAGCATTCTGGAGCGCGACGTATTCGCCCGAATCTTCGTGCTGTCGAACAGCCACCGTCCGCTGGTGCTGCGTGCTGACGACCGACGCTTCTACGTCACCGAATATCTGACGCACTTGCACGACTACGCCGATTCAGAAATGTACTTCGAGCGCTTCACTGCTTTCTGGAGGAACCCGGACAACGCCGCCGCTATTCATTGGTGGCTGCGCGACATGGCATCGCCCGACTTTACGCCGCACGCCTGTATCAAGACCGAAGCCCGTAAGCAGCTTGTAGCCATGTCCACTTCTGGCGCAGATACCGCCATCTTGGAATTCCTGGGCGGTCGTGAGGTTAGCTATACGGACGCTCAAGGCGTCACCGTCACCGAAACGCCGCCTGTACAAACTGTCTTTCACCAAAGCCAGCTTGAAGACTTCCTGAAGGAGCGCCGAGTAGCCGAGCTACCGCCCGACATGTTGCGCCGGAAGTTGACGGAGGCAGGGTACGAAGAAAAGCGCCGCGTAGTCGGCAACTGCAACGGCGGGCGGCAAATCGACGTATGGCAGCGGATCGTACCGGGCCAGAAGCGCGCACCGGCACTAACTGTTGATGAAGTAGCGACCATCTCAGCAGCCTATAACGGCGGCTTTTAACTGCTTGATGCGCCACTGATGCACGTTGATTCAGCCTTAGTGCAAAGTCGAAAAACGCGGAAACCTAGCATCCATGCGGGTTTCAAGCAATCACCGCTTCGCTAATGCACTAATGCAGACCCGGCGAAACTTACTATTAAATACATTGCGCAGCCGTTCGCGGCTTGCCGATCCGAACGAGAGGAACAACACATGAAATACGATTCAAAAGCCGAGGCCACTTCCGCAGCAGCTATCACCGCCCTTGGTGGCCGTCGCTGCACCAGCTTCGCACCTTACCTGTCCGACCTGTACCAAGACGCCGCAGGCGAAGAACTGTCGGGCAAGCCAGACTTCGTAATCGACCGCCCGCACGGGCCAGTATTTATCGACCTGAAAGCCGGAGCACTGAACAACCACTACACGCGCGCCAGCAGCCGCGTTGCCCTAGCTGCCGAGTACATGCGACTAGTTGGCCGCAGCCCTGACGGTATGAGCCATGCAGCCTTGTCCAGCGCCCTGTACGAATCAGGCGGCAGAGCCGGGTATCTCGCCACCTTGGAACAGGCCTTCAACCACGCGCTTTGGAAGCTGGCAGCACTCCAAGCTCAGCACGGTTGGCGACACTTCATCGTCTGCTTCGAGAAGAACCCGAAGCCCGCTGACGTTGAACGCTACTGCGCCGCTGGGCTTGTCTGGTGCACCCTGAAGACACTGCCGCAATTCCTGCTCTACATAGACCTCGCTGCCGCAGGCTTGTGCATCTCGTTCGCTCACACTGCACAGAAGTTTACATACAAAGTCGAATTCGACAATGGCACCGCCACCTCTGCCGAAGCCCGCGACCACTTCCTGTCCACCGTAGCCGAAACCAAAGCCGCCGCCGTCGCACAGGAAACGAAAGACGCCGCCGACTTCGCCGCAGGAATCTCGCCCTTCTAGTGGGCCGTAGGGTGCGGCTAGGACACCACTACGAAGCGAAGTTGGAAGCGGAATAGTCACGCAGCTTTTTCACCCTCAGCGCCCTCAGCGGGCTTCGGAGCCTTCGCTGCTTTCTTGGCCTCCGCGATGGCAACGATGGCGGCAAGATTTTCCTCGCGCTGCTTGCGCCTGACGTACCAGTCTTCAAACAGCAATTCGATTAGTTGAATCAGGGTCTGGGCTTCGTCAGGATCAACATCGATGACGAGATTGATGTCCTTCTCCATGTGTGCGCCGATATTGCCAATGCTGCGTACAGCGTCGATTGCCTGCCAAGTGGCAGGATCAACCTTGTCCTCGATCGCGTTAATTTCTTCGTAAAGGTTCGGTTTCTTCACATTCCAGAAGTCGCGAATCATCCCTTGCAAGCAGCGACGGGACAAAGTAGCAGACGCCTTCGGGCTAAGGTCACGGATCAGACACGCTTCAGTGTAATCAGCACGAAGCGGCTTCGGAATGTAGTTTGGAAATACCCGTGCATTTGACTGTGGGCGAAGCCGCCATGAATCAGTCTGCTCACCTCTATAAAAGCCTCCGGCCCCATGAAGGGCCTCGCGCGCCGTAACATCGATAGTGTATTCGCGGCATTCTGGGTTAGGACACGTAACAACTCGAGTCTCTAGATATTGATGACCATCTTTGTTGTTGTTGTCGAAGCGAAAAGCGGATTCAGCGATGTTATTTGCCATGACGGTAGCGTGCCGATCGCAGTATGGGCAAAGCCATGATTGAGCCATACAAATCCTTCAGTCAGGTTGTCAATAGAACATCTTACGTTTGAAGTGCTTTGCTCGCAACCATGTTAATAAACGACCGAATTCCACCACCCCCGGAAACGCCTAGAATCCACTGTTAGAAATCTAGGGGTTGCAATTTCCAACAGTCCAGTTTATTCTAACACCCATTGATAACACCAATGACGAAAGGAAGCACATGTGCACTTTTGCGTACGGAAGGGTCAGTCGTTCTGACCAAAGCACCGAGAATCAGCGCCTCGAAATCGAATCGGCAGGGTACGCCGCCGATTACTGGTATGCAGACGAAGGCGTTAGCGGCAAGGTATCGGCCATGCAGCGCCCTCAGTTCGCTACGATGCTCGGCAAAATCCGCGACGGCGAAACGCTGGTAGTGTCGAAGTTGGATCGTATCGGGCGTGACGCCATTGACGTAGCCGCCACCGTCAAGATGCTGAAAGAGCGCAGGATTGAAGTAATCGTTCTGCAACTGGGCAAGCTCGACCTGACTAGCCCAGCCGGTAAGATGATGCTGACGATGCTGTCAGCCGTCGCAGAGATGGAACGTGATTTGCTGATTGAGCGCACCCATGCAGGACTCGTACGAGCAAAGGCAGAAGGCAAGACGCTAGGCCGCATCCCGAAGACTACGCCAGCGCAACAGGCAGAAATGAAGGCAAACTACGGCAAAGGCGAAACAGTAAGCGCATTGGCCCGCGAATACAAGATTAGCCGCGCTACTGTTATCTCGATCGTGAAGGCAGAGCAAGCCGCCTGAGAGCACTACGAGGCCACCAGACGGCCCACCAAGGGCCAACGATAGCTCGGTAGTACCTACCCAGTCTGAGCACTCCTGCGCCGCTCACGGCCCGTTAATCGGTTTTGTATATTTCGGCGCGACGGTTACAGTCATCAACGCGGCATTACTTTGTCAAGCACTGCCCTCGACCTCGCACCAATCCACGTTCACAGCCGCCCGGCTGACAGATATATTCTGGATTCTCTGAACGATTCTCACGGCAGACCCTAATCGAAAATTGAATTTTTACAGCTTTCATGCTGGGGAACTTTCCTACTCGCTCGCCCCTGCTCGCTTAGTAGGTTCCAAAATCAGGATGACTGGCTGCCATTGGCACCGGATTCGCTTCTGGCTCGCTAGCTTCATACGGAAGCTCGAACTGCGGATCGACTGGCGGCAAGGCCAACTCCCATGTCATCACCACACGCAGACCGTTACGTGCCGCCCTCGCCGCAAGGCCATGATCGCCTGTGTAAATTGTGTCCACGCCTCTTGCAATTGCTATTGCAATGATCTGCCGATCGAACTTCACTTTGGCCTTGGAGTCTGGTTCAGGCACGGCACGAATCCGCAAGTAATCCGCGTCCTCGATGCCAGCGCATTCGACCGCTGCTTTGGTATCGAATGGGGACACAACGAAGACACGCGAACCGACAATTAAATCAAAACGCTTGGCCCTGTCAGCGCCAGCACGTACTAGATACTCGGCGAGAACAGGCGTAGGAATAAGCACGCGCTCCTTGGCTTTCGTTAACGTCTTAATCAGATAATCAAGACGGGCCTGGCATTCAGTCACAGGCAAACCCGTATTCGGGTCAATAGGGGGCTTTGCCTTCGCGTCGAATACCAGCGCCAAGATTGATGTATCAAAAACAACCATCAGTGCAACCCATCGCTTTCTCCGCGCGAGGCAGTAATAAATGCGTCCACGTTATCGAGACTGCTCCAGTCGGTATTACGGAGATTTCGCATGCGCTCGGCTACAGCCTCTAGCGTTTCGTCATCGAGAACAGCAAATTCCTGAACCTTGAAGCTTTTTAACTGCCAACTCTTGTCTTCCAGCCGCTCCCACCGAGCGTCACCAGTAACGCGCAAAATTGGCCCTTTGTATAAGTACGGAGCCATCTCGATAGCAAGCTGTCGATCCATTTCGCAGTTCCAAGGCTTTCCTTCCGGGTCGATGATCTGGGCATGCGCACTTGCATCTTTGCCCCCGATACGCACCAATTCTCCTTCAACCACTGCGACCTCATTAAACGGGCCGTAAGTGAGTGGCTTCGGCAGGTCTTTGCCTGCGAAGGTTAGAACAACTGCCGAATTACTGTCGTTACTTCCCTTACGACTTAGCTTGCCTGTTGCGTTATCAGAAGCCAGCAACTTGTTCAATTCATCGTAAGCAGAAACTGCGTCATTGGAAGCTGCACCGCGCGCCACTTGATCAAGCCGCTCGAACACCTTCGGCGCATCTTCTTTTTCAATACGCATGACAGGCACAGTACTTCCCGGATCAAGGCGAGTGAAATGAACGCTGCTTTCGTGACCGAGCATCTTCGCCAATTGCGTCATGTATTTAGCGAGCCGATCCATTGGGATGGTGTCGGGGGTATAGGCGTCTAGCCAAAAGCTGTATTCGTCGTCGTCCATGTCGATCCTTGAAGCTGAAAAGCAACCGTTCACCGCGAGTAGGTATCGCTTTAAGGCGCTACGACAACGGTACACCCGTGTTGCGGGTTTGGCAAGAACCGAGAAGAACAGTGTTACGTCGCGGCCCAGTGCCTTGACGTTAGAGAACTGTTCAGTTACCATGCGGAAATGGTGGCAATCCACTGTGGATTCTGCACGCCTAAACACTCTACAAGGAGAAAATCAACGCAATGTAAGGAGGTCAACATGCAACACAACCAGCTAGTAAGGGTCGAGAACGTCGCCAGCATTCTGTGCATCAGCAAGTCACGCGTATGGGCGCAAGCCAAAGACAATCCCGCCTTCCCTAAACCGTTCAAACTGTCAGCGAGGCAGACGAGATGGAAGCTATCGGAGATAAACGCATACATCGACGCGAGGGCTGCAACCCAGCATTGATCTAGAAGCCGCTCCCGACATACTGGCAGCGGCTTTTTTACGTCCTAAGCTAACTGAGCAGTGAAGCGGAAATGGTGCACGCGCGGTGCACGAAGGTGGAAAAGAAAAAAGGATCAGGAAGCATCACCTCCTAACCCCTTGATTTTACTACTGTTCTTTGGTCGGGGCGAGAGGATTCGAACCTCCGACCCCGTGCACCCCATGCACGTACGCTACCAGGCTGCGCTACGCCCCGACTAGCCAACAATTATACCTGAGACAGAAAATTTTTCTCAGGTTTTTGTGATCCCTAAAGCAAGTTCCCGATGCGCCGCAGATGCCGCGCAAACGTCGACCGCCACGCTTACTTCCACTCCCCGCGCAGCTCCAGTACCTGCTCGTACAGGCGTTCCGGCGTCGCCTCCTGCGGCGGCACCGGTACGCCGACGGCCAGCGCCAGCTTCGAGCGCCAGCCGCGCGAG
>Ga0213837_1001492_pt1 | contig 12564 bp, 10 predicted proteins | sample SWPATP12_FD_160572 | JGI IMG/M metagenome (GOLD analysis project Ga0213837, IMG submission 160572) | Coastal seawater microbial communities from Marineland, Florida, United States - SWPA TP1 #2 | ecosystem: Environmental > Aquatic > Marine > Coastal | place: USA: Florida | collected 2016-08-06
ATCCTGTCAGCGTTAATTCATCGACATTGGTCGTAATGTGCTTTAGCAAAACCAATTCTGTTTTACAGTGGTATAAGCAACGAACAAGCTAAAAACGAAACGTACCGTTTACTATCATCAACTATAGGAAGGTGAATCGTGACGCCAAAGGTTATTTTCTTCGATATTAATGAAACACTACTAGACATGCAGGCCATAAAAACAGGCTTAGCGTCGGTGCTAAACGGCGATGAGACACTGGTAGACTTATGGTTTGCTAACCTATTGCATCACAGTTTAGTGGATGTTGCGTCTGGACAGTTTCACGATTTCATTGATATTGGAGCCGCAGCGCTTACCATGGTAGCTCACAGTAAGGATATCTCTGTTGATGAGGCTACCGCAAAAGATACCATCAAACAGCATATTACCCGATTGCCAGCGCACGACGATGTTGTTCCTACATTAAAGGCGCTTCAAAGTGCTGGTGTAACCTTGGTCGCGCTTTCAAACTCGTCTAAAGCCGGACTAGACGCACAGCTTGAGTTTGCCAATATTAAGCCCTATTTTTCCCATGTATTAAGTGTGGAAAGTGTACGTACCTACAAACCACATGCTGCGGTTTATCACTGGGCCTGTCAGCAGGCTAACGTAAAGAACGAAGATGCCATGATGGTGGCGGCTCATGGTTGGGATGTAAGTGGTGCTAAGGCGACAGGTATGCAAACCGTATTCGTAGAGCGCTCGGGAAAAATGGTGTACCCGTTAGGGCTTGCTCCCGATCACAGCATTGCTTCGCTTACTGCGCTTATCGAAATGATAAGTTTGTAACGGGTTCTGTGTGAGGGCACAACGACCTCGCTGTGCCTGACCGCTACAAATCTAGCGTAGTTGCAAAATAAATAGGCGCAAACAAAAAAGTCTTACCGAAGTAAGACTTTTTTCAAATCGAAATACGAAACAATTAAACTTTTGCTAGCTCGGGCTGGTTTGGCTTAAAACCTTGTGTGCTGCAAGAATTGCGTTTCGTTTCTAGTGCGCTTAATTGACGCTTAAGCCATGACTTCTGAATACCTGACTTAGCTGCGTCCATTTCAGTGCTTACGCGAGTGATTTCTTTTCCGACGTTCACGCATGCTTTCTTATTCGGTTCAAAGCCGCCATTAGCCAAAACAGAAGAAGAAAACATTAAAGCTGATACTGCTATAAGCGTTTGCTGTTTCATAAGAGTCCCCAACTACTCGTTATAATCCCGGGTTAGTGTCATACCGTAAGAATGAGCATATATTTGCTCTCAAATCTGTAAGGAATATAGCAGGCCTTTTATTCTAGTTAGGTACTACAAAACATACGCAGTAATAAAACTTTGCCTACCTTGTTCTTGCTAACGCACATAAGCCATTGTCTTTTATATTATTATGTCGACAATGATTTACCTTACCATTCCACTTACGTATCGATTTTTATATTTTTACGCACTAAATAGTGAGCCTATCCATAGTATCGGCTACAGCAACAGCATTCTGCAGCAGCATTACTCACTATTAAGCGTTGCTATTAAAACACCTTAGCTTTTCTGGAACAAGAAAAGTTATAACAATCCTTTTACAGGTTTTAGGACAGAAATTGCATTCTGTAAGTATTTACTCACTATACTTACAAGCGACTACCTGCCGAGAGCTTTTCTACGGTTTGCATAACACTTCTGCCCATATCATCTAGGCTTATTACGCGCTTAGCGGCGCCCTTTTCTATGGCTACTTTGGGCATACCAAAAACTATACAACTAGCTTCGTCCTGACAAAATGTTTCGCAGCCCGCGTTAAACATTTCGTGAAGGCCGCTTGCGCCGTCGCTACCCATGCCCGTAAGTAAAACGCCTAACGCATTGCTACCAGCACTTTTACAGATAGAATTAAATAACACATCCACCGAGGGCTTGTGACCCGATACGCGCGCGCCATCGGTCAATCTAATCCGGTAATCAGCCCCGCTTCTTTCAATTTCCATGTGTTTATCGCCAGGTGCAAGGTAGGCTTGGCCTGGTAGTAAACGTTCTCCGCCTTTCGCTTCTTTGACCTGCATTTGGCACACGGCATCTAGTCGTTTAGCGTAAGTCGAAGTAAACCCTGCTGGCATGTGTTGTGTGATCACGGTGGCAGGAGCGTTCGCCGGAAAGGTGCGCAACACCTCTTTTATGGCTTCTGTTCCACCGGTCGAGGCACCAATTGCAATGATTTTCTCAGTACCCGAATAATTGACTTTGCTCACGGTAGACACTTTCGAAGGCGCTGATTTTTTCACTTTAGAGCGCGCAGCCGTACGTATTTTCTCAACAATCAACTGATGATAGTCTGCCATGCCTTGCGCCACACCTATTTTGGGCTTTGCAACAAAGTCGATAGCTCCTAACTCCAAGGACCTCAGCGTGGCATCAGCGCCTTTTTCGGTTAGCGTAGAAATCATGACTACGGGCGTTGGCCTCGCATTCATCAGTACTTCTAGAAAGCGTAATCCGTCCACTTTAGGCATTTCTATATCAAGCGTAATAACATCTGGCGACTTTTCTAGAACCAGCTTTTTTGCCACGAAAGCATCGGGAGCAGCACCCACTAATGCCATGTCTGGCTCACTTTTTATAATTTCACTTAGAATTTGCCGGATCAGTGCCGAGTCATCTACCACCAAAACTTTTATCGTCATTGTTAGTCCTCGAAGATATCTACGCTACCGGTAGGTGCACGTCTTGACAGTTCCCACCGATGCTGACTTTCTCTTTCAATAATAGTGGCGTTATTAAGCTCGTGAATTCGCTTCATAAAGACATTGCCGTTGCTTGGAAAAAAGTAAACCTTGCGCGCGTAAACATCACATAAGTCACTGGCCAATATCGGTATGCCTTCCGTGCTTAAAAAGTCTGTTACGAATTCTGCGTTGAACTTCCCAACATCGTGCTGCACGAAGGACGGCACCACTTTTCCACCACCAAACACTTTTGCTTTTATTCGGGCTTTATTGGCACCGGCTTTCACTAAGTCGTTGATAAGAATTTCCATGGCATGCACGCCATATTTGGCAGCCATACCTTGTGTTTTTTCGAACTCACTGGCAGTTTTATTTACTGTCGGCAACATAAAGTGATTCATGCCGCCAATGCCCGTTTCAGGGTCGTATAGACATGCCGCCACACAAGACCCCAACACAGTCACCAGCATTTTATCTTGTGTTGTTACGAAGTATTGTCCAGGTAATAGCTTTACTGCGTCGATAGAAAAACGTTTGTCGTAATAGCTAATAGGTACTTCGAAATTACAAGATTCCACACGTGCTCCTAATGAACCGGGCGATATATAGTTTTACCTACCGGTCTCACAAGATTAGTACACATATTGAAGTTTTCAGAATGCCCTGCCATATAAAGTCCTGCAGGCTTTAACATACCCACCATTCTTTGTAACACGTTTAATTGCGTGGGCTTGTCGAAGTAAATCATTACGTTTCGACAAAAAATGATATCGAGCGGACCTTTTACATCCCACTTTGCATCGGTAAGATTGAGTTTTTTGAACTGCACCATATGTCTTAACTCATCCACTACTTTCACTTTTCCCTCGTTTGCACCTTTACCTTTATGGAAGAATTGTTTTTGTCTTTGGACGGGTATTTTCGCGATCGATGCTAAAGGATAAATACCCGCTTTGGCTTTTTGCAGTACCTTACTGTCTATGTCTGATGCAATGATTTTCACAGGCGTTTTGAAGCTTCCAAACGCCTCTGCGACGACCATGGCAATAGAGTAAGGCTCTTCTCCGGTGGAGCTGGCAGCACACCAGATAGTGGTTACTTCTGGATGTTGTTTTAAGTGCTCAGCCAGTGCAGTGAAGTGGTGTGGCTCGCGAAAAAACGACGTAAGATTGGTCGTCAATGCATTGATGAACTGCTCTAGCTCAGGTTCAGACTTATCAACTACGCCTAGATAATCGTTAAAGCTTGTGAGCTGAAGGGCTCTGATACGCCGAGCCAATCTGCTGTATACCATCGCTTCTTTAGCGTCTGACAACTTTATACCTGCTTTTTTGAAAAGCATGTTTTGCACTTTGTGGAAGTCCGCCTTTTCAAAGGCGAACTCCCGAGTGCTATCACGCGATGAAAGAACCGTTGTCATTAGAACGACTCCCACTCGGCTTCATCAGGCAGTGCGGGTTTCAATGCTTGTGCTTGAGGCGCGTTGTTAATCACTGAGGCTACGCGTGGCTGCTTGAAGTCGGTGTGAGAGAGCGCAGCGATGTGCTTTTGCTCCATTGACAAGCCCTTTCCAACTTCAAATACCGATACCCGTTCATTAAGTTGCAACGACTGCTGCTTCAAACTGTCCGCGGCGGCGGCAGCCTCTTCTACCAGTGCTGCATTTTGTTGGGTCATTTCATCCATTTGAATGACCGCTTTGCTCACCTCTTCAATGCCCGCCGCTTGCTCGGCAGACGCAGCGGCAATTTCAGACATAATGTCGTTTACGCGCTTAATGGAAGTTACTACCTCAGCCATGGTGTCACCCGATTTCACAACCAGCTCGTTACCGCTGGCTATTTTGGTTACAGAGTCAGAAATCAGTTCTTTGATGTCTTTCGCTGCTTCGGCTGAGCGCTGAGCTAAGTTTCTTACCTCTGAAGCAACTACCGCAAAGCCTCGCCCCTGTTCGCCCGCGCGAGCAGCTTCAACGGCTGCGTTTAAAGCAAGAATATTAGTTTGAAAAGCGATGCCGTCTATAACACCAATAATGTCAGAGATCTCTTGTGCCGAGTCGTTGATTTGGGTCATGGTTTTCACCACTTCACCTATAACCTGCCCCCCTTCTGAAGCAATTTTACTCGCCTGTGCCGCTAAGCCATTCGCTTGCTCTGCATTTTCTGCGTTGAGTTTTACGGTTCCCGTTAGCTCTTCCATACTCGATGCAGTTTCTTCCAGGCTGGATGCCTGTTGCTCGGTGCGGCTTGATAAGTCAGCATTGCCCGTTGCAATCTCACCCGACGCCACATTAATGGTTTCTACTGCTTCGTTAATACTTGTGATGGTGCCTCGCATTTCGTTGATGAACTGATTAATGGCCTCGCCCAACACAGCAAAGTCACCGTCTAAAGCATGTTCAATGTTGACCGTTAAGTCGCCCTCAGTCAGCTTGGTCATTACGTGTTTAATTTCATCAACAGCTTGGGTTCTACCCGTAATATCGGTAGCAAACTTAACTACACGGAAAGGCTTACCGTTGTGGTCTAAAATAGGGTTATACGTGGCTTGAATAAATATCTCTTTGCCGTTTTTACCCAATCGACGATATTCACCTGAAGAAAAAGTGCCGCTGCGTAGCGCATCCCAAAACGCCGCGTATTCTGGGCTTGCTCGGTGAGCAGGGTCGACGAACATGCTGTGATGCTTACCTTTGATTTCATCTAAGGTGTAGCCCACCGTAGTTAGAAAGTTTTCATTGGCGTGCTGAATAATGCCATCCATATTGAACTCTATGACGGCCTGAGACTTTCCTATTGCAGCTAACTGCCCTTCAAAGTAGGCATTTTTCACTTTCTGTTCGGTGATATTACTGGCGTACTTCACCACTTTAACCACATTCCCACTCATGTCTAAAATAGGATTGTAGGTCGCTTGAATCCAAATATCTGAGCCGTCTTTCGCAATTCTGTGAAATTCACCCGAGTAAAATTGGCCTTCTGCCAGTTTTTTCCAAAACGATTGGTACTGTTCAGATTCTCGCTCTTGTTTAGTGACAAAAATGCGGTGGTGTATGCCCTCAATTTCATCTAGGGAATAGCCAACCGTTGCCAGAAAGTTATCGTTGGCGACGAGAATATTGCCCTTTGTATCAAACTCGATCACCGCTTGTGATTTACTTATTGCGTCTATTTGCCCTGTGTTAAACGCGTTTTGTAGCTTCTGTTCAGTCACATCAGAGGCATATTTCACCACTTTTATTGGCTGGCCGAACTCGTCAAAAATAGGGTTATAAGACGCTTGGATCCAAAGCTCACTGCCATCTTTTTTTACCCGTTTGAATTCGCCTGACTTAAACTCACCTTTCTTTAAGTCACGCCAGAACGCTGCATACTCAGGGCTCATTTTATAGTTGGGTTCAACAAACATACTATGATGCTGACCTTTGATTTCGTTCAGCTCATATCCCGTTGTTGCGCAGAAGTTTGCGTTGGCGTTTTGAATAACGCCTTCAAGGTCGAACTCAATCACAGCAAGGGACTTGTCAATGGCATTTATTTGGCCTTCGTAGTCTGCATTTTTGCGTTTTTGCTCCGTTACATCGGTAGCAAATTTTACTACCCGAACAATATTTCCGAGCTTGTCATAGATAGGGTTGTAAGAGGCTTGAATCCATACTTTGTCGCCGTTTTTCGCTACGCGGCAATATTCACCGCTGCTGTGCTCACCGTTTCGCAGCGATTCCCAGAATGATTTATATTCTTCAGACACGCCGTAGTCTGGCAATACAAAAAGGCGATGATGCTTACCAACAATGTCTTCTTTCGAATAGCCTGTAACCTTCAAAAAGTTTTCATTGGCGTCTTCTACTATTCCCTCCGGCGTAAAGGAAATAATGGCTTGGCAACGATCTAACCCTGCCAGTAAACCTGTTTTATATTGCAGCTCCTGATCATTAAGCCATTCCACCATAGTGCCGAGCTTGTCGCCTTCAACACTTTTAATGGTAGATAACTTAAGGGTAAAGAGTAAGTCGCCCACAGGCAGTAAAAAGGTATCGCTGCTATCACAGCTTTTGTAACGCAAATTCAGGTCGCTATTGTTGGCGAAAAACGCTGCCATAGTAGAGCCCGTCAGGCCTTGAAAATTAATACCTGGTAAAACACGCTCGAACTGCGTTTGGTGCTCGTTGGCTAAAGCATAAAATGCTTTGTTGGCGAAGGTGATCGTTCCCTCGGCATCGACCAACATCAAACATGCGGTACTTTCGCTTAGCGCTTGCTCTTGAAACCGTGAAAGACTTTGTGCCGCTACTAACTCTTCATTATGAAATATATTAAATACGCCCATTATTCCATCCACCTGATTTGCGACGCTCTGTTCTAAAAGCGTCAAACTAAATGCCGTGTAATAAAAAAGGCGAATTCCTTTTCAAGAATTCGCCTTCGCTTTTTTAGAACGACTCCCAATCGTCACTGCTTGGTACTTTTGGAGCCAGTTTCTTTTGCGTTTTAATTGCTGTAACCGGTGCAACGTGTTTATTCTTGTTTACTGATGCAACCTTTATTGTTTTTTCTTCACTGACCATCGCTTTATCACCAATGTTAAATGCTGATACGCGTTCAGATAAACTTCCCGCTTGCTGCTGCAAACTTTCTGCGGCAGCCGCAGCCTCTTCCACCAGCGCTGCATTTTGTTGCGTCATTTCATCCATTTGCACAACGGCTTTACTTACCTCTTCAATTCCAGAAGCTTGCTCAGAACTTGCCGCTGCAATTTCCGACATAATGTCGTTAACTCGCTTAATGGAAGTCACCACTTCTTCCATGGTGTCGCCTGACTGATTGACGAGTTTGTTACCGCCATCAATCTTGCTTACCGAGTCTGATATAAGCTCTTTGATTTCTTTTGCTGCTTCGGCAGAACGCTGAGCCAGGCTTCGTACCTCTGACGCAACTACCGCAAAGCCACGGCCCTGCTCACCTGCTCGTGCAGCTTCTACGGCAGCGTTTAATGCCAGAATATTAGTTTGGAATGCGATGCCGTCGATTACGCCGATGATGTCTGAAATTTCCTGCGCAGACTCGTTGATAGACGACATGGTGTCCACAACCTGACGGATTAGCTCACCGCCCCGCGACGCGATTTCACAGCTCTGAGACGCTAAGCTATTGGCTTGTTCCGCATTTTCAGCGTTGAGCTTGACGGTACCGGTAAGCTCTTCCATGCTCGACGCCGTTTCTTCAAGACTAGGCGCCTGCTGTTCGGTACGACTTGATAGGTCTGAATTCCCCGTGGCAATTTCAGACGAGGCCGTATTGATTGTCTCTACTGCTTGGTAAATTGAACCGATAGTGCCAGACATTTCACTAACGAATTGATTGATAGCATCGCCTAGTACTTGGAATTCACCCTCGAACTGTTCATCAAGCTCTGCCGTTAAATCACCGCCAGATAAGCGGGTCATCACATCACTGATAGAACCGATAATGCGACGCATATCGTCGATAAAGCGGTTGATTGACGTGCCAAGCTCTTTAAATTCACCCTCGAACTCATGCTCAATGCGGCAATCTAAATTACCCTGAACCAATTCATTCATGGCGGTTTTGATATCGCTAATGGCCTGTTTTCTACCAGTAATATCAATGGCATATTTCACCACACGGTGAGGTCTACCGTTTTGATCCAAAATAGGGTTATAAGACGCTTGGATCCAAACTTCTTTCCCACCTTTGCCCACGCGCTTAAATTCATCAGTGAACTGCACGCCTTGGCGCAACTGTTCCCAAAACTGACTGTACTCAACACTGCGCTTATACTCATCTTCCACAAACATACTGTGATGCTTGCCTTTAATTTCATCTAGGCTGTAGCCAACCGTGTTTGTGAAATTCTCGTTGGCGTTTAAAATTTTGCCCTCAAGGTCAAATTCAATAACGGCCTGCGCTTTGTTTATTGCGTCTATTTGTCCTTCGAAATAGGCATTGCGTAACTTAGATGCAGTGATGTCGGTGGCGAATTTCACAACGCGAATAACTTTACCTTCGCCATCGAAAACCGGGTTGTAGGTGGCTTGGATCCAAATCTCTTTCCCCATTTTGTCGAATCGACAAAACTCGCCGTTTTGTGACTTGCCCTCTTTGAGGTCGCGCCAAAATTGGGCGTACTCTTCTGAGCGAATGTATTGTGCGTCACAAAACATTTTGTGATGGTTGCCAACAATTTCATTGAGGCTGTAGCCAAGCGCATTAAGAAAATTGTCGTTCGCGTTTTGGATAACACCATCGGCGTTAAATTCGATAACAGCCTGGGCATTATTCAACACATTAAGCATTGTGCTTTTAATGAGTAATTCTGACTGATCAACCCATTCAACCATGGTGCCTATATTGTTATTCTCTTGGTCAAAAAACGGCGTAAGGGTGAGTTTGAAGTTCAAGTCGCCAATGCTAATCGTAGAGGTCATTGTCGATTTCAATTCAGCAAGGATATTGCGCTGATGCGAAGGATTGCGATGAAACTGGTCGATGTTTTGACCTTCCAAGTTGTCAGCAGAAAAACTGGGGAGTACAGCCTGAAGTTTCTTCTCATTTTCTTTGAGCAGCGACTTTACAGACTGATTAGCATAGATAATATTTCTGTCTGCATCGGCCATCATGATGCAACAGGTTGTAGCATCAAGTGCCTGTTTATTTCTCAATGCTTGGTTAACGTCCGTTGCTTTTGTGAAGTCTTCTAACCACGTCATAATTCCCATTTTCTCAGCCCTCAACCACTTGTGCTTTTGTTTCAACTAAACCCAATTCGTTACTTGTAATTAAGCTTTCAATATTGACTAAAATAACCATGTGCTCATCGACATCGGCCAGTCCGTGAAGGTACTTGCTATCGAACGCCACACCGAACTCTGGTGGCGGCAGCATGTCTTCTTCGGAAAGGCGAATGACGTCAGATACGCCGTCTACCACAATGCCAACGATCCGCTCGTGAACGTTAAGCATAATGACGATAGTAAAATCGTTATAAGTGGCTTCACCTACGTTGAACTTAATGCGTAAGTCGACGATAGGTACAATGTCGCCACGAAGGTTTATCACGCCTTTAATGAAGTTTGGCGCATTGGCAATTTTGGTAACCTGTTCGTAACCACGAATTTCCTTCACGGTTGTGATATCAAGGGCATAGTGCTCCTCGCCCAAGACAAAACTTAAGAATTCGTTCTCTTTCGATGCGCTAACGGCTTGTTGTAAGGCTGCTTCGCTCATAGTGAAACCTCTTCATTTGGAACATTTGTACAGTTAGTAGCCACCGAGTCTGCATCCAAAATCATGGCTACCTTGCCATCCCCCATAATGGTTGCACCTGCGATCCCTGCTACTTTTTTGTAATGTTGCTCAAGGCTCTTAATTACGACTTGTTGTTGACCCACAAGCGAATCCACCAGCACGCCATAGCGCTTCTTACTGCTTTCTAGTAGCACGACGATGCCTTTGGTTGGCTCAGTGATGCCGTCGTCTACCTGCATAAGTTGAGTAAGTGACACCAGCGGCCAGTACTGGTCTCTAATCCACAGTACTTTGTCATTGCCAAGGGTTTTCACTTGAGATGATGTGGGTTGAAATGATTCGATAACGTTAAGTAGTGGGATAACGAAAATTTGATCGCCAACCGATACACACATGCCGTCTACGATAGCGAGCGTGAGTGGTAAGTGGATATAAAACGCAGAGCCTTCACCCTGCGATGATTCAATTTCAATGCGCCCGCCAATAGACTCGATGTTTCTGCGAACCACATCCATGCCGACACCTCTGCCCGACACATCAGTAACTTCTGCAGCAGTCGAAAAGCCCGCTTGAAAGATAAGCTGCCAAATTTCACTGTCGGGCATATCTGGCGTAACCGTGAGGCCGTTTTGTGTGGCTTTCTCTACAATGCGTGCTTTGTTTAAACCGGCTCCATCGTCGATAATACCAATGATGATACTGCTACCTTTCTGCTCTGCACTTAAGATAACTGTGCCGTTTTCGGCTTTGCCAGCTTCAAGGCGTTTTTCAGGACTTTCTATACCGTGATCGATACTGTTCCTCACTAAATGCGTAAGCGGGTCGACCAGTTTTTCGATAAGGCTCTTATCTATTTCGGTGTTACCACCTTGAATCACCAAATCCACTTTTTTGCCTAGCTTCGAAGACAAATCACGTACCACACGAGGGAAGCGGTTAAACGTCATATTTACCGGCAACATGCGCATAGACATGACTGATTCTTGAATTTCACGGGTATTGCGCTGCAACTCGTCTATAGCAAGCTGTAGGCGCTCTCCGACTTGCCCTTCAACTTCCTGCCCCACGTTTGAAAGCATGGATTGAGTAATCACCAGTTCGCCGACCAGATTAACCATCGCATCGATTTTGGTGGTATCGACACGAATTGATGCTGCCTCTTTCGTCGCTGCTTTTGGCTTGGTTTTAACGGGCTTCACAATAGGTTGTTTTGGTGTAACTTGTTGCGAAGAAGATTCAGTAGCGTCTGTTTTTACAGGAAGGGTGTCGGGTTCGAAAAAGCCAAAGCCCTCATCAGCTATGCCGACCTTGGTATTCGCTTCACCTTTAGCCTGCGTCTCTTCTGATGCTGCTTCATCTTCGAAAAGTCCGAAGCCTTCAATGTCATCTGAGATATTTTGACTTTGAGAACTTTCTAAATTGGTTTCTTGAGATCCAGTCTCGTCTTCATCAAAGAATCCAAATCCATCAATCTCGTTGTCTGTATTAGCTTCACCTTGAGCAGTTTGATCACATGTTTCTTCTGCGTTTTGTGGCATTTGTCCTGACGCACTTGCGAGGGTATCTTCAAGGACTTTTATACTTGCATCAATTTGTTCTTGGGGAAGATCTGTTTGTTCTTTATATGCCGATAAGGTGTCTTTCAATACATCAAGGGTTTGCAAAAATATGTCGACGATGTCTGCCGTAACCTGAATTTCCTGGTTTCGGGCTTTGTCGAGCAAATTCTCCATTACGTGAGTCAGATTCATTAGTGCATCGAACCCGAAAATCCCACTGCCGCCTTTGATAGAGTGCGCCGCTCTAAAGATACTGTTCAGCTCTTCGGGGTCGGGCGCATCCACATCCAAGGTCATGAGCAACTGCTCCATATCTTGGAGATGCTCATCACTCTCGTCAAAAAACACACCGTGAAATTGGTTTACATCAATGGTCATGACTGACTCCCATTTACCGTATTCAAACCGACTCTCTTAACCTAGAACGCGCTTCATCACATCAAGTAGCTTATTGGGGTCGAAAGGTTTCACCATCCATCCGGTTGCTCCCGCGGCTTTGCCTTTTGCTTTCATGTCATCACCGGCTTCAGTGGTCAGCATGACAATTGGCGTCGACTTGAAGTTCGCTAAACCTCTGAGCGATTTGATAAGCGTTAATCCGTCCATGCGAGGCATGTTTTGATCGGTAAGCACGAAGTCGAAACGCGCGCCTTGGCATTTGTCCAACGCATCTTGGCCGTCTTGTGCAGTAGTAACGTTGTAGTTCGCTGACTTAAGGGTCATTTCTACCATCTGGCGGATGGACACAGAGTCGTCCACAATCAGTATGCTTTTACTCATAACTCAATCACCTATAAAAATGTCAGGGTTAATCACACATCGTTGTGTAACTATTTATTTTTGCTGTTAAAAAAGTTCTACGTCACCTGCGTCCATTGACGTTGACGAAACAGGGTTGTGATCTGCTTGCCCTTTTTCCGTCAACGAAATCTGGTAGTTAGCTAGGTTGTCTTTCACTTTTGTCGCAGACTCAGGGCTTAGTTCTGAAAGCTGCAACACAATGAAATCAATAA
>Ga0213837_1001495_pt1 | contig 12540 bp, 11 predicted proteins | sample SWPATP12_FD_160572 | JGI IMG/M metagenome (GOLD analysis project Ga0213837, IMG submission 160572) | Coastal seawater microbial communities from Marineland, Florida, United States - SWPA TP1 #2 | ecosystem: Environmental > Aquatic > Marine > Coastal | place: USA: Florida | collected 2016-08-06
GGCGCGAACAATCCGATGATGGCGGCCTGCGTGCTGGCGGTCTGGAAGGCCGGCTGCGTCGCTGTCCCGACGATGCCGCTGCTGCGCGCAAAAGAACTGGCGACGATCATGACGCTGGCGCGGGTCGACGCCGTGCTGTGCGCCGCTGACCTGCGCGCGGAGCTGGACCTGGCCTGCGATGGGCTCGACGCCGCGCCGCGCGTGGTCTCGTTCAACGACAGCGCGCCCGGTTCGCTCGATCAGATGATGGCGGCGATGCCGCCGCGCTTCGAGGCGGTCGCCACCTGGGCCGAGGACGTGTGCCTCCTGAGCTTCACCTCCGGAACGACCGGCCGCCCCAAGGGGACGATGCACTTCCACCGCGACGTGCTGGCGATCTGCGACTGTTTCCCGCGCTCGGTGCTCGCCACTACGCCGGCCGACGTCTTCATCGGCACGCCGCCGCTCGCCTTCACCTTCGGCCTCGGCGGCCTGCTGCTGTTCCCGCTGCGCCACGGCGCCTCGACCGTGCTGCTGGAAAAACTCAACCCGGATTCCCTGCTGGCGGCGATCGCCGAATACCGCGCCACGGTCTGCTTCACCGCGCCCACCTTTTACCGGCAGATGGCGCCGCTGGCCGCCAGGCACGACCTGTCCAGCCTGACCCGCAGCGTGTCGGCCGGCGAAGCGCTGCCGCTGCAGACGCGCCAGGCCTGGCAGCAGGCGACGGGTCTCGCCATGATCGACGGGATCGGCTCGACCGAAATGCTGCACATCTTCATCTCCGCCGCCGGCGACGCTATCCGTCCCGGCGCCACCGGCCGCCCGATACCCGGCTACCGCGCCTGCATCCTCGACGACGACGGCAACCAGGTCGGCCCCGGCGTCACCGGGCGCCTGGCCGTGAAGGGCCCGACCGGCTGCCGCTACCTGGCCGACCCGCGCCAGCTCGACTACGTCTGCAGGGGCTGGAACCTGACGGGCGACGCCTACCAGGTCGACGCCGACGGCTACTACTGGTACCAGGCGCGCCTGGACGACATGATCATCTCGGCCGGCTACAACATCGCCGGTCCCGAGGTCGAAGACGTGCTGCTGCAGCATCCAGCCGTGGCCGAGTGCGGCGTGGTGGGCGCCCCTGACCCCGAGCGCGGGCAGGTCGTGCTGGCCTATGTCGTGCTGCGCGCCGGCGAGCAGGCGAGCCCGGAGATGGCGAAAGCGCTGCAGGACCACGTCAAGCAAATGGTCGCGCCCTACAAATACCCGCGCCGGATCGCGTTCCGCGGCAGCCTGCCGCGCACCGAGACCGGCAAGCTCCAGCGCTTCAAGCTGCGCCAGGAAGCGACACAACTCACGGAGCCCTCATGAAGATCGTCTGCGTTGGCGGCGGCCCGGCCGGCCTGTATTTCGGCCTGCTGATGAAGAAGCACGACCCTGCGCACGAGATCACGGTCATCGAGCGTAACCGGCCCTATGACACCTTCGGCTGGGGCGTGGTCTTTTCCGACCAGACCCTGGGCAACCTGGTGGCGGCCGACGAAGAGACGGCGCGCACCATCCTGCAGTCGTTCAACCACTGGGACGACATCGACGTCCATTTCAAGGGCCGCACGATCAGCTCGGGCGGGCACGGGTTCTGCGGCATCGGCCGCAAACGGCTGTTGAATATCCTGCAGGCGCGCTGCGAGGAGCTGGGTGTGCGGCTGGTCTTCGAAACCGACGTCGGCGACGACCAGGCGATCGCAAGCCAGTACGGCGCCGACCTGGTGATCGCCTGCGACGGCCTGAACAGCCGCGTGCGCACCCGTTACGCCGCCACCTTCCAGCCCGACATCGACACCCGCCACTGCCGCTTCGTCTGGCTTGGCACGAAGAAGAAATTCGACGCCTTCACCTTCGCGTTCGAAGAGACGGAACACGGCTGGTTCCAGGCCCACTGCTACCAGTACGACGGCGACACCTCGACCTTCATCGTCGAGACGCCGGAGGAAGTCTGGCGGAAAGCCGGCCTGGAAGGCATGAGCCAGGAAGAGGGTGTCGCCTTCTGCGAGAAGCTGTTCGCCAACTACCTGGACGGTCATTCGCTGATGAGCAACGCTTCGCACCTGCGCGGATCGAGCATGTGGATCAAGTTCCCGCGCATCGTCTGCCGCGAGTGGGTGCAATGGAACAGCATCGACGGCCGCCGCGTGCCGGTGGTATTGATGGGCGACGCCGCCCACACGGCCCACTTCTCGATCGGTTCCGGCACCAAGCTGGCGCTGGAGGATGCGATCGAGCTGGCGCGCAGTTTCGAGCGCCACGGGGGCGAGGGCATCGACGCCGTGCTGGCCGCCTACCAGCAAGCGCGCGCGATCGAAGTCCTCAAGATCCAGAGCGCGGCGCGCAATTCGATGGAGTGGTTCGAGAACGTCGAGCGCTATACGGCCATGGAGGCCGAGCAGTTCGCCTACTCGATGCTGACCCGCAGCCAGCGCCTGTCGCACGAAAACCTGCGCGTGCGCGATCCCGGGTACGTCGCCCGCTTCGAGGACTGGATCGCCAGCCGCGCGTTCGCGCAAAGCGGCATCGAGCCGCCGCGGGTGGCGGGCAGCATTCCGCCGATGTTCACGCCCTATCGCATGCGCGGCACCGTGCTGAAGAACCGCATCGTGGTCTCGCCCATGGCGCAGTATTCGGCCGTGGACGGCGTGGCGGGCGACTTCCACCTGGTGCACCTGGGCAGCCGCGCCCTCGGCGGCGCCGGCATGGTGTTCGCGGAGATGACCTGCGTGTCGGCCGACGCCCGCATCACGCCGGGCTGTCCCGGCATGTACGCGCCGGAGCACACGGCCGCCTGGAAGCGCATCGTTGACTTCGTCCACGCCAGCAGCGACGCCAAAATTGCCATTCAGCTCGGACACGCGGGGGCCAAGGGCTCGACCCGGCGCGCCTGGGACGGCACCGACCAGCCGCTGGAGGCGGGCAACTGGCCGCTCGTATCGGCCTCGCCCCAGCAATACCTGGAAGGCGTGTCGCAAGTCGCGCGCGAAGCGACGCGCGAGGACCTGGAGCGCATCAAGGCGGACTTCGTGCGCGCCACAGGCAAGGCGGCCAGGGCCGGCTTCGACTGGCTGGAACTGCACTGCGCCCACGGCTATTTCTTGTCGAGCTTCATTTCGCCGCTGACCAACCAGCGCAGCGACGACTACGGCGGCAGTTTAGAGAACCGCTGCCGCTACCCGATCGAGGTGTTCAAGGCGATGCGTGCCGCCTGGCCGGACGACAAGCCGATCAGCGTGCGACTCTCGGCCCACGACTGGGTCGAGGGCGGGCTGACCCCGAGCGACGCCGTCGAGGTGGCGCGCCTGTTCAAGGAAGCCGGCGCCGACATGATCGACGTCTCTTCGGGCCAGGTCAGCAAGAAGGAAAAGCCGGTGTACGGCCGCATGTACCAGACCCCGTTCGCCGACCGCATCCGCAACGAAGTCGGGATCCCGACCATCGCCGTGGGCGCCATCTTCGAGGCCGACCACGCCAACAGCATCATCGCCTCCGGCCGCGCCGACCTGTGCGCGATCGCGCGCGCCCACCTGGCCGACCCGGCCTGGACCCTGCACGAAGCGGCGAAGCTGGGCTACACCCTGGTGAGCTGGCCGCAGCAGTACTACGCCGGCAAGCAGCAGCTGGAACGCAACCTGGAGCGCGAACGCCAGATGGCGGCGGCCAGCAGCGGCCTCACGCCGCAGCAGGTAGCCGCCAGGCTGCTCGAGGGCTGACATGGCGCGCAAGGAGGACGTACCCGTGCTCGACATCGAGAGCCGCCTGACCGACGACAATCACCAGTCGCTCAAGCTGTGGCTGCGCATGCTGTCCTGCACGACGCTGATCGAAACCGAGATCCGCAGCCGCCTGCGCACCGAATTCGGCATCACGCTGCCGCGCTTCGACCTGATGGCCCAGCTCGACCGCCATCCGGAAGGCCTGCGCATGGGCGAACTGTCGAAGCGCATGATGGTCACCAGCGCCAATGTCACCGGCATCGCCAACCTGCTCGAACAGGAAGGACTGGTGCTACGCGAAGCGGTCGCGGGCGACGGCCGCGCGTTCACCCTCAAGCTGACGGCCAGCGGCCGCCGCGCCTTCAAGCGCATGGCGGTGCGCCATGAGGGCTGGGTTACGGAATTGATGGGTGGACTGAAGGAACAGGAGCGGGCGACGCTGATCGCGCTGCTGTCGACAATGAAGCGGGGCCTGAAGGCCCCCGACCAACCGTAACACCAGGAGATCCCATGCGTTACCTCACAGGCGAACCGCACCAGCTGGCCGGCAACCGCGCCGATTTTTCCGCGTACGCGCCGCGCCACTTCCAGTTCAGCCTCGACCAGGGCGTGGCCACGCTTACCCTGAACCGTCCCGAACGCAAGAATCCGCTCACCTTCGATTCCTACGCCGAGCTGCGCGACCTGTTCCGGGCCCTGGCCTATGCCGACGACGTCAAGGCAATCGTCATCACCGGCGCCGGCGAGAATTTCTGCTCCGGCGGCGACGTGCACGACATCATCGGCCCGCTGACGAAACTCGACATGCCGGGCCTGCTGACCTTTACGCGCATGACGGGCGACCTGGTGAAAGCCATGCGCGCCTGCCCGCAGCCGGTGATTGCTGCGATCGACGGCATCTGCGCCGGCGCGGGCGCGATCCTGGCGCTGTCCTCGGACATTCGCTATGGCACCGCGCGCAGCAAGACCGCCTTCCTGTTCACGCGGGTGGGGCTGGCCGGCTGCGACATGGGCGCCTGCGCGCTGCTCCCGCGCGTGATCGGCCAGGGCCGCGCCGCCGAACTGCTCTACACCGGGCGCAGCCTGGGTGGCGAGGAAGCCGAGCGCTGGGGCTTCTTCAACCGCCTGTGCGCGCCCGAGAGCGTGCTGCTCGAGACCCAGGCCTTCGCCGCCGCGCTGGCCGCCGGTCCGACCTTCGCCCACGGCATGACCAAGAAAATGCTGCAGCAGGAGTGGAACATGGGCGTCGACGAAGCCATCGAAGCCGAAGCGCAGGCCCAGGCGATCTGCATGGCGACCAACGACTTCCACCGCGCCTACCACGCGTTCGTGGCCAAGGAAAAACCCACGTTTGAAGGAGACTGATCGCATGGCCGATACCGCGTATTTGAACTGGCCTTTCCTCGAGCCGCGCCACCGCGCGCTGGCGCTGGCGCTCGACGCCTGGGCCGCGCAGCACATCCCGCAGCAGCATGGGCACGACGTGGACGCGGCCTGCCGCGCGCTGGTGCGCCAGCTGGGCGCGGCGGGCTGGCTGAAGCATGCGATCGGCGGCCGCGAATACGGCGGCGCGGTCGATGCCATCGACACGCGCGCCGTCTGCCTGATCCGCGAAACGCTGGCGCGCCATTCGGGCCTGGCCGATTTCGCGTTCGCGATGCAGGGCCTCGGCAGCGGCGCCATCACGCTGTTCGGCAGCGAGGACAACAAGCGCGACTACCTGACCCGGGTCGGCCGCGGCGAGGCGATTGCGGCGTTCGCGCTGTCCGAGCCGGATGCCGGTTCCGACGTGGCGGCGATGGCCTGCGCGGCCACGCTCGACGGCGACCACTACGTCCTGAACGGCGAGAAGACCTGGATTTCGAACGGCGGCATCGCCGACATGTATGTCGTGTTCGCCCGCACCGGCGAAGCGCCGGGCGCGCGCGGCATCTCCGCCTTCATCGTCGACGCCGGCTTGCCCGGCTTCGAGATCGCCGAGCGCATCGACGTGATCGCGCCGCATCCGCTGGCGCGCCTGCGCTTTTCGAATTGCCGGGTGCCCTTATCGAAGCGGCTGGGCGAAGCGGGGCAGGGCTTCAAGGTCGCGATGGCGACGCTCGACATCTTCCGCACCTCGGTCGCCGCCGCCGCGCTGGGCTTCGCCCGCCGCGCGCTCGACGAAGCGCTGGCGCGCGCCACCTCCCGTAAAATGTTCGGCAAGACCCTGGCCGACTTCCAGCTGACCCAGGCCAAGCTGGCGCAGATGGCGACCGGCATCGACGCCGCCGCGCTGCTGACCTACCGCGCCGCCTGGCAGCGCGACCAGGGGCAGCGCGTCACCAAGGAAGCGGCGATGGCCAAGCTGACCGCGACCGAGACGGCGCAGCAGGTGATCGACGCCGCCGTGCAGATGTTCGGTGGACTGGGGGTGGTGAGCGAACAGCCGGTCGAGCGCCTGTACCGCGAAATCCGCTCGCTGCGCATCTACGAAGGCGCGACCGAAGTGCAGCAGCTGATCATCGCGCGCGAACTGCTGGCCGAGGCGGTGCCGCATGGATGACCTGGGCGCCTTCTCGCGCCAGGTGCAGGTACGCTTCGGCGACTGCGACCCGGCCGGCATCGTGTTCTATCCGCGTTACTTCGAAATGTTCAACAACCTGGTCGAGGACTGGTGCGCGGATGGACTGGGCGCGTCGTTCCAGGAACTGCATGGGGTGCGCGGGCTCGGCCTGCCGACCGTCAGCATCCAGACAGACTTTGCAGCGACCAGCAAGCTCGGTGACGTGTTGCGCGCCACGCTGTCGATAACGAAGCTCGGCGGTTCCTCGATCACGGTGGCGATCCGCCTGCACGGCCAGGACGGGCTTGAACGGGTGCGCGCGACGCTGGTGCTGGCGTTGATGGACCTGAAGACGGCGCGCGCCATCCGCATTCCCGACCCGATGCGCGAACGGATCGCGCAGTTCCAGGCGCAAGACTAATAGAGAAAGGCAGACATCCATGGAATTCCTGCAACCGGAGGGCTGGGCCAAACCACGCGGCTACGCCAACGGCATCGCCGCCTCGGGCCGGATGGTGTTCGTGAGCGGCATGATCGGCTGGGACGCCGACGGCGTCTTCCACACCGACGATTTCGCCGGCCAGGTGCGCCAGGCCTTGGCGAACATCGTCGCGGTGCTGGCCGAAGGCGGCGCCAAGCCCGAGCACATCGTACGCATGACCTGGTATGTGCTCGACAAAAAGGAATACGTCGCCGCTTATCCGGAGATCGGCGTGGCTTATCGCGCGCTGATCGGGCGGCACTTCCCGACCATGAGTGCCGTGCAGGTGGCGGGGCTGGTCGAGGACCGGGCCAGGGTGGAGATCGAAGTCACCGCGGTCGTGCCTGGATAGACCGCGCAAGCCCTCGTTCAATCCGCGGGCGGCGGCAACCCCGCAAGCGCCATCGCCAGCTCCGGCTCCCGGTAATTTTCCTTGAGCCGCACATAATGCTCGGCCAGGTAGCGGATATGCGCCAGCTCTTCCGGCGTCAAGGCCCGCACCTGCTTTGCCGGCCGTCCCACATACAGATAACCGCTCTCGAGTACCTTGCCCGGCGGGACCAGGCTGCCGGCGCCGACCATGACGTTCGCGCCGACCGTCACGTCATCCATCAGGATCACGCCCATGCCGATCAGGCATTCGTTGCCGATGGTGCAGCCGTGCATGATGACGCCATGGCCGATGGTCACGTAATCGCCGATGATCAACGGCGTGCCCTCCGGATTGTTCTCGTTGCGGTGCGAGACGTGGCCCATCGTGAAATCCTGGACATTCGTGCAGCGCCCGACGTGGATGTGGTTGACGTCGCCCCGCAGCACGGCATTGCACCAGACCGAACTGTCGTCGCCGACCTGGACGTCGCCGATGACCTGGGCCGATTCGTGCAGGTAGGCACGCTTGCCGATGGTGGGTTCGAAACCGAGATAGCTGGTGATGGACATGTGCAGACTCCGGTTGGAAGTTGCAAGGAGGGTTACGCGGCGCGCGTAGAAAAGCGCCACGCTGTTCATCGATTCTACCTGCGAACGCACGTCCCGCGTCACCTCGGACTGTCGATCCCTATGTCAGCCAAAACACCGTAGAACTACGGTATTGATAATAAAGATTGATTCGTTCATGTGTTTGGTGAATGTCGCTCATTCTAAAACGCAATTAGCTTTCTGGCAGAACGACGCCATACTGGAACCATAAGCCAACCAGTGAGGACACCATGAGCACCCAGACCGCGACCCTGTTCGACAACGCCACCCAGTTCGTGAAGAAGCTGTTCGCTGGCTCCGCATCGGAGGGGGCCCCTGGCGATCTGTGGCAGTTGTACCGCATGTCGCGCGGCGTCGATTCGGTCCGCCCTTCGGTAAGCCGCAAGCTCGAGCGCATGGCGCAGCGCAACGCGAACTAAGCAGCGCCACCCCGAACAACCCCGCTCGATGCGGGGTTTTTTTCGTCCGGGCGCCTTACTGCCGCATGAAAAAGCGCAGCATCTCGCGGCTGGCGTCTGGCCCGCGCGTATCGGTATAGCTGCCGCGCAGGTTGCCGCCGGACCAGGCGTGGCCGGTGCCGTGGATGGTCCATTGTTCGGCGACGACGTCGCCCGTCTTGCCGCAATGGGTATGGCGCGTGAAACTGCGGCCGCTGTCTTCGCCCGTTTCTTCGAGCACGGTCATCTCTCCGGCGTCGTGCGGCGCCTGCGCCCGGTGGCATTCGATGCTTTGCCGGACCACGTCGGCACTGTTCTTCTGGTGCACGGTGTTGTCGACGTCGCCATGGAAGACGATGATCGGGACACTCGCCAGGGGCATGGTCTGCTTGGCCGAGGTCAGGTCGGAACCGGCGCGCATGGCCGACAGGGCGCTCATGGTATCGGTCGCGCTGCGGTGGGGCAGGCCGGAGTGGCAGCCGACCGCGGTGAACAGGTCGGGATAGGTGCGTCCCATGATGACTGCCATGGCGCCGCCCGAGGACAGGCCCGCGATCGAGACGCGGGAGGCGTCGGCCGCGTGTCGGGCGATGATCGAGCGGGTCAGGTCGGCAATCAGGGCGGGCTCGCCTTCGTCGCGTTCGTGGTGCGCCTGGTCGTACCAGTTCCAGCAGCGGTTCCAGCTGATGCTGGTCGACTGTTCCGGATACAGGACCAGGCAGTGCGCCTGCTCGGCCAGTTCGTTCATGCCGGTGCCGCGTGCGAAATCGGAGGCATCCTGTCCGCAGCCGTGCAGCATCACCACCAGCGGCAGGGGCGCCTGCGGCTCGCCGCTCGGGATATACAGTTTATAGTCGATCGAACGCGATTCGCTGTGGAAGGTCCCGGACACGAATTGACCCTGGCCGGGCGTGCTGGCGCGGACGGTGCGGGGGAGGTCGGGACTGGCGAGCAAGTCGGCCCAGGGATTGAAACCGAAAAACGGCCAGTGTCCAGTTGCTAGATTCATCATTGTTACCTCGGCTTGGATAGTCAGAAGTCTCCTGTCTATTTTTAACCCAGTATAGATAAATGCTGCGATGCAGCATGTCAGCGAATGACGATACTTAGAGTAGGACAACGATCCGAGGCAGGCGAAGGGTTGACGCCGCCGCGGCACTCCCTGCTGGTGTCGTCCCCCGGTTCGCGCAGATTCATGTCGACCGCGCAAGCGCCCTGGCCTAGAAATCGGCGGTCTGCATGATCTTCGCGATCTCGCCGGTCAACCTGTCGATCGAAGCGGCCGGCGATCAGCTGTGCGTGTAGGACCGGCACGGCGCTTCGAAAATCGGCTATTCTTCCAGCACCATTTCCATTTCGGCAAAGTTCGCCATCGGCGTGCACGGCAACGTAAGGATCTGGGCGAATGCCTCGGCGATCACCCAGTTCATGCCCGAGGACCTGGCCGATCTCGTGCGGGCGCAGCCGCCGGTGCGCATCAGCCTGGAAGAGAAGACGAGCGAGCAGGTGGTGTCCGCCGTCAACAACGGCGAGGCCGGCCTGGGCATCTTTGCCGACAACCTGGCCTTGCGCGCGATCCGCCTGGACGAGGCCTGAACCGACCGCTCGCTGTGGCTGGGCGTGTGCGCGCGCTTCGCCCTGGTGCCCGAGGCGCTCGAACTGCGCGAGCATCTGTGCAGGCCTGATCCACATTGACCTTTGCCGATACGGAAAAGCCGCTGGCGCAACCGGAAATTCCCTTGCGGCCGCCCCTGCGGCATCATCGGCCATCATTTTGGAGATTTGCATGACATCGACGCTAACGCCTGACCACCCGCCACTGCGGGTGCTAGTGGCCCCGGATTCCTTCAAGGGCAGCCTGAGCGCTTCGCTTGTGGCTGCCAGCATCGCTGCCGGCATCAAGGCCGCCGTTCCCGGTTGCGTGGTCGTCGAGGCGCCGATCGCCGACGGCGGCGAGGGCTCGGCCAGCGCCATCGCCCAGGGCTTGCAGGGCAGCTGGGACCAGGTCGAGGTCGTGGATGCCAACGGTGCACGCATCCGCATGCCTTTCGCCGCCTGCCACAGCCCGTTACTGGGACCGTTCGCGGTGTTCGACGTCGCCGAGATCGTCGGCTTGCCGGCCGCTGTCGCGGCGCCCGGCGCGCGCACCACGCGCGGGGTGGGCCAGGCGATCCGCGCCATCCATGCGCGCGGCTTCACGACCATCGCGCTTGGCCTGGGCGGGTCGTCGACCAACGATGCCGGCGCGGGACTGCTGGCCGAACTCGCATTCACCTGCCGCGATGCGGCGGGCAGGGAGCTCGATCCCGTGTTCGACAACCTGACGCAGGTCGCATCGGTGGAGCGCCGCCAGGATGGCGCATGGTTGCGCGGGCTGGCGCTGATCGGCTTGACCGACGTGACGAGTCCCCTGACCGGCGATGACGGCGCCAGCAGGGTGTTCGGTCAGCAAAAGGGATTCACCGACCTGGCGGCGGCGGACGCCGTGCTCGCCCACTTCGCCGAATTGCTGGACAAGGACACGAGCGCGCTTGCCGGCAGCGGCGCGGCCGGCGGCCTGGGTTTTGCGGTCGCTCTCCTCGGCGGCAGCTTGCGCCCCGGCGCACAGTTCGTGCTGGAGGCGCATCGCCTGACCGAAGGGAGTGTGGATTACGACTGGGTCATCACGGGAGAAGGGCGCTCGGACCGGCAGACCCTGCTCGGCAAGGGCCCGGCCGAGGTGGCGCGCCTGGCCCGGAACGGCGGGATTCCCGTGACCCTGCTGTCCGGTGCGGTGGACCTCGACCCGGAGCTGGAAGCGGCATTTGACGGAGGCTGTTTTTCGATCCAGCCGGGACCCGTGACCCTGGACTACGCGATGGCGAATGCCGGCCAGTTGCTCGAGCGTGCGGGCAGGCAGGTCGGCGCACTGTTCGCCGGAGCGCGGCGCCGGGCATAATACGCGACCATTCATCGTGCGGGTCGAGGATGCAGGCGCAGGGCGCGTCCCTGCCGCCGCGGCGCTGGCGGCGACCTGTTCGAACACGGTCTTCGTCGGCGTGCCGGTACTGGCCTGCGTGGCCACGACGCCGGCCTGGCTCTGGGTGCTGCGGCAGCCTTGGGCCGCCTGGTAACTCCCGGTAGCCGCCGCGGACGCACCGGAAAGGTGCATTCCTGGCCTGGAAGCGCTGGCATGATTCTTGATACATAGAAAGCTATCCAACCTCAGGAAGCGCGCCATGGCCAATTTTTTCAACGAGATGACGGCCTTCGCCAATAGCGAAGACGGCCCGGTTCGCGAACACTACCGCGAGTTCGGCGCCTGGCTCGCGCGCCAGTCGAGCGAACGCATCGAACGCAAGCGCGCCGAGGCCGATCTCGCCTTCCGCCGGGTCGGCATCACCTTCGCCGTGTATGGCGACGGCGCCGGCACCGAACGCCTGATCCCCTTCGACACCATCCCGCGCATCATCCCCGCGCACGAATGGACGGCGCTGCAGGCGGGCCTGATCCAGCGCGTCAAGGCGCTCAACATGTTCGTGCACGACATCTACCACGACCAGAACATCATCAATGCCGGCATCATCCCGGCGCGCCAGATCTACCAGAACGCCCAGTACCGGCCGGAGATGCAGGGGATCGACGTCGTCTCGGATATTTATGCCCACATCGCCGGGGTCGACATCGTGCGTGCCGGCGCGGGCGAGTTCTACGTCCTCGAAGACAACCTGCGCGTCCCCTCCGGCGTGTCCTACATGCTGGAAGACCGCAAGATGATGATGCGCCTGTTCCCGGAACTGTTCGCGCGCCACCGCATCGCCCCGGTCGAGCACTATCCGGACCTGCTGCTGGAGAACCTGCGCTCGGTGGCGCCGGGCGGCGTCAACGATCCGACCGTGGTCGTCATGACCCCGGGCATGCACAACTCGGCCTATTTCGAACACGCCTTCCTGGCCCAGCAGATGGGCGTGCACCTGGTCGAAGGCAAGGACCTGTTCGTCAACGCGAACGCCGTCTGGATGCGCACCATTCGCGGGCCGCAGCGGGTCGACGTGATCTACCGCCGCCTCGACGACGACTTCCTCGACCCGCTGGCCTTCCGCTCCGAATCCTCGCTGGGCGTGCCGGGCCTGCTGTCGGTCTACCGCGCCGGACGGGTGACGCTGGCGAACGCGATCGGCACCGGCGTGGCCGACGACAAGTCGATCTATCCCTTCGTGCCGGACATGATCCGCTTCTACCTCTCGGAGGAGCCGCTGCTCAACAACGTGCCGACCTGGCAGTGCAGGAAGCCCGAGGACCTGGCCTATACGCTGGCCCACCTGCACGAACTGGTGGTCAAGGAAGTGCATGGCGCGGGCGGCTACGGCATGCTGATCG
>Ga0213837_1001499_pt1 | contig 12504 bp, 12 predicted proteins | sample SWPATP12_FD_160572 | JGI IMG/M metagenome (GOLD analysis project Ga0213837, IMG submission 160572) | Coastal seawater microbial communities from Marineland, Florida, United States - SWPA TP1 #2 | ecosystem: Environmental > Aquatic > Marine > Coastal | place: USA: Florida | collected 2016-08-06
ACCAGTCGAAGTGTAAAAATTCCCGACAGATATTTATGCTAGTTCATGCTTCGGCGAAACAAATGCCTTGTGCCATAAATGGCGGCTCAGCATCAGGGGCGGCATGCGCAGCCAGTTGCCGCGGATGTACAACATAAAACGTGCGCTCGCGCTCAGGCGGTCGCTGCAGCTGGCATGGGCAGGCAGCAGCGCGCGCTGGAACAGGGCATCCATCAAGGCCAGCAGGACGGCGTTGGGGACGGCGCCGGCGAGCGCCGCCAGCGTCGCCGGTGGCACGCCGGTATCGAGCAGCCACTGGGTGTAGCGCAAGGCGTAAAACAACGGACGCGCGAGTTCCAGTTCGTGCGCGCGCTGCGGCAAGGTTTCCCAGAAACCGGGCATGGCGCCGAAATGCTGTAACAGGCGATGCAGGTCAACCAGGTCGCGCAAGCCCTTGTCGAATTCGCCGTCATAGAACAAGTGCACGGCGCTGTGCAGCACCATGTCCACGGGGGACAGCGTGTACACGTCCGGCATGCCGGGCAGCGGGCGGGCCGCCGCGCGCAACTTGTCCGGGTCGGGCCGCACGGCCGCCGTCTCGGGGAGGATGGCGTGGTGGACGTCGATCACGCTCTGGCGGTGCATGTGCTGCATGGGCGGCAGTTCGTGCATCCACTGGCGGTAATAACGCTGGTCATACTCGTCGAGCTTGCTTCCCGCCCAGCCGTGCAGGATCAGCACGCCTTCGACTTCCGCCAGGCGCGCCTTCGGCACCAGGATGTCGATATCGGAAAACAGCCGGCCGGCACCCGGCGGCAAGCCGGCGATCAGGTAGGCCGCGCCCTTGAGCAGGATCAGCGGGACACCGGCTTCGGCCAGCGCGGCGCCGATGTTGGCCACTTCGAAGCACACGGCCTGGCGGTGCCGTTCGCCGAGCGCGCGCGCCCACAGCAGATGTTCGCGCGGCTGCGCCGGAATCTGCGCCAGCAGGCCGCCCTCCTCCGCCAGGTAATACAGGCTGACGGTCACATTCGCGGCGGTCGCCTGGCGCAGCAGCAGGTCCCATTCCGGCAGGTTCAGGCTGGCCATGGTGGCCGGCGCGCGCAGCACGCGCACCAGGAGCGGCAACGCTTTCACGGGGCACCGTCCGCCAGTTGCGCAAACACGGCGATGGCGTCGTCCAGCGCGCTGTAGCTGAAGTCGAAGGTGTTCGCCGTGTCCACCAAAGCGCCGACGGCCCGGAAACCGTCGGCGCCGAGCAGGCTGTAATTAAACGCGTTCTCGGCCACGCGCAGGAAGGCGCGCGTGCGCGGCACCGGGGTCAACGTGGGCGCGGCGCCTGCCACGTATTGGGGAAAGACGATCCAGGCCGGCCGCGCCGTCTCGCCGGCGCGCCGCACGCTGTCGGCGGGTGCGCGCATGTGCGCGATGGTGCCCTTGGCGGTGTCGGCCACCGGCCGGCTGAACACGGTACCGGGGGCGTACTGCCGGATCAGGTCGATCGAGCCGTTTTTCAGGCTGATCGGGCGCGGCGAAGGCAGGACCAGCCCGTCGTCGAGACGGATCAGGGTCAGTTCATCCGAGAGCAGGCGCCAGCCGCGGCTGACCAGGGCGGCGCACAAGGTGCTTTTTCCCGAACCCGGCGGCGCCGGCAGGATCGCGGCGCGGCCGTTCTTTTCCACTACCGCCGCATGGATGATCAGGTAACGGTGGGCGCGGCCCGATACGCACCAGTTCAATGCCCATTCGAACATCGAGAATGCCTGGGTCAAAGGCAGGGGCTGGAAGGGACGCAGGCCGTCGTGGTCGAACTGCACCTGCGGCCGCAGCCAGCGGCGCAGGCCGCCCACCGGCGCCAGGTTCAGGTAAAAATCGGCGAAATCGTCGTCGCCGCGCAAGGGATAGTCGCCGTACAACAGGGCCAGCCCGTCGGCGACGTGGCCGATCGGGCTGGTCACGCAGGCGACGAAGGCGCCGGTCTGCAGGCGCACGCCGCCCCGGGCCAGCCGCTTGCGCAGTTCTCGTGGAGACAGCGAGGACAGCGTCAGCATGGCAGGTACTCTACCAGCGACAATTGTTCGAGGTCGATCAGGAGGGATTCGGCGGTGTCGGCCCCGATGCCGCAGGCCTGCGCCAGCGCGCCATGGCTGACGGGCGCGGCCCGCAGGTGGTCCAGCAGCGTGCAGGCGGTAGCGGTCAACAGATGGGTATCGCCGGAGAGGTCGTTATACAGCACATACTCGCCATCCCAGCCATAACGCAACAGCGCCTGGCCCGGGGTCAGGCGCCACACGGGAAAATCCACGTCAGGTACTGCACCGGCGCTCCGTACAGGCGCTAGTAATAGCCACCGTAGCCAACCATGGTGCTCTTGAGGTAATTGACGATCTCTTTGCCATTCCATGCCTTGGCGCCGGCGGTCGGCGTGTATTTCAGCGATGAGGTGTACTCGTTCCAGATCTGGAAGATCTTTTCTTCGGTCAAGACCGGCGTGGTACCGGCACGCGCGTTAAGCAACGCGGCAACGATGTACTTGGCGACCTCATCACGATCCTTGGTACTGCACTCGCCGGCCACGATCTGGTACAGGGTATACAGCCTGAGCGACTGGGTATTCCCCGTGCAAGCGAAAACACGGTAAAACTGCTTGCTGTAATCGGTGCGTGCGTAGGCATACCACTGGCTCTTGTTGGCGCACCAGTCGGTCGGCTTGGCGCCGTAGCACCAGGTGGCTTTCGGATGGTTGCTGGCCCAGGTTCCAGACAAGAAACCGGAGGGCGGGCGGCAAACGGTCGTGGCCATGCCGGGCTGGCTGGCCAGGGTCATGATGACGCCGGACGCACCCAGGCCTGCGCGGCCAAAACGGCGGCGTGCAGCGCCCTGCGGGCTCAGGTCCGGTGGCGTCTGCTGCGCGCTGTTCGGCGTGCCTGGCGGCAGTGCATGTTGGTCTTCGTTCGACACGTTAGTCCGATCCTTCAAAAGTGTTCGCGCCCGCTTCCCACCGCGCGAATTCCGGTAATTTACATTAAGCAAATTTTATACCAGAAAAACCCGGTGAAAATTTATCGTTTCGATTCAGCAGTTTAACGCAGTTCAAGCGGAAAAATAAAAAAGATTTCCACTTGGAATGCGTTTTGCTGTAAGAAAAACCGACAGCGTTGCGAGCCGCTGCTACTTCGAACTTATCAGAAGAAACTTTCTGGAATCACCAGCACATCGCCCGGGCGCATCGGCATGTTGGCCGAGATGTCGCCATCCTTGATCAGGTCGTCGAGGCGCACATTCAGCTTCTGCTGACGGCCGTCGATGGTACGGATGACGCTGGCCCGGTTACCCGAAGCAAACTCGGTCACGCCGCCGACGGCGATCAGCACGTCCATCAAGGTCATGTTACGCCGATACGACAGTGCCTGCGGCTTGGCGGCCTGGCCAATGACGCGGATCTGTTCGCTGTAGTTGCCGACGAAGCCGGTCACGATGACGGTCACGACAGGTTGCTGGATGAACTTGGCGAGCGCTTTTTCGATGTCGCGAGCCAGTTCGGTCGAGGTCTTGCCGGCAGCGGGCAGGTCTTCGACCAGCGGGGTCGTGATCTTGCCGTCAGGACGCACCGGCACCGACATCGACACTTCCGGATTGCGCCAGACGTTGATGCTGATGCCATCCCCAGGGCCGATCAGGTAGTCCGGGTTCAAGACTTCCGCCGGCAAGGCCGGCGGCGGCATGCGGGTGGCGCATCCGCCCAGTGCCAGCGCGCAGGCCGCGGCCAATGCGCAGGCGCTGCGCTGCAGCAGCTTCGTGTTTTTATCGCTCACGTTAAATCCCTTCCAGCACCGTCAAAAAGTTTGTATTTCGCCATCAAATTGGCGTGGCGTATTCTATACCATAAGCTTTACGAAACAGGCGCGCACGCAAGTTTTTCCATCTATCACTTCGCCTCTCACTTCTTTCGCAACAGCTCCTGGACGTAGCTGACCGGCACCGCATAGGTGATGCCGCTCGGACTGGTAATCGCACTTTCCTTCAGCCCCTTGACGAACACCATATTAATAACACCGAGTACCTCGCCCGTGTCGGGATCGTACACCGGACTGCCGCTATTGCCGGGATACGCCGTGCCGTCGAGCTGAAAGATACGGAACGGCGCCCGCTGCAACTGGGTGATGGCGCGCGCATCCAGCCCGCGCGAACTCAGCGACGGCATGACTACCGGCGTGATGGCCGACAGCATGGCGCGGTGCGTGACCCGGTTCAGGCCCAGGATCATCCCCAGCGGGAAACCGGTGAAGGCCAGGTTCTGCCCTTCCTGGGCGGCGGCCGAATTCCCCAGGCGCAGTGCCGGCATCGGCGCGCCGGAAAGGCGCAGGTGCGCCAAGTCGTGCTGGCGATCCCGCTCCAGCAGCTCGGCCGGCCGGAAACTGATCGCATCGGCCTCGCCCGTGACCACGCCCAGCTGCTCGAGCTTCTCGCTGTCGAGCAACTCGGGCACCACGTGGGCATTCGTGACCACCGACAAGCCGTCGCCCGTGACAAACCCGGTGCCGACGAAGCGGATGGCCGGACTCCGGGTCTTCTGATAGGTACCGATCCCGACAATTGACGGCTTCACGGCGGCCACCGTCTTCGTCATGTCGGCCGCCCCGGCCTGTCCTACCCCGAGGGCAAACAACACGCCTGCGGCCCGGCACGCGAGCCTGCGATGATACGACAACTTCCGATGCATTAAATCAACCTCACTATCCACAGGTAAACATTCAGTAATTTCGCATAGGAATCAACCGTGCACCCCTTTTGCATTTTAGACATTACAATATGTGCGTCCATTTCCGGGACAGTAGCACGACCGGCGTCGGCAGGCGACCCCTGAAGGAATCGTCGCTCAGGTCCAGAGTTTTATCTAGCGGAAATTTGTCGCTCATGGATGCATTTCTTTTTTGGCAACAAAAGCAGCATTTTCTGCCAATTCGTACCGAAATCTGGGGTTTCCTCTAGGAATATGTGTTGTAATCCCAGAACGATTGTGGCGTAGAGCGACGATTTTCCAACACGCAATTGCAAATGCATAGAGTACAAGCGATGATGCGTACTCTTTGATGTAGAACAAACCGCCGGCACGTGTCTGAGGCGGTCTTTAAACGGCGAGACAGACCACATGGCAGAACTAACGGCCTTAATCATTTCCTTCTTCAAAGCGATCGGCAAATACCGCTGGCACGCTGTGGCCATCGCATGGATCGTGGCCATCATTGGCTGGACGGTCGTGCTGCGCATGCCGAACGAATACCAGGCCTCGGCCCGGGTCTATGTCGACACCCAGAACATGCTCAAACCCCTGCTGGCGGGTATGACGACCATGCCCAACCTCGAGCAGCAAGTCATGTTCATGCGCCGCACCCTGATCAGCCGTCCGAATGTCGAGCGCGTCATGCGCATGGTCGACCTCGACGTCAAGGCGAAGGACACCCGCGAACACGAAGAAATGGTCGACCTGCTGATGAAGCAGATCACCATGGCCGGCACCGAGCGCGACGACATCTATACGATCAGCTACAACGCACCGAACCCGAAGCTGGGCCGCGACGTCGTCCAGTCGCTGCTGACCATCTTCGTCGAAGGCAGCTTCGGCGGCAAGAAACAGGATTCCGACAAGGCGGTCCAGTTCATCGACGACCAGATCAAGACCTACGAAGAAAAGCTGGCCGCGGCCGAGAATTCGCTCAAGGAATTCAAGATCCGCCACAACGGCGTCCTGCCGCGTACCGGCGGCGGCGACTTCGGCGGCCAGATGGCCGGCAACAGCGATGCGCTAATGCAGGCGCGCCTCGAACTGGCCGAAGCCGAACAGGCGCGCAATACCTTGCGCCGCCAGATTTCGGGCGACGTGCGTCCCGGCGCCAAGGGCGGCGCGATCGTGGCCAATCCGGAAATCGATGCCCGTATCGCCGAGGTCAACAAGAGCCTGGACGCGCTGCGCATGCAATACACCGAGCAGCACCCGGACATCGTCGCCGGCCGCCGCCTGCTCGAGCAGCTGCAGGAACGCAAGCGTGAAGAAGCCAAGTCGCCGAAACGCAGCAGCGATCCGGGCGCCGGCTACAGCCCGATGCTGCAGCAGATGAACGTGGCCCTGTCGGAAGCCGAGGCGCGCGTGGCGTCGCTGCGGGCCCGCGTCAACGAATACGTATCGCGCGAGGCCCGCATGCGGACCCAGAGCGCGCAGGCGCCCGAGATCGAGGCCCAGCTCGCGCAGCTCAACCGCGATTACGAAGTCAACAAGGACAACTACCAGAAGCTCGTCGCCAGCCGCGAGTCGGCCAAGCTGTCGGGCGACCTGTCTTCGGCCACCGACATGCTGACCTTCCGCGTGATCGATCCGCCGACCGCGCCCGACACGCCGAGCGGTCCGCACCGCCTGCGCCTGTTCTCGCTGGTGTTCGTCGGGGCCTTGCTCGCCGGCCTGGGCGCCGCCTTCCTGATGAGCCAGTTCCGCCCGACTTTCCTGAACCAGTCGAAACTGCGCGAAGTGGCCGGCGTGCCGGTCATCGGCGCGATCACCATGAACTGGACCGAAGAGCAAAAGGTCCGCCGCAAGCGCCGCCTGTATGCCGTCGGCGCCGCCGTGCTGGTGCTGTTCGGCGTCTATGGCGCCGGCGTGGCCGCCATGCTGGTTCGACCAACGCTGTAACGCGACGATACGCAAGGAGCACAAGTGAGCATTATTGAAAGAGCAGCAAAGCGGATCGACGAGGCGCGCGGCGCCGCAGCACCCGCTACCGGCGTGACGCCGGAAAGCGCGGTCGTGCGCACCCCGGCGCCGGTGGCCATCGCCCCGATTCCCCCGGTCCTGCCGCCCGTCCCCGCGCCCGCGCCGGTTGAACTCCACGCCGACATCGAGCCTGCCGTCGCCGCGCCGAAACAGAGCGCGCACCGGGTCGAGCTCGACCTGGTACGCATGCGCCAGCTCGGCCTGGTGACGGCGGCCAGCGGCCGCACCACCCTGCTCGAGGATTTTCGGATCATCAAGCGCCCGCTGCTGCAACGCGCCTTCAGCGAGCGCGGCCCGAGCGAGAAGCCGGGCAACCTGATCATGGTGACCAGCTCGCTGCCGGGCGAAGGCAAGACCTTCTGCGCGATCAACCTGGCCATGAGCATTGCCATGGAACTCGACCACACTGTCCTGCTGATCGACGCCGACGTGGCGCGCCCGTCGGTGCTGCGCACGCTCGGCTTGCCGGCCCAGCGCGGCCTGATGGACATGCTGCTCGACGACAAGCTCGACCTGTCCGATGTCATGCTGCGCACCAACGTCGACACCCTCAGCATCCTGCCCGCCGGTACCAGCACGGCGCACGCCACCGAGCTGCTGGCCAGTTCGGCGATGGCTGCGCTGGTGCATGAAATCGCCCACCGCTACCCGGACCGGATCGTGATTTTCGATTCGCCGCCGCTGCTGCTGACGAGCGAGTCGCGCGTGCTGGCCTCGCACATGGGGCAAATCGCGATGGTGGTCGAGTCCGAAACGACGACCCAGCATGCGGTCAAGGAAGCGCTGCGCCAGCTCGAAGGCTGCAGCAACGTCAACCTCATCTACAACAAGATGCGGAATTTCCCGGGTATCGAAGAAACGTATGACTACAACTATGGCTGATCTGCGCTTGCGCGCGCCGGCAGCGCTGCTGGCGCTGCTGGTCGCGGCGCCGCAGGCCCAGGCCCAGTGGCGGTTCACGCCGCAAATCAGTGTGACGGAAACCTACAGCGACAACCCGGGACTGCAGCAGCGCGAGTTTGCGCGCGGACAGTGGATCACCGCGATCAATCCCGGTTTCGATGTCGGCTATGTCGGTCCGCGCCTGACGCTGAGCGGCACCTACCAGTTTAATTATTACTATTACAGCGGCGACGATGCCGGCACCCGCCACAATGGACAGCAGTACCAGGGTTCGGCCAAGGCCATCGTCATCAATGACCTGCTCTTCGTCGATGCCAGCGCCGGCCGCTCGCCGCGCAGCGTATCGGCCTTCGGACCGCAGCTCAACGACAATCCGTATGCCCTGGCCAACAGCCGCGAAGTGAGCACCTGGAGCGTCAGCCCCTACCTGCGCCGCCGCTTCGGTCCCACCGCCGACTTCACTGCGCGCTACACGGTCGACTCGGTCGATGCCGGCGTCGGTGCGCTCGGCAGCAGCGACAGCAATGCGCTCGACGTGCGCCTCGACAGCGGTTCGATCTTCAATACGCTTGGCTGGGGCCTGTCCTACCGGCGCCAGCAAATCGACGCCGAGAACGCCGGGACGTCGGATTCGCAAAACGCGCTGGCCAACCTCAGCCTGCGCGTCTCGCGTACCCTGGCCCTGACCGCCACCGGCGGCTACGACAAGTACGAATACGAGGACATCGGCGGCGGCCCCACCCAGGGCAGCAACTGGTCGGCCGGTTTCGACTGGACGCCATCGTCGCGTACGCGCCTCGAACTGGCCGGTGGCCGCCACTTCTTCGGCAACACCTGGAACATGTCGGCCAGCCACCGCAGCCGGCGCTCGGTCTGGAGCGCGCGCTACAACGACGGCATCGTCAATTCGCGCGACCAGTTCCTGCGTCCCGACACGACCGATATCACGGCCCTGGTCGACGCGATGTTCCGTTCCCAGATCCGCAACCCGATCCGGCGTGCCGACGCCGTGGCCGCCTACATCCAGGACAATGGCCTGGCGCGCGGGCTGGGGGAGAATGCCGCCTATTTCGCCAACCGCTTCCTGCGCCAGAAGAGCTTCAACGCGGGCGTTGTCTTCAGTGGCCCGCGCGCCAAGCTGAGCCTGTCCGCCGACGACAGCCGCCGCACCGTGCTGTCGGTCGGGGCGTCGCCCTTGCTGAACCTGCCGACCTTGCCGGGCGTGCCGGGCAGCACACGGCCCGACGACAACGTCCACCAGACCACCATCGGCGCGATCATGAACTACCAGCTCACGGGGCGCTCGGCGGCCCAGGCCGGCCTGTCGTTCGGACGCAGCAGCTCGCTGACCGCGGATATCGTCGACTACAACCAGGCGCTGCGCCTGAGTTTCACGCGCCAGCTGACCCAGACCGTGAGCAGCATGGTCGAAGTGCGCCACGTGCGCGGCAGCAGCGACGTCGTCGGTGGCCGTAGTTACCACGAGAACGCGATCACCGCCGCCCTCATCATGAAGTTCAAAGCGAGGTAACAACGCGATGTACGAGAGTTTTTATGGATTGAGCGCCAAGCCGTTCCAGCTGCGCCCCGATCCCCACTTTTTCTTCGGCAGCAAGGGCCACAAGCGGGCCATGGCTTACCTCGAGTACGGCCTGTCGCAGGGCGAAGGCTTCATCGTCGTCACCGGCGAAGTCGGCGCCGGCAAGACCACGCTGGTGCGCAACCTGTTCAATCACCTGTCGTCCGAGCAGATCGTCGCCGCCCACATCGTCAACACCCACCTCGATCCGGAAGACACGCTGCGGATGGTGGTGTCGGCCTTCGGCCTGCCCTACGAGGGCGCCAGCAAGACCGACCTGCTGACCCGCCTCGAACAGTTCCTGCGCGACGTCGACCGCCAGGGCAAGCGCGCCCTGCTGGTCATTGACGAAGCCCAGAACCTCAGCCCGCGCGTGGTCGAAGAGCTGCGCATGCTGTCGAACTTCCAGACCGACGACAAGTCGCTGCTCCAGACCTTCCTGCTGGGCCAGCCGGAATTCCGCACCACGCTGCACAGCCCCAGCATGCAGCAGCTGCGCCAGCGCGTGATCGCCAGCTACCACCTCGGCCCGATGGATGCCCAGGAAACCCGCGCCTACATCGAGCACCGCCTGCATACGGTCGGCTGGAACAACGACCCGGCGTTCTCGGACGACGCGCATGCCGCGATCTTCGCCTACACCGGCGGCATTCCGCGCAAGACGAATACGCTGATGGACCGCGTGCTCCTGATGGGTTACCTGGAAGAGATGCACAGCTTCGGCGAGACCGATATCGCCGAGGTCATCAAGGACATCAGCGAGGAATTCCAGCCGCCGGGCACGCCTGGCGCAGCGGATGGCACGGGCGAACACGCCGCCATGTCGCATGAGCTGGCCGTGATCGAACGCCGCGCCAGCGCCGAACTGATGGACGAGCGCATGATCCGGCTCGAAAAATCGATCGTCTCGGTCCTCTCGATCCTGAAAAAAATCGTGGCCACGCCCCAGGGCGTCGCCACCCAGCCGGTGGACCACAAAGAATGAACATGCAAGCACCCGCAGCCCGGCCGCAGCGCGCCCCGGGCGAGCGCATCCGCAACGCGATGACCTGCGACGTCGAGGATTATTTCCAGGTCTCGGCCTTCGCGCCCTACATCGACCGTGCCAGCTGGCCCGAGCGCGAATGCCGCGTCGAAGCGAATATCGAGCGCATCCTGGCCGTCTTCGAGAAGAACGGCGTGAAAGCGACCTTCTTCACGCTGGGCTGGATCGCCGAACGGTATCCGGCAATGGTGAAACGCATCGTCGCCGCCGGCCACGAACTGGCCAGCCACGGCTACGGCCACCTGCGCGCCTCGGACCAGAGCCGCGCCGAATTCGACAACGACATCCGCAGCAGCAAGGCGCTGCTCGAGGACCTCGGCGGCCAGGCCGTGATCGGCTACCGCGCGCCGAGCTTTTCGATCGGCGCGGCCAACCTGTGGGCGCTCGACGCGTTGCACGAAGCCGGCTACCGCTACAGCTCGAGCATCTATCCGATCAGCCACGACCACTACGGCATGCCGGAGGCGCCCCGTTTCGCCTTCTACCCGCACGGTCCGGACGGCCTGCTGGAAGTGCCGATCACGACCGCGACGGTCATGGGGCGCAAGCTGCCGGCCGGCGGCGGCGGCTACTTCCGCCTGCTGCCCTATGCGCTGTCGCGCTGGATGATGGAACGCGTCAACCGCAATGACGACCAACCGGCCCTGTTCTATTTCCACCCATGGGAACTCGACCCGGGCCAGCCGCGCCCTAGCGGCCTCGACGCCAAGTCGCGTTTCCGCCACTACGTCAACATCGACCGCATGGAACGCCGCCTCGAAGCGCTCACGCGCGACTTCGCGTGGGACCGGATGGACCGCATTTTCCTGAACAAGTAACCAACACCCCGACCACACCATGAGTTCGATTATCGAAGCGGCCCAGGCGCGCCGCGCCGCGCCGGCTGTTGCCTCCGCCCCGCAAACCCTGCACCTGCTGCAGCCGCAAGACTATGCGCGCTGGGACGCGTTCGTGCGCAGCTGCCCGGACGCCACCTTCTTCCACCTGTCCGGCTGGCAGAAGGTCATCGAACAATCGTTCGGCAACAAGACCTGGTTTTATTATGTCGAGCAGGACGGCCAGATCCAGGGCGTGCTGCCGCTGTCGGAAATCAAAAGCCGCCTGTTCGGCCATTCGCTGGGCGCGATGCCCTTCTGCGTGTACGGCGGCGTGGCCGCGATCGACGCCAATGCCCGCGTCCTGCTCGACGGCGCCGCCGACAAGCTGGCGCGCGAGCTCGGCGTCGGCCACCTCGAATACCGCGGCATGGAGCGCGCCCACCCGGACGACGCGGCCTGGCATACCAAGGAACTGTACGTCACCTTCCGCAAAGAGATCACGGGCGACGACGAAACCAACCTGAACGCGATCCCGCGCAAGCAGCGCGCCATGGTCCGCAAGGCGATCAAACTCGGCCTGCGCGGCGAAGTCGACGACAACGTCGACCGCATGTTCGCCGCCTACGCCAGCAGCGTGCACCGCCTCGGCACCCCGGTCTTTCCGAAAAAATACTTCGCGATGCTGCAGCAGGTGTTCGGCAAGGAATGCGAAGTGCGCACCATCCTCACCGAGGACGGCCGCCTGGTCGCCTCGGTGCTGAGCTTCTTCTGGCGCGACGAGGTCGTGCCGTATTACGGCGGCGGCATGCCGCTGGCGCGCGAAGTGGCCGGCAACGACTTCATGTACTGGAACCTGATGCAGGCAGCGGCCGCGCGCGGCTGCCGCCTGTTCGATTTCGGCCGCAGCAAGCTCGGCACCGGCGCCTACGACTTCAAGAAGAACTGGGGCTTCACGGCGCAGCCGCTGCCCTATGAATACAAGCTGTACGCGGCCAGCCAGCTGCCGGACAACAATCCGCTGAATCCAAAATATCAGCTGTTCATCAAAATGTGGAAAAAGCTGCCGCTGCCGCTCGCGAACCTCATGGGTCCGCACATCGTCAAGAACCTGGGATAACCGTGCAAGACCTGCTTTTACTGATCCACCGGATCCCCTACCCGCCGAACAAGGGCGACAAGATCCGCTCCTGGCACCTGCTCAAGCATCTGGCGGGACAGTACCGGGTGCACCTGGCGACCTTTGTCGACGATCCGGACGACTGGCAGCACGTGCCGCACGTCGAGGCGCAGTGCGCCTCGAGCCATTTCGCCGCGCTGCACCCGCTGCGCGCGCGCGTGCGCAGCCTGGGCGCGCTGGCGGCGAATCGCTCGCTCTCGCTCGATTACTACCGCAACGCCGGCCTGCAGCGCTGGG
>Ga0213837_1001500_pt1 | contig 12500 bp, 13 predicted proteins | sample SWPATP12_FD_160572 | JGI IMG/M metagenome (GOLD analysis project Ga0213837, IMG submission 160572) | Coastal seawater microbial communities from Marineland, Florida, United States - SWPA TP1 #2 | ecosystem: Environmental > Aquatic > Marine > Coastal | place: USA: Florida | collected 2016-08-06
TCTTGCTTCTTCGGGTCGTTAGCTCAGCTGGTAGAGCAGCGGACTTTTAATCCGTTGGTCGCAGGTTCGAATCCCGCACGGCCTACCAAGTATTTCCAAGAAGCCCACGAATTTCGATTCGTGGGCTTTTTGCTTTTCTGGTCGCTCTCTGGTCGCTTGGGAGGCTTCTGCGCCCACACCCCCGCAGTGATGTCTGCGGCTAATCTCAAGCAAACTTGGCACATCCACTTGCACCTCGAAGGGTCTCAAGCTGCTATGGCCGAGGACCCAGGGTGTATTCCACCTCTTTCCAGCTAAGCCTTCTTCGTCTTCATCAAAGTGATGCCTGCGTTCGCTCGGCTAACACTATCGCAGACGGACCACATCTAAATCATAAAAGTTGCTTGCTACGAAAGCAATTCCTCTCATAAACTGAGCAACGGCGAGAATTCAATTTCGATCGCGCCACGAAGGTTCCACTTGACATACTCTACTTGAGTGCACCTTTATCGGACCTTGTGACTCATCGTGAATATTGGAGAGAATTGCACGGGGTTATTTATAATGTTAAACGAATAACTTTGCTCTTAAGTAAGCTGCTACTCCATTCTTTATCATGAACATGATCTCCTAAACTCGACTGGCAAAATCCACTCATACGAGAAAATATACGAATATGCAAAACATAGAGGGAAAAATCGAACCGATTGGAAAATTGTTCTCGTCGGACTTCTTTTTTACTGTACCTGACTATCAGCGTCCATTTGCTTGGGAGGAATCCAATTTCCAAGATCTAATTGATGATCTAGAAGAAGCTCGGAATGGACAACAATATTTCTTAGGCACGCTGGTGCTACATAAGCGTGGTGGTAAAAATAATTACGACATTGTTGACGGTCAGCAACGCGTAACATCTTTACTTATTCTTCTCGCCTGCTTACGCGACATGATAACGGACCCTAAATTCAAAAAGGGTCTGCAGGAAAAAATTGTACAAGAAGAGAACAAAGTCGATGGCATACCCGAATTACCTCGAGTTACCTCGAAGGACCGCGCAATATTCCGCGAACTAGTCCTCGAGCAAGATGGAACGTCAACAAAAAAGAAGCAGGAAGACCTTGCAGAACCCGAGACACGGTATTTGCAAGCGATTACGATTTTTAAAAAAGCACTCGCAAAATATAATCAAACCGAATTAGAAAAATTTGTTCAATTCATTAATCAACATTGCAACATAATCTACATTGCAACGACAACCTTTGACGATGCCTTCAAACTATTCACAATCGTAAATGATCGCGGTCGCCAACTGAGGAGAATTGACGTACTCAAAGCCCAAAACATTTCCCCCGATACAATTCCCTTGCAATTGACACGAGACCATGTCGCAAAGGTATGGGAAACTCTGGAAAATGAAATCGGCGAAGCTGAATTCGAGTCGATCCTGTATTCGATGCGAATGATCATTATCAAGGAAAAGCCACAGGAAGATTTACTGACTGAATTCGACAATAAGATATTCAAAAAAGGTCTGTTGCAGCGGGGCGAGAAGTTTGTTGATGAGGTGAAAACTTACGGGGATCTCTACAGAGGCATTTTTATAGACAAAGATTACGTACCGAGTACGAACAAAGATCACGTAAAATTTAAAGCCATGATACACATCATGGATCGGGAATTTGAAGCATCCGAATGGCGAGCCTGTTTGATGTTTTTCGCAAAGAAATTCGCTGGTGCCTCATTTTACGATTTCATGCTAGCGCTAGAGAAGATATATTTAGAACAATGGGTCGGCGGTGTCCGCAAAGATGAACGTTTCGGAACGTATTCAAAAATCCTGAAGGCTATCGACACATCGACTGATCCAAATGATGTAATTAAGGACATGACCTATGATGCAGCGCTTATAAAGAAAGCGGCAGAAGACTCAAACTTCTACAATACTAGATATGCAAAATATTTCCTGCTTCGCCTTGAAATTATAAACAGCGAGCATGATGTTTATAAAGAAATTTATGCAAAGTCTATCGAGCACGTTTTCCCACAAAATCCGAACAGCGCTTCCAATTGGGTAAAAGATGTAGATTTTGCCGAACACCGATCTGTGGTCAATAGCATTGGGAATCTCGTCCTCCTCAGCAAATCGAAAAATTCATCAGCAAGTAATCACGACTTTTCCGTTAAAAAGGAGAGATACCTGAAGGATAGAATGTCTGACTACCCAAGGAGCTTAAAAGTTGTTACCGAACCTGAATGGACTATCGCTAAAATAAAGGCAAATACCAAAGATTTTGCGGCAAGTATTATTGCCAATCCTTGAAGTAACTGCACCGTTAGCTGGAAGCACAATGCTTCCAGCCATACGATTTGTACAAGTCTACATATTGTAATCTCCCAGAATCTGCCATAACTCAATGCATGCCTATTTCGGCCAAAAAGCTGCACATTGTATGCCCAACCTAGCAAAAGCGCTAAGGAATAATTTGTCTCCATAACAAACGGAGCGTAACCACATCAACCTACAAAAATGCCAATTCCTAATTACCAAAATGCCATGCTTCCGTTGCTTCGCCTCGCGGCTGACGGAAGTGAGCATAGGTTTCGTGATGCGATCGAATGTTTGGCCCTAGAATTTGGCCTTACGGATGAAGAACGAGGAGAAATGCTCCCAAGCGGAACTGCCCCCCTGTTTGATAATCGTATCGGCTGGGCACGGACATATTTAAAGCAGGCTGGACTGCTGGCCTCACCAAAACGTGGGGTCTTCCAAATTACCGACAGAGGCACGTCATTGCTAGCAAAGCAGCCAGCACATATTAACGTCGCGATGCTAGATCACTTTGATGAGTTTCGCTCCTTTCGCTCTCGTCGGCGCGACACAGCCGTAGAGGATAATGCTTCAGTTCAGCAACTTGTAGAACAGGACACTACTGCCAACCAAACTCCAGAAGACCAGCTCGCGTTTGCGTACCGCCGGTTGCGATCTGAACTTGAACTGGATCTACAAGAACAGGTGAAGTCGGTGACGCCGGCGTTTTTTGAACGCTTAGTTATCGATCTGCTGGTTGGAATGGGCTATGGTGGCTCACGGCAGGACGCTGGTCGCGCAATAGGAAAGAGCGGTGACGGTGGAATAGACGGAATTATTAAAGAGGATAAGCTTGGCTTGGACGTAATTTATGTGCAGGCAAAGCGATGGGAAGGGACAGTAGGTCGTCCAGAAATCCAAAAATTCGCCGGAGCTCTGCAGGGACAGCGCGCGAGTAAAGGGGTCTTTATTACGACATCGGCTTACTCTCGAGAAGCAATCGATTTTGCCAACCTAATAAGCACAAAAATTATTTTAATCGATGGCCAGCAGCTAGCAGCGATGATGATTGATCACAATGTTGGTGTGTCGACCGTCGGTAGGTATGAACTCAAGAAAATAGACACAGACTACTTTGATGGTGAATGATTACTGTAATGCGTGGAGGTAGCAGTTCAATCAAAATGCCTGAGTAGTCCTCGAATGTTTCCCGCCTCCTACTGCAGGCACTCAAAGAAGAATTATATGCTGCCGTAGTTTTGCCGTGCTCAAACAAGTATTGCTTTAGTTCCATCGCGTCTTTAAGCGTTAGGACTACCTGGATCAATCTTACCCATCAGCGAAGCGGTACGCATCCCACACCGTCAAGCTGGGTCAAGCAGACATGAAGTCCAGGCAAAAAAAACTGCGTTATCGCCTGAATTCCTGATGGTCAGCGCCGGCGATTGGTCGCGTTCACTGAATTGGTGAGCGAGGCTAAATGATTAAGAATATTGCCCATAGCGCAATCTGTAGACCCAGCGCAGGCACGGTTCCTCAAAAGGCCCGCAACGAGGGAATAGCCGAGCGCTCACATTATCTTTAATGTCTGAAGAGCGTCACTACGATCCACCTTCATGCCAACCACAGGATAACCGCCAATGGATTAAGTAGATGTAGGTGAAAAGACTTTGTTGAGCACTGGCATGCATCCGGTATGCTCAATATGAATATTCAACCATGTGCGCTCGACCTTATGGAGTTCGGCGCATTCTAGCCAATAGAATAACACTGCTCTTCCCGCTGGGGTGACATTAACTTTCTCAGGGTTGTCCAAATGGTTACGCATTCGCTTTCGCAAATTTTTAGCAAGCCCAATATACAGTACAAAACCGGCAAAAGTAGTTAATACATAACACCCTGATTTAACGGGGACAAAGGCCTCTCGGCTAAGTCGAAAAGCTTCCTTACTATTGGGCGATGGGGAAAGCTTCTCAACGTTCATATTTCAATCGTCGAGTTCATTGAGGTGGCATGCAATGCTTTTGTCATTGCATGAAAAACTTGGTTAATTGCACCGGCGTTTAAGCCACTACCCTGGCCGCCCTTTTTCCACCAATCTGGATGGCTCACTCCGGCATACTCACCTTCCACATTTTCTAAACAGCGCTTCAGTAGCGCATCCATAGAAGCGACAGTATACTTGCCCGTGTCCTGAATTTTGGTAAAAAATGGAATGGAAAACTTGCAAAACAGTTCCACGCCATTATATTTGTACAGGGTACTAGAATTGCCATCATCTAGATTATTCGCAATGGCAGTCCAATAATTAAAAAATATACGCTTTTCCTTATCAAAATCGTTAAGAACCGACAGGGGGTTATTTGCCGTAAGGAGGTACTTGACGATAGCCTTGACAAAAGAGTGCTGGTTTACAGTGGACTTCTCGCCGTCCGCATTAGCCATATGAATCTTCTTGAACCAAGGAGATTCGGCAGTATCGTTGAGATAATCGACATACTTCACTGCCTTATCGACTTCACCTTTCTGCACAGTATTGAGAATCCATTTTGGCAGACTAGGCAAGTCCTCTTCAACCTCAAATGCAGCGCTAAGCCGCGCCAATATGCGCTGCTCGACTGATTTATCTACACTTTTCTGCGTCGTGTTGACGATTAGAAAATGGCACATTTGGGCGATCTTTGGCAAGCTAACCGCAATATTGACTGGAACCTCGAAATCTAGAACACGGTCGTCCTTCTCCATCGCCAACCTCAGCCCTTCCAGTCTGTGCTGCCCATCGACAACGCTAAACGGGCCGGTCGCCGCGCTGTCAATTTCCAACGTATTATTTGTTTCATCGAACTTAATATCGTTGTGAGTAGCAAGAAAGATAGAAGTGGGAAGAAACACATCGTTGCTATCTTGGCCTTTCAAGATATAGTCAGCTAGTTTCTTAGCACGAGCGCGGTTCAATAGACGCTGGTAGCCTTTGCTTTCGGTATCTTCTGGATCCAATGTTTCTACACTATAGAAAGCATCGGACATGAGATCACGTACTTTCATAGAAGTGGTATAAAGCAAGAGGTCGCCCTGACGAACACGGGCAGCAGCAATATTCAGCTTAGTCATAGGAATGAACTTTGTGTTTGATGGTTGGAATTTGACTAGCCGGCTTTCGCCCATCGATGCATCAGAATTATGAGCGGCCATTCGAATGACAACGGGCTTTTTTGTTTTGTCGAGAATAAAAGCGCGGTTTAAACGGGTTGCCCCGTACACCTGCGCCAAGAGGGCGTGGTCGAGGTCGGCATAGTTTCCTCGTTCAACGTGCATTTTATGACGTTCAGTTGCATAGAATTCAGGATAGTAGCTCTTGATTACCTCCCGAACCCCTTGCGGAGTGATCCCAGTGCTGGCGGCTGCGACTATTTCCTTTACCACATCCAAAAATTGCATATAGTGCCTTTGTTCGCTCAAATATTTCCTCGTTGAAATTATAGCGGAAAAGAACTTATGTGACTGACTGTCCAGGCACTTTTTACACCGTCGCCTTTCCATGCTCGCTGTGCATGGCGCGCGGAATTCGGTCAAATAGGTGTTGTTGGCTTCTCCGGTGCATTGGCCAGGTCGTCTACGGAGAAAACGAGAATGTGACGCATTGCGCGCTGTGCGATACCGTCGATCAGCGCTGGCGATTTCTGTCGTTCGCTGACTTGGGAAGTACTTCCAAGGATCAGGAACATTGCCCAGCGTGCGACCAGTACGCGCAGCACCTACAGGGTTCCTCAAGAAGGGCTGAGCGGAGCAAATCGTCCAGCACGGCCATCACGTTCAATATCGAGAGAAGGCCATTAGGCCCTGTTGTCGGGGTTGTCAGGGCTGTCCGAGCGGTGTGCAGCCGTGCAGCCTGACCGACTAGCGTAATACGTAACCCCGTCGGCGGTTCATTACTGAAAATTCCTCCAGCCAGAACCCAGCGCTACCGGTCATGATGACGACCGGCGCTAATAGCTGTCCTCCCGTTTTCGCTGTAGTGATAGGGATCTTCGGTCGCCGATGCTTTCGGGAGCACCTTTACGGCAATCGCATCCGGCGAGTCAGTCCAGCTCACGCCCAGTCCTGCCCTCGGCGTCACCCTCGAAAGCATTGCCCTCACCGGTCGTTGCCGAATAACTCTGTTGGAGTGAAGGTCCAACTTAAGCGTTCCTTCATGGCGGAAATTGCCGTGCAGCTGTGCAAAGTGCAATAGAGCCTTCCAGACTGGGTAGCGAAACTGACGCGCTCTTGGGCAGATATTATTTTTTTGGCGACACCGCTGCAGCCTCACTGTCCTTAAGGCCACCTCGAATAACCCGTCGTTTGGCACGATGGAGGCGGTATGACGCGGAGTCGAATGTCACCGGGCTGCCGTTCCTGCCGTCAGCGTCATTTTGATAGCGAAAACTACGCTCGCATCAGGGCAGTTTGGCAGCCGCAGCCTGCCAAACTGGTGGTTTAGAACGGTGCAACCCCGTGTTCTCTCAAGAAGACGAGACGCTTGAGGTTGTAACTGGCCGCTTTCAAATGCAGAGCGAACGTCGTGCGCACAATCCCCAGGCAGCGCACCAATTTTCCGCCCATCTGCGCCAAGGCCCCAAATACATGTTCGACACGAGCGCGCGGCGTGGCGATCGCGCGATTGCGTCGCTTCTGCGTGTCGGAAATGCCCTTGGTTGCATGGCCTCGGCGCTGGATGTGCACGCGCCAGCCCGCCTGCTTCAACCTGGTTTCCCGTTCAAGGCTGGGGTAGCCTCGGTCGGCATACACATCGCGACTGGTATTGGTCGGGTCGAGCAACGCTTCGAAGACGTTGGTATCGGCGACGGCAGCATGCGTGACGGCGATCTTGCGGATCAGCTTGTAACGCTTGTCGACACTGGCATGCAGCTTGTAGCCAAAGTGATTCTTGCCGTGCTTTTTGGTCCACTTCGCGTCGACATCCTTCTGCGCACGCTTATGCGGTTTCCAACCAAGCGGCATGGTGCCTTCCTTGACCGTCTCGGCTTCCTCGCGCTTGTTACGCTGAACCGGAGCATGGACCAGCGAAGCATCGACGATTTGGCCGCAACGCGCCAGATAGCCTTGCGACAGCAGTTGTTGCTGGACTTGCTCGAATACCTCGTTACCGGCGCCCGCCTGAGCCAGCCGGTCACGGAACAGCCAGATCGTCTTGGCGTCGGGAATGCTGCTGCTTTCAGTCAGGTCCAGAAAACGCAGGAAGCTACGGCGGTCTAGCAACTGATACTCCAGCGCGTCGTCGGCTAGGTTATACAGCTGTTGCAGCACCAGGATCTTGATCATCAATACTGTCGGGTATGGTGGCCGGCCTCCCTTGGCGCGCGACGGGCGCGGTGCCGCAGCATCGATATGCGCGGCCAGCGCTCCGAAATCGACATGCTCGGCCAATCCGACCAACGGATCGCCCAGCCTTGCGCGCCGATCCTCACGCTCCTGCTCGGCAAACAGACTGATCCGGGGCTTCATCATAGTGACACTCGCTGGCGTGGTTCGATGTCAGGATTTTACCCAGCAGGTGTCAGGTCAGCAGAGGTTTTTCGAGGTGCCCTTAACCCGACAAAAGGCCCCTTCCATCCTATACATCCAAAGGAATTTTTAGCAATGATGAAAATTACCGCACGTCCGACCTGGCAGTGGTCGGGCATCAAACCCCAAAGCGCTGTCTCGTTGAGTCGACCAGCTCCGACGCGCTCCATACTGCCCGACGTCAAGCAGGCGCTCCTGCCGCGCAGCCTGGACGTGTCGTTTTCCCTGAGCTACCGACGCTAGACATCCATATTGGCCAGCGGTCCAAGTTCACCGCATCACTTCGAGCGCACTACCAAAAGCCCCGCACCGATAGCCGGTCCGGGGCTTTTCTCATTCAACCCTACACACGACCTGTAGAGACAACAAAATGACCAAAACAGATACAACTACCATCAGCGGCGAGGCCGCCGCCACGACCGGAGAAAACGCCACCGCGCCCTGCTGGCTACTCAAAACCGCCAAGGCACCGAAGCTGGGTAAGAATGCCGAGGGTGGAATCCACTACCAAATCGTGACAGACAGCCAACGGCAAGACCCCATGTTCAAGATCGTGGGCAACGAAGGCGGAGGCTATTACAGCAAGGAAGTCGTAGCATTCCGCGACGTGGAAGCCTGCCTCGCCGAGCAGTCGAAGGGCCAGCCCTTCCCATCCAAACTGCTGCAAGCGGCGTTCACGGGCCGCTCCAGCAATAACGCGGGATTCCTCGCCGCTATCCTGCGAGCCGAAGATCTGCTCGCCCTCGCACCCGACACTGAAGGCCGCCACATTCCCGCAGGCGATTGGGCAGCCTGGAAGGGCTCGGTCCTCGCGGAGCCCGGCCAACCCATCGAGACGGAAGCGTCCGGCACGCAGGAGAAAGCGGAAAGCCAGGACGATGCTGCGCCCTCGGATGAAGGCAAGAAAGGAGCTTCCCGGCGCGAGAAGAAGTAGCAGTCCGGAGCCGCACCGGACCTCATTCCATGCCAACCAACGCTCCAATCGAAGCAGAGGCCGCGCGGCTGGTGCGTTACCTGATGCACTCGCCTAACCTGTACGTCTTCGGCGGCCTGCTGAAGCACATCGTCTGCCCCACCGTACACCCCGGCTACACGGACATCGACCTGATCGCGATTGACAGCCGAGAGCTGGGTCGCATCCGGGACGCATTCGGCTATGCGTTTCGGGAGCTTCCCAAGATCGGGAACGGGCCGCGCTACTTCATCGGGAAATCTCCACGAGCCGACAAGGTAATCCAGCTCGTCCTGATGCGTTCACACCTCCACGCGTTGCAGTTCGCAGTCGAGGGACCGCAGTACGACATCGACCGTACTGCCCTTAGCAACGGTCGAGTCTACTTCGATGCGGCCATCGGGGAGGCAGCCATCAGGGAGGCCATCCAGACGAAACGGGCCAGCCGCGTTACAACCCCACGCAACATGACGCACTTCGCGCCGCATCGCCCGCTGATCGAGCAGCGTCACAAACTAAAGCTGCTGCGGAAAGGCTTCACGATCGTCGACTAACCATTCCACTACCATTCGCAGGAAAATAATCCAATGACCGCCACGATCTACACAAGCAAAGAAGCACTGGCGACGGTCCTCGCCATTAAGGACCTCGACTACTACGACCGATGCAGCCTGTCGGACAATACAGCAACAGACCTGACCGGCAAGGAAGGCTACTATCTCAAGACCGGCAATATGCCGCATATCGCCGCGCTGCCCGACGACGCCCAGGTGGTTGCCCGTGTCCTCATGAGCAACCAAGCCACGTACGCCATGCACGTCAACATTCCCACCCATCTTCGCGGCTGCATCTTCGAAAACGCGCCTAACCTGCCGGCGCGCTACAAGGCCATCATCGCGTTCTGGTCAGGCGAACCGCTGAACACCAATGCAGGCGGCGCCGCGTACTACCAAAACCCGATGAACTCCTACATGATCGACCTTTCCGCGCTCGACGCCGCGCACGAGGCAGGGAACTACGGAGGCAACGTAGCTGCGATTGACGCGCTGCTATCCGAGGGGATCGTGGTGCACATTGCCGGGCTGGGAACCCTGGCCAGCCAAGCGAGCGATAAGGCATATGTCGAGGTTGAAATTCCAGTCGATGAATCGATGCTGTTCCTGGACAATCCGGACTTGCGTACGGAACAGACCTACAACCAGTTGCCCGGCGAACGTGTCGAACGCATCTTCCTCAAGGTGGAAGACATCCGTGCCTCGCCAGACCCCGACAATATCTACCTGGACGCCCTTCGGTACGAAGAACTGGACTACGGGTTTTACTACTAAGGCCCGTCAACCTGGCTCACAGGTGTGCAGGTGTGCAGCTGTGGCGGCTCCTAGCCAACCGCTGCCACCATGGCCCAAGTGCGCATAGGGAATGCCGTCTGGTCGCTCTCTGGTCGGGGTAAGGTCCAATAAGGTCAAGGATTGTCCATCACCGTCAAGGTGCGCACAATCCGCAGGACACGTTGCCAATTAGCGATGGCTCTGACGGGTAAAGGACATACCAGACGGAACGATTTACGATCGTTTAACGAAGCCGGTACAATAGCGTCTGGTTCAGGCACTTTTAATCCGTTGGTCGCAGGTTCGAATCCCGCACGGCCTACCACGAATTTGTAGTATCAGATCAAGGCGTTACGAGCAATCGTGACGCCTTTTTTTGTGTCCGCGGCAGTTCGCTCTTTTACCTACTGTTCCGTACTTGGCGCGCAGCAGGCCGTCGACTACGGCCGCGTGACGCGCCATGTGCGCCGGCGCCAGGTGCGCGTACCGCCGCACCATCGCCGCCGACTTCCAACCGCCCATTTCCTGCAGGTCGTACAAAGGGGTGCCGTTCTGGATCAGCCAGCTGGCCCAGGAGTGTCGCAGGTCGTGCCAACGGAAGTCGGCAATTCCTGCGCGCTTGAGGGCATTGCGCTAAGCCTTCGTGTTCACGTACCTGACGGGTTTGCCTTCATACGTGAAGACGCGCTCCGGATGTTTCCCACTCTGGCACTTTAATACCTCTATTGCCAGGTCGCACAGCGACACATGAATGGCCTCGCCGCCCTTTGCGTCGTCAGCTGCGATCCAGGCTGTAGACATTCATTTTGCAGATGACAAATACCTACCAACTCCAGAGGACTTTCACTTCGCAGCAGGCGGCTGCTCTCTTCAGTGAGCATACTGGTTTCGAATGTCATTCATCCGTTCCAGGCACACTGCTGGCGCGCTCTGGAATACAGAAAATCCCGTCAATATCCTGACCTTTCGTGTACGACGCAAAGAACTGGGCTCTGGCGTGGGAGTTGATGATGGATCTCGCCCATGATCGGTGCTTGTGGAATCGAGCACTCCAACGACCAAGAAGGTGTGCCGTACCTCCATTTCCAGCGGCAGCACCTTGGGCGCACGACTCGACTTTTAGTAGCGTAGACGCGCCGGCGCCGGCCTGCTAGCCGCGAGATAATGAGCTATTTCGTCCCGATGAGCCGCGATCAAGCTCCGGTGGCCTCCAAAGTGCCGGCCCGATAAGATTTCGGTGCGGGCACTTCATCCTGAAGGTGCTCTGCATGAATCAGTACCGGCGCGATGAAAACGAGTTTGCGCTGCTGATTTCCCGTGCCATGAGGCTGCATCCGAAAATGCCCGCGGCGCTAGTGCGCCGCGACGCCGCGCCCTGTCCCGCCAGCGGCAGCGGTTGAGGGTAAGGATTCCGGTCCAACAAGGATGCTGTTGTAGCGTGAGGCGAATCTCTGCAGTAGCTTGGCGCGCTTGCGGTTCCCCAAGCCTGCGGCACGCCGAAGCGCCTCGTCATATTCAGCATGCTTCACGACGCGTGCCTGGGCCAAGGCCATGTAAAGGAATACCCGCACCGCGTAGCTGACTGCTGCGTGCATCGGTTGAAGGAACTCGCCTCTGACTGCCCAGAGACAGCGAGCAAAACCACGCTCAACCATTCGCCGATCGTGGTGCGGCCCCGGTCCGTTTCGCCGAGCAACGAGACACATCCACTGTAGCGGTCCTGGCGCTTACTGACAAAGACAAGTTCCAGCGTCCAGCACGTCTCCCCCCGAGCGCAAGTCGGGCCGTGTGGGGTCAGAAAGCAGAAAACCCCGTCGAAACAGCGGTCGCGAGCCTGTGAGGCCGGAACCTTCAGTTAGCGCATGGTCGCTTCGCCGAAGCGCAGGTACTGAGCCCGATAGGGCGGCGCCACCATGCTCATCGGAAGACTGAGATCCACGTCCGAATTCGTCAGCAGTGTTTACAGTGCCGCCGTAGTCTCGATCAGCATTCCCTAGTGCAAGTGATGCTTCAGGTTTGTACTGATCTCGAGCGCCAGCCTGCGCTGATCATCAGCGACCACCTGGGCCATCTCCCCAGATACCGGCGACAAGGATTGCACTCGCTCCAGCTGCTGTAGCACCTCCTGTCTGATCTGCCAACACAGCGTGCACGGATCTTGCCAGTGCCGCCATACCTCGGTGGTCCCGAGCGCCGGCGTCCACGCGTCGATCGCGCCCTGGTTGCTGAACTGGATCGGTAAGGCCGTCCGGAAAGCGTCGTCACCCAGCTGCACTCCAAGTGCTGGCCCAATATCGATAACTGTGTGCGGCGGGGGCAGGCGTCGGCTGACCGCATTCCCGGCAACACTGCTCTCCCCAACCACCTG
>Ga0213837_1001501_pt1 | contig 12486 bp, 14 predicted proteins | sample SWPATP12_FD_160572 | JGI IMG/M metagenome (GOLD analysis project Ga0213837, IMG submission 160572) | Coastal seawater microbial communities from Marineland, Florida, United States - SWPA TP1 #2 | ecosystem: Environmental > Aquatic > Marine > Coastal | place: USA: Florida | collected 2016-08-06
CAGGCAGCCCGGACGTGGCGGCCGGGGAAGCGTCTACCCCGAGCCCGCAAACGCCGGCGAAGCCCCAGGGGCGGGGATCCGGCGCCGCGGCCCCCGGCGCCGTGCTGCCCAATAAGGCAGCCGAGGACGACCCGCGACGGTGGGGCGACCACCCCGGCAGCTACGACCACGACGCCTGGCTCAAGGAGCAGCGGCCACCGCACTGGGGCTGACCCGCGCGCCGGTGGAGCCGGCGATATCCGCCTATCCTGCCTTGGCCCTGACCAGGACGAAGAACAACTTTCCCTGGGTTGAGGCTCCGGCGAGTTGCCGCGCCTGGTCCCGGTCCGCTGCCACCACCATCAGGCCGTCTGTCTCCCCGGCGTCGAGCCATTGGCCCGCGCGTCCGCCCTGCGCGGAAGTCCACAGCACCGGAACCGCCGAAGCGAGGAGCCGGGGCGCCGCGGCCTTCCCGTAAGCGTCGCCGCTCGTCAGCACCACGTTGACCAGCTGGCCGGGGGAAATGAGTTGGATCGAGGCAGGATCGGCCATGCGCAGCGGCACGGCCGCCGAGCCCGGCGGGCTGCCTGCCAGCAACCCCGGGCCAACGAATTGGGAGTCGGCGAGCAACTGGCCCTTTCGCAGGGCCACCGCGAGTTGCTGCCCCACCAGCCCGGGAAGGTCAATCGAGCCGGACGGGAGAACCCCGGGAGGGACCTGGACGACAACGGCGTCGGCCGCCTCCATCACCCGGCCGGCCGGAAGATCCTTGGCGGCGGCCCACGCGGGGACCGTGGCATCGGGCGCAGGCGTCAGCTGTTGAACCGCCACGCCGGCGGCGAGGCAAAGTAACAGGGCGATGGCCAGCCGACGGCGTCTGCCTAGCCAGCCGCGGAAGCGCCGCCCTGGCGGCTGGCCGCGGCCGAGACGGAGGGCAGCGCGCGGGCGCGGTGGCGGCGAAGGGCCGAAATGCGGCGTTGATCCGGAAGGCCGCGTTGATCCGAAAAGATGTGGGCTGCGGTTGCGTTGGGCCATGCCGCCACGCTACGGCGCGCCAGGCAGCCGGCTTCAGCCCACGGCCGCGCTATGTGGACAACGGCGTGGTGGACAAACGACGGCGGGGTTCCGGCAAGGTGGGGACACAGCGTGGCTATGGCCCGAAGGATCCCGATAAGCGGGAGCTAGCTGGCGGCGGCTGACGCGGGCGCGGAGCTGGCGGCCGGCGCCGGGGTGCTGGCAGGCGCAGCAGGAGCGACGGAGCTGCCCTTGGTGTCGCGGGAGTCCGTCCGGTAGAAGCCGGAGCCCTTGAACACGACGCCGACACTGTTGAACTTCTTGCGCAGCGTCCCCTGGCACTCGGGGCAGGTGGTCAGCGAGCTGTCCGTGAACGACTGCACGGTCTCGAAGGCGTGGCTGCAGTCCTTGCAGGCGTATGCATACGTGGGCACTGGGTTCCTCCTCTTGGACAAACGAACAGGTCCCGGGCTGATGAAACGGCATCTCCGCCACCGGAACCGGCGGGCGAGGAAACCGCATTAGCAGTCACAGGGCCTGAGTGCTAATTCTATCACTCGCCGGCTCCTGCTGGAAAAGTCAGGACAGCCGGACCAAGCCGCCGGGAGTCAGAGCGGACGCGACTTTCTGATCGAATGACTCTGCCGGGATGCTGCCCGCGGGGAGGACCTCGGCGTCGTAGACGATAGCCGCCGTCGGAAGCTGGCCCACGCGGGGCCGGGAGGGGGAGGAGGGCAGGGCGGCCAAGTCCGCCAGGAACTTGTCGTAATAGCCGCCGCCCTGGCCGATCCTGTTGCCCGAACGGTCCAGAGCGGTGGCAGGCAGGAAGATTCCGGCCGCATCGCGCACCACCGGCGTGCCGAACCGTTCGCCGGTCGGTTCCTGGATGGGGGCATAGCGGCTGCGGACGAACTCCGAGGCCGGGGTCCAGTACACCCAGCTCAACGCCAGCCCCGGTTCGCAGACCGGGAGCAGGACCCGGTGCCCGGCCCCATGCAGGGCGGCCAGCAGGGGCAGGGTGGGCGGTTCGGAGCCGACGCCGAGGTAGGCGGCGAACGTCTGCGGTCCGCCGTCGCCCAGTCCGGATGCCCAGGCCAGCCCGTGCCGTGCGATGGCCGCGCCGGCGGCATCCAGTTCCGCCGTCGACATCGCCGCCCGGCGCAGCCGGTGACGGGAACGGATAACTTCCTTGGTGCCCATGGGGTGGCGTCCTTTCGCCCGGGCGGCGCCTGATCAAGCGGGGCGCGCCGCGGCTGGCATTCCGGAGGGGGATTACCTGATGTTTTCCCCCCTCGGTTAGATTAGTCGAGTGATTACACCCAACGCTTCGGTCCGTAAGGCCGTCATCCCCGCTGCCGGCCTCGGCACCCGCTTCCTGCCCGCCACCAAGGCGATGCCGAAGGAGATGCTGCCGGTTGTCGACAAGCCGGCCATCCAGTACGTGGTGGAGGAAGCCGTGAACGTGGGCCTCAACGACATCCTGATGATTACCGGACGCAACAAGCGCGCCCTCGAGGACCACTTCGACCGCGTGCCGACGCTGGAGGCGACGCTGGAGGCCAAGGGCGACACCGACAAGCTGGAGTCCATCCAGGCCGCGAGCAACCTTGGCGACATCCACTACGTCCGGCAGGGCGACCCGATGGGCCTGGGCCACGCGGTGCTGCGCGCCAAGCAGCACGTCGGCCACGAACCTTTCGCTGTGCTGCTGGGCGACGACCTGATCGATGCCCGTGACGAACTGCTCAGCACCATGATCGAGGTGCAGGCAAAGACCGGCGGCTCCGTCGTCGCGCTGATCGAGGTGGACCCCTCGCAAATCAGCGCCTATGGTTGCGCCGACGTCGAAGCCGTCGAGGGCGAGGACTACGTCCGGATCAAGCAGCTGGTCGAGAAGCCCGACGTCGACGAGGCCCCCTCGAACCTGGCGATCATCGGCCGATACGTCCTGCACCCCGCGGTGTTCGATGTCCTCGAGCGGACCGAGCCCGGCCGCGGCGGCGAAATCCAGCTCACCGACGCGCTGCAGGAACTCTCGGCCGGCGAAGGTGAAGGCTACGGCGTCTACGGCGTCGTCTTCCGGGGCCGGCGCTACGATACGGGCGACAAGCTCAGCTACCTCAAGGCCTGCGTTCAGCTTGCCTGCGACAGCGAGGACCTCGGCCCCGGCCTGCGTGAATGGCTGCCCGGCTTCGCTTCCGGCCTGACGAACTAGTCCCATGGCGGGCGGCTTCACCTGGCCGGTGACCTTGGAGTGTGGCGACCTTGTGCTGCGTCCGATCCGGTACCGGGACCGCAAGGAGTGGAGCGAGCTCAGATCCCGCAACGACAAGTGGCTGGCCCCCTGGGAGGCGTCCAACCCGGTCCCTGGAGGCGGCTTGCCCGACTACCGCCAGATGGTCCGCTCGCTCAAGGCCCAGGCGGCCCAGGCCACGGCACTGCCCTTCGTGATCACCGCCTGGACCCCCGGGTTCAAGGAACCGGTGATCGTGGGGCAGTTGACTGTCTCCTCGATTGTCTGGGGCTCGGCCATGATGGCCACCCTCGGTTATTGGGTAGACCAGGACCGCGCAGGCCAGGGCATCGCCCCGACCGCCGTTGCAATGGCGACCGACTACTGTTTCCGGACCCTGGGGCTCCACCGGATGGAGATCAACATCCGGCCGGAGAACCGGCCCAGCCTGCGGGTGGTGGAGAAACTCGGCTTCCGCGACGAGGGGTACCGGCCCCGTTTCCTGCACATCAACGGCGCGTGGGCGGACCACCGAACGTTCGCGCTGACCTCGGAAGAAGTCCCGGGTGGCCTGCTGGCCCGGTGGCTGGAAACCCGTTCCGCGCAGGCGCCTGAAACCCCGGCCTGACCAGCAGATTCGTCACAATTCCAGTGATTTGGCAGTTGCCTCGCGACACACCGCCGCCAATGCCGCCCGCCCCGCTGTCTTGCTCATACGGTTTTGAATGTGGACTTCCCTCTTAGCAGCTCAGTGATCCTTGTCATTGCTGTTGCGCTCTGGATCGTATGGGTGGCTCCCTACATGCTCCGGAATGGCCGACCCCAGCTGCAACCGGCGGGGGAGTTCCTGCTCAATGCCGTGGATGTAGAAAAAGCCGACCCCCAAGCCGGAAACGTCATGATGATGGCGGCCCCGCAGGAGAAACCGATGACGAGTGTGCAGCGCCCCGAGCCAGCCCCGGGTTCCGTTAACCCCGGCGATCGCGAGCAGGCGGCGCCCGCTTTCCGGATTCGTTACGGCCGGCTCGTGCTTGCCCTGGCGGGGTTGATCTCGCTGCTTACCGGCGTCGTGTCGGCGGCGTTGCGGCTCTTCGGCGTCGGCTCGGGCTGGCTGCCCGCCGCAACCCTGCTGGGGGCCTTTGCCGCCGTCGTCTTGCTCCGCAGGCTTGCTGTGCGCGACCGCCGCCGCAAGGTGAACGCCGCGTTCCGCTCGGCCATGGGAACTTCGTCACGCAAACCCCTTGAGGGAACGGGCGAGGACCGGCGCGAGGTCGTCCGTCACGCCGCGGAGCCGGCGAAGGAGAGCACGCTCTTTGACGCGGAAGCCGACGCCGCGAAGCCCCAGCCCGGCCCCAAGCCTTTGACGGCCGAGGAGCTGCGGCAGGCGGCGCTGGCCGAGGCTGCCGCGTCGGGCGACACGTCCGTCCGCCGGGTCGGCGACCCCTCCTCCGCCGAAGGGTCCAGCTGGGAGCCCGTGGAGGTTCCCAAGCCGACCTACGTGGAAGCGCCCAAGGCGGAACGTCCCGCACCGGAACCGCTGGATCTGCCGGAAGCCCCCAAGGCAGTCGGTAAGCCCTCGCTCAAGCAGGCCACGGCCCGGCAGCCGGAGACGGCGTCCGAGGCCAAGGCGATGGGCAAGGGGCAAAGCGCCCTGAGTAACCTCGACGACGTCCTGCAGCGCAGGCGCGCCTGACCCAAACTTTCCGCCCCGGGTGGCCGACGCATCGGCCACCCGGGGCTTTTTTCTTGCCCCCGGGAACTATCCTGACGAGCATGACGAGAATCTGCGTTGCGGGGGGAACCGGGCAAGTGGGCCGGGAAGTGGTGCGGCAGGCCATCGATGGCGGGCACCGGGTGGCCGTGCTCAGCCGACGGCCGCCGGCCCCGGGAACCCCCGGCTGGTACGACGGCGCGGAGTATTTCCGCGGGGATGTCACCACGGGGGAGGGGCTGGCCGCGGCGCTGGCCGGGACCGACGTCGTCATCGACTGTCTGGAGGGACAGTCCGGGAATGCGCTGAAGCACTTCGCCGACGGCGGCGCACGGTTGCTGGAGGCCGCCCAGGCCGCCGGCGTCACGAGGGCGGTCATGCTTTCGATCGTCAACTGCGACCAGAGCAGCTTCGGCTACTACCGGTCCAAGGCGGCCAAGGAGCAGGCCTACGAGCGCTCCGGACTCGAGACGCTTGCGCTTCGCGCCACGCAGTTCCATTCCCTCCTCGCCGCCGTCTTTGCCGCTGGTAAAAGGATCCGGCTGGTTCCGGTGGTCAAGGGGGCCCGGTTCCAGCCGATTTCGCCCGCAGACGTGGCCACGGCCCTGCTCGAGGCGGCGCTGGAGCCGCCGGCCGGCGTGCGGCACCGCGTCCGGACCATCGGAGGTCCGCGGATCGCCGGGATGCGTGAGCTGGCCCAGAGCTGGCAGCAGACAACGGGGGCGCCGGGCCGCGTAGTGGAGCTGCCGCTGCCCGGCGGCATGGGAAAATACCTGCGCGCCGGCCTCAACCTGGCACCCGGCGAGCGACACGGCACGCAGACATTCGAGGACTGGCTGGCAATGCACGCCGATAGTTTGTAGCCTAGGAACGTTGATGGCGCCGTTCCTTCGGGAGCGGCGTTGTTGCGGGGCTATAGCTCAGTTGGTAGAGCGCTTCGTTCGCATCGAAGAGGTCAGGAGTTCGAATCTCCTTAGCTCCACAATTTGCAGGGGTTTTTGAGCCCTTGCCGCTCACGGCGCCGCGCATTTTTCCTGCGGCACCGTCCGAGATTCACGCCCCCAACCTACGTCGTTCTGACCGTTCAGTGGGCCAACGGAGCCCTTGAGGTGGTGCGGGGCCCTCGGTTCCCTTACGCTGACACCGGAGCCGACGATGATGGGGGTAGGGCGCCGATGAATGATCCGGGGGAGCCGAAGCGCATTCCGCTGTGGAAGCTTGAAGAAATGGCCGGCAGTCCGGCCCCGTCGGAGGGTTGGCGCGGCAACCCCGCCCCGCTGCTGCCCGGCTGGGACGCCAGCCAGGTCCACACCTCCGCCGCCGTCCTCGAGGGCGGGTCCCCCCGTACGCGCTTGTTGGTCCGCCTGCTCCGGGGGCTCGGCAGGATGCTGCGACGCTTGTTCAAGGCCGTCGCCGTCCTGACGGCCGTTGCGCTCGTGTGCGGTTTCCTCCTGTACCTCAAAGGTGACCTGAAGCCGTCGTCGTTCCTGAGCGGCCCAACGGGCGATCCCGCCACCGCCGGTGCCGGCCCCCTGGTGTACCGCACCGTCCCGTCGCCCGGCGCCAAGCCCAGGACGCCGCCGCGGGCTCCCGTGGCAGCTGCTCCGGCCACCCCGCACGCTGCCTTGGACCACCCCACACCGGGTCGCGAGGAAGCCTCCGCCCCGCTGGGCCGTCCCGCGCCCGTGACGGTCAAGTCCCGCGCCTATGCGTTCACGGCCACCGGCAAGGACAAGCGGCCGGCCGCCTACGACCCGTGCCGGCCCATCCACTACGTCACCCGCGCCGCCAACCAGCCGGCCGAGGGGCCCCAGCTGGTCAAGGAGGCCATCGCGGCGGTCTCCCGTGCCACCGGCTTGGTGTTCATCAACGACGGCGCCACCACCGAAGCGCCGGCGCCGAAGCACAAGTCCTATCAGCCGGCCCGGTACGGGGACCGGTGGGCCCCGGTCCTCATCGCCTGGGAGACTTCCGCCGAGGAACCCCGCTTCACCAACTACGCCGTCGGAACCAACGTCATGGGCCTGGGCGGCAGCGGAACGATTAGCCGCGCCGGCTCCGAGGTCACGTATGTCAGCGGGCAACTGGAATTGAACGGCCCCGCAATGCAGTCCCTGATTTTCCGTGAAGGGCTTGCACCGGCCCGCGGGGTGATCGAACACGAACTCGGCCACGTTGTGGGGCTGGGCCACGTCCAGGACCCGTCCCAGCTGATGAACCCGGAGGGCGTCCGTGGTGTGAGCTCTTACCAGGCCGGGGACCTCACGGGTTTGTCGATCCTCGGCCAGGGTGCATGCCGGCCCGAAGTCTGAGCGGGAACGGGCGGAATCGCCGCCCGCGTGCCATCGTAGTTCCTAGACCCCTGGGGGAATCGGCCTGTAGGGCACCCCGTCAACTAGCTAGGAAAGAGGAACACCATGACGCTCAAAGAGCGCCTCAAAGAGGACGTCGTCGCCCACATGAAGGCCGGCAACAAAACCGCGCTGACTACCGTCCGGAACGTCCTCGGCGAGATCAGCACCCGGGAGAAGTCCGGCAAGACCCCGATTGAGCTCGACGACGCCCAGGTGACGTCGCTGCTGCAGAAGGAAGCCGCCAAGCGGCGGGACACCGCCCGCATCTTCACCGAAGCCGGCGAAACCGACCGCGCCGCAGCCGAGGTCGCCGAAGCCGAAGTCATTGAGGCCTACCTGCCCAAGGCGCTCACCCGCGCCGAGGTGGAGGCGATCGTCGACGAAGCCATCGCCGCCCTGAAGGCCGACGGCCAGGATCCCACCATGCGCTCCATCGGCGCGGTGATGAAGCCGGTCACGGCCAAGATCGCCGGCCGCTTCGACGGCAAGACCGTCAGCGAGATCGTCCGCACCCGTCTGGCATAAGCACTGCGGCATGGGAATCATGACGATGACGCGGTCCGTGCTGCTGTTCGTGTTGGCCGCTGCCACGGAAATAGGCGGCGCGTGGATGGTTTGGCAGGCCGTCCGTGAGGGACGGGCCTGGTGGTGGGCGGGAATCGGGGTCATAGCCCTGGGCCTTTACGGCTTCGTTGCCACCCTGCAGCCCGATGCTCACTTCGGCCGGATCCTGGCAGCCTATGGAGGCGTTTTCGTCGCGGGGTCCCTGGCATGGGGTATGGCCTTCGACGGGTTCCGGCCCGACCGCTGGGACGTCATCGGATCGTTGATCTGCCTGGCCGGGGTGGCCGTGATCATGTTCGCGCCGCGCGGGCCGGTTTCCTAGACTGCGGGGCGGCCTGGGCGCCCAGCCTGTGTTTTTCCCTAGGAATTCCGCAAGAATCCCGATCCGGGGCAGTACCCCGTTTCCTGTTCGGTAACGTTGCGCCCGACCGGCAGTGCGAACCGCCAGTCGCCCTCAACGTACGTTCTTTGGAAGGACCACCCCTTGGCAGGAATCTTCACCTGGCTCAGCGCCCTCGGTACCGCGGGCAAGGCCACTGTCGTTGCCGCCGTCGTCGTCACGGGTGGCGCCGGCGCCGCCATGGCTGCCACGGTCACGGAGCTGAGCTCGGAACCCACTGGCACCGTTTCACCGGAGCCGACCGCCACCGAGACCCCGACGGCGGAACCCACCGCGGAGCCTACGGTCGAACCGACCGCTGAGCCCACGGTCGAGCCGACGGAGACCACGCCCGCGCCGGAACCGACGGAGACCGAAACGGCTCCCGCTCCGGAACCGACGGAGACCGAGACGGCCCCCGCCCCGGAGCCGACGGAGACCGCACCGGAGGAGAAGGCCCCCGAGACCAAGGGCAACAGCGCCTGGGCCCACGAAAACGCGGCTGCTCACCGCGCGGCCGGGCTCGCCAACGCCGCCCAGCACCGCAATGAGCACGCTGCCACCCCGGCGGTTCCGTCCTACGGTGCAGGAGCAGCCACGGCGGCCGTTCGTGCTCCCGCGCCCGCTGTAGCGCCGAAGGCCGCACCCGCCAAGCCGGGCAAAGCCCACAAGTAACCGATCGCGCAGAGACCCCGTACCGCAAATGCGGTGCGGGGTTTTTGCTGTTTCCGGGCGGCGTCGGGCTGCAGGGCCGTCCCGCCGCTCTGGGTCCGTCCGGCCGCTGGTTCGGGATAGTCTGGAACTGCACCCGGCGCCCGCGCGCTGGCCCGAAAGTCCAGTCCCGAAACTTCTGCCGCCAAACTCCGGTCCCTAAACTCCGCTCCCTAAACTCCTGCCCGGACGGCGGAGCGCCTGAGCCTTGCCGGACGGCACCCGGGAATCCCGCAGCCAACCCCTTGAGAGGACCGCAGCAATGAGCCTGATCAGGCTGCATGACGTCAGCGTCCGCTTCGACAACACCCAAATCCTCCGTGAAGCGTTCTTCCGGCTCGAACCCGGCGACAGGGTGGGCCTGATCGGCAAGAACGGCTCCGGCAAAACCACCATCTTGAAGCTGATCCTCGACCAGGTGGTTCCGGACACCGGCACGGTCAGCGTGGAACTCGGAACCAAGGTGGGATATTTCTCGCAGTTCTCCGAGCTCAACGGCGAATCGACCATCACCGAGGTCCTCGACGGACTGTTCGGCGAGATCAAGGCCGTGGAAGCCGAACTTGCCGCCATTGACGCCGCCATCGCGGGAGAGCCCGCGGCCCAGGAGCTCGACCGCCTGATCGGGCGGCAGGCGGAACTGTTTGAGGACATGGAACGGTTGGACGGCTGGGACTACCCGCGCCGGATCGATACGGTCCTGACCACCCTGGGGTTTGACGACGCGCACCGCAACTGTGCGATTGACGCGTTGTCCGGCGGCTGGCGCAACCGGGCCGCGCTGGCAAAGATCCTGCTTGAGGGCCCGGACGTCCTGCTCCTCGACGAGCCGACCAACTTCCTGGACGTTGCCGGCGTCGAATGGCTGGAGGGCTGGTTCCGCGATTTCAAGGGCGCCGCCGTGATCGTTTCGCACGACCGGACGTTCCTGGACGCCGTCGTGACCCGCATCATCGAGGTGGAGAACTTCCACCTGCACGAATACCCCGGGAACTTCGGCGAATATGTGGTCCAGAAGCAATTCCGGCTCAAGACTCTCGAACAGCAGTTCATCCACGAGTCCGAGCTGCTCGCGTTCGAGGCTGAAGGCATCGCCGACCGCCGGGAAGCCGCCAAGGCAGCCAGCCGCGGCCTGGGCAACCAGTTGGCCAAGATCAAGAAATCCCGGACCCCCAGGCCGGTGGACCAGATTGTCACCGAGATCTACGGCGGCCTGCACGTGAAGGACGTGCTGTGCCGGGTGGAGGGACTGGGCAAGTCCTACGGCGAGAAGGTCTTGTTCGCCGACTTGAGCTTCGAGATCCGCAAGGGCAACCGGATCGCGGTGCTTGGCGCGAATGGCAGCGGGAAGTCCACCCTGCTGAAGGTCCTGACCGGTGAGGAGGCCCCCGACGCCGGCGCGGTGGCGTGGGCGAAGGGCCCCGGCTTCGTGTCGTACAACCGGATGCTGGAGGACCTCGACGACGGCGACACCGTTTCCCACGCCGTCAACGCCCTGCCGGACAGCCTTGCGTTCAGCGCCACGAAGAAATCCGTCAACCGTTTCCTGGCGATGTTCCAGTTCTCCGAGGCGGACCTCAAACAGAAGATCGGCAACCTCTCGGGCGGTCAGAAGGCCCGCGTGGCCATGGCACAGTGCCTGCTCTCCGGCGCCTCGGTACTGCTGCTGGACGAGCCCACCAACCACCTGGACCTCTCCAGCACGCAGGTGATGGAGCGCGCGCTGCTGCACTTCCCCGGCGCCGTCGTCGTGGTCAGCCACGACCGGTTCTTCACCGATAAGATCGCCACCCGCCAGCTCATCTTCGGCGCAGCCGGCGCCGGCCCCGGCGAAGTCGGGCAGCGCGCCGCCTGAGCCGGCGATGGCCGCCCGGGGTCTGCCGGGCGGCCATCGCGGGATAATTGGGTTATGGCCGATCAGCGACGGGACCAGGACCGAGACCCGTGGGACGAATTCGACCGGCTTGAGCCGGCCGGGGAGGACCGCGTGCGCGGCTACCCGGGCGGTGAGCCCCACGGCTTCGGCTTCCGCACCGGAGTGCGGAGCGCACGCGTGGCCGTCGGATTCGCCGTCTACGCCCTGGTCCTCGGCAGCGTCCTGGTTTTCCTCGGGGCGGCGTACTTCATTGGCCACGGGCAGTGGCTGTGGCTCGGCCTGATGGCCGTGATCGAGGGCTGCTTTGTCCTCGCCTTCCTCCGCCTCGTGGCCCAGGCCCGGAACCGCCGCCCGCACTGAGGCCGCCCGGCCGTGCCGTATGAGCGTGGCCGCCGCCGGCTAGAGCCAGCCCTTGCGCTTAAAAATGCCGTACATGATCGCCGCGGTGCCTGCCATCATGCAGATCGCCATCGGGTAGCCGAAGGCCCAGTGCAGTTCGGGCATCTGTTCGAAGTTCATGCCGTACACGCCGGCTACAAAGGACGGCGCGAAGAAGATGGCGGCCCAGGAGGAGATCTTCTTCACCTGCTCGTTTTGTTCCGCACTGGCCTCGTTCTGCCGGTTCGCCGTCAGCGTGCCGTCCAGGGTGAGCGCGTTCTGCAGCAGGTCGCGGAAAGAATCGGCCCGGGAAATCAGCCGCTCCACGTGGTCCTCGACGTCGCGGAGGCTGTGCTGCAGCTCCGTGTCCACCTGGTACTTTTCAAAGCCCCGCCGGAGCTGCTGCATCATGGCCGGCAGCGGGTGGATGGCCCGCTGGAAGTGGATGACCTCCCGCGCCAGCTCATAGATGCGCCGGGACACCAGGGGGTCGCCGCTGAAGAGCTGGTCCTCGATCTCGTCGATGTCGTTTTCCAGCCCGGCCACCACGGGGCCGTAGTCATCCACAACTTGGTCCATCAAGGCGTAGAGGACCGCCTCGGGGCCGTGGCAGAGCAGGTCCGGGCGGCGCTCCAGCCGGCGCCTGACCTGCCCGACGACGGCCGTTTCGGCGTGCCGGACGGTCACCACGAAGTTCCGTCCGGTGAAGACGTGCAGTTCACCGAACTCCACGGTCTCGGTCTCGTCCAGGTATCTGGCCGGCCGGAGGACGGTGAAGAGGTTGTCGTCGTAGCGTTCCAGCTTGGGCCGCTGGTGCGCGGAGATCGCGTCTTCCACGGCCAGGCCATGCAGGCCGAATTCTTCGGCGACGGCGGCCATTTCCTCTTCGGTCGGCCGGTACAGGCCGATCCAGGCCATGCCGCCGTGTTCGGACAGGGTCTCAAAGGTTTGTTCCAGGCTGCGCGGCTCGGCGCGGCGGACGCCGTCAACGTATACGGCGTTGTCAATGATAGTCACCGGGTCATTATCCAGTCTTTGCCTGTGGTTCCGCGGCACCGGTCCGGCGCGACGCCGACCGGCCGGGGGCAAGTGAGCTGCCTTGGGCAAGACGGCTGATGAGCGGCTCGGTGCGGTACGGGATATGCGTGTGCAGGGCGAGCACGGTTTCGGTCCTGATCACGCCCTTGATCCTCAGGATGGACCGCAGCGCGGCCTGGAGGTTGTGCGTGTCGGTCGCCACCACCCGGCACCAGACGTCGCCGCGGCCGGAAATCTCGTGGACCTCGA
>Ga0213837_1001504_pt1 | contig 12466 bp, 9 predicted proteins | sample SWPATP12_FD_160572 | JGI IMG/M metagenome (GOLD analysis project Ga0213837, IMG submission 160572) | Coastal seawater microbial communities from Marineland, Florida, United States - SWPA TP1 #2 | ecosystem: Environmental > Aquatic > Marine > Coastal | place: USA: Florida | collected 2016-08-06
CGCCGACGATCGTCACCGCAACGCCCTTCGCGATGAAGCCCGGCGCGCCGAGCGCCTCGACGACGCGTCGGAACCGCCGCGGCGGGGCCACGTCCTCGAAGAACGTGCGCCGCGCGCCGCGGATGACGAAGGCGATGCCGACGCCGGCGATCACCAGCCCGGCGGCGCCGAGCAGCCACGGACCGATCGGATGCTGCAGCACGCCCGTCGAGAACGACTCCGTCGCATCCTCGCCGTCGACCGACCCGCCGACCGCGAAGACGAGCGCCGTGCCCCCGACCACCGCGTGACCGATGCCGCGACCCGCCGCGCGCATCGCGCTGCGCCGCTGGCCGCGCGAGTCCGCGACGGCGATCACGAACGCGTGCAGCGCGAGCGCGACGAGCGCGACGCCGACGAGCCACAGCGCCAGGCCGCCGACCGGTGTCTCGCGCAGTGCGCGCATCGCCCCCGACTGGTCGGCCGAGCCGCCGGCACCGAACGCAACGCTCAGCCCGATGCCGCCGATCACCATGTGCACGACGCCGTTCGCCGACTGCCCCGCCGCCTCGACCCACGAGGTCGCGCGATGGTCCTCGACCCCCGCTGCGGCGTCCTGCGCCTTGCGCGCCGGGCTGTGCGAGGCGCCACGCGCGCCGTCGGCGCGCGCCCGCGCCTCCGGCCGCACGTCGCCCGCCATCGTCCGCCGGTTCAGCGCGACCAGAGGCCGCGGGCGAAGCAGTAGACGCCGTAGAGCATGAGCCCGACCGCGATCGCGATGAGCGCGATCACGCCGCCCGGCACGGTCGTGAGCGACTGGAGCGCGCCATCGAGGCCGCCCGCCTCCTCGGGGTCGTGGCGCACGGCCGCGATCACGAAGAGCCCGCCGACGATGACGATCGCGACGCCCTTCGCGATGTAGCCGGCGGTCCCGAGCACGTCGACGAGGCGGCGCCAGCGGGCGGGCGGCGCGACGTCCTCGCGGAACGTGCGCTTGGCGCCCTTCACGACGAAGTAGACGCCGATGGCGGCGATGCCCGCGCCGATGAGCCCGACGAGCAGCGCACCGAAGGGGTTCGACATGAGCTGCGCCGAGAACGACTCGGTCTGCGACTCGCCGTCCGAGGTGCCGCCCGTCGCGACCACGAGCGCGGTGGCGCCGACGACGACGTAGGCCACGCCCCGCCCGGCCTCCTTGAGCGCGTCCTTCCACCCGCGACGCGACGCGGCGACGGCCACGACGAAGGCGAGCAGCGCGAGTGCGATCAGCGCGAGCCCGACCGCCCAGAGCGCGACGGTGCCGAGCGGCGACTCCTGGATCGCCTGCATGGCCCCGGACTGGTCGGCCGAGCCGCTGCCGCCGAACGCGACGCCGAGCGCGATGGCGCCGATCGCGAAGTGCACGATGCCGTTGGCGATCTGACCGGCGCCGGTGACCCAGTCGGCCGCGCGATGCCGCTCGGCACCCGCCGCCGCATCCTGTGCCTTGTCGGTCGCCCAGCCAGCCGCGTCCTTGGCCGACGCCGCGGCGCTCGACCGCCCATCTCGGTTCATGACCCCACGCTAACGCTCAAGAGTGTCGATGGTTTCTCATCAAGGATCTGGTGTCCGCGCCGCGGCGGGGCCAGGATGTGGCCATGACCGGCGCCCACCCGCCCGTGATCCGCACCCCAGACCAGCGGCTCCGGGTGTTCGTGAGCTCGACGCTCCGTGAGCTCGCAGAGGAGCGCCGCGCCGCCAGGGCGGCCATCGAGCGCATCAGGCTCGCCCCCGTCATGTTCGAGCTGGGCGCGCGGCCGCACCCGCCCCGCGCGCTCTACCGCTCCTACCTGTCGCAGAGCGATGTGTTCGTCGGCATCTACGCCGACAGCTACGGCTGGGTCGCGCCCGACGAGGAGGTCTCGGGGCTCGAGGACGAGTACAACCTCGCGCCGCCGGAGATGCCGAAGCTCATCTACATCCGCGCCTCGGAGCAGCGCGAGCCGCGGCTCGAGGAGCTGATCGCGCGCATCCGTGAGGACGACTCCGCCGCCTACCTGCCGTTCGAGACGGCCGACGAGCTCGAGGAGAAGGTCTCGAACGACCTCGCGACGCTGCTCGCCGAGCGCTTCGACGAGTCGAGGCTGCAGCCGCAGGGCGGCGCGGAGGAGATCCCGCCGACCCCCGAGTCGCGCATCCCCTTGCCCCCGACCACGACGATCGGCCGCGAGCGCGAGATCGCGGAGGTGCGGGAGCTGTTCGAGCGCGGCACGAAGCTCGTGAGCCTGGTCGGCCCGGGCGGCATCGGCAAGAGCCGGCTCGCGATCGAGGTCGCGCAGAGCACCGCCGACCTCTTCCCCGACGGCCGCTACTTCCTGCCGCTCGAGGGGGTGTTCGAGCCCGGGCTGCTCCTGCCCACGATCGCCTACGTGCTCGGCATCCGCGACACCGGCGAGGCGGCGCTCGAGGAGCGCATCGCGCGCGCGCTCGCCGGCCGGCGCGTGCTGCTCGTGCTCGACAACTTCGAGCAGATCGTCGAGGCGGCACCGCTGCTCGTGCGGCTCTTCGCGGTCGCCCCGACGGTGTCGCTGCTCGTCACGAGCCGCACCGTGCTGCGGATCCGCGGCGAGCGCGTGTACGACGTCAAGGCGCTCGCGGTGCCCGACGCCGTCGCGCGGACCGGTCCCGAGCGCGTGCGGCGCTCCGCCGCCGGCGCGCTGTTCGTCGACCGCGCGCAGGCCGTGAAGCCCGACTTCGAGCTCACCGACGAGAACGCGGCGGCGGTCGCGGACATCTGCCGGCGGCTCGAGGGCCTGCCGCTCGCGATCGAGCTCGCGGCGGCGAAGGTGCGGCTGCTCACCCCGCGGGGCATCGCGCAGCGGCTCGAGCAGAGCCTGCCCCTGCTCACGGCGGCCGCGCGCGACCTGCCCAGCCGGCACCGCACGATGCGCGCCACGATCGACTGGAGCGTGAGCCTGCTGCCGCCCGAGCAGCGGGCGATGCTCGAGGACCTCGGCGTCTTCGCGCGCCAGTTCACGCTCGAGGCGGTCGAGGCGCTCGGCAAGGGCCGCCCGTGGGAGGGGCAGGCGATCGACGGCATCGCGGCGCTCGTCGACGCCTCGCTCGTGAAGCAGGCCGAGATCGGCGGCCGCTCGGTGCTCTCGCTGCTCGCGGTGGTGCGCGAGTACGCGCTCGGGCAGCTGAAGGAGCACGGCGAGGCGGGGCGGATGCGCGCGGCGCACGCCGACTACTACAGCGCCGTGGTCGCGGCGGTCGCCCCGGGCCTGCGCGGCGCGGGCCAGGGCGACGCGGTCGTGCAGCTCGGCCTCGAGCTGCCGAACCTCCGCGCTGCGGTGCGCCACCTCGTGCACATCGACCGCCTCGACGACGCCGGCGACTTCGCCTGGCGGCTGCTCGTCTACTGGTGGATCGCGGGCTTCTTCGGCGAGGTGCGGGTCTGGATGCTCGAGCTGCTCGGCAAGGACACCCCCATCACGCCCCACACCCGGGCGGTCGCGTGGTTCTTCTCGCTCTGGAGCGAGATGTGGCAGCACCCGACCGAGGAGGTCGTCGCCGGCCTCGGCGAGTGCGTGCGCCTGTTCACCGAGAGCGAGGACGGCGACGCCGCGGCGATGGCCGTCGCCGCGCGCGCGACCGCGCGCCTGCAGCTGCCGCTGCCGGACCTCGACACCGCCGAGCGCGAGCTGCGCGAGGCGGTGGAGCGGCTGCGCGAGCTCGGCAACCCCTGGGCGGAGGCGATCACGGAGGTCTCCCGCGGCCGCCTCGCCTGGCTCCGCGGCCTCACCGACGACGCGCAGTCGTGCTTCGACCGGGCGACCGAGGTCGCCGAGTCGGTCGGCGACCTCTTCACGGTCTCCGTCGCGGGCAACCACCAGGCGCGCCTGCAGCTCGTCCGCGGCGAGATCGACGCGGCGGAGGCAGGCTGCGTGCGGACGCTGCTCGTCTCGGTGCGGCTGCACTTCGAGGAGGGCGTCGCGTACGCCCTCGAGGGGCTCTGCGCTGTCGCCGCGGCGCGCGGCGAGGCGGAGCGCGCCGGCACGCTGTGGGCGGTCGCCGACGGCATCCGCCAGCGCATCGGCGTCTTCGACGCGGAGGCGTTCACCGTACACATGCCGCAGCTCGACGCGATCCGGGCGACAGAGCCGCAGGGCGTGGCCGCGGGTGAGCGGCACGGCCGCGACCTCAGCGTCGCCGAGGCCATCGCCCTCGCGCTGCCGGAGCAGGAGCGCGAGCAGATCGCGCCGGCGCTGGCGAGCTGGTGAGCGGCGGCGGCCGGACCCTGACCGGCTCGCTCTGCATGCTCGGCTAGCGTGGCCGCACCGACCGAGGGAGCAGCATGCGCGAGTCCAGCGACGAGTCCGGCACGCCGACCACCTGGCACGGCGAGGAGGGCGAACCGCTCGTCGTGCTCGCGCACGACTGGAACGGCCGGCTGCCGTGGATCGACGAGCTCGCCGCTCGGCTGGCCGCGGAGGGCTACCGCGTGGCCGTGCCGGATCTCTTCGGCGGTCGCACCACGACCGACGATGACGAGGCCGGCGAGCTGCTGCGCGAGCGCCTCGACGACCTGCCGGGAGCCCTTCACCTCGTGGCCGAGGCGATCGGCGAGGCGCGGGCGCTCGGCAGCCCGAGCGCAGGCGTCGTCGGCTTCTCGATGGGCGCCACCATCGCGCTCGCCTACGCCGCGCAGGGTTCCCTCGATGCGGTCGTCGCCTACTACGGCACGACCCGCGGCACGGTGACGCCGCGGGTGCCGGTGCTGTTCCAGCTGGCCGAGACCGATGACTGGACCGGGAGGGAGTCGCCCGAGGAGCTGCAGGCGCGGCTCGCGGCCGAGGGCTTCGACGGCATCGAGGTGCGCCACTACGAGGGGGCCGTGCACGGCTTCCAGAACGCGCAGATCGAGCGCCGGTTCGACGCGGACGCCTCGGCCGCGGCCTGGTCGTCGACGCTCGCGTTCCTCGACGCCCACCTGCGCCCTGCCGCGTCGTCGTCGACGCCGCCGGTCGCGCCGGTCGAGTAGCGCGCGGCGCCCGACTCCGGCGATCGCAGAGCCCGGCGGCGCCGCGGCCTACGCGGCGACCGGGGGCGCGAAGCTCGTGCGCAGCAGCCGCTCGAGCGCCGGCACGCCCTCCGCGAGCGCCGCGCGCTGCCGCGCGGCACCGTTGCCCTCGGCGCGGAGCCGCGCGACGAACGCATCCACGCGATCGCGGTCGCCCGATGCGTCGAGCGCCGGACGCACCGCGTCGAGCATGCGCTCGATCACGTGCCGGGCGGGCGCGATCGACGCGGTGACCGGGTCGACGAGCACGTCGTCGAGCCCGTGGCGCGCGGCGTGCCACACCGCGGCGTCGAGGTGCTCGGCGTGCGCGGCCGCCGCCGCGTGCGGCAGGTCGCCGGCGGCCGCCGACTCCACGAGGGCGCGGGCCAGCAGCGCAGCCCCCACCGTCTCGTCGGCGGTCAGCTGCGCGTCGAACACGCGCAGCTCGACCGTCGGGTAGCGCTCGGCGAGCCGCATCATCCAGAAGATCGACGACCGGTCGAGCGTCGCGCCGAGGCCGACGAGGGCGCGCACGCGCCGGTCGTAGTCGGCGGCATCCGCGAACGCCGGCGGCACCGACGCCGTCGTGAAGCGGAGCCCCACGATCGTGCGCCAGCTCGCGAAGCCGGTGTCGATGCCGCCGAAGCACGGGGAGTTCGCCGTCAGGGCGAGCAGCGGCGCGAGCCACGGCCGCAGCGCGCGCATCACCGCGACGCCCTCCTCGCGCGACCAGACCGCGACGTGCACGTGCAGCCCCTGGATGCGGTGGTCGGGATGGATGGCGCCCAGCGCCTGCGCGAACCGCGCGTACCGCTCGCCCGCCCCGGTGGCCGACCGGCCGGCGCCGTACGCGGTGCCGGAGCTCGCGGCCAGCAGCCCGCGGCGCGCGACCGCGCCCGCCACCGCGCGCCGGAACTCGCGCACCACCCGGTCGGCCGCATCCGCATCGGCGAGCACGGGCGACGAGAACTCGACCTGCGCGCGCAGGTACTCGTGGGTGATCCAGTGCACGTCGGCATCCGAGTGCTCGAGCTCGGCGATCACCTCGTCGGCGACGTCGACCGGCGCGAGCGAGCCCGGTTCGAGCAGGATCACCTCCTCCTCGACGCCGAACGTGCGAGGAGCGCGCCGCACAGGATGCTGCAGGGCCATGCGCGGATCATCCCCCTGCACCCTGGACGCCGACCCCACGCGCGAGCGCGATCGACTCCCAGCCGCGGGGACTGGTGGAAGTCCAGGTGGATCGGGAACAGTGAGCACATGCGCGCGATCTGGAAGGGCTCGATCACCTTCGGGCTGGTCAATGTGCCCGTGAAGCTCTACTCGGCGACCGAGGAGCACGACCTGCAGCTGCACCAGGTGCACGACGCCGACGGCGGGCGGATCCGGTACGAGCGCAAGTGCGAGGTGTGCGGCAAGAAGATCGCGTACGAGCACATCGACAAGGCGTACGACGACGGCGAGCAGACCGTCGTGCTGACCGGCGAGGACCTCGAGGCGCTGCCGGCCGAGCGCAGCCGCGAGATCGAGGTGCTCGAGTTCGTGCCCAACGAGCAGATCGACCCCATCCTGTTCGAGCGCAGCTACTACCTCGAGCCCGACTCCAAGAGCCCCAAGGCCTACGTGCTGCTGCGTCGCGTGCTCGAGGAGACAGAGCGCACCGCGGTCGTGCGCATCTCGCTGCGGCAGCGCACGCGGCTCGCGACGATGCGCGTGCGCGACGACGTGCTGCTCGTGCAGACCATCCGCTGGTCCGACGAGGTGCGGGCGGCCGAGTTCTCGGCGCTCGACGACGACGTCACGGTCGGCAAGCGCGAGATGGACCTCGCCCGCTCGATCGTGCGCGACCTCGAGGCCGACTTCGAGCCGGAGCAGTACGTCGACGAGTACCAGGAGCAGCTGCGGACCCTCGTCGAGGCGAAGCTCGAGCAGGGCGACGCGCTCAACACCGCCGCGACCTTCGGCGAGGCCGAGGAGGACGAGGGCGCCGAGGTGATCGACCTGCTCGAGGCGCTGCAGCGCTCCGTTGAGAAGCGCAAGGGGTCGAGCGCGAAGGCCGACGCAGCCGACGACGCGGAGGACGAGGGCGCGGACGAGGCTCCGGAGGAGGACGCGCCGGCGAAGCGCACGTCGAGGTCGACGGCCGCGACGTCCACGGCCAAGAAGCCGGCCGCGACGAAGCCCGCTGCGAAGAAGCCCGCTGCGAAGTCGACCGTGACGAAGACTGCGGCCTCGAAGACTGCTGCCTCGAAGCCGGCGGCCTCGAGGACTGCGGCGAAGACGGCCGCGGCCAAGAAGCCGGTGGCGAAGTCGACGGCGGCGAGCAAGCGGAAGTCCGCCTGAGGTGGCGGCGGCCGATCGCATCGTCGTCGGCGGGAGGAGCCTGCGCTTCTCCAACCCCGACAAGGTGCTGTATCCGTCGACCGGCACGACCAAGCGCGACGTGCTCGAGTACGTGCTCCGCGCATCCGGGCCGCTCATCGCGCACGCCGGTGGCCGCCCGGTCACCCGCAAGCGCTGGGTCGAGGGGGTCGGCACCGAGCAGCAGCCGGGGCAGGTCTTCTTCCAGAAGACGCTCGAGCGGGGTGCGCCCGACTGGATCCAGACGGTCGAGCTGCAGCACTCGACCGGGCCGAAGCAGTACCCGGTGCTCTCCGAGCCGGCCGCGCTCGCGTGGATGGCGCAGATGGGCGCGCTCGAGCTGCACGTGCCGCAGTGGCGCATGCTCGACGGCGATCGGCCCGGTGATGATCCCCCTCGGCCCGACCGGCTCGTGCTCGACCTCGACCCGGGCGAGGGCGCCGACCTCGACGACTGCGCGCAGGTGGCGCTCTGGGTGCGCGAGCTGCTCGAGGACATCGGCCTGCACCCCGTGCCGCTCACGAGCGGCTCGAAGGGCATCCACATGTACGCGCGGCTCGACGGCACGGTGACGAGCGAGCAGGCGAGCGAGGTCGCCCACCAGCTCGCCCGCTCGCTCGAGGCGATGCATCCCGAGCTCATCGTCAGCGACATGAAGAAGTCGCTGCGCACCGGCAAGGTGCTGCTCGACTGGAGCCAGAACTCCGGCTCGAAGACGACGGTCGCGCCCTACTCGCTGCGCGGCCGGCTGCTGCCGACCGTCGCCGCCCCACGCACGTGGGAGGAGATCGAGGCCGGCGGCCTGCAGCAGCTGGAGTACACCGAGGTGCTCGAGCGGCTCGAGCGCGACGGCGACCTGATCGCCTCGCTCGACCCGCCGCCCGACCGGCTCGCGAAGTACCGCGGCATGCGGTCCGCGCACCGCACGCCCGAGCCCGTGCCCGCCGAGCCGCCCACCTCGACCGACGGGCGCTCGTGGGTCGTGCAGAAGCACCGGGCGAGCAGGCTGCACTACGACTTCCGGCTCGAGCAGGACGGCGTGCTCGTCTCGTGGGCGGTGCCGAAGGGGCTCCCGTCCACCCCGAAGCAGAACCGCCTGGGGGTGCAGACCGAGGACCACCCGCTCGAGTACGGCTCGTTCGAGGGCACGATCCCGAAGGGCGAGTACGGCGCCGGCACGGTCCAGATCTGGGATGCGGGCACGTACGAGCTCGAGAAGTGGCGCGACGACGAGGTGATCGCGACGCTGCACGGCCGGGCCGACGGCGGTCTCGGCGGCGACCCGTACCGATTCGCGCTCATCCGCACCGACGCCGACAAGCGGCAGTGGCTCGTGCACCGGATGAAGGAGCAGGACGCCGAGCGCGACGCCCGGCTGAAGGGCTACGCGCCGTCGAAGGCGGCCGCGGCCCGTGAGGCGCAGGGCGAGGCGGGGGACGCCGACGTCGATGCAGGGGCCGACACGGCCGCGGCCGCGTCGCCCCCGAGGCGTCGGCTCGGCAAGAAGCTCGGCTCCGGGCGCTCGAAGGGCGACCGCGTGACCGACCTGCGGCCGATGCTCGCGTCGCTCAGCGACGCATCCGCCATCGACGACGAGCGCGAGTGGTCGTTCGAGGTGAAGTGGGACGGCTGGCGGGTGATCGTCGAGCGCAGCGGCACGACGGTGCGGCTGCTGAGTCGCAACGGCCGCGACCTCTCGGGCGCCTTCCCCGACCTCGTGGAGGCGGTGCCGACCGCGGTCGCGACGGATGCGGTGCTCGACGGCGAGATCGTCATCCTGAAGCGCGGCGCGGCCGACTTCGAGGCGCTGCAGGACCGCGGCGGGCTCAGCGGGCGGCCGGCGGCGCGGGCCGCCAAGGCGACGCCTGCGACGATCATGCTCTTCGACCTGCTCGAGGAGGAGGGCGAGCGGCTCCTCGACGAGCGGCTCGACGACCGGCAGTCGCGGCTCGACGCCCTCGTGCACGAGAGCGCGCGGGTGAAGATCTCGAAGCCGCTGCGCGGATCGCTCGAGCGGATCCTCGAGGTGACGGCCGAGCGCGGGCTCGAGGGCGTGATGGCGAAGCGGCACGACAGCCGCTACCGGCCGGGCAAGCGGAGCGACGACTGGCGCAAGCTCAAGCACCAGCAGATGGAGGAGGTCGTCGTCATCGGCTGGCTCGAGGGCAACGGGTCGCTCGCCGGCACCGTCGGCTCGCTCGTGCTCGCGCGACCGGGCGAGGGCGGACGGCTGCAGTACGCCGGCCGGGTCGGGTCGGGCTTCTCGGGGGCCGACCGCGATCGGCTGCGGGACGAGCTGCGGCCGCGGAGGACGACGCCCGCCGTCGACGGCGTGCCCGCCGACGTCGCGAAGAAGGTGCGCTGGGTGCGCGCGGCGGTCGGCGAGGTGGAGCACGCTGAGCGCACGACGTCGGGCGCGCTGCGGCACCCGGTCTGGCGCGGCCTCCGCGCCGACAAGACCGTCGCCGACCTCACGGTGTGACCCCCTGTGCCGGTCGAGCAGCAGCCGACAGAGTCGGCCGCGTATCGAGACCGCTTCCCCGCCGATCGAGCACCCCCGCCTGCCAGACTCCCTCCCATGACCACCGACCTCCTCGACATCGCCTCGCTGCTCAGCGACGAGGAGCGCGCCCTCCAGTTCCGCGTCCGCGCGCTCGTCGACCGCGAGGTGAAGCCGAACATCGCCGACTGGTTCGAGCGCGCCCACTTCCCGCGCGAGCTCGTGCCGGCGCTCGCCGCCGAGGGACTGCTCGGCATGCATCTCACGGGCCACGGCTGCGCCGGCCGCAGCGCCGTCGAGTACGGCCTCGCGATGGCGGAGCTCGAGGCCGGCGACAGCGGCATCCGCACGTTCGTCTCGGTGCAGGGGTCCCTCGCGATGACGGCGATCGCGAAGCACGGCTCCGACGCGCAGCGCGACGCCTGGCTGCCGCGCATGGCCGACGGCTCGGCGATCGGCTGCTTCGCGCTCACCGAGCCGGATGCCGGCAGCGACCCCGGCGCGATGCGCACGGTCGCGCGCCGCGACGGCGACGACTGGATCCTCGACGGCACGAAGCGCTGGATCGGCCTCGCGTCGATCGCCGACATCGCCGTCGTCTGGGCGCAGACCGACGAGGGGGTGCGCGGCTTCCTCGTGGAGACGGCCTCGCAGGGCCGCCCCACCCCGGGCTTCGCCGCGACGCCGATCGCGCCGAAGCTGTCGATGCGGGCGTCGATCCAGTGCGACATCGCGCTCGACGGCGTGCGGGTGCCCGAGTCGATGCGGCTGCCGGACGCCCGCGGCCTCCGCGCGCCGTTCGAGTGCCTGAGCGAGGCGCGCTTCGGGATCGCGTGGGGTGCGCTCGGCGCCGCGCGCGACGCGCTCGAGACGACGCTCGCCTACGTCGGCGAGCGCGAGGTCTTCGGCCGCCCGCTCGCCGGCATGCAGCTCACGCAGGCCCGGCTCGCCGAGATGGTGCTCGCGCTGCAGCAGGCGCAGCTGCTCGCGCTGCACCTCGGGCGGCGCAAGGACGCCGGGCTGCTCCGCCCGCACGAGATCTCGATGGGCAAGCTCGCCTCCTGCCGAGCGGCGATCGACATCTGCCGCGAGGCGCGGGCGCTGCTGGGCGGCAACGGCATCACGCTCGACCTCTCGCCGATGCGGCACGCGGCCAACCTCGAGAGCGTGCGCACCTACGAGGGCACCGACGAGGTGCACACGCTCGTGATCGGGCAGGCGCTGACGGGGCTGAGCGCGTTCCGCGGCTGAGCGGCGGCGTCGCCCGAGGCCTACGCGCCGATGGGCCGCACGTCGTGCACGTGGTGCTCGAGGTCGTGCAGCGCGTAGACCAGCAGCGTCTCGACCGTGAAGACCGAGCCGTTCGATCGCCTGCCCGGTCGCTCCCACGCATCCGCAGGCACCGCAGTCGCCGCGCTCGCGAAGGCCGCCGCGGCGAGGTCGAGGTCGACCGCCACGTGCTCGGGCTGCTGGCTCGCGTAGTCGCCGTCGATCGCCGCGCGATCCTGGTCCCAGTTGACGAACTCGGGGTCGTCCTCGGCGAGCAGCTGCTCGAGCCGGCCGCGCATGACCCCGCAGACGTCGCGCACGTGCGCGCCGTACTCGAGCGGCGACCAAGTGGCGTCGTCGGGTCGCGTCGTCACGGCCTCACCGTGCAGGCGCGCATGCATCGCCGCGGCGGCCGCCCGGATGCGCGGGCCGAGCGCGTCGCGCTCCACCGCGGCGGGGTCGAACCCGCACTCGTCGCAGCGCTCGCGGAGCACCCACGTCCAGTCCTTCGTGTCGGGCTCGATCGGCATGGGTCGAGCATGGCACGCGCGGCGCGGGCGACGGCGATCATCCCGCAGGATGACCCGCGCGCGACCGCGGGAGGACGCGGCGGGATGGCACCGATCCATAGCGTCGGAGGCGACGAAGAGGAGCCCACCATGTCGCTGTTCGCCCTGCTCGGGACGCTCGCCCAGATCGCCCTCACGGTGCTCGCGCTCGCTGCCGGCACGATGCTCGTGCTCGGCCTCGCCGTGGCCGCGGTCGTGTGGCTCTCCGGCTCCCGACCGACGCGGCAGCCGCGCCGCAGCTGACGCCGCGCTCGGCGCGGTTGCGAGGGCATCCGACGGGGCCTACGCTATTCCTGAACGATCGGTCACTAATTCGCGGCCGTTGACGACGCAGTCAGGAGTCCCATGCCCGAGGCCTTCCTCATCGGCGGCGCTCGAACGCCGGTCGGACGCTACGGCGGCGCGCTCGCGAGCGTGCGCCCGGACGACCTCGCGGCCCTCGTGCTCGGCGAGGCGGTCGCCCGCGCGGGCATCGACCCCGCGTTGATCGACGAGGTCATCCTGGGCGGGGCCAACCAGGCGGGCGAGGACAACCGCAACGTGGCGCGCATGGCCGTGCTGCTGGCCGACCTGCCCGACTCCGTGCCGGGCATCACCGTGAACCGGCTCTGCGCATCCGGCATGTCGGCGATCATCATGGCGTCGCAGATGATCCGCTCGGGCGACGCCGACATCGTCGTCGCCGGCGGCGTCGAGTCGATGACGCGGGCGCCCTGGGTGCAGGCGAAGCCCGAGAAGCCGTGGGCC
>Ga0213837_1001512_pt1 | contig 12402 bp, 9 predicted proteins | sample SWPATP12_FD_160572 | JGI IMG/M metagenome (GOLD analysis project Ga0213837, IMG submission 160572) | Coastal seawater microbial communities from Marineland, Florida, United States - SWPA TP1 #2 | ecosystem: Environmental > Aquatic > Marine > Coastal | place: USA: Florida | collected 2016-08-06
AGCTCAGTTGGTAGAGCAGCGCATTCGTAATGCGAAGGTCGCCAGTTCGATTCCGGCCAGCGGCACCAGAATTAGCAGTAAAGAAAAGGGTTACAGGCGCAAGCGTGTAACCCTTTTTTCATGCCTGCCGGGCTTATTCAGATCCCCATCACATACTGCTCGCTCCGCATCCGGCGCGCGGCAAACGCCACGGCCGCCCATGCCAGCAGCAAGGGCACGGCGCAAGTCAGCACCCAGGGCAGGGCGCCGAGTGCCTGGTGCGAGGCGACCGACTGCAGCATGGTCTGGTTCGACAGCACCGGCACCGCGTACATCCAAGGCTGGGTGCTCAGGTCGAGCATCGGGATGGCGAGCAGCGGCACCATCGGCAGCACGGTCACGAGGGTGGCGCTCGCCTGCGCTTCCTTGAAAGTCTTCGAATTCATCGCCATCGCGACCTGGAGCGCGCCGACGAACAGGCATAACGGCAGGGCGGCTGCGATCACGACGGCCAGCATGGGCAGGCCCAGGCGCCAGGACAGGCCGATCTCTTCCAGCGGCAGCGCCGACAGGATGGCGTGCGCGACGCTGAGCTCGAGCGCGAGGCCGATCGCGGCAAGGGCCGACGCCGCCAGCCACTTGCCCACCACCAGTTCGCGCGCCCGCATCGGCTGGGCCATCAGCACTTCGAGCGAGCGGCGCTCGCGTTCGCCGGCGGTGCTGTCGATGGCCATCGACAGGCCAAACAGGAAGACCGGCACGAAGAACATGCCGAGCATGGTGCCGATGCGCCCACTCGAACCAGCGCCGCCGCCGGCCGTATCGTAGCGCTCCAGCCGCAGCGGCGACAGCACGGCCGGCGAGACGCCATGCGCTTCGAGGCGGGCGCCGGCGACGCCGTTGGCGTAGTCGCGCAGGATGCTTTCCACCTCGAGCCGCTGCTCGCGCGATCCGGCCGACGAATCGAACCACAATGCGAGCGGCGCCGGGCGGACCTCGGCATAGTAGTGGCCAAATTCCGGATCGAGCCTGAGTACGCCGACGACTTTCTTCTCGCGCAGCAGCGCCTGGATGTCGGCCTCGTCCAGCGGGCCGGGATCGACGACCTTCACGCTTTTCTCGCGCAACTGCGCCAGCAGGGTCGGCGCCTGCGCGCCGCCGATCACGGCCAGCGCAATGCCGGCCTTGCCGGTACGGGTGCCGCGATCGATCATGTTGTGCAGGATGAGGCCGATCACGGCCGGATACACCAGCGTCAGCATCAGCAGCATGCCCAGCGTGCGCTTGTCGCGCAGCGCTTCGGTGAATTCCTTCGTCATGACGACGATCCAGAGCGGGAGATTTTTCACCCTCATGCTGCAATCCCTTCTTCGGTGCCGACCAGGTGGACAAAGGCGTCCTCCAGGCTGGCGATGCCGGTCTGGCGGCACAGTTCCTGCGGCGAGCCCTGCGCCACGGTCTGCCCTTTGGCGATGACGATCACGTCGTCGCACAGCTGCGTCACTTCCTGCATCACGTGGGTGGCGAGGATGATGCAGCAGCCCTCGGCGCGCAACGCCGCGAGTGCGCGCCGCAGGGCTCGCGTGCTCATCACGTCGAGGCCGCGGGTGGGTTCGTCGAGCAGCAGGTTGCGCGGGCGATGCAGCAAGGTCCTGGCCAGCGCGACCTTGATGCGCTGGCCCTGCGAGAAGCCGCGGCAAGGGCGGTCGAGGATATCTTCCAGGCCCAGCAATTCGGTCACCTCGCCGGTGCGGCGCACGATGGCGGCTTGGTCCATGCCGTTGATCCTTCCGAAATAGCGCAGGTATTCGCGGGTGCTGAGGCGTTCGTAGAGGCCGAACTGGTCGGTCAGCAGGCCGATATTCCGGCGCGCGCCGAGCGGATCGACGGCGGGGTCGATGCCGTCGATGCTGACCGTGCCGCGGTCGCGTGCGAGCAGGCCGACCAGGGTGCGCATCAGGGTGGTCTTGCCGGCGCCGTTCGGGCCCAGCAGCGCGGTGGCCTTGCCGTCGGCGGCGGCAAAACCGACGCCGGCCAGCGCCTGCACGGCGCCGAAGCGTTTGTGGATGTTCGTGACTTCGATCATGGCGCTTCCTTTTATGGTTGGGTGCCGGCGTGGCCAAGCTGGAACGCGGGGAGGGTAACGTCGTCCAGGCAGCGCGCGTTCAGGGCCTGGTGGGGCTGGTCGAGGAATTCGCGCAGCAGGCGCGGTGCGCAGGCAAGCATCGAGACGCCATGGCCGGCATGGGCCACGACGACCTGCTGCGCGTTTGGCATGGCGCGGGCGGCGCTGGCGGCGCCGGATGGCGGCGTGACCGGGTCGAGCGCGCCGGACAAGAGCAGGGCTGGCGCGTGAATCGGCCTGGCCGATGGTGCGGCGGCGGCCGCCACCCCGGTCAATGGACAGAGTGCGGCAATCCTCCCTGCATGGCCGCGCAGGAAGGAGCCGCGCTCGTCGGCTTCGCGCAGCGCCGGGCTCAAGCGCGGGATGTCTTCCGCGCACAGCACGGCCAGCAGCAAGGGCATGGCAAGCTCGCCTTCCGGCGACAGGTCGGTGGCGGCAAAGCCGCGCGCGAGGAAAGGCCCCCAGTTGCCCAGGGCGGCGCTGTGGATCAGGTAAGGCAGGCGCTGGCTGTCGCGTGGCGAATACAGGCTGCGCTGGATGGTGTAGGCGAAACGCATGTTCGACAGCGGCAGGCGGGTAGGCTGCGCCGTGCGCGGATGGGCAAAGTCGAGGGTGACGGCGCCGGCATCGACGCGCGCCAGCAAGCTGGCAAACTCGCTGCGCAAGGCGGGGAAGGCGCGGGCACAGGCCTGGTCGCCGGCGCAGCGCGCGAATACGCCGTCGAGCGCGCGCTGGGCAGCGGCGGCGCTGGCCGGAATCACCATCTCGGGCGCGGCGACGCCGTCGAGTATGAGTGCGCGCACGCTGTCGGGATAGCTGCGCGCATAGGCCTGGCCCAGGCGCGTGCCGTAGGAACCGCCGAACAGATTCACCTTGCCGTAGCCGAGCGCCACCCGTACCCGCTCGAGGTCATGCGCCGCATTCGCGGTGGTATACAAGGCAAGCGGGTGCTTCAGGGTCGTGACGCAGCGCGCAAAGCCGTCGCGCATTTCGGCGTCGTTGGCGGCCGCGTCGAGCGGCGTGCCGGCGCAGCGCAGCTTGCCCGACCTGCCTGTGCCGCGCTGGTCGATGAAGACGATGTCACGGGTGGCGCGCACACGCTGGAAGACGGTGGCATGCGTGGCCACGATGCTCGAGCCGGCCTGGCCCGGCCCACCCGCCAGCACGAACAAGGGGTCCGGGCTGGCGACCTGGCGAAATGCCGGCGCCACCGTCACGTGCAGCTGCAACTTGTCGCCGTCCGGGTGCTGCGGGTCGAGCGGGACCGCGATCGCATGGCAGCGCAGGCCGGCCTCGCTGCCGGGCAGGTGGCAATCGCGTCCGGACGCCGTGGCCGCCTGGGCCCAGGCGGAGATGAAGAAAACGAGGGCGAGCACCGCCCATGAAACGCGCAATTTCATTCTGAAACTCCTTGGGAAGTGCAAACGAGTGCTTAGGGCTCGGGCATGCGCAGCTTGCGTATGCGGACGACCAGGCGCGCCATCGCATACACGGTGAAGCTGGCCAATGCCAGTGTCACGGCGATGGCCTTGGGCGTATCCCAGATCCCTTTGCTGCCTCTGAAAAACAGTTTGACGAAAAGCGGCGTCCAGGACAGGGCAAACAGCCACAGCAGGACCTGGTATTTCCGGATGCGCGATGCGGTATCGGTGAAGATTTCAGGCGTCCGTCCGGCGCGCGTCGGGGCCCGCCAGAATTGCCAGCCGAAGAGTTGATCGACGTGTTCCCAGCCGGCGTCCGCGAACAACTGCAGGTAATCCGGCGAGGCGCGGCCGACCCGGAAATCGAGCCGGTAGGTCGTCTCGGCCGGCGCGCCGCGCCTGAAGACGAATTTGCAGCGCATCATGCCCACGCTGTGCAGGTGCAGGCCCTGGCGCGCCATCTCCTGCAGCCAGTCTTCGAGCGCATGGTCGGCGTCGTCCCAGACGAACTTGAATTTGGTGACCAGTGGACCGCTCATGCCGCATCTTCCTTCTTCAACGCCGGGACCGCATTCTTGCCGTTGCGGACCATGATGTGTAAACGCCGCACCTGTTCGGCCAGGACGTCCCGGCCGCGCTCGGTAAGCGCGTAGTACTTGCGGCGCGCTTCTTCCTTGACCATGGCGATCAGGCCCTGCTTCTCCAGGGTGGAAAAGGCGCCATACAGGGTGCCGGGGCCGATGACCACCGTGCCCTCGCTGATCGTTTCGACCTTTTGCATGATGGCGTAGCCGTGCAGGGGCTCGTCGAGGACGACCAGGATGTAATAGGTCGCCTCGGACAAGGGGAGGTATTTCGAATAATCGCTGACTGCCACGTTCTGCTCCTGATGCTGTGGATCGCTATAACTGGTCTCGATACATTGACTTTCGATATATCGAGTACCGACATAGTAGCAGCGTGATGTTGGTTGTCAACGAAAACCAGAATAAAATAATTGACATGCTTGTGACGGTGGTCACATGATAGATACAAATGTCGCACTTCGCACCATCGAAAGGTAAAATATGACATTCCGCATTACCGCCATGGCGCTGCTGGGCAGCCTGGCCGCGCTGGCGGCGGCCTCAGTCGTCCACGCTGCCGAAATCTGCACGGCGATCGCCGATGCCACTACCGGCAAGGTCTTGATGCAACGCGGCGACTGCCAGCGCCAGGTAACGCCCGCGTCCACTTTCAAGATTCCCCTGAGCCTGATGGGCTACGATGCCGGCTTCCTGAAGGACCTGCAAGCACCCGAGCTGCCATTTCGCCAGGGCTATGTGGACTGGCGTCCCAGCTGGCGCAGCGCGACCGGGCCGGCCAAATGGATGAGCGAGTCGGTGGTGTGGTATTCGCAGCAGATCACGCAATCACTGGGCCAGGCGCGGTTCGCCGCCTACACCAAACGCTTTGAGTACGGTAACCAGGACGTCTCGGGCGATGCCGGACATGATGGCTTGACCGCTGCCTGGCTGGAGTCATCGCTGCGCATTTCGCCACTGGGCCAGCTCTCCTTCCTGAGCAGGCTCGTGAACCGCCAGCTGGGAGTGACGGGGCACGCCTACGCGATGACGGCGCAGCTGACGCAATCGAACCAGTCGCCGGGAGGCTGGCGCATCAACGGCAAGACCGGCAGCGGCGCTGGCTATGGCTGGTATGTCGGCTGGGCGTCGAAGGGCGCGCGCACCTATGTCTTTGCGCGCCTGATTCAGAAAGACCCGACGCAAGCGGCGAATGTCCCAGCCGGCATGCTGGCGCGGGACGGCTTGATCGAGGAGTTTCCAGCCATGATCAACGCCATCGAGGTGGAGCAGGCGATTCTCCCGCTCATGCAAAAGAACGGCGTTCCCGGCATGGCGGTGGCGCTGAGCTTGAATGGCAAGCACTATTTCTACAACTACGGCGTGACTTCGAAAGAGACAGGGCAGGCTGTCAGCAACGCCAGCTTGTTCGAGATCGGCTCGCTCAGCAAGACATTCACGGCAACCCTGGCGACTTACGCGCAAGCACAAGGAAAACTGGTTATGACGGACCCCGTCAGCCGCCACCTGCCCGCGCTGCGCCGCAGCAGCTTCGACAACATCAACCTGATCCACTTGGCGACCCACACCGTCGGCGACTTTCCGATGCAGGTGCCGCAGGACATCAAGACCTACGATCAGCTGATGAATTACTACAAGAACTGGAAGCCCGGCCACACCGCAGGCACGTACCGGACGTATTCCAACCTCGGCATCGGCCTGCTTTCCATCGCCACCGCCGCCAGCCTGGATATGCCCTACGTGGACGCTGTGGAAAAGATGCTGTTTCCCGCCCTGGGCATGACGCACAGTTATATCAAGGTGCCGGCTGAGCACATGGCGCATTACGCACAGGGCTATGACCGCGAGGGAACTCCCGTGCGCGTGAATCCGAATGTTCTGGCCGATGAGGCCTACGGTGTAAAGAGCAATACGCGCGACTTGGTTCGCTTCCTGGACGCCAACATGGGCTTGATGCAGCTGGACGCCAAGCTGGCACGCGCCGTCGCAGACACGCACAAGGGCTACTTCAAGACGGGCGTGATGACGCAGGACCTCATCTGGGAACAGTACCCGGGCGAGGCCGGGGTGGAGCAGTTGTTGGCCAGCACGGACATCAGGATGTCGCAGCAATCGAATCCGGTCAGCACCATTGAACCGCCGCTGCCCCCACAGGCGGACGCCTGGCTGCACAAGACGGGGGGGACAGGGGGCTTTAGTGCGTATGCGCTGTTCAATCCGGCGCGCAGGGCAGGCATCGTCATGCTGGCGAATCGCTTTGTGCCGGGTGACGAGCGGGTAAGCACTGCTTTTACCTTGCTGGAGCGGGTGGCGCCGGCGGTGCGGTGAACGACACCGGTTTGCATCCGACCCAGGCTGCGGCCGGGTTTTTCGTTGACGCTGCCGCGATGTTTCCTTTGAGGCGATTTCATTTCCTCCGTTCATTGAAACGGCGTCGAACGGTGCTTATTTTTGCTCTATCGCCATCGATCCCCCAGCTCTGTTAGGCAGCGCACGGTCTCCCCAGCCGCCGCGTTGTATTTTTTGTATCGCAAGTGGTAACCCGACAGCTGCAATCGTGCGTACGCTGACTCAGCGTACTAATGCAAAACGGGATGCGAAAGTGACGTGGCTTGTTGAGGGAACTTTTGAGCTTGATTGCGGTCGTTAATTGACCAAGAGCATGATCCGAAAGATCCATTGATGTAGCGCAGTTCATTTTCGCGCCTCCGTTTTGTTTCTAGCGGAATCAAGGAAGAATGTGGTGATGGTCGGGTATCGGTCTACTCCGCGTTGGTCTACATTTTACAAGGACAAAAGTCATGGATAATCAGAAGTCGAGCGAGGGAAAAGGCGTTGATGCTAGCAAGCAAGGCAGCAACATCGGCAAGGATCAGTCGAGCAGCCTGAACAAGGGCACCAACGGTTCGTCGGCCAGCGCCGGCTCGTCGGGCAGCATGTCCGGCGGTTCGTCGTCGAGCGCCAGCCCATCGACGGGCTCGAGCGTTGCCGGCAGCACGAATACTGGCGCGACCGGCAATATGGGTTCGAGCGGCGCCGGCAGCAGCGGATCGTCGACCTCGGGTTCGACCGGCGGTTCGTCGCCATCGGGTTCGTCGAGCACCGGTGCCAACACCACCTCGTCGGGCAGCATGGGTAGCTCGTCGTCGGGTACCGGCGCATTGGGCAGCTCGTCGGTGACTGGTTCGTCCGGTTCGACCGGCGGTTCGTCCACCTCGGGCGCCCAGGGCGGTTCGAGCGGCGCCAGCGCCGGCACGGGCAGCACCGTGTCGTCTACCGCAGCAAACGTCATGGCAGCGGTCAAGCCGGAAGAGCTGCACAAGACGATCGACAAGGCCGCCGATGCAGCCCAGCCGATCGTCGAGCGCGTCGTGAGCAGCGCCCACGCCGGCGTCGACAAGCTGAGCGGCCTGCTCAGCGGTGCATCGACCCAGTTCAGCGACCGTTCCGCGCAGGTGAGCGACACCTACCAGCAACTGGCTGACTCGGGTCGCGAATACGTCCGCAACAAGCCAGGCACCGCCGTGGCGATCGCCCTCGGCGCCGGTTACATCCTGGCCAAGCTGCTTGGCGGCAGCCGCCGTCGCGACTACTAATCAGTAGCGCTTCACCGGAAACATCCCGGCCGACGTCATGCTCGGCCGGGTCCGGTTTTCAAAAATAAAAATAACGAGGGAATAGTATGCAAGCTCATTCATCGAGTTCGGCGATGCTCGTCCCTGTCCAGCGTAACGATGCGGCCGAAACTTCGCGCTCAGGCGTTTCCTGTGGTGCAATCCTGGCCGGCGCAGCCGCCGCCACGGTACTCTCGCTCGTCCTATAGTTGCTCGGTTCGGGGCTCGGCCTGCCGGCCGCCTCGCCATGGTCCCACAACAGCGGCGTTGCCTTTGGCATCGGCGCGATCCTCTGGCTCATGCTCACCCAGCTCGCCGCTTCCGCCATCGGCGGCTACATGGCCGGCCGCCTGCGCGTGAAATGGCCCAGCCTGCATACCGATAAAGTGTATTTCCGCGATACCGCGCATGGCCTGCTGGCCTGGGCGGTCTCGACCATGCTGGCCGCCGCCCTGTTTTCTAGCGTGATCAGTAAAATGACCGGCACCGCAGTCGACGCTGGCGCCGGTGTGGCCAAGCCCACCCTGGCCAGCGGCGCAGCCGCCACCGCAGCGGCAGCCAAGGATGGCGCCGACAGTGCCGGCGGCGGCCCGCTCGACTATTTCTCGGACATGATGCTGCGCACCGACAAGCCCGATGCGGCCGGCGGTCGCGGCGACCTGCGCCAGGAAACCATGCGCATCCTCGTTAACAGCAATCAAGAGCGGCAGCCTGGCCGACGACGACCGCGCCTGTCTCGCCAAGCGCATCGGGGCGCGTACCGGTCTCGACCAGGCAGCGGCGGAAAAGCGCGTCGACGACGTGTATGCCCGCGGCGGCGGCGCCGCTGCCAAAGCCAAGGCCAAGGCCACCGCCAAGGAAGCCGCCGACACCGCCCGCAAGGCGGCCGCCGTGACTGCCCTGTGGCTGACGGTTGCCATGCTGACCGGCGCCTTCGTCGCCAACATGACCCATCGCTAATCCAAGGATTCCGATTCCGATTATTATCCTGATCGCGATTTTGACTTGAGCGATTTATAAGTAGGAACGAAAAACGCCGGCATGCGTGCCGGCGTTTCTTTTTGGCTAGGTCCCCAGCAGGGTGAATCCGGCCCAGTAGAACGGATGGCCATGGACAGGCGCAGAGGCAGGCCTGTCGATGGCCCTCAGGCCGCGCGCGCGCGCCGCCCGCTCCGGTCCAGTATGGCGAATCTGGCGCAGTTGGGCCTCGCGCAATGCCTCCGGCTTCCCGGCGCCGCGCTGCAGCGCCTTGTAGAACGCGGACATCAGCGCGGCGGTGGACTGGTCGGACACACGCCACAGGCTGGCAAGGACGTGACGCGCGCCGCGTTCGCGCGCCAGCCAGGCCAGGCCAGCCAGTTCGCGGCCGCTGGCATCGACCCCGGCGGGCACTGCCGTTTCGCAGGCTGACAGCGTCAGCAGGTCCAGGCCGGTGAAGCGGAAGCGCGCCTGCGCCAGTTCCGCCAGGCTCAGTTGGCGGCCGTCGCCCAGCACCAGGTAGGAGCCGTCGTCGCGCCCCGGGCGCAGCACGAAATGACTGGCGATGTGCACCATGCTGTTGCGTTGCAGGGCATGCTCCAGCGTCGCGTCGGTGAAGCGGGCGTCGAGGTAGGTGTGGGTGGGAATCCGGCCCGAGGTGCCGATCGCGCCGACCGCCCGCAGTTCGCGCGCGACAAACGGAAGGGCCGGCAGGTCGCCGCTGGCCTGGCTTTGCCCGAACAGGGCGACCGACCTGGCCCGCGGCGCAATTGGCGCCCTGACCGCAGCGCTGTCCATGCCGGCGCTGCCCGCTACCTGCAGCGGCAGGCGTTCGACCAGCCACCGACGGCCGTCGTGCAGCATGGCGAACGGCAGGTAGCGCAGTACACCGCCCAGCGACAACGTCAGCGTGCGCGCTCGCGCCAGTTCCGGAAGCACCGGCGCGAGCAGTTGCCGGAACAGGCGCTGGGCCTGCGCGCGCGGGTCCTTGCCGGGGTCTTGCGCCAGTCTGCGCAGCAGTGCGATGTCGCGCGCCAGGCCGGCTTGGTCCACATCGAGGGTCACGACGCGGGCGATGTTGTCGTGCTGGACCACGATGCGCATGCGGCGCTCGCCCACGAGATAGGTCAAATGCAGCCGGCCCGGCGCCAGCGCGGCGCGCGCTGCCGCGGGCCTGTCCGCACCGCCCGCCAGGGCATCGGTGCCGGCGGCGGCTGCCGCGACCGGCTGTGCCGGTGCGGCCCATGCTGCCGTCGCCTGGTCCAGCGCGTCCTGCATGGCGGCTTGCGCCGTAGCCAGTTCGGCCGTGCCGCCGGCACTTCCCTGCGCCTGGCGTGAACGTGCCCGTGCCAGTGATTGCGCGGCCTGCTCCAGGCTGCGTGCATGCAGTGCCAGTTGGTGCTCGGACGCTTCGTCGACGCCGTCGAAACGCAGGCGCACGACGCGGGCGTCCTGGCGCCCGCCGGCATCGGCATCGGCGCCGCGCACCAGGTCGTTGAACTCGTTTTCCTCCACCATCGCCAGCACGCGTTCGGCTTCCCCAATGCGGCGCCGGTCGAGCAGTTGGTCGACCAGTTGCTGGTACGCCGCCTTCTTCAACTGAACGAAGCTGTGCTGCTGCTCGACCGGCAAGCCGGTCGTGTTTTCACGCGCCGCCTGCAATGCGTTGACCCCCAGCTTGCCGAAGAAAACGGCGTGCGTGCCATCGTCGAGTGCGCTCAACTGGGCAGCGGCCCGGGCCTGCAGCAGGGTGGCATGGTTGGCCAGGCCGATCGCCATGGCACGCGCGCTTTGTGCGCGCGCCAGCGCCCGGTCGGGACCGCGCGCATTGAGCAGGGCGGCGTCGAGTAGCGCGGCGCCGTAGGCGGGGTGGGATAGTCCGCGCTGCTCGCCCATTTGCCGTGCGAGCGCGCCGCTGCGTTCGGCCAGCATGGCCAGGTCCGCCTCGCCGAGGCCGGCGCGCTCGGCGCGCACCGCACTCAGCGCCAGCTCGACCTCCAGCTCGCCGTTGGCGCTGGCATCGGGCAGGGCCCCGCTGCGCTGCGCCAGCGCGGCGAGGGCATTTTCGGCCTCTGCCTGGCGCCCCAGCATGCGCAGCGCTTGCGCGCCCAGCATGACGGCGCTCCGTTCGTCGGCACCCATCTGGCCATGGCTGCGCGCCAATGCCGTGGCGCGCTCGGCTTGCGCAAGCGCCTCGCTTGCCTGGCCCAGCGCCAGCAAGGCCGTGGCGTAATCGAGTTGGTGCGACACGCAGGAGGCGGCAACGCCGCCCGGGATGGCCTGGCAGGCCTGGAACGCCGCCTGTGCCGCAGCCGCCGAGCGGCCGAGACGGTTGTTGGCGAACTGGGTCTTGGCCACATCCTGCCAGGCGTTCACGGTCTGGGCATTGTGCTCGCCGAGCGCAGTGCGGCGGATGTGCAGCACCCTTTCGGCTTCGCTGGCCGCCTGCGCCGTCTCTCCCAGGCGCATGTGGATGCGCGCCACGCGCGCCAGGGCATAGCTGGCGGCGAGCGCCTCGGGACCGAAGCGCCGCACCGCGCTGGCCAGCCCGAGTTCGGCGAAGGCCAGTGCCGCGGCATCGTTGCCGGCCTGGGTGTGCCAGGCCGTCATGTCCTGGACGCTGGTTTGGGTCTCGGTGCTGTCCTGGCCGAATGCCGCCAGCCGGATGCGGTAGGCACGCTCCAGGTAGCGATAAGCCTCCTGCATGTTTCCCTGGCCGAGCAGCAGGACGCCGACATCGCGCATGCCCCAGGCGTGGTCGGTGCTGTCCGTGCCGGAGGTGCGCTCCCAGATGTCCATGGCCTCGCGCGCATACGGCAGGCCGCGCGCGTAGTCGCGCGTCACCAGGGCGATGCCCGACAGGTTGGACAGGGAGGTGCCATAGGTGCTGGAATTGGTGCCCGCCAGTTGCGCCTTGGCGCGCAGGGCCTTCTCGCCCCATTCCCAGGCCAGGTCGTAGCGGCTCCACTGGCGGTAGAGGTACATCAGCTCGGCCGGGTAATACATGCGTTCCCGATCCGGATCGCCGTCGGCCAGTGGGCCGCCGTCGATCTGCTGGCGCAACGACCAGCCTTCCAGCAGGGCCGACTCGCTCTCCGGATAGCGGTGCAGCAGGTCCAGCAACTGACCGTAGGCGAGCAGGCTGGCCGACATGCCGCGCTGGTCGGCGGCCGCGCGGCACAGGCGCAGCGCCTCCTCGATCGGAGCGATCGCATCCTGGTAACGCTCCTGCTTGACCGCCTGCGAGCCCACTTCGATCAGTTCTTCGGCAGCGGGCAGGCATCCGGCGGCCGCGGCGGGCGCCGTATCCGGCGCGGCCGGGGGCGATGACGCATGCGCCGGCAGCAGGCCTGCCGCCAGGCACAGCCAGCTTGCGTATGCGAGCTGGCGCAAGCCGGCGCCGGCACCCCGCGTCATGGCCGTACTCCAGGCGCCACCCGCCAACTGATGCGGGCCACCTGCGCCAGGTCGCGGCCTTGCCGGGTCGCCGCTGCCGCGCCGCGTTCGTTCTGTTCTTCGGTGTTCCCGCGCAGGGGCTCGAACAGCGCGAAGCGGCGTGGCAAGCTGTCCTTGCCGGCCGGCGCGGCCACCAGTGCCAGCCATTCCGGCGCACCGGCAGCGCCTTGCGTTGTGACCTCGAACTCGCGCTCGAAGCGGCTCACCTGCGGCGGCACGGCGGGCGGCAGGCGGTTGCTGTCGCT
>Ga0213837_1001513_pt1 | contig 12384 bp, 11 predicted proteins | sample SWPATP12_FD_160572 | JGI IMG/M metagenome (GOLD analysis project Ga0213837, IMG submission 160572) | Coastal seawater microbial communities from Marineland, Florida, United States - SWPA TP1 #2 | ecosystem: Environmental > Aquatic > Marine > Coastal | place: USA: Florida | collected 2016-08-06
GCGCTGGGCCTGGGATGCCAGCTCCTGGGCGTAGGCCACAGTGGCGGGCAAGGAGCCGCGCTGCTCAATTTCACGGAAGTAATAGGTTTCATGGAACGCAAGCAGGTCGATGCTCACCGTAGCCACGTTTCCGGCAATTGCCTCCAAGAGGCCGGCAGCGTGACTGGGATCCATGGCCGATACACCTGCCGGACCTGCAGCCTCTCTGAACAGGTTCAGCTGGTGGGCAAGGGCCCGGCGGCGATTCAGGGCCGGGAACGTCTGCAGGATCCAAGTGACCGTTGCTGTCAGCAACCCGAAACCGGCGACGGCCTGGAGGGCAACAACCAGTCTGAGCAGCGGATCCGCTGCCACAATATCGCCAAACCCCACGGTGGAAAGAGTGACCATGGAGATGTAAAGGGCTTCGGCAAAGTCGGCCCGCAGCGGAACCCCGGCTCCGTAAATAAAACCGTCCGTCAGATGGGGCAGGTATAGCAGAGCCCAGCCGATGGCCGCCAAGCCCGCCCAGGCACCAATGACAGCGGCCATCGCCAAGGGTGCCGCGATGAAAGAGCCCCGGCCCCGCAGTTTTCTCGATACAAGCCAGAATCCGCGCATGATCGCCCGACCCAGAGGACCGGAACCGTGCGGATAAAGCAACGTACGAAAGACGTCAACGAGCATCAGCAGAACCAGCCCGGCTCCCAAGACCGTCCAGAGCGTGTCCTCGAAGTCCATGCCTCATCTTAGAGGCGGTACGGATTGAGAAGCCGCCATGGACATCAGGGGACAGGCGGAGGATCTCCTTTGCGTCAAACGCGGGAGCTGGCCGCGCCGTCCGTCAGACCCATGAACATGGTGCGGTGCAGGATGTCCACGTGTTTGCGTGAGACCTCCACGGCCTCCCGGATGTCGCGGGCCCGCAGGGCCGCCACCAGGGCGACGTGGTCGCAGTTCGATTTGTGCAGCAACTCGATGGGGTAAGGGATGAAGTAAACATAGAGGTCTGCCAGCGTCTCGTGGTACGCCTCGACGGCGGTGTCCAGCCCCGACGCCGTGCCCACCAACTGATGGAACTGCTCGTCCGCCTGGTGGTAGCCGGACCAGTCCGCGGACTCGGCCATGTCGCGGGTCAGCCGGTCGAGCTCATCAAGCTGTTCGGCCGTGGCGTTGAGCGCCGCATAGTGCGTCACGGCGCATTCGAACAGCAGCCTCCGGTCCACCAGCCGATTCACCGCCTGCGACTCAGCCGGTGACGCCGTCAGCTCGGCCAGCACGTTCCGCGGAGGCTCGTCGGCCACGAACGTCCCGCCGGCCCGGCCACGACGGCGGACCACCACGCCCTGTTCGGCCAGGCTCGCCAGTGCCCGGCGGGCGGTAATCGGACTCACTGACAGGCCCAGCGCCACGTCCTCCTGGTCAGGCAGGCGCTCGCCGGGTTTCAGCAGCCCCAAGGAAATGGCCATGCCGATCCGCAGCCGGACGGCGTCGATGGCGCTGCGGCGGTCGATGCCGGCCAGCCTGCCCGCGCCGATGGGTGAAGTCTCGGCGGGGTCTTCCAACTGACGGGTCATATCCGCAACTTTACGGCCCATTTGCCCCTCTTTCCATAAATAGATCATTCTGATCTAATATAGTCCAGATCACATCCCCAACGTGGAGACAACCATGGAACGCATCCTTCCTCTCATCGCGGCCCAGGCCCGGCCCCGGCTCATCGGCGAACCCGTCACGGCCTTCGCGGACGAGGTCACAACCGCCCTCGCCGCGCAGCCCCACAGCAAGCTCGTGGTCTTTCCGGAGCTGCACCTGTTCGGGGATTCCGAGCCGGACCAGCAGCGCACGGAAGTGCTTCAGGACTCCGCCGAGCCGCTGGACGGTCCACGGGCCAAGGAGCTCCGGCAGCTTGCCGCCGACCTGGGCATCTGGCTGGTCCCGGGCAGCGTGTGCGAGTGCGGCCCGGAAGGGCAGCTGTTCAATACCCAGCTGGTCCTTTCCCCGGACGGGGAGTTGGCCGGTTACTACCGAAAGGTTTTCCCGTGGCGGCCGTTCGAACCCTACGACCCCGGCGACCGGTTCACCACCGTGGACCTCTCCGGCATCGGCAAGGTGGGCCTGAACATCTGCTATGACGCGTGGTTCCCGGAGGTCTCCCGCCAGCTCGCTTGGATGGGGGCCGAAGTGATCCTCAACGTCGTCAAGACCACCACCCCTGACCGCCGGCAGGAACTGGTGCTCGCCAAGGCCAACGCCATCGTCAACCAGGTCTTCGTGGTCAGCGTCAACTGCGCGGGTCCCACCGGCAAGGGTCAGAGCATCATCGTCGACCCCGAGGGCAACACCCTCGCCGAGGCCGACGACGACGCCCCGCAACTGCTCACGGCGGAACTGGACCTTGCCGCCGTCGAACATGTCCGAACACATGGCACCGAAAACCTCAACCGCCCCTGGTCCCAGTTCCGCGACGGCGAAGCCGCCGTCGAACTGCCGGTGTACCAGGGCAGGATCAGCCCGGCCACCTGGGCACCCCAGTCCTTCAACGCTTAAGGAAAACCATGACAACACCCACCCTGACCCGCACGCTGAAGCTGCCGTCCCTGGTTCTGTTCGGCCTGGCGTACCTGACCCCGCTCATCGTCCTGGGGATCTTCGGCATCATCGCCGAAACCACCGGCGGGGCCTCGCCGGCCGCGTACCTGGTGGCCATGGTCGCCATGCTGTTCACGGCGCACAGCTACGGCCGGATGGCCGTCGCCTACCCGGTGGCCGGCTCCGCGTACACCTACGTCCGCCGGTCCATCGATCCCCGAGTGGGCTTCCTGGTGGGCTGGGCCATCCTGCTGGACTACCTGTTCCTGCCGATGGTCATCTGGCTCATCGGCGGCTCCTACCTGACCGCGCAGTTCCCCGGCATCCCGATCGGGGTCTGGATCGTCGGCTTCATCCTCATCACCACCGTGCTGAACATCCTGGGCATCAAGGTGGCGGACAAGGCCAACTACGTCCTGATGGCATTCCAAATGCTCGTCATCGTGTTCTTCGTGGCGCTGTCCATCGGCAATGTGGTCTCCACCCAAGGCGCCGGCGGCCTCGCCAGCAGGCAGCCGTTCTTCAACGACACCTCCAGCTTCGCCACCATCTCGGCCGGTGCCGCCATCGCCGCGTACTCCTTCCTCGGGTTCGACGCCGTCACCACCCTCACCGAGGAGACCGTCAACCCGCGCAAGAACATGCCCCGGGCCATCAGGCTCATCGCCCTGATCGGCGGCGGCATCTTCGTGGCCGTGTCCTACGTGACCCAGCTGGTGCACCCCGGCGGGGTGTTCGAGGATTCGGCCTCCGCGGCCAGCGCCATCGCGCTGCAGATCGGCGGCCAGCTGTTCGGGGCGGTCTTCCTCGCCGGCCTGGTGGCGGCGCAGTTCGCCTCCGGACTCGTCGCGCAGGCCAGCGCCTCCCGCCTGATGTATGCCATGGGCCGCGATTCGGTCCTGCCCAAGGCGGTCTTCGGCCGGCTCAGCGCGAAGTTCCACACGCCCGTCGTCAACCTCGTCATCACCGGCATCGTCGGGCTGATCGCGATCTTCCTCGACGTGGCCACCTCGACGTCGTTCATCAACTTCGGTGCCTTCACCGCCTTTACCCTGGTCAACGTCTCCGTAGTCTTCCACTACGTGCGCCGGCGCGGGGCCGGGGAGCAACTGAACGCGGTCTCCTACGTGGTGGTCCCGGCCGTGGGCGCCATCATCTGCGCCTACCTACTCTCCCAGCTGGACAGCAACGCCATTACGCTGGGAGTGTCGTGGCTGGTGCTGGGCGTGGTGGTCCTGGCGCTGATCACCCGCGGCTTCCGGGCCGCCCCGCCGGAAATGACGACGACGGAAAAGGCCACCGTCGAGGCCGCCGCCTATGCGGAGGTGCTCCAGGCGACCCGAACCGAACTGAACGTGCAGGCGATGGAAGGAACTGGTGTGAGGATAGCCCTCGGGCAGCTGGAATCCGGCGCCGACATCGCGGCGAACCTGGCCGCGATCGACCGGTTCGCCGCGCAGGCCGCCGGCGACGGCGCCACGCTGGTGGCCTTCCCGGAGTACGCCACCTACGAAAAGAAAATCGTGGACGCCTCGTTCCCGGCGCTGGCTGAGCCGCTGGACGGCCCCATCTGCGCTGCGCTCAGTGCCACCGCGGCCCGGCGCGGCATAGCGCTCGTGGCGGGCGTGGTGGAAGCATCCGATGAGGAGGGCCGCGCCTACAACACCATGGTGGCCTTCGGGCCGGACGGTGAACGGCTGGCCGTGTACCGGAAGATCCACCTGTTCGATGCGCAGGGCTTCGGGGAATCGACGTTTATCAAGCCCGGCCCGTCCACCGACCCCGTGGTGTTCGAGGCCGGGGGAGTGCGGTTCGGGCTCCAGACCTGCTACGACCTGCGGTTCCCGGAACTGGCCAGGTCCCTGGCCGACGCCGGCGCCGAGGTGCTCCTGGTCTGCTCGTCGTGGGTGCCAGGCACGTATAAGACGGAGCAGTGGCTGGCGCTGAACGCCGCCCGCGCCATCGAGAACGGCGTCTACGGTGCCGGCGTTTGCCAGACCCCGCCCATCTCCGTGGGCCGCAGCGTGCTGGTGGACCCGATGGGAGTGGTTGAGACGGACCTAGGCCTGGAGCCGGGCGTGCGGGCGGTGGAGATATCGCTTTCGACGGTGGCTCGAGTGCGGGAGCAGTTCCCGATGTTCCGGCAGCGGCGGCTGGGGTAGGAGCGGCGAGGCTGGTTCAGCCACACGGCCAACTCAGCCCTTAGGATCCAGCCTGCTGGTTAGTCTGGGACTGGGGGATCTTCGCTTCCCTGCTCACGCGAGGAGCAGAAACGATAGTGGCCTGTTGGCGTGGACGAAGTTAAATTTGATTTGGCGTGGCTGGATAAGCTTCGTGCATGACTGAAATCCTGAAAACGGCACGCTCCAGCTACGGCGACTGGAAGGGCACCACTGCCGCTGACGAGCACCAGACGGTGGGACACCGCACCCCGTACGAGGTAGTCGGTCTCGACCCAGAGCAGTGGTGGATCGTTGGGTTCGATTTTCAGGGCACGGACCTGACTCGCGAGGACGGGCTCTACGTTTATGCGGTCCGGAAAGACACCATGGGCATCACCAACTGGGACGCAATCCAGCTTCATGGTGAAGCCAACGGTTCCGTACCTGTTACCAGCTTCCTGGTCCACGGAGTCGCGCCAGCGGAACTCATCAGCGAATCCTTTAACCAGTTCCAAGTCCAGCTGAGGACCCGGAACGTTGGGCATGACTTGGACATCGTTGCGCGCGAGGACCTGAACTACGATGCCGAGACCAACACCCTGATCCCGCGAGCCAATCCGTAGGAGAGCCAGGGCCGCACTGGGGGCCCTAGTTGCTGGGCATTTCGAGGATGTAGAAGTACTCCGGCCCGGACTCGCTGAGGGTGGGTTAGGCAACGGGCAGCAGCCGCTCCAGCACCGCCGCCCGATCCATGGCGGGAAAGTGGTAGTGAGCCACCCCGGTGACGGTCATTGCTGTACAACCACGGTGTCTGCCCTGAGTCGTCTTTCATTCTGAAATTGCCCAGCGCCATAGGCGGGTTGCTGCCGGAAAAGTGCAGTCACAAGCAGCAAGTCTATGAGGATTGAGGACGGGTTGTGCGGCTCGACTCCCAGGTCTACGAGATCGACGAGGATCACATCGAGGGGACCGGCGACATCCTCTTTAAAGGCATGATGCGCGCTGCCGCGGAACGGGCTGAATGCGATCCCGGCTACAACCCGCCTCGGCTATCATCGGCGACGGGCCGCCGGGACTAAACTACCAGCAGGCGGCCTGGCGCAGGCTGTCTGCGGGCAGAAGGGACGACGTGCAGCCAGACAAGACAGAGGACTCGCTGGCAGCCATCTACGCTGATTTCGTTACGCTGTGGCAGGCGGCGCCGATGCCGGCGGCGCGGCAAAAGGTGCAGAGCCGGGCAGAAGATGCGGACGCGGTAGCCGTGGCCCTAGCTTGGGGCTGGATGGTCCGGGTAAGCAGGACAGGCGAAGCCGCCATGCTCCTGGAGGAAGCGGGCTTTTCTGACGAAGCAGCCCCGCTCCTCCGCTCCATGCTGGAACACTCCATCCGGTTGCGCTGGGGGGCCGCAGCTGGATCGGACTTCGTGGAGGCAGCCTTGCGAATGCGGGCAGCCAGCCTGCGGATCATCATGAGGGAGCAGATCTCGTTCAAGTACGACCCGGAAGTGATCGCCAAAATGGAAGCCCTCATCGGGGAACAGGACGAAGCGTTCTCGGGAAGGAACAACCTGCACCGGCTGAAGGACGTTGTTGATACCGACCCGGAAGGCCTCGGCGTCATGTATCAGGCGTGGCTCCTCGAGACCCAGATTTCGCACCCGACCCTGATGAGCGCTGCATCCTATTTCACACGGCACGACGGCGGCTTCCACCTTGCCCAGCAAGCCGCGGAACAGGACTCCGTGGGGCTGGCCGCCTGTCAGGCCGTCCTGGGTGCTGTAACCAGCTACAGCACCATCTCCGGTCTTGAGGACTACTTCAATCCAAGACTGGAGTCGCTGCTGATCCGGCTCGCCCCCTTCATGTTCGACCGGTCATAGCCGAACTAACCCATTCCTCTAGGTCGCCCCGGTGAGCTCTTGTTCATGCGCCGGACACATGTGACGCGAGTACTCCCAACCCCGCCGGCGGGAGGGCCCCGGACGCAAGGAATCGCTCTTCATGACCCAGACCCTGACCCATCAGGACAAGCCGCTCGCAGGACCGCAGGTGCGCACAGCCAAGAAGAAGGAATTGTTCGGTACGATCCTGCAGTTCGTCCACCCGATCGCTGCTGAACTGCGCAAAGTCGCCACCCCGACCCGCAAGGAGCTCTTCCGCTACACCTCGACCGTGGTGGCGTTCGACGCCATCATGATCCTGTTCATCACCCTAATGGACCTCGGCTTCAGCACTTTGTCCTCGCTGCTGTTCAAGGGCAGTCCCATCGGCGACAACTGAGCGCCCGAACGGGCATGCGAAGATTCCCGGCCCACGGGCGCCGGTGCACGGCTGCTAGGTTGTCGGCATGGGAGAACTGGCTGAGGCATTCAGAGCCGCACTGCTGAAGGCTGATTACGACGTCCTGCCTATGGCAGTCTGCAACAGGAAGCCTCTTGCCACGACCAAGGACCTGCCGGAGCCTGCGCGCGCCGAGATCGTGGACCTGCACCGCGCCCTCGGCGGCGTGGCGGGCTACTTGGACTTTGCGAGCGGCAAGTGGGACTTCGCGACTGCCGACGGCCTGTTCATCGAGTTCGACGAGCAGCTGCATTTCAACCGCTACCGGGGAACCACCGACCGACTGACCTGGTCGAGGGGGATTCCCTGGGCGACGGCATACGGCCAATACTGCGCAACCCACGACGACCAATGCCTGAAAGCCGGAAGCTACGGCGGGAAATGGACGAGCCCCTCGACGGAGAAGATGTTCGGGAAGGCCGATCCGCCAGGGGTCCTCGGTAAGAACGGGTCGCCTCGCTGGAAGCAGCGCGCCCTCTACGACGCCGTGAAGGACGCCTGCGCGGTCCACCGGAGGGGGATTTCACTGGCCCGCGTGTCCCTGCACGACGAGATAGGTGGCCTGGGCGTGCACCAGGCGCTGAAGCCAGGAGGGAGCGGGCTGGATCCTGTCGCCCTTCGCGATTTCGTGGCGCACGCACCATCCCGTGATCCCTCCGACGGCGAATTCCGTGGGCGTGAGGGCTGCCACGGACTGCAGGAAGCGCTCCCGCGCCTCGGGCCATTCCTCGGTGAGCAGGTACAGGATGACGATGTCCCGCCAGATTCCTTCGACGCGCTGGGAGGACGGCCGGAGCGGGTGCCGTCGACGGTGAAGCTGAAGCGCGTCAGGGACGTCAGGGAACGGTGGTTTGGTGGTCGACGTCGCACAAAACCCGGCCGGCGCCGCGCGCGAACAGCCAGTCCAGCAGGGCGGCCTTCACCTCGTGGTTCGCCTTCACGCCCCAGAAGGCCGGGCTGATGACCGTCCGGCTGAACTTGGCCCGTTCGGTGCGGGCGCGGGATTCCGTGATCCCAGTGGTACCGACGAACAGGGGCGGCGGGTGTGGGGAGGCGCAGGTGCCATGGCGGCTTTTCGGTGCTCGGAGAACGCAGCTGAGAGGCCAGATGACCGTTCCGATCACTTGTGTGCGGCCGAAGCTTGGATCGTCGTCCACTGTGATGAATTTCGCGCCAGTTTCCCCTCGAGCACGCTGAACCGTCCGTGCCCCTGACGCCCCGTCGACACCCGGCCAGCCGGGGGCGCCGTGCCCGACGGCAAGAGCCAACTGATGGGCCTTGGCATGCTCACCGACCGGAATCCCGGCTGGACGTGGCGGCCCTCACGAAGTTCCTGGGCGAGCCAGACGAGCCGGTCCGCAACCCCGTGTACCCGAACGCGCCGCAGATGCGCATGTTCCTCACAAGCCGGGTGGGGGAGACTGAAGCGTCCGACGTGTGGGAGGACTAGGAGGACGGCTACCGGCGGCGCAGCGCGGCCAACGGACGCGAGAAGGCAGACGAGGACAAAGCCGCGCCGAAGGTCGAGCTCGGACACAGCCGCAACGGGTTCTACCCGGTCGTCCGGCGGTAGCAGAACGGGAGGGGCCTGCGCCTCTAGAGGCCGATTGCCCTCCGATAGGCTAGCTGACGGTCAACGCCGGAGCACGCGTAGGCCGTTATCTTAGTGCCATAGGCGAGGCCGCATTCCTCACTGACGAATTTGCGGTCCTCGTCGTTGTCGTCGGCCATATGTGGTTGCTGGCCAGTCGCGCATCATGCTTCTCCGTGAGCTTCGCTGGAAACAAACACGCGAACTGGGGGCGTGCGCGGATAGGGGAAGCAGGCCCAATATCGGCCCCTATCAACAGCCTGGCAGGGCCGCCAGTGGCGAGTTGTTATGCTAAACCGATGAACAAAGAACCCGCCCAAGATCTAGCTGAGGAGTTTGATAACTCTCCCGATGCTAGTGCCCTCGAATCAGGCATGCTGACCGTCGACGAACAAGAAGCTGTCTTCGAAGCAGAGAGCGAGCTTGAGCCAGTTTCTTATCAGGGAACAGACTTTGACGCCGAAGGGCTCGTGCGACGCCTTGAGCGTCAGGACATTGTTATCCCTAGCTTCGGCCACGGTGACGATGATGTCGAGATCGCATCGTTCCAGCGCAGTTTCGTCTGGACAAAGCCGCAGATGGATCGATTTATTGAGTCCTTGCTCTTGGGCTTACCCATTCCTGGAATCATGTTGGTGCAGCAAACCGACAAACGGTACTTGGTCTTGGACGGTCAGCAACGACTTCGTACCTTGCAGTCCTTCTACAGTGGCATCCACAGAGATCGAGTCTTTTCACTAGAGAATGTGGCCAAACAGTTCAAAGGGTTGACGTACAAGACATTGGTGCCTGAGCAGCGCCGCACTTTAGACAACAGTTTCATCCAGGCAACCATTGTTAAGACCGATGGAACTCCGGAGTCTCAAGATTCCATTTACCAGATCTTTGAGCGGTTGAACTCCGGCGGGACCCAACTGACGCCTCATGAGATACGGATAGCCCTTTACCCTGGTCCGTTCGTGGATTTTCTAGGGGACTTGAACCAGATCCCTGCATGGCGGACTATTTACGGGGCTGTCTCTCCACGGGTGCGTGATCACGAAGTCCTGCTTCGAGTAGTCGCCCTCTACGTGAGTGCCGAAGAGTACTTCAGACCGCTCAAGAAGTTCCTTAACGACTTCTTGGGGCGGCATCGATTCCTAGACAAGTTGCCTGCCGAAGATCTGAAGATTCACTTCACTAACGCGATTAATGCCCTTGAAGCCGCTGGTGGTAGGGATTATCTGAGGCCGCGGCGGCAGCGATTAAATGTATCCACCTTTGACGCTGTAATGGTCGGCGCAATGCGACGTTCCGCATCTGTGGGGTCTATCTCGGAGGAGGAAGCTCGCACAGCTTTGGAGATGTTGAAAGAAGATCCAGAGTTTCTCGCGGCGACATCTACTCAGACAGACACGGATGAGAATGTACGTAGCCGACTCCGGATTGCAACAGCAGCGTTTGCTAAATGAGTGTCACAGTCCGTTGGCCTCCTACAGACCTTCGTAGGCTTGAGCAGTCACTGGACGAACTCGCCGACGCTGTTCGCAACCCTCCTAAGAATCGGAGCGATGACGAACAGATCTGGCTTACCCGCTTTCTGATCGTTCGTTCTTGCGGCTACATAGAGCAAGTCATGCATCGTTGTGCGGTCGAGCATCTGGAGGCCAAATCCTCCGGAACTGTTCGCTCCTACTCCCTCTCATGGCTTGAAAGGAGCATTAACCCTTCAGTCGGGAACATTCTGGCCACCTTGGGTCGCTTCGACCAAGCTCTAGTTGACGAGTTTGAGGAGATGCTTGCTGAGAACGACAATGAACTAAATAGGGAACTGAGCGCACTCGTGACCAAACGCCACGCCATTGCGCATGGGGCAAATGAAGGACTTGGGCCTCAGCGGGCTCTGCAGCTCTACGAGCTTGCGAAAGGTACTGCCGACTGGATTATCGTGCGTCTTTGCCCCAACCCTGCCTGGGGGAGCTCATTCGCACGGTAACTAGGCTGATTGGCAGATCGGCGAGCTGTCCGTGATGAGACCGAGCAACTTCGCCAACGCGGCCCTGCGCGAGGCCGCGATCCCGGCCTAAGTCCCCGTGGAGATTGGCCTCGGCAGCGGCGCCCCGTCAGCGGACGGCGGTCACGGCGTCTACATCCTCGCCGTCGGCCGGTCGGCTTCAGTCGGGAGATCCGGGTCGTCGACGACAAGGTGCTGGCCTGCAACCGGGCGGAGGACGGCGGCGCCGTGGCGCAGTATTCGTCGACGAGCTGGGCGCCGAGTCAGAGATGCTCCCGCGAGGCGCTGGATGACGAGTGAAGAACGCTTCGCGGCCCGGGGGACGGCGTCTCGTGATCATCGGGTTGAGCGTCGCTCTCGACGCTGTCCGGTCCTTCGGTGGTGCCCTGTCCTTCGTAGCATTCGGCCGGCGGTCTACGAGTAGGCGTCCCGCAGCACCCACGCCGCGTTGTTCGGCTGCAGCCAGCCGTCCTCGGCCAGCGGTTCGGCGCTGAGCAACACTGCGCCGGCCGGGAGCTGCACGGGCTCGTCACCCATTGCGACGGCGACGAGGAAGTGCTCGTTGCGTTCGCAGATCAGCAGGTTTCCGGCCTCGACCCTCCAGCTGCCGCCGTCGTCCGCGGTGAAGACCTCGTTCTTCCACAACCGGCGGCGCATCTCCAAGGCAACCTCGGTCAGGCTCAGGGCGGAGCTTGGGTCCTGCTGCTGCCGGTCGACGGCGTGGGTTCCCCAGCCATCCGGGATCGGGAGCCACGGCTCCGTGGCGGGTTCACCGAGCGAGAAGCCGTGGTTCTGCGCCGCGTCCTCGGTCCAGGGCAGCGGGACGCGGGCGCCGTCGCGGCAGACGCCTCCGCGGGCCCACATCGGATCCACCCGTGCCTGCACCGGCACGTCGACCTCGGGCAGGCCGAGTTCCTGGCCCTGGTAGATGTATGCGGCGCCGGGCAGACCCAGCAGAGCCACCAGTGCGGCGCGCGCCCGGATAGCGCCAAGTTCGCCGCCGCCGAAGCGGGTGACGGAACGGACGATGTCGTGGTTTTCCAGCGCCCACGTAGGGGCCGCGCCGTGGAGCTGCCGGGCGGCCTCGAGCTCTTTCCCAACCGCTGCCCACGCCTCCACATCCCAGCCGAGCTTCACGAACGCGAACGCGAAGGCCTGCTGCATCTCGTCGGCCCGGGTGTAACGGGCGGCGCGGGCCGGTTCCAGATTGACCTCGCCGACGAGCAAGCGGTGCGGCTCGTACTTCTCGGCGAGGGTGCGCCAGCGGCGGTAGACGTCGTGGACGTCCTCCTGGTCCGAGACCTGCGGGTTGGACCGCAGGCCATCCACCACGCCGCCCTCGGAGGGTGAATCTGGCAGGCCCTCGGCCTTAAACAAAGCATGCGCGACGTCGATGCGCAGCCCGTCCACGCCTTTGTCGAACCAGAAGCGCAGCACGGCGTCGAAGTAATCACCGACGGCGGGATTGCGCCAGTTCCAGTCCGGCTGCCCGGCCGAGAACAGGTGCAGGTACCAGTCCTTGTCCGTCGCCGAATCCGGATTGGCGCGGCTCCAAGCGCGGCCACCGAACACGCTCTGCCAGTTGTTGGGCGGCACGTCAGCGGTGGAGCCGCCCGAACCGGCGGCGTCAGACGCAGCGCCGGCGCCGCCGTCGTCGGACATGTCCACCGGACCCGGCACAAAGTGGAACATGTCCCGCTCCGGCGACCCCGGGCCGGCCGCGAGGGC
>Ga0213837_1001514_pt1 | contig 12381 bp, 9 predicted proteins | sample SWPATP12_FD_160572 | JGI IMG/M metagenome (GOLD analysis project Ga0213837, IMG submission 160572) | Coastal seawater microbial communities from Marineland, Florida, United States - SWPA TP1 #2 | ecosystem: Environmental > Aquatic > Marine > Coastal | place: USA: Florida | collected 2016-08-06
CGCCCCGCGAACTCGAAGGTTCCGGCGTCGTCGACGGCGCTCAGCAGTCCGGCGGGGCCGTGGCAGAACGGTGCGATGACCTTTCCGGCCTTGTTGGCCTCGCCCAGCAGCCGGCCGAGGTCCGCGTCCTGGAACAGGTCTGCCATGGGGCCGTGGCCGCCCGGCATCACGATCGCGTCGTACCCGGCAAGGTCGACGTCGGCCAGCACCAGCGGTGAGGAGAGCTCGCCATCGATGCCGGCGATGTACTTGCGGAAGCCGTCGGCGCGGTCCTCGCCGCCGGCGGACTCTGCGGCCAGGCTGACCTCGTCCACCGTGGGCTTGGCCCCGCCCGGGGTGGCGATGCTGACGCTGTGTCCGGCATCCTTCAGCGTCTGGTGCGAGACCACGAGTTCCTCGGCCCAGTAGCCGGTGGGGTGCTTGCTGCCGTCGCGCATGGTGAGGGAATCGGCGGCGGATACGACCATCAGGATGTTAGCCATGTTCTTGCTCCTGTTCTGCCGGCCACGGGCCGGTCAAAGGTGGGGATGGGGTGGTGTGGGGCTTAGCGTGCGGCTTCGAGTTCGGCGTACGTGGCGTCATCGAGGACGACGCCGGCGGACGCGAGGTTTTCCTCGAGGTGCTTGACCGAGCCGGTGCCCGGGATCGGCATCATCACGGGAGAGCGGCGCAGCAGCCAGGCGAGGGCGACCTGGGAGGTCGTGGCGCCAAGCCGGGTGGCCGCCTCGTCCAGCGGGCCGCCCGGGCGGGCAAGTTCGCCGGCCGAGATCGGGGCCCAGGGGATGAAGCCGATGCCGTGCTCTTCGGCGTAGTCGAGGACGTCCTCCGAGCTGCGGTCCGTCAGGTTGTAGCGGTTCTGGACCGTCGAGACGGTGAAATACTTCCCGGCCTGCTCCAGTTCGGCCACGCTGACCTGGGAGAGCCCGAGGGCCTTGACCTTGCCCTCCTTCTGGAGGTCGCGGAGCACACTGAACTGCTCTTCGGGATCCACTTTCGGGTCGATCCGGTGCAGTTGCAGCAGGTCCAGCGCATCCACCTTGAGCTTGCGCAGGCTCAGTTCGGTCTGCTGGCGCAGGTACTCGGCACGGCCCAGCGGGATCCATTCGTCGGGGCCGGTCCGGGTGAATCCGACCTTCGTGGCAATCTTCAGGCCGTCCCGGTAGGGATGCAGGGCCTCGGCGAGGATTTCCTCGCTGATGTTGGGCCCGTAGGAGTCGGCGGTGTCGATGAAGTCGACGCCGAGCTCGACGGCCCGGCGGACGACGGCGATGGCGGCATCCCGGTCGGCGGGTTCGCCCCAGACGCCGTCACCGACGATGCGCATGGCGCCAAAGCCCAGCCGGTGGACAGTTCCCAGGTCCTTCAAGTCGATCGTCGCGGACTGATCCTGATGCTGTGGGTTGTCGTTGCTCATAGTGGCGGCAACACAGTAAGGGTGCTGAGTATTCCGGCGGTGTGGCCGCCGCAACGCAGATTGGCAGAAATAAGACGGGCACCGCCGTCGTTGCCACCTGTAGGCGCCCGACCGCAGGACGGCCCCGCGCACCTCCCCACTTTTCCGCTACGAAAGGCAGGCTTTTCCGTGACTGTTCCGCTTTCCATCCTTGACCTGGCAATAATCGGCAAGGGCCAGACGGCGGCGGAAAGCTTCGCCGGCAGCGTGGCCATGGCGCAGCGCGCCGAGGAGCTGGGCTACCGACGCATCTGGTACGCCGAGCACCACAACATGTCGAGCATTGCCTCCTCCGCGACCAGTGTGCTGATCGCCCACATCGCCGCGAACACCTCCAGCATCCGGCTCGGCTCCGGCGGCGTCATGCTGCCCAACCACTCGCCGCTGACCATCGCCGAACAGTTCGGCACCCTTGAGACCCTGCACCCGGGCCGGATCGACCTTGGCCTGGGCCGGGCCCCCGGCAGCGACCAGAACACCATGCGGGCCCTGCGCCGCGACCCGATGAGCGCGGACAGCTTCCCGCAGGATGTCCTGGAGCTGCAGGGCTACCTGACCGGCCCCACCCGCATCCCCGGTGTGGAGGCCACCCCGGGCAAGGGCACCAACGTTCCGCTTTACATCCTCGGATCCTCGCTGTTCGGCGCGCAGCTGGCCGCCCAGCTGGGCCTGCCCTACGCCTTCGCCTCGCACTTCGCGCCCGGCGCCCTGCAGGACGCTGTGGCGCTTTACCGGCGCGAGTTCCGGCCCTCAGCCCAGCTGGACGCACCGCACGTGATCGCCGGCGTCAACGTGATCGCCGCCGATTCCGCGGCCGACGCGCAGGAAATGTTCCAGGCCACCAAGCGGGCCAGGGTCTCGCTCTTCTTCGGCAACGGCCGCGTTTTCAGCGACGACGAGGCGGACATGATCCTGGACTCGCCCCAGGGCCAGCACATGGCACAGATGATGAAGTACTCCGCCGTCGGCACCCCGGGCGCCGTGTTGGAATACCTGGAGGAGTTCACGACACACGCCGACGCCGACGAACTGATCGTCGCGCACCAGAGCGCGGCGGTGGAGGACAGGCTGCGCTCCGTGGAGCTGCTCGCCGAGGTCGCGGGGCTCGCCCGCGTCTGACGCGACTGGCGGCCGGCTCGGCCGGCGACGGCTCAGGGTTCCCGGCGGGCGCCCTCTGCGGCCGTGACGGGGAAAATGTTCGGTGCGGTGAATCCCGCGCGGGCGAAGGCCCGGGCAACCCCCTCGGTGACCGATCCGGCGTCGGCGTTCCGGACCAGTGCGATGGCGGCGCCGCCAAAGCCGCCGCCGGTCATGCGGGCACCGATCGCGCCAAGCTGCTGGGCGCTGGACACCGCGAGGTCCAGTTCTGGGGTGGAGATCTCGAAGTCGTCGCGCATGGACACATGCGAGGCGTCAAGGAAGGGGCCGATGGCGCCCGGACCTTCCGCCCGCAGCGCAGCAACCGTGTCAAGGACCCGCTGGTTTTCGGTGATGACGTGCCGGACGCGGCGGAAAGTCTCCCGGTCCAGTACGGCCGCGGCGCGCGGCAGGTCTTCCGGCCCGAGGTCCCGCAGGGCTTCGACGCCCAGGGCGCTGGCCCCGGCCTCGCAGGCGCGGCGGCGGCTGGCGTAGCCGCCGTCGGCATGGGAGTGGCTGGTCCGGGTGTCGATCACGAGCAGCGACAAACCGCCGCTCGCGAAACCGAGCGGGACCGTTTCCGTGTGCAGGCTTCGGCAATCCAGCAGGATGCCGTGGTCCGGCTCGCCCAGCAGGGACGCCGACTGGTCCATGATTCCGGTGGGCGCCCCGACCACCCCGTTCTCGGCCAGCTGGCCGATCCGTGCCAGCTCCGGCCGCGCAAGCCCGAGTCCCCACAGCTCGTTCAGGGCAAGGGCCACGGCGCACTCGAGGGCCGCCGAGGACGACAAACCTGCACCGGCTGGAACCTCCGAGCTCAGGGCCAGGTCAAGGCCGGGAAGGGAAGTGCCGGGCCTGCGCTCGGCCGCAGCGCGGGACATGGCCCAGGCCACCCCCAGGGGGTAGGCGGCCCACCCCTGCAGGTTCTCCGGCGTCAGCGCCTCGAAGTCGAGCTCCACGACGCCGGGGAAGGAATCGCTCGTGACGCGGAGCAGCCGGTCCGGACGGATGCCGGCCGCCACGGCGGTCCGCATTCCGATGGCAAGGGGGAAGGCGAAGCCGTCGTTGTAGTCGGTGTGCTCGCCGATGAGGTTGACGCGGCCGGGAGCCGACCAGAGACCCTCCGGTGCGTAGCCGAACTGGCTGGTGAAGAAGTCGCGGCCGCGCTGGGCAAGTTCGGTCATGGCTGTGCTGATGCTTTCTGGTTGGCGGCTTTCTGGTTGGCGGCTTCCTGGTGGCGGTCTTCCTGGTCGGTGTCTACCTTGGCGATGGCGGCCCGGAGCCGCGCGGCCGCGGTCTCCGGCGGAATGTCGGCAATGAATGCGCCCATGGCCGCTTCGGAGCCGGCCAGGTACTTGAGTTTGTTCTCCTCCCGCCGGGGCGAGGTCAGCTGCAGCATCAGCCGGATTTCCTCCCGGTGGGAATGCACGGGTGCCTGGTGCCAGGCCGAGATGTAGGGCGTGGGGGTGTCGTAGAGGGCGTCGACCCCGCGCAGCAGCCTGCTGTAGAGCCGGGAAAATTCGTCGCGTTCGCTCTCCGTGGTGGCGGCGAGGTCCGGGACGTGCCGGTGCGGGAGCATGTGCACCTCCAGGGGCCACCGCGCGGCGAACGGGACAAACGCCGTCCAGTGTTCGCCGCGGAGCAGGACCCGGTCCGATTTCTGCTCGAAGCTGAGGATGTCCTCGAACAGCGTGCCGCCGTAGTCCTCGATGGTGCGGATCAGTTGGGCCGTACGGGGCGTGATGTAGGGGTACGCGTAGATCTGCCCGTGTGGGTGGTGCAGGGTCACGCCGATTGCCTCGCCCCGGTTTTCGAACGGAAAAACCTGTTCGACGCCGGGCAACGCAGACAGTGCGGCGGTCCGGTCCGCCCAGGCCTCCACCACCGTGCGCATCCGCGAGAGGGAGAGCCCCGCGAGGGACCCGGTGTGTTCGGGGGAGAAGCACACCACTTCGCACCTGCCCACGGACTGGCGGCTCCGGCCCAGCCCCACCCGGGCAAGGTCCTCCAGGCCCTCCGGCGCGTCCGGGCCGGACAGGGCCGGCCCGAAGGACGGGGACTTGTTCTCGAAAACGGCCACGTCATAGAGGCTCGGAATCTCCGAGGGGTTTTCCGGGGATGCCGGCGCCAGCGGGTCCAGGTGCGACGGCGGCAGCACCACACGGTTCTGCCGGGCAGCGGCAATCGAAATCCATTCGCCGGTGAGGACGTCCTGGCGCATGGTGGCGGTGGGCGGCCGTGGCGCCGGCTCGCGAAGGTCCGGTCCGCGGTCGGGGTCGAGGACGGTGTCGGCGTCGTCGAAGTAGATCAGGTCCCGTCCGTCGGAGAGCTGGTAGGCGCGCTTGGTGATCTGGCCCATGCTAGGAGTTCCTTACGGGGTGGCCGCCGCTGGCGGGGTCGTGGTCGTGCACGCGGCGCACGGCGAGAAGGATGCCGTGCTCGGGGTTGAGCACCGGCATCGGCAGTCCGGACGCGGCGAGGAACTGGCCACTGGCCTCGACACCGGCGCTGAGCCAGGGCGGCGGCGCGATCTGGATGAACGCGTGGGAATCGTCCGGCGCCGGGTAGACGGCCTCCACCCGGTACCGGCGGTCGGGCTGCAGCCCCGGCAGGCAGACCCGGCCCGGCACTTCGGCAAACGACGTCGCCGTCGAGACCAGGGCGTACAGGGCTTCGCTGCCGTCGTGGGCGAGGACGCCGTGCAGCCTCAGGGCAGGGTCGGGTTCGTCTGCCCGCACCATCCGGCCGCTGTGCAGCAGCGAACGGTACTCCTTGTAGAGGGCAATCGCGTGTGCGAGTTCCGTGTGTTCGGCGGCGTCGAGCCCGCGGACATCCCATTCGAGGCCGAAGTGGCCGAACATTGCGGTGATGGCGCGGAACGACAGGTCGTGGGTGCGGGCCGTGGTGTGGCTCGTGGTGGGGCCTATGTGCGAGCCGACCAGCTCCGGCGGCACCACCATCCCGGTCCAGCGCTGGATGGTCTGGCGTTCCAGGGCATCGTTGCAGTCCGACCCCCAGACGCGGTCGGTGCGTTCCAGGATGCCAAGGTCCACCCGGGCGCCGCCCGAGGAGCAGCTCTCGATTTCGACGCCGGGGTGGGCGGCGCGCAGCGCGTCCAGGAGCCGGTAGACGGCCATGGTCTGGGCGTGGACGGAGGGCCGGCCATCGTGGCCCATCTCGGTCAGGTCCCGGTTCTGGTCCCACTTGAGGTAGCTGATCCGGTTCTCCCGCAGGAGGGCATCGAGGCGGTCGTAGATGTACTGCCACGCCTCCGGGTTGACCAGGTCCAGGACCTGCTGGTGCCGCCAACGCTCCGGCAGCCGCACGCCGCCCGAGGCGCCGGGTCCCGGCTGCGCGGCCGGCCCGGCGATCCAGTCCGGGTGCGCGCGGACCAGGTCCGAGTCTTCGTTGACCATTTCCGGTTCCACCCAGAGCCCGAACTCCATGCCGTGGCCGGTCACTGCGTCGATCAGCGGTGACAGGCCGTCGGGCCAGAGCTGTTCGTCGACGTACCAGTCGCCCAGGCCGGCGGTGTCGTTCCGGCGGCCGCGGAACCAGCCGTCGTCGAGCACGTAGCGTTCCACGCCCAAGCTGGCCGCGGCGTCGGCGAGCTCAAGCAGCGCCGGCAGCCGGTGGTCGAAGTAGACCGCCTCCCAGACGTTCAGGACCACCGGCCGGGGCTTGCCCGAAGCCACACCGGGGTGATGCGGCCGGCCGCGGAACCAGGCGTAGAAGGCCTCGGTGATGCCATCGAGCCCGGCGTCGGAGTAGGCGGCGAAAAGCCACGGCGTGTCATAGTGCTCCGTGGAGGCCAGCGTGATCTCGGCGGAGCCGAGCAGCTCCGAGGCGCCGATCACCGTCCGGCCGTCGCCGGCCGTGTCGACGAAGCTCTCGTGGTTTCCGCTCCAGCCAAGGTGGACAGCCCACACCTGCCCGTGGCGGTACCCGAACCCGCCCGTACCGGCCGCCAGCAGCAGCGAGGCGTCGTGGCCGGTCCTGCCGTGCCGGCCGGAGCGCACCCAGGTGCCCTGGTGCAGCGGGAGGCGCTGCGGGTGGGACTCCCGGCACCAGCGGCCGGTCAAGTCCAGGATTTCCGTGGCGGCGCGACCCACCGGCAACACCGCCGCGAGTTCTTCGACGGTGTACTCATCCGGTCCGTCGTTCGCCAGGCGGTGGCGCAACTGGAGCAGGCCGCCGTCGTTGAGCCTGATCTCCGTCTGGACGGTGATGCCGGCGTCGGGGTCGGTCTGGACGATAACGGCGGAGCCGACGTCGTTCACGGCAGCGGAGGCGAGGCGGAGGCGGGGCGAGAACGCCCGGCCGCTGCGGTGGCCGCGGAGGCCGGGACGGCCGCGCCAGCCCGAGGACGCCTGCGGGACCAGCCCCAGCGTGACCGGGGTGTCCAGCGCCGAGTGCGGGACGGGGTCACGCAGCAGGGAAAGATCCGGCAGATCCGGGCCAAGGTCGGCGCCGAAGTGCAGCAGGGCCGGTTCGCCGGTGCTGAAGTCGATCAGCAACGCCGTGCCGGAGCGCCGCAGGTATAGCGGTGCCGGGGGCGTGGCGGTGCCCGCCTGGGGATCCGCGGCAAGGTCTAGGTCCGGGTTGTGCACTGCAGCTCCTGGCGTTGTCAGGTTGGATGTGGGTCGTAGCGGGCCGGGGTGCGTCAGCCGGTCACGGCGCCGGCCGCGGTGCCGGTGGGGGCCAGGCGCAGCCGCCCGACGCGTTCGCCCAGGACGCGCCTGGCGTCGCTGCCCAGCAGGTCGTCGCTGATGAGTTCGTCGGCGTCCTCAAGCGCCGCAATGGTGCTGATGCCGAGCGTGCCCCACTTGGTGTGGTCGGCGAGGACCACCACCCGGCGGGCGGCGGCCACGAACGCCCGGTCGGTTTCGGCCTCGAGCACGTTCGGGGTGGTGAAGCCGGCGTCTGCGTCCACGCCGTGGACGCCGAGGAAGAGCACGTCCAGATGAAGCTGCTTGAGCGAGGACGTGGCCAGCGGCCCCACCAGCGCATCGGACGGAGTGCGCTCGCCGCCGGTCAGTATCACCGTGGATGACGAGGAGCTTTGGTGGAAGACGTCGGCGATCCGGACCGAGTTGGTGACGACGGTGATTCGTGGACCGGTCGACAGCAGCTGGGCCAGCGCCCAGGTGGTGGTCCCGGCGCTGAGGCCCACCGCCATGCCCTCGCGCACCTGGGAGGCCGCTTCGTGAGCGATGGCCATCTTCTCGTCCTTGAGCTGGGTCACTTTCAGCTCGAAGCCAGGCTCGTGCGTGCTGGCCCCGCCCGGCAGCTTGGCCCCGCCGTGGATCTTCTCCACCGCTCCGGCAGCATCGAGGGCGTCGATGTCCCGGCGCACCGTCATCAGCGAGACGCCCAGCATCTTGGCGAGGTCCGCGACACGGACAATCCGTTCACGTTGGACCTCGGCGAGGATGGCTGAGTGTCGGGCTGCGGCGAGCATGTGGCGTCCTTAGAGGCTTGGGCGGCTTGGCTGTGCGGAGCCGCTGGATTGGTTGGAGTGGCTGGCGGAGGTGCCGGCCAAGCGGGCGGCAGATGACCGGACGACGGCGACCGCACCGGCGGCGAGGCCGAGTTCGCCGTCGAGTTCGGTGCCTGAGAGAACGTCAACGCCGTCCAGCGGCAACCGAACGTCGTGTTCGCCGTGGTTGATGCAGAAGGTCCAGTCGGTGCCGTCCTTGCTGCGCCGCGAAACCTCCACCCGGTCCGGCAAGTCCGGAACCAGGGGCTCCACGCCTGCGTCGGTGCAGACGAGGTCCAGGAGTTCACCGAGTCCCTCGGTGTCCAGTGTGGTGGAGACGTAGTAGGAGCGGCCGCTGCCGGCGCGGTTGCGGGTCACGGCGGGAGAACCTGCGGCCGGCCCCTCGTCCACGGCCGCGAGGACCTCGGCGGTGGTGGCCTGCCCCAGTTCGTTCCAGCAGGAGCCGGTTCCGTAGGCGTTGAGCCGGACGGATTCCCCTGCACGCAGCGGGAAGAACTCTTCCATCCGTACGCCCAGCAGCTCGCTGAACGCACCGGGGTAGCCGCCAAGCCTGATGTGGTCATTTTCGTCCACGATACCGGAGAAGTAGGTGACCACGAGGTGGCCGCCGGCGCGTACATAGGCGTCCAGGTTCGCTGCTCCGGCGTCGGTGACCAGATACTGCATTGGCGCGACGACAAGCCGGTAGCCGGAGAGGTCGTCGGTGCCCTGGCGGAAGTCCGTCGGGATGCCGGCCCGGAAGAAGGCGTCGTGCCAGCGCCGGGTTTCGGCAATGTTGGAGGCGTCGACGCTCGGGTGTGAGTCCAGTTCCGAGGCCCAGCGGGCGTCGGTGTCGTGCAGGATGGCGACGTCCACGCGGCCGGATGCCCCGGTGACCACCGAGCCGCTGATTTCGGCAAGGCTGCGCAGCGCCTGGCCGAGCTGGACCACCTCACGCCAGACCTTGGTGTCCGTTCCGGCGTGCGGCAGCATCCCGGAGTGGAACTTCTCGGCGCCGGCGCGCGAGGCGCGCCACTGGAAGAACAGTGCGCCGTCGGCGCCCCGGGCCACGTGCTGCATGGCGTTGCGCAGCATCTCGCCGGGCGCCTTGGCGATGTTGCGGGGCTGCCAGTTCACCGCCGAGGTGGAATGCTCCATCAGCAGCCACGGCTGGCCCTTGGCCCAGCCCCGGGTCAGGTCCGCCGTCGCCGCCAGTTCCTGGAAGTTTCGCAGGTCCTCGGCGATCAGGTAGTGGTCGTTGGAGACCACGTCCATCTCCTCGGACCAGCGCCAGTAGTCGACCGGCTGGTGCAGGCCCATGTTGAAGCCCATGAAGTTGGTGGTCACCGGGTGCTTCGAGTGTGAGCGGATAATGGCCGCTTCGGCTTTGTAGCATTCGAGCAGTTCATCCGAGGAGTACCGCGCGAAGTCGAGTTGCTGGGTGGGGTTGACCCAGGTTCCGGAGGTCCGCGGCGGCAGGATCTCCTCCCAGTCCGAGTAGCGCTGGGACCAGAAGGCGGTGCCCCAGGCGGCATTGAGCCCCTCGAGGCTGCCGTAACGGCGTTCGAGCCAGCGGCGGAAGCCGGCGGCGGCGCCGTCGGAGAAGTCCGGCTGGTTGTGGCAGCCGTATTCATTGTGGATGTGCCACATGACGACAGCAGGATGGTCCTTGTAGCGGCTGGCGATCTGCTCGGTAAGCGCAGCGGCGGCGCGGCGGTAGTCGGGGCTGGAGGCGGCGAACGCCTGCCGGGACCCGTAGCTGTGGCGGACGCCGTCGGCGGTCACCGGAAGCGAGTCCGGGTATTTGTGGCTGAACCACGGCGGCGGGGAAGCCGTGGCATTGGCCAGGTCAACCCGGATGCCGTTGGCGTGGAGCAGGTCAAGGACCCGGTCCAGCCAGCCGAACTCGTAGACGCCCTCCGAGGGTTCCAGCAGCGACCAGCTGAAGATGCCGACGCTGACCAGGTTGACGCCGGCCTCGTTCATCAGCCGGACGTCTTCTTCCCAGGTCTCCTCGGGCCACTGCTCGGGGTTGTAGTCGCCGCCGAAGCCCAGCATCGGAGAACCCTCGGAACCGAGGCGTGCGGTGATGTAGTCCATGGCGGTGTTGTTGTGGTTGGTGGTGTTGTCCACAATTATCCTTTGCTGGAGCCGAGCGTCAGGCCGGCTACGAAGTGCCGCTGGAGCAGGAGGTAGATCACCAGGGCCGGGATGGCCGTGATCATGGCGCCGGCGGCGATGAGGTTGTAGTTGGAGAGGAACTGGCCCTGGAGGTTGTTGACGGCGGTGGTCAGCGGCAGGCGGTCTCCGCTCTGCAGGAAGAGCAGCGGCCAGAAGAAGTCGTTGTAGATGAAGATGACTTCCAGCGTGCCCATGGCGGCCAGGGCGGGGCGGCACAGCGGCAGGATGATGTCCCAGTACTGGCGCCAGATCCCGGCCCCGTCAACCAGGGCGGCCTCGGTGAGCTCGGGGGAGAGCGCCTTCATGTAGTTCGACAGGACGAAGGTCACGAAGCCGATCTGGAACGCGGTGTCCACCGCGATCACGCTGATGTAGGTGTTGAGCAGGCTCCCGGAGTCGCTGACGCTGTACGGCAGTGGCAGCAGTTTGAACATTTCGAAAAGGGGAGCGGCCAGGACCTGCGGCGGGAGGAGGTTGCCGGCGGTGAACATGATCAGCAGTGTGACGTTGAACTTCCAGCTGACCCGGCTCACGGCGAAGGCCATCATTGAGGCGAAGAAGAGCACCAGGATGACCGAGGGGATGGTGATCAGGGCGGAGTTCCAGGCGTACTGGGCGAAACCGCCCTGGGTCCAGGCCTGGCTGAAGTTGTCGAAATTGAAGGACCCTTCGAAGCTGAAGTAGCCGTACTTGTCCGTGTCCGCCTTGGGGCGCAGTGCGGTGAAGATGGTCCAGACGAGGGGGATGAGCCACATGACGGCGAGCACCATGAGGAAAAGGTGGATGCCGTAGCGGGGTTTGCCGCGCTTTGTGGTGGCCGGCTGGCGGGAGCCTGTGCGGGCGCTCCGCCCGGTGGCCGAGCTGCTCGTTACGGGCGCATCCGTGGGCTGTGCGATGCTCATGCCTCTTTGTCCTTTCCGAATGCCCTGGACAGGTAGAACGTGATGGGTACCAGGGAGATGACAAGGAGGATGACGGCCAGCGCCGATCCGACGCCGATCACCTGACCCTCGCCGACCAGGTTTTGGATGACCAAGGCGCTGATGAGTTCCAGGCCGTTGGTGCCGCGGTTGATCACGTAGACAATGTCGAACGCCCGGAGGGACTCGATCACGGTGATCACGATGATGATGACGTTCACCGGCCGCATGGCCGGGAAGATGACCCGGAAGAAGGTCTGCACCGCGTTGGCGCCGTCGATCTGCGCGGCTTCGCGGAGGGTGGGATCCACGCCCTTGAGGCCGGCCAAATACAGGATCATGACGTAGCCGGCGTGCCGCCAGGTGGCGGCGATGAGGGCGGCCCAGATGTTCACGCCGGAGTCGCCGAACCAGTCGACGGCTTGCGGGGTTCCCGCGGTTCCAAGCAGGAAGTTCAGCAGCCCGCTGTCCCGGTTGTAGAAGAGCTGCCAGATCACCCCGATCAGGGCCAGGGACAGCATCACCGGCGTGAAGAAGATGCTCTGGTAGATCTTGCTGCCGCGGATGTTCTGGTCCAAAAGGATTGCCAGCAGGAGTCCCAACGGCGTCGCAACGAGGGCGAGGAACACCAGCCAGAGCACGTTGTGCTGCACCGCGGGCCAGAACGGAGGATAGTTCTGGGCGATGAATTCGTAGTTGCTGAGCCCCGCAGGCTTGATGTCCTCCAGGCTCAGGCCGTTCCACCGGGTGAAGGACAGGGCCGCCGACAGCAGCGTCGGGATCCAGACCAGAACCAGCTGGATCAGGGTGGGCAGGCCCACCATGAGGCTCAGGACCCACTTATCGCGGCGGGAAAGCCGCCGGACCCGCCCCGCCGGGGCAGCGGCGCGGGGCCGCGCCCCGGCGGGGCTCGTATCTGTTGGTGTACTCACAAGAACATTTCCTTAGTGCCGGATCGTGGTGGCCGGGAGACCCTATTGGGCCGCGTAGAGCGACTTGGCCTGGGCTTCCAGGTTCTTGACGTCCACGTTGCCGTCCTTGATGAAGGACTGCAGCGCCGGGATCATGACGTTGTTGGCCATGGCCGGCAGCGCGTCACGGTCAAAGAATTGGCTGATGCTCTTGGCGTTGGAGATGACGTCGGCCATCTTCTTGGTCAGGGGCGAGAACTTGGACGTATCGGCACCCTTGGCGGCGGCGATATTCGAGCT
>Ga0213837_1001516_pt1 | contig 12378 bp, 15 predicted proteins | sample SWPATP12_FD_160572 | JGI IMG/M metagenome (GOLD analysis project Ga0213837, IMG submission 160572) | Coastal seawater microbial communities from Marineland, Florida, United States - SWPA TP1 #2 | ecosystem: Environmental > Aquatic > Marine > Coastal | place: USA: Florida | collected 2016-08-06
AGTATCAAGGCCTTCGAGCCGCAGAATCCGGCTGCCGTCGGCGAGTTCGAGGATTTTCACGGATCCGGAGCTGGCATGTTCGTGGCTGATGAGTTGGCCGGTCACCAGCACACGCGGTGCGGTCGCGGAGGGCGCAGTTGTCGGCTGCGCCGACTGGCTGGCGGATTGGCTGGGCGCTGCTGCGACCGGAACGTCCTCGGTCACCGTGGAACTCGTGAAGATCCTCCACGGCTGAAACAGATACAGCCCGACGGCGACCGCGATGGCGGCGAGGACAATCACGGCCGGCATGACAGGGCGTCTTTTCATGCACTTCAAACGTCCGGGCCGACAACGGGGTTCCGGGTCACCCCGGGACATGCGGGAGCGTGCCCCCTCCCGGCCCTCGCGGTCAGCGGGCCTGTTCGGCTGCGGCTTTCAGGTCAGCGGTGAACTGGGCGAAGCTGGCGTCGAATGAGGGGATCTTGTTCGCGAAAAGCGGGAACACCGGGCCGCCGATGCGCTCCACCATCTCGAAGCGGGTCTGCCCGTCGTTGGTCTCCGCGAGGCTGTAGACGCGGGTTCCGAGCGCATCACCCCACGACAGCCGGGCCGGCGGGGTGAACTCCTTGATTTTCAGGGTGAACGTGCGGCTCGGGTCAAGGGTGGAAACCAGCCGGATTTTCCCTCCCGGAGTGATGTCCCCGTCGAGCGACACGACCGTGGAATTCCAGTCAGGGTAGGTCGCTGCCGTGGTCAGGAGCCGCCACACGGTGGCGGCGTCGGTGTTGATGGTCTCGGTGATCCGGGTGGTGCGGCTGAAGGTCGTGCGCGTGGTGGTGGCGGTTCCATCGGGCGTGGTTGTCATGGGGGTCCGGCTTCTGTGAGGTTCGGGTGATTGCCGCCGCTTGGGGCAGCGGCAATCACACCAGCGGTTCGGGTTTGCGGTCCTGCTACATTCCGGGGATGTCCTGGGCCTCATGGACCTCGATTTCGCAGCCGCCCGGCATGTTCAGGTGCGGGTGCTGCTTGGCGAGTTCCACGGCTGCCTCGAGGTTCTCGGCCTCGAGGATGCTGTATCCGGCGACCTCACGCTGGCTCGGCGCCGCGGCCCCGCCGGGAGACACTCGGACACCGTTGGCCAGCGGCGTCCCGAAGTCGATCAGGCCGCTGCCGACCTTTCCGGCCCAGTCGTTCCACTGCACCATGACGGCGGCCATGTCTTCCGGTGCGGGCGGGGCGGCCTCGGCGGGTGTCATCGGGGCGTGGTAAATGAAGACGAACTTGGACATGTCGTTCCTGCTTTCGTGGATGCTTCGGGAGATGAATGGATGGCGGTTCAGGCGGTGACGGACCGGCCGGTGAACGCAATCAGGCGTTCCAGGCTGCCGGCCGTCTCGGTGACCGGGGCCGCGGCCGCGAAGCTCCCGCTGGCCCGGACCTGATCGGAGATGGTCACCCGGGCGAGGGTTTCGACGTAGCCGGTGACGACGTCGGAGACCGCTAGTTCCTGGCCGGTGGCCTTCGCGAAGTCCCAGGCGTGCACCAGCAGTTCCAGGTTAAGGATGCCGGCCACCACGGTGGCGGGAAGTTCCGCGAAGCCCATGTCGATAGTGCCTTCGATGCCGCGGCGGGTGAACGCCTCGAGGGTGGGCTGCGCGAGTCCGGCGATACGCACCTCGGGTGCTGCTTCGGCGTCGTCTGCCACGTCGGCGCCGAGCGCGCCGCCGATCTGCTTGAGCGACCCGGCCAGGTGCTCGAGCAGTTCGTGGGCGGTGAACTCCTCGCACGGGGTGGCCTTCTCCCGGTCTTCCGGCGTGAGCTTGCGCAGCACGCCCAGGAGCACGGCCAGGGAGGCGTCGGCGGCGCTGAAGTGGTCGATCGGATCCGGAGCCGCGGACCACTCGTCCGGTCCGGCGCCGGCCGCGGACGACGTTTCGGCGAGCAGGCGGCCCAAGTAGTGGTTCCAGCCCTCGGCATGGGCGGCGGCCTGGTCGGTGGTGAGTCCCTCGTGCACCAGGCGGAGCGAGGTGCCGTCGGCGTCGGGCTCCAGTGTGATCGTCACGGTGGACGCGCCGGGCGCCAGGTCCATCCCGGATTCCCAGCCCCAGGTGAAGACGATGCGCTTGCCGGGTTCGATCTCCTGGAACGTGCCCGCGGCGTGGTGGCCGGGGGTGACCGTCCAGCGGTATTCGCCGCCAATCCGCAGGTCCACCCGGGCCGCCACGGTCTGCCAGCGGCGCAGTCGCTCCGGCTCGGTGATGAGCGCGAACGCCTCGTCGGCGCCGACGGGCAGGTGGATTGTCTTATCGAAGCTCATGTGAGGGGTCCTTATCTTGAGGGGAAGTATCCGGCCGGGTGCGGTGGTGTAGCGGGGGTCCGGGACGCTGGCGGGCCAGTGCTGCGGCGTCGGACGCCAGCAGGTCCAGTTCGCTGGTCCAGAACTGTTCGACGAGATCCCGCAGCGTGCCCATGCCCGCGGGGTCGAGGCGGTAGTACCTGTTCCGCCCCTCCTTGCGCGCAGCCACCAGGCCTGCCTGCTCCAGCAACAGCAGATGCTGGGAAACAGCGGAGCGGCTGACCGTGAAGTGGGCGGCCAGCTCCCCCACCGACTGTTCGCTGCGAGCCAGAAGATGCAGCAGCCGACGGCGATTCGGCTCCGCGGCGATCTCCAGGGCATCCAGCACAGATAATACGTTAGTGGACGCTAACGCATTGCGCAAGGACTCCTGCTCACCTCAGTCGACGGAGCTCAAGAATTTCGTCGCATCCTCAGCCACCTGTTCGGGGCACTCCCACACAACCAGGTGCCCGACGGCGGGGTAGACCTTCAACTCGGCGCCCGCTATTCGTGCCGCCAGGGCCTCCTGGTGGCGCCGCGGCAGCACGCCGTCGTGGGCTCCCCACAGGATCAGCGTGGGCACAAGAATCGTTCCGGACTCGGTGGGCGGAGTGGCCGCGCACAGGCCCTCCAGGATGCGCTTCCATGCGTGCGCCGGCATCCTGACGCCGTCCTGCACCCGGTCCTCGATGAACCCCCTCGGGACTGCATGCAACAGGGGAAACCAGGACAGCGAATTCCGCACCCAGTCCTCGTCGACCGGGTCCGTAAGGCGGTCGACCTCGTCGGCGAAAGCAGGCCGGGCCCGCAGGCTCAGGGGCGAGCCCACCAGGACAAGCGCCGCTACCCGCCCGGGATACCCGACGGCCAGCTGCTGGGCCACGTAGCCGCCGCTGGAGGAGCCCAGAACGAAGGCCTTCGGCACGTGGAGGGCGTCCAGGATTGCGGCGGCATCCCCCGCCTGTTCCGCCAGCGAATAGCCGTCCGCCGGTTTATCCGCCTCGCCCTGGCCCCGGAGGTCGGGCGCATAGACCCTGAAGTCCGTCAGCAGGGGAACAAGGCGGTCGAAACTTCGGCGGGATTCGCCCCATGCATGCAACAGCAACAGCGGCGGCGCGTGTGCGCTTCCCCGGACGAGGCACGGCACCGTGATGCCTGTGGTGAGCCGCAGATCCCGGACCTCGGAGTCCATAGGCTCAGGGTACGCCTCTCGGATTGCGCCTTGGCGCTCCTGCCTGGCAGCCGCTCCGGCCCCGGCGTGCCGTCCGCTGCCGGGGAGGATAGGTTGAGGACATGACGGCAAGTTACAGGTACGACGTCGAGATTCTGCACCTCCTCGTGTCGCCCGCGCACGCGTACTTCGGCCGCGCCCGCGAGGGAGCAGCGGACGTCCCCACGACGGACGCGGACCGGGTGGAGCTGGTGGCCGGCAAGGGGATCGTCGGCGACCGGTTTTTCGGGAAGGCGGCGCACATGGACGCGGCCGTCACCCTGATCGCCGTCGAAGCCCTCGAGGCGATGGCCGCGGAGCTCGGCGTCGGGCCGTTCGATCCGCTGTTGACCCGGCGCAATGTGGTTCTCCGGGGCGCCCCGCTGGCTCCCCTGGTGGGTCACGACTTCGCCCTGGAGTCGGGCGGGGACCTGGTGCGGCTGCGGGCGGGGCGGCAGGCCCACCCCTGTACCTGGATGGACCAGATGCTCGCCCCCGGAGCGCACGCCGCAATGCGCGGGCGGGGAGGCGTGCGCTGCCAGCCACTTTCGGACGGCCTGCTGCACCGCGGGCCGGCCGTGCTGGTCAGCCCAGTGCCCCTCGACCCTGCCCTGGCAGGCGCGCCCAGCCTGCTCCGGCCGTCGCGGCTGCCGTAGCGCTGGGCTCTGCCCGGGTACCTGGTGGCCTGACGGGCAGGGCGTCACCGGCGCGTACGGTCTTCGAACTCCAGCACCGTGAATTCGGTCGCGCCCTGGTCCGTTGGGATCCGCCGCGGCGCGGAGCCTGGGAAGAAGATCCACACGGCATTGCCGCCGTCGACCGTCACTTCATCGACGACACCAACGCCCAGATCCTGGTCGCCGACCCGGACGCGGACCTCCTGCCCCCGCTTCAGTTCGCTCCCGTGAACATTCCTCCCGGACTTTCCTTCGAAGCTCATGGCGGCGCCTTCCCGTAAACGGCGATGGGTGCTGCCCAGCGTAGGGCTGCCCGGTTAACGCCCGGTGAACGGCGCTCGATTGATTGACGCCGGAATCGGCTTGAATCACACTGAACAAATGAGCGATGCCGAGAGGGAACCGACCATCCGCAAGGTTGCAGAACGCCTCGCCTCCCGCTTCCCCGCGGCGCCCCGGCACCGCATCGAAGGGATAGTCGCTGAGGAATACGACTCTTTGGACACCGGGCGGATCAGAATCTACATCCCGACGCTGGTAGAAAACAGTGCCCGGACCCGGCTCCACCGTGAGCTCAACGGCTAGACGAGCCAAGGCGCCGGTTCGGCCCCTCTGATTCGGTCCCTCTGGGGGAGTATCCGGGGCTTCGCACCGGGAGGCTGCGCCGTCCCCAAGGGTCTTTGGACACGGGCCCAGGCAGGCCCGCCCCGCCTAAAATTGAGCATGGCCAGTTCCGGCACCTCGGCCGGATGCCGGACCCACACGCGGAAGAAAGGCAGCCTGCTCAGACGCCTCCGCGCATGGGACCAGGCCGGTCCGGAAGCCGGCAAAGAAGGGGGCGCAGATCCGACATGGAGCTGACGGCCCTGGTCCTCATCACCGCCACGCTGTTCGTGTGGGCACTGGTTTCCGCACGGCTGCAGCAGGCAGACCTGACCGCTCCCGTGGTGTTCACCGCTGTCGGCGCGGCCATGGCCTGGTCCGGGATGATTCATGGAGCATCGCCCCCGGAGGCCGTCACCCCGGTGGTCGAGGTCACCCTGGTGTGGGTGCTTTTCTCCGACGCCGCCCGCCTGCCCCTCCAGCAGCTGCGCCGTGACGTGGGCCGCTACGTGCGGCTGCTGGGGGTCGGCCTGCCGCTGACCATCGTGTTCGGGTGGGCCCTGGCCTTCTGGTTCTTCCCCCAGTTCGGGCTGTGGCTGGCCCTCCTGGTCGGCGCGGCCCTGGCGCCCACGGACGCCGCCCTCGGCATCCCGGTGGTCACGAACCCGGCGGTGCCGTCACGGATCCGCCAGCTGATCACCGTCGAGAGCGGCCTCAACGACGGCATCGCCACCCCGGTGGTTATGGTCGCCATCGCCGGCGCGGCCGCCGCGGCCGGACTGGAGAGCGCCGCCGCTCCCGGCAGCGCCGCCGTCGCGCTGCTCATCGGCGCCGGCGTCGGCGCAGCGGCCGGAGCACTGGGCGGGTGGCTGCTGCAGCTGGCCCGCCGGCACGGGGCCGCCGCCGAGGACTTTGTCGGCATCGGAGTCCTTGCCCTGAGCCTGCTCGCCTACACCGCCGCCCTCGCTGTGGGCGGCAACGGGTTCGTCGCCGCATTCTGCGCCGGCCTGGCGTTCGGCACGTGCGCCGGCCAGCGCGGACCGGCGGAACTGGTCTTCGTCGAGCAGATGGGCGGACTGGTCTCCCTGCTGGTGTGGCTGGCCTTCGGTGCCATCGCCGTTCCGACCATGCTGGCGAACTTCGTCCCCCTGACGCTGGTCTATGCGGTGCTCAGCCTCACGGTGGTGCGCATGCTTCCGGTGGCCCTTGCCTCGATCGGTGCCGGCCTCGACCGGAAGACCATCCTTTTCGTGGGGTGGTTCGGTCCGCGCGGCCTGGCTTCGCTCGTGTTCGCGCTGCTGGCGCTGGAAGCCCTCGGGCCTGTGTCAGGCGAGGCAGTGGGCGTCATCACGGCCACCGTCCTGCTCAGTGTCCTGGCCCACGGCATCAGCGCCGCTCCGCTGGCCACCCGCTACGGACGGGCCGCCGCGGGCCCGGAGCCCGGCGGTCCGGTGCCGGTCGCTCCCGCGCCCGCCCGCGGCTTGAGCCGCAAGCACACCGTCGTTCCGCGGTTGTGGCCGAAATGGCGCAGTCGCTGAGTCCGGGTCCGCCCGGCCGGCCCGACGGCGACGCACCCGTACGGCGGTCCGAAACGCCTGCCGCTCCGAATCACCTTCTGAGACCACGACAGGAGGCGACCATGAGCGTTCAGGCGAGCACCGCGGCCAAGGAAGCGGCCGCGCTGCGCCGGTATGTCTTTCCCACGGAAATGGGCCCCTGCACGGTGCGTGTCCAGCAGGGCACCGAGGGCAAGCCTCCCCCGTCCGGCACCGCGGATGTGTACCTTCACGGCGCCGCGGGATCCTGGACCAGCTTCCTCCCGCTGCTGTCCGGTGCGCCGGCCCGCCCCCGGGTGCTCATTGATCTGCCCGGCTGGGGCGACTCGACGAAGGGTGCCCGGCAGGAACATTTCGGCATCGAGGCGATGGCACGGACCGTCACGGGCGTACTGCAGTCGCTCGGCTACCGGCGATGGAACCTGGTGGGCCACTCCATGGGAGGATTCCTGGCATTGCACATTGCCGCTGCCTGGCCGGAGCGGACCGCCAGCGTCGCCGCCATCTCGGCCACCACTTTCGGCGTTTCCGAGGCGGCCCGGCGGCCGTTCCGCAGCCTGCCCAGATTCCCGGCGTTTGCCGGGATGCTGCTGCTCATGCGCTCCGTGGCGGCGCTCGGAGCGCCGGGGACCGTACTGGTCCGCGCGGTCGGCACCACCCCGGTCATGGGACTGCTATTATCCCCGTTTTTCGCAACCCCGGCAGCCATACCCAGGCGCGTGATCCGCGGGCTCGGCGACGACGCCCGGCCCGCCGGCTTCTGCGCCGCCGCCCGGGTCGCGGCGGACTACGACTTTGGCCACTGGCGCGGCATCCGCTGCCCGGTGCTGGCCACCCGCGGCGACCGTGATGTGTTCACCCCTGCGTCTGATCTGGACCGGCTGGCCGGGGTCGTGCCCCGGGCCCAGCTGGTCACCATCCCGCGCTGCGGCCACTTCGCCAACATCGAGCGGCCGGAACACATACAGCGGCTGCTCGATCACTTGCACTCTCTGTGAGCGCTACGGCCGGGCCGCTGCGATGGGGGCGGCCGCTGGCGGAGCCAGGTCCAGCCGTTTGATCCGCCGGTACGCGACCCGCACGAACCGCACACCGTTGGACGCAATGCTGACCACACCGAAGAAGGCGAAGCCGAACACCGGGTCCCCAGCCTCAGCGAGCCTGAGCACGGCGATTCCGGCCAGGAAGTAGATGGTCCCTTCCACGGTGTTCACTCCGAGGGAGAGCAGGCTCAGCCCGCGGGTGGACGCGCTGGCCAGGCCTTCGTACGCCGCCGGGACGGCATAGAAGAGCGTCGATACGCCCAGGACCAGCCCAAGGGCGTCTTCAAACGGCATGAACAGCCGGGCTCCGACCGTGGCGAGGGCAAGGGCCACAGCTGATCCGGCCCCGGCGAGGACAATTTCGCGCCGCTTCCGGGCTTCCGTCCTGGCCACTTCCCGGCACAGGAAGGCGTGGATCACGATCCACAGGATGTTGGCCGCCAGCACCCACCAGCTCTGGACGATCACCGCCAGGGCCAGCCAGCCCAGACCGGTGCCGGCGAGAACGCCCAGGCTCAGGCCGCTGACGCCGTCGCTGGTCCCGGTGCGCTGCACGCGCCGGAGCGCGGGAACGGACCGGAGGAGTTCGACGGCGATCAGGGCCAGCCCGGCCAGGGCGGCGGACGTCTCGGCGAACACGTGGCTCCTTCGGGTTCCTTCTGGCTCTTGCGCAGCTCCATCACCATAGCCGAGCGGGCCGGGACACCGTCCACCCCCTGCGCCTGTGATGAGTCTCACGGGCCATAATGCCAAATCAGCTTGAGCCGACCGCGCCGCGCTGTGCACTATGGAAAGGCAGTGGCAGGGGCGTCCAAGTCCCGCCACAGCAGCCACGGCCCCTCCCCCGCAACAGCGGACCGGCGGGCCGGCGGCAAACAGTTTTACCCATCCTGGTGGACGCAATGAGGCCAAACCGGTGAGCTCGCAGAGCTGCCAACGGTCCCGGAGCGTTCCCGGCTTGGACCTACGGCGGCTCCGCATCGGTGCGGTGCCGGACACCCGGATTCACGAATGGAAGCACTGAACAATGACGTTTGAAACTGCCACCTCTGTCACCCACAAGCTCTGGGACCGCTCCACGATGCACCACGAGCTCGACGCCCTGGTCCACGACCTCTCGGTCCGGCACAACACCCCGAAGAGCAACATCGCGGTCCACGCCAGCGGCCCCAGCACCTTCACGCTCAGCCTGAACCACGGCGAAGCCAACCTTGAAACGGTCAACCTCTAGCACCACAGCACGAAACACCACGACGACGGCGGGAGCCTCCCGCCGTCGTCGTGGTGTTTCAGCCGCGGGTCAATCCTCGGATGCGGCCCGCCGCATTTCAGTCTTGACCCGGTACATGTCGTGATCGGCGGCGATCAGCAGCGCGCTGGCCAGTTCCCGGTGGCCGGCAGCATCGGCGTCCGCCGGAACGGCGGTGTCGGCCGTGCCCACCGCCATGCCCAGCCGGAGCTCGGTCGCCGCGACGGGGACGGCGTCGGCCAGGCAGTTCCGGACCCGTTCGGCCACCGCCTCCAGTTCCGCCGGGTGATTCAGCCGCGGGATCAGGACCACGAATTCGTCGCCGCTGTACCGCGTGACTGTGTCCGCGTCCCGCACGGCGTGGGAGAGCATCCGCGCCACGTGTTCCAGGACCCGGTCCCCTGCCGCGTGGCCCAGGGTGTCGTTCACGTTCTTGAAGTTGTTGACATCGCAAAACAGCATGCCCACGCGGTGCCGCTGCTCGCCGGCGCGCGCCAGGGCCGCCAGCAGGCTTTCCTCCAGCTGCCGCCGGTTGGGCAGGCCGGTCAGCGGGTCATGGAGCGCCCGGTGGTGAGCCTCCTGCAGGAGCAGTGCACGCTCCGCTTCGGCGTCCTCCAGCTGCCGGTGGGCGCTGGCCAGCTCGCGCTCATACCGCCGCCGCTCGGGGGCGGCGAAGAAGATCATCAGGTCCCGCGGCTCGGTGCCGTCCGCGGTGCGGGTGATGGACAGCAGGACCGGCCTGCGCTGCCCGTCCGGCCCCAGCAGTTCGACGGAGAGCTCGCCGAGGTGGCCGTCGCGTTCCAGCTTCGGCCCTGCATGCGTGCGGTACATGAGCCGGTCGCCCGCCGGCAGGAGGTCCAGCAGCCGGGTTCCGTCCAGGCCGCCGGCGTCAACGCCGGTCCAGTCGCACATTGTGGCGTTCGCGGCCAGGACCGTCCCGTCGGTCCCGGCCACGATGTAGCCGGCAGGTGCCTGGTGGAAGAGCTGCCCGTAGTCAACGGCCTCGGTGGTCGTTCGGCTCATGACGGTTTCAGGAACTCGAGGATGGCGGCGGCGGTTTCCTCCGGGGCGCTGCTTTGCGGGAAGTGGCCGGTGGCCGCAAGCCGGACCAGGGTCGCGTCGGGGAGTTTCGCGTGCAGGTACGTTCCCACGTGGTCCGGCGTGACGACGTCGTCAGTGCTTTGCAGGACCAGCACGGGGACGGTGACGCCGGCCAGCAGGTGCCGGACGTCGGAGAGGAACGCCACCCGGGCGAAGTCGCGGGCGACGCGGGGGCTGATCCGTCCGAAGCTGCCCTGGATTTCGTGGTCCAGTTCGGGGGCGTGCGGGGTGTTCATGTAGACCGGGGCCATCGACTCGGCCCAGACGACGTAGTTGGCGTCCAGGGATTCGAAGACGTCGTCGATGTCCTGGCGGGTGAAGCCGCCGGCGTAGCCTTCCTCGGGGTGGTCGAGGTAGCTGGGCGAGGCCGTGACCAGGACCAGGCGGCCGAAGCGGCGGCTTGTGTCCCGGACGGCGGCGCTGACGGCCATCATGGACCCGACGCTGTGGCCGATGAGGGTGGCGTCCTCCAGCCCGAGTTCCGCGCAGACTTCCAGCAGGTCATCGACGTAGCCGTCCAGCTTGGAATAGGTGTCCGAATCGTAGGCGGACTGGTCGGATCCGCCGGACCCCACATGGTCCAGCAGGACCACCCGGTAGCGGTCGGTGAACCAGGGCAGGATTTTGCCCCACATCGTCTGGTCGGTGCCGAACCCGTGGGCGAACACCAGGGCCGGGGCGTCCTCCGGCCCGTACACCTGGACGTTGTTGCGCGCTGCTGCACCGGACGACATCTGCCAACTCATTCCTTGATACTCAGCTGTTCAACCCCGCCGATAGAGTTCGACGGCGGGCCCGAGCCGTCGCGCTTCCGGGTCGCCGTTCCGGGAGCGTCCGTTGGGCGCATCGGTTCACGCCACCTCGCGCTCGACTGATCGGCTTCCATAGTAGTCCGGCGGACCCCCGGACCGGGCAGGCATCGCCGCAGGTCATGCGCGCATTGGTATCGCTCACTGGCTCCCGCGGTCGCCTCTGGCACCCGTTGGCCTCCTGCTGGCACACTGGGCCGATGACCGAACCTCTCCCCCAGTCCCGGCGGCCCGGCATCCGTGCCGCGATGTTCGTTGACTTCGACAACGTCTACACCGGCCTGATGGCGCTGGACCCGGCCGCCGCCAAGCGATTCGCCGAGGATCCCAAGCACTGGACGGAGGCGCTGGCGGACACCGGTGCGGGCGAGGACTCCCGGCGCTTCCTGATCCGCAATTGCTACCTGAACCCGGTGATCTACTCCAAGTACCGGCCGTACTGGACCCGTGCGGGTTTCCGCGTGATCGACTGCCCCTCCCTCACACAGCGGGGCAAGTCCAGCACCGACATCAACCTGGTGCTGGATGCAATGGATGCCCTGTCCGGGCCCGCCCATATTGAGGAGTTCTTCGTCGCATCCGCCGACGCGGATTTCACGTCACTGATCCAGAGGTTCCGGGCCGCCGACAGGATGACGACAGTGATCGCCGCCGGCGCCGTGGCGTTCGCGTACCGGGAGATGGCCGACAGCGTGGTGGAGTCGCACGACTTCGTGGCCATCCTCAACGGGACCGCCGCCGACGTCCCCCGCCTGGTCAGTGCGGTCAAAGCGGACGGGAATCAGCCCGCGGCACCGGGCACACCGGGCCCCGCGACGACGGCCGCAGCCGAAGTGCTCGCCCTGGTGCGGGCCGCGCCGGGCCCGGTTACCGGGTCGGTAGCCGCGCACCGGGCGCTCACGGCGGACCCGTCCCTCAAAACGGATTGGGGCGGCCACGGAAAGTTTGGCGCCTGGGTGGCACAGGCCGGCCCCGGCATCGCTTACGCGTCCACCCCGTCGCCGGGCTGGGTCTGGGATGCCGAGAGGTTCTCACCGGACCTTCTCCCCCGGGCCGCGGACGTCCGGCCGGCAATCGAGGAACAGGTCATCCGGGTCACGGACGTTCCGGCGCTGTCGCCCGAACAGTTCCGGCAGGTTTTCGTCTCGCTGGAAGCGATATTGCGCGAACACCCCGCAAGTCGCGCCGAGCTGGCCAAAGCAGTCAGGGATGACTGCGTGGCGGCCGGGAAGCCGGTCTCCCGCGCAGCCGTGAACTTCGTACTTCAGGGCGTCGTCTACGCAGGTGCCTCCCTCACCGATGCAGTGCCCGCCGTCGAGCTCGCCGCAGCGTGGACCAGGAACGTTGAGGAGCTGTGCAGGGTGGCGCTGATGGAGTTCGACGACGCCGAGAAGCTCGCGCTGAGGCGCTGGGCCAGCGGCGGGCTCCTGGAGCCTGCGCAATCCGACGACTCCGACGGCTAAGCGATCGCAGGCAGGATCAAAGGGTTGCTTCTTCTTCCTGTGCCAGCCTGATCATAAGAAGTTCGTCCTCCACCGCGCGGGATGGCCAATAGTCCTTGGCCATCTCACTGGCCCGGCCTCTGTCTGCTTCCGGGAAGAGCTTGCCGAACAGCCCGGCCGCCTGAAGCAGCGCGATCAGCGCCGTGATCCTGGCGTCGGGCTCTTTGGAAACAGGCTTGGTACCGGGCTGGGCATCAGGCGTGGCACCAGGCTCGACGTCGGAAGCCCCGGCATCAGGCGTGGCGCCAGGCTCGACGTCGGAAGCCCCGGCATCAGGCGTGGCACCAGGCTCGACGTCGGAAGCCTCG
>Ga0213837_1001518_pt1 | contig 12357 bp, 12 predicted proteins | sample SWPATP12_FD_160572 | JGI IMG/M metagenome (GOLD analysis project Ga0213837, IMG submission 160572) | Coastal seawater microbial communities from Marineland, Florida, United States - SWPA TP1 #2 | ecosystem: Environmental > Aquatic > Marine > Coastal | place: USA: Florida | collected 2016-08-06
CCGGCATGGTTGGTGCGATGTTCTGGCCTCGATTCTACCCATCGGGCCTTAGAGATCGGCCAGCACGGACCCCGGGTTCTCGATCGCGTCGGCCACATACCGCAGGAAGCCGCCGGCGGTCCCGCCGTCGCAGACGCGGTGGTCGAAGGTGAGCGTCAGTTCGGTGACCTTGCGGACCGCGAGCTCCCCGTTGACCACCCACGGCTTGTCGATGATGCGCCCGACGCCGAGGATCCCCACCTCGGGGTGGTTGATGATCGCGGCGGAGCCGTCCACCCCGAAGACGCCGTAGTTGTTCAGCGTAAAGGTGCCGCTGCCCAGTTCCGCGGGCGTGGCCTTGCCGTCGCGGACGACGGCGGTGAGCCGCCGGATCTCCGCATCCAGTTCCCGGGCGCTGAGTTTGTCCGCGTTGCGCACCGAGGGGACCATGAGACCCCGGTCCGTCTGCGCCGCGAAGCCAAGGTTGACGCCGTCGAAGGCCACAATTTCCTGGCTCGCCCCGCCCGTGGTGTCCTCGGTGGTGACGATCCGGGTGTTCAGCTCCGGGAACTTCTTGAGCCCGGCGGTGACGAAGCGGGCAATGAACGCCAGCAACCCCGGGGTGTGGTGCGGATCCGCTTTCTTCAGCGCGGCCCGCATTTCCACCAGCGCCGTAGCGTCCACGTCCACCCACACGGTGGCCTCGGGGATCTCGGACCGGCTGCGGCTCATGTTCGCGGCCACGGCCTTGCGCACGCCCCGGACCGGGGTGCGCCCGGAGATGCCAAGCCCGGTCCGTGCGTCGGTACCGCCGGCAGCCGGGACTGCCTGCCCCGGCGTTTCCGCGGGCTGCTGCACCGCCGGCTGTGCGGCCGGCGCAGGCTTGATGACGGCTTCGACGTCACGCCGCATGATCAGCCCGCTGGCCCCCGAACCCTGGAGTTCCCCCAAATCAACCCCATGGTCCCGGGCCATCCGCCGCACGAGCGGAGAAATCACAGCTCCCAACTTCCCCGGCACCCGGGTCCGCATCAGCACCAGGTCATCGGCAGCCTTCTCAGCATCCGACAGCTGGGCAGAAGGCCCGCCAACCGCAGCGCCAACCGAACCCTTCCGAGCCCGCGTCCGCCGAGCAACCCCATGCCCGCCCGGAGTGCCGTAACCAATGAGCACGTTCCCGGACCCGGCCTTCTCCTCCTCGCGATACGCCTCAGCGGCAGCAGCGGCCGGCGATTCGGCGGCAGCAACTGGTGACGTGCCCACCGACCCAGCCGGCGCGGATGATGCCGCCCCGGGAGTGGCATCGGGCCTGTCGGAGCCGGCAGCATCGTCCGCAGGACGGATGCTGTCCGGCGAAGGGGCGGGGGCGGCATCATCCGTGCCGGCCCCACCGGCGGCGCCAGCCGCCGCACCAACCGGAGTCACGGAAATCAGCGGCTTCCCGACGTCGAGCGTCTGGCCCGGCTCGCCGTGCAGCACGGCGACGGTGCCGGCGTACGGGGACGGCACCTCGACCATGGACTTGGCCGTCTCCACCTCGGCGATCGGCTGGTCGACACGGATCTCGTCGCCCACGGCCACGAGCCAGTTGACGAGTTCGGCTTCGGTCAGGCCCTCGCCGAGGTCCGGCAGGAGGAATACTTTGGGTTCGCTCATGGTCAGTCTTCCCACTGGAGGTCGTCAACGGCGTCGAGGATGCGGTCCACGCCGGGCAGGTAGTAGTGCTCGAGTTTGGGCGCCGGGTACGGCACGTCGAAGCCGGTGACGCGGCGGATCGGCGCGGCGAGGTGGTGGAAGCAGCGTTCCTGGACCCGGGCCACGATCTCGGAGGCGACGGAAGCGAAGCCGTGCGCCTCGGCGATGACGACGGCGCGGCCGGTCTTGCGGACCGAGGCGCATACGGTTTCGTCGTCGAACGGGACGATCGAGCGGACGTCGACCACCTCAAGCGAGCGCCCCTCTTCGGCGGCGGCGGCCGCGGCGGCGAGCGCCGTCGGAACGGAGGGGCCGTAGGCGATCAGCGTGGCGTCGGTGCCGGGCCGGGCGACGGCGGCGCGGCCCTCGGAGGAGGTGCCGCGTTCGGTGTTCGCGGCGTGCTCTGCCCGCAGCGCACCAAGGTCCACCTGGTCCTTGGACCAGTAGAGCTTCTTGGGCTCCATGAACATCACCGGATCATCCGAGTCGATGGCTTCGCGGAGCATCCGGTAGCCGTCGGCCACGGTGGCCGGGGTGAAGACCTTGAGGCCGGCGGTGTGGGCGTAGTAGGCCTCGGAGGAGTCGCAGTGGTGCTCCACGCCGCCGATGCCGCCGGCGTACGGGACGCGGATGACGATGGGCAGCTTCACGGCACCCTTGGTGCGGTTGTGCATCTTGGCGACGTGGCTGACGATCTGCTCGAACGCCGGGTAGGCGAAGGCGTCGAACTGCATCTCGATCACCGGGCGCATGCCGTTCATCGCCATGCCCACGGCCATGCCCACAATGCCGGATTCAGCCAGCGGGGTATCAAAGCAGCGGCTCTGGCCGAAGGTCTTGGTGAGCCCGTCGGTGATGCGGAAAACGCCGCCGAGCATCCCGACGTCCTCGCCGAAAACCAGGACGGAGTCGTCGGCGTGCATGGCGTCGGCCATGGCGGTGTTGAGCGCCTTGGCGAGGGTGATGGACTGCGGGCCGGTCTTTTCGGCCTCAACCGCGGCTTTGGCGGCCGCGCGGGCCGTGGCGGCGCTGACGTTGCCGTTGGCCTCGGAGGAGGTGGTGACGGTGGGGCTCATCGTGCGGACTCCTCGGAAGTCGTGGCGGAGGCGGCGTCGCGGGCCAGTTCGTCGGCGAGCATGGCGGACTGTTCCTTCAGCTGGGGGGTCGGGGTGGAGAAGACGTACTTGAAAAGTTCCTGGGGATCCACCGGGACGTCCTCGCCCAGGCCCTCGCGCAGCTGCGCGGCCACGGTTTCGGCCTTCTCGGCGATCCGGGCGGACCCGTCGTCGTCGAGCAGCCCGCGCTCCGTCAGGTAGGTCTTCATCCGGCTCAGCGGATCCTTGGCCACCCATTCGGCCACTTCGCTGTCCTGGCGGTAGCGGGTGGCGTCGTCTGCGTTGGTGTGGGCCTGCATCCGGTAGGTGTGGGCCTCCACCAGGAGGGGGCCGGAACCGTCGCGGGCCAGCTTCACGGCCCGGCCGAGCACAGCAAGAAGCGCCACGATGTCATTGCCGTCCACGCGTTCGCCGGCCATGCCGTAGCCGACGGCCTTGTGCGCGAGCGACGGCGCCACCGACTGGTGCGCGAGCGGCACGGAGATGGCGTACTGGTTGTTCTGGACGAAGAAAACCACCGGGAGGTGGAAGACGGCGGCAAAGTTCAGCGCCTCGTGGAAGTCTCCTTCGCTGGTGGCGCCGTCGCCGCACATGGCCAGGACCACGGTGTCCTCGCCGCGCAGTTTGGCCGCATGGGCGACGCCGACGGCGTGGAGCAGCTGGGTGGTCAGCGGCGTGCACTGGATGCCGACCTTGTGCTTGGTCGGGTCATAGCCGCCGTGCCAGTCGCCGCGGAACAGCGTCATGGTCTGGACCGGGTCCACGCCGCGCGCCATCACGGCCACGGAGTCGCGGTAGGTGGGGAACATCCAGTCGCCGTCGGAGAGGCAGAGCGCGGCGGCGACCTGGCAGGCTTCCTGGCCATGGCTGGAGGGGTAGACGGCCATCCGCCCCTGCCGGACCAGGGCGGAGTTCTGGTCATTGACCCGGCGGCCGACGACGAGCTGCTCGTACGCGGCCATCAGTTCCGCATCCCCCGGGAGGCTGTACTCGTGGCCCGGCTGGGCGCCCTGTTTCGAGTCCGGGTTGGGCGCTCCGTCCGGTCCCACGATCTGGATCGGGTGCCGGGCCGGGAGCATGTAGTCCTCGACCGTGATGCCGAACTTGCGCACAGCCTCGCTGGCGGCGTTTTCCGGCGTCCCGTTGGTTCCCGCCGCCGCGGACGAAGTTCCGGGGGCTGGCTGCTGCGCAGTGTGGTCTGCGGAGATCGTCATTGGTCCGTCTTTCTGTAGCCACTATTCGCTCCCAGTATGGTGCTGGGGGCCGTTTCGTATCCACCTCCCCATGAAATCGTGGAAGATTCCAAAATATTGGCCTAATCTAAAAGACAGAATGTAAGTGTGAGCTGGATTACCGGCGGGGGTCGTGGACGAATGGCGGAGAAAGAAGCGGACCAGGAGGTCTCGCTGGATGACGTGGACCGGAACATCATCGCGGAGCTGACCCGCGACGGGCGGATGTCCGTGACCCAGGTGGCCGAAAACGTGCATATTTCCCGCGCCCACGCCTACACCCGGATCGCCCGGCTGACCGGCGAGGGGGTCCTCACCAAGTTCACGGCGCTCGTGGATCCGATCAAGGCCGGGTTGAAGTCATCCGCCTACGTGACCCTGAAGGTGCGCCAGCATTCCTGGCGCGAACTGCGCGAGCTGCTCCGCGCGATCCCCGAGGTGCACCACATTGCCTTGGTGGGCGGGGACTTCGATGTGATCCTGCTGGTCCGCGCGGTGGACAACGTGGATCTACGCCGGGTGATCTTCGACCAGCTGCAGTCCATGCCCGGGGTCCTGGACACGCAGACGTTCCTGGTCTTCGAGGACCTTGACACCCGCTAGCCGCCGGCACCGCCGGTCCGCTTACCGGCCCTTGAAAACCGGGGTGCGCTTCTCCTGGAACGCGAGGAATCCCTCGGCGTAATCCTCGCTCTTGCAGAGGCGGGCCTGCTCGGCGTTCTCCTCTTCCATCGCCTCCCAGAGGCCAAGGCGCTGGTCGCGGATGTGCGCCACCAGTTCCTTGCTGGCGTTGAACGCACCTGTGGCGCCGGTGGCAACCTTGGCCACGATGGACCGGGTGTTCTCCAGCAGTTCCTCCGCGGGCATGGACCGGCTGAACAGGCCCTGCTCCACCGCCTCCGCACCGCTCATGAGCTCGGCGGTGTAGATCAAATCCAGGGTGCGGTGCATTCCGAGCCGTTCGGTGAAGTACCAGTGCCCGCCGGAATCCAGCGTGGCGCCGAGCTTGGCGAAAGGGGAACCGATCTTGGCAGAGTCTGCGACGTAGACCACGTCCGTAGCCAGCAGCAGTCCGAGCCCCACGCCCAGGCAGGCGCCCTGTGCCGCGGCGAAGGTGGGGGCCGGGAACGAGCTCATTTTCTTCAGCAACGGCTGGACCAGTCCGCCCAGGTAGGCCTGGGCGTCGTCGCTCTCCGGGGTCACGCCGGCAATGTCCCTGCCCGCGCAGAAGGCGCGGCCCTCGCCGCGGAGCAGAAGGGCCCGCACCTCCCCGCGTGAGGCGGCGTCGGCGGCGTCGTCGTACGCCTGTGCCAGATCCTGCAGCGCCTGCTCGTCGAGCGAGTTCAGCTTCTGCGGCGCGTCCAGGACAACCTCGGCGATGCCGTCGGCAATGGTCAGGGAAATCATGCGGCTCCTTGGAGGGGTGAAGGTTTAGACGTCGAAATCGACGGAGACCTCGGGCGTGGTGGGATGGGACTGGCAGGTCAGGACATAGCCCTTGTCCAGTTCGTCCTGCTCCAGCGCGTAGTTCTCGTCCATCGTGACCGTGCCGCTGACGACCTTGGCGCGGCAGGTGCCGCAGACGCCGCCGGCGCACGCGAACGGGACGTCGGGGCGGACCCGCAGGGCCGCGTTGAGGATCGATTCGCGGGCGTGTGTGGGGCTGGCGACTTCGCCCTGCAGGCCGTCGAGCTTGAAGGTGATCTTGTAGGTGGCCTGGGACTCGTCCGCGATCACGGGCCGGCCGATGTTGCCTTCGGGGCGGTCCGGCTTGCCGGTGGTGAACAGTTCGAAGCGGATGCGGTCCGGGTTGACGCCGCGTTCGGCCAGGGTGTCCCGGCACAGCTGGACGAGCTCGAACGGTCCGCAGAGGAACCATTCGTCGACGTCGTCGGCGTGGATCGCGGTGCCCAGCAGGGCCTGCAGCTTCTCGGCGTCGATCCGGCCGCTGAGCAGCGGGGCGATCCGCTGTTCGCGGGAAAGCACATGGTGCAGCGCCAGCCGGGCAGGGTACTTGTCCTTCAGGTCCGCGAGTTCCTCGAGGAACATCACGTCCATGGCGGCCTTGTTGGCGTAGATGAGGTCGAAGCGGGTTTCCGGGTGCGCCGCGAGCAGCGTCCGCGCGATGGCGATCACCGGAGTGATGCCGGAGCCGGCGGCGATGGCAACGAAGGACCCGGGCTCCCCCGCCAGCTCAGTTTCTATTTCCTGCGGATGGTTCATCGAGTTCATCAGGTTTTGCTCTTTGCCGTCGCGGCCGTGCTTGGACACGAACGCGCCCATCGGGCTCATGACGTCCAGGACGTCGCCGGCTTTCAGCTCGGCGTTGGCCCAGGTGGAGAAGAGCCCGCCGAGGTCCTTCTTGACGGCGACGCGGATTTCGCTGCTGCCGTCCGCGAAGCTGCGCGGTTCGGCGCAGATCGAGTAGCTGCGGCGGATTTCCTTCGGCTGGCCGGACTCGTCCGGGAGGGTGGTGCGCAGGGCAACGTACTGGCCCGGGAGGTAGTCGAACTGGCCTGCGAGCTCGGCGGGGACGCCGAACGTCACCTCGATCGCATCGTCGGTGAGCCGGCGGACCTGGTCGACGGTCAGGGCGTGGAAGGACGCACGACGGCGGCCGGTGGCTTCGGCCGACTCGGCGGCGGTCTGGCGGACAACAGTCATGGAAGCACCTGTTCCTTACAAAACTTTGAAGTAGTCGAACGGTTCCTTGCAGTCCTGGCAGACGTACAGCGCCTTGCAGGAGGTGGAACCGAAGCGGGTGAGTTCCTTGGTGTTCAGCGATGAACACTGCGGGCATTTAACGGCGAGGGACAGGCGGATCGGCCCGGCATGCCGAACTGCGTTGGAGTGGCCGGAGGGCGGGGCGATGCCGTACTGCTCCAGCTTGGCCTTGCCGGACTCGCTCATCCAGTCCGTGGTCCACGCCGGGGAGAGAACTAACTCCACGTCGACGGAGGGGTAGCCCTCCCGCTGGAAGGCGGTCTTGAGGTCGTCACGGATGGCATCCATGGCGGGGCAGCCCGAGTAGGTGGGCGTGATGGTGACCTGCACCGCCGGGACCATGCCGCCGTCGTCGGGGTTCGGCTCCTTGCTCACCCGGACGTCGCGCAGGATCCCGAGGTCCGCGATGGTGAGGACCGGGATTTCAGGGTCGCAGACGGTGGCGGCGATGTCCCAGGCCTTCTGGTCCGCGGTCTTCTGCTCCCCCGGTGCCGTGGCGGCGGCTGTGGGGTGGCTGACGTACATGTCCGGCATGGTTACCAGCTCGCTCCGGGGAATTCGCGCGCCAGGACCTGCATCTCGGCGAGGAGGTAGCCCAGGTGCTCGGAGTGGAGACCGCGGCGGCCGCCGCCCGGGGCGGGCTGGACCTGCGGGACGTCGAGTTCCGCTTCTGCGAGCACCGCGCCGGTGAGGCGGTCGAAGTCGGCGCGCAGGCTGGACGGCTCGACGGCGGCGCCGGACTCGCTGAGGCGGCCGGTGAGCTCATCGTCGCGGAACAGCTCGTCGACGTAGGGCCAGATGGTCTTGAAGCCGTGGATGATCCGCCGGCGGGACTCGTCCGTGCCCAGGGCCAGGCGCAGCACCCACTGGGCGCTGTGGTCGCGGTGGTAGTCAACTTCCTTGACGGCCTTCGCCGCGATGCCGGCGAGGGTGGCGTCGGTGGAGTCGACCAGGCGGCGGTACAGCTCGAACTGGTAGTAGCTCACGACGAACTGCCGGGCGATGGTGGCGGCGAAGTCGCCGTTGGGCTGTTCGAAGAGCTCCACCGAACGGAACTCGTGCTCACGGCGGAAGTACGCCAGGTCGTCCTCGCTTCGGCCGTCAAAACCGCCGGCGTAGCTCAGGAACGACCGGGCGTGGCCCAGCTGGTCCAGCGCAATGTTGCCCAAGGCGATGTCCTCCTCGAGCTCCGGCGCGCGGGAGATCCAGTGGCCCAGGCGCTGGGCCAGGACCAGCGCATCGTCGCCCAAGCGGAGGGCGAACTCGGCGACATCCTCGCTGGGCTTGGCGGTGCCGCGGCTGACCGCCAGGGCGATGTCTTCGGGGCGGAGAGCGTTGCCCGGCGTGATCCGGGTGGCGCTGGCCGTTCCGTCACCGCTAGCTCCTGCCCCGGTGACGCCGACGGAGATGTCCCCGTGGCCGCCGTCGTGGACGTTGGCTTCGGTCATTGCTTCGGGGGTGCTCACAGGTGCTTCACCCCTTCGCTCTTGGTGTAGTACGTCGCGTGCCGGTAATCCTTGCCCTGCGGCGACTCGAAGAAGGAGCCCTTGGCGTCCGGGTCGCTGGAGGCGATGGCGTCGGCGGGGACCACCCAGATGGAGACACCCTCGTTGCGGCGGGTGTAGAGGTCGCGGGCGTTGCGCAGCGCCATCGCGGCGTCGGGCGCGTGCAGGGATCCGGCGTGGACGTGCGAGAGGCCGCGGCTGGACCGGACAAAGACTTCCCAGATGGGCCAGACGTTGCCTGCGTGGGGTTCGGGGGTTGTCATGCTGCGGATTCCTTCTATGCGTGCTTCTGGGCCTGCTTCTCCGCGTACGCGGCGGCTGCTTCGCGCACCCAGGCGCCGTTCTGGTGGGCTTCGCGGCGCCGTTCCAGGCGCTGGGCGTTGCACGGTCCGCGGCCGGCCAGGACTTCGTGGAACTCGTCCCAGTCCAGCGGCCCGTGCTCCCACTTCTTGGTTTCTTCGTTGAAACGGATGTCCTTGTCAGGGAGGGTAAGCCCGAGGACCTTGACCTGCTCCATCATCATGCCGACGAAGCGGTTGCGGAGCTCGTCGTTGCTGAAGCGCTTGATGTTCCAGGCCATGGACTGCTTGGAGTTGGGGGAATCGTCATCCGGCGGGCCGAACATCATCAGGGCCGGCGCGTACCAGCGGTTCACCGCGTCCTGGGCCATCTGCTTCTGCTCGGGGGTGCCGTTCGAGAGTTCCAGCAGGATTTCGAAGCCCTGCCGCTGGTGGAAGGACTCTTCCTTGCAGACGCGGACCATGGCGCGGCCGTAGGGACCGAAGGATGCCCGGCAGAGCGGCACCTGGTTGGCGATTGCGGCGCCGTCGACCATCCAGCCGATGGCCCCCATGTCAGCCCAGGTCCGGGCCGGGTAGTTGAAGATGGAGGAGTACTTGGCCTTGCCATCCATCAGGTCCTGCATCATCGCATCGCGCGGCTGGCCGAGGGTCTCGGCTGCGGAGTAGAGGTAGAGGCCGTGACCGGCCTCATCCTGGACCTTCGCCATCAGGATGGCCTTGCGCTTGAGGCTCGGCGCACGGGAGATCCAGTTGGCCTCGGGCTGCATGCCGATGATCTCCGAGTGGGCATGCTGTGAGATCTGGCGCAGCAGGGTTTTGCGGTAGGCCGGCGGCATCCAGTCACGCGGCTCGATCCGGGAGTCCTCTGCCATGACCTTGTCGAAATAGGCCTGCCCTTCGGCGTCACGGCGGGCCGCGTCCTCGGGGCTCATTTCGTGCCGCGTATCGTGCCGTGCCGGCGATGGCTCGGCGGGCACTGACTGCAGGGTCTGCGATGCCATGGTTGCTCCTATGCATTTCCGATAAATAATTACCGACCGTTCGTTCAGGATATGCGGAAGGCAGGAAGCGAGTCAAGCACCGGGCCGGCGGCGGACCCCGGCAGGCGCCGGATGTTAAATTGGAGGTCGCCCCGGAGCGGGCACCCACCCCGGCCCACCATGAGGATCACATGACGCACCCGTTCGACCGCGAAGACCAGGCTCCCGAACCCGATCACGTGCGGCCGGCCAGGAAGCGCCGCGGCCGCAAGCTGCTGGCCGCCGTCGCCGTGCTGGTGCTGCTTGCCGCCGTCGCGGCCGGCGGCTACCTCTTTACGCTGGCCCGCACCTGGGACTCGGGCACGCACAAGATCGACCAGGCGTTTCCCGCGGAGTCGACGCGGCCCCGGAAAACCGGCCAAAGCCAGGGCCCGGCCCCGATGAACATCTTGGTGATGGGCAGCGACAGCCGGGGTGCGACCGGCGCCGACACCGCGGGCGGCGCGCCGTCGGACCAGCGCGCCGACACCCTCATGCTGGTGCACGTCCCGGCGGACCGCAGGAACATTTACACGGTGTCCGTCATGCGCGACCTGTGGGTGGAGATCCCCGGCCACGGCGAGGCGAAGATCAACGCGGCGCTGGCCCTGGGCGGGACGCCGCTCATGGTCCAGACCATCGAATCCCTCTTCCAGCAGCGCATCGACCACGTGGCGATGATCGATTTCGAGGGCTTCAAAGGCCTGACGGATGCCCTGGGCGGGGTGACCGTGAACCTCAACCTGCCCTTCACCTCTGATGCGTTGCCCGGCAAGTCCTTCGCTCCGGGCGAGCACACCTTCAATGGCACCGAGGCCCTGGCGTTCGTGCGCGAACGCCACGCTTACGCCGACGGAGACTATCAGCGGGTCCGCAACCAGCAGGAGTTCCTGCGGGCCATCATCAAGAAGTCCATCTCCGGCGCGACCCTGAGCAACCCGGTCGCGGTCAGCAACATGGTGGGCGCCGTCGCGCCTTACCTCACCGTGGACCAGGCCTTCGATTCGGGATCCGTCGGCGGGCTGGCATTCGAGCTCCGGAACATCCGGGCGCAGAACACCGTCATGTTCACCCTGCCGACCGGCGGCGTCGGAACGTCAGCCGACGGCCAGTCGATTGTGCTGGCGGACCCGAACGCCATCCCTGACATCTCCGGGGCGATGGCGTCGGACACACTGGGCGAGTACGTCGCGGCACACAAGTTCGAAAACGGAAACTGATCCGGGCCGTGTGAGACGGCTCCGCCGGGGAAGCCGGTGATATCGTCCGCTCATGGCCACGCCTGAACCCGCAGAACCACCGGCAGCGCCGCCGGCTCCGAGCAACCGGCAGCGCCGCCGGATCCTGGTCGTCGCCCTCGTCCTGCTGCTGACCGCCGGCATAGCCGCGGCGTTCCTGCTGGCACCGCGGACAGAGACCGCCGCCCCGGTGCAAAGCCCTGCGCCCAGCGCCACCCCCACTGCCACGACCAAACCCAAGCCCAAGCCGACGCCGCCGCCGGAGCCGCCGGCCACCGCGCTGAATATCCTGCTGATCGGCAGCGACAGCCGGGTGAACCAGCGGGCCGCGGCCGCTGCGGGCAAGGCATCCGACCAGCGGGCGGACACCATGGTGTTCATCCACCTGCCAGCGAACCGGCAACGGGTCTACGGCATCTCGCTGATGCGCGACTTGTGGGTGAACATCCCCGGCCACGGTGAAGCGAAAATCAATGCGAGCCTGCAACTGGGCGGAGTTCAACTGGCCACCCGGACGGTCGAATCGCTGCTCGGCCAGCGGATCAACCACACCGTCATGGTCGACTTCCAGACCTTTGCTGCCCTGACCGACGCCGTGGGCGGCGTCGACGTCAATGTGAAGCAGCCCTTCACCTCGACAATCGATCCCGCTGTGGCCTTTCGGGCCGGCGTGAACCGGCTCACTGGAGCCCGGGCGCTGGATTTTGTCCGCGAGCGGAAAGCCTTCGTCGACGGCGACTACCAGCGCGTGCGGAACCAGCAGACCTTCCTCAAAGCCGTGCTGGCCAAGGTGGTCAAGCAGAGCGTTACCAACCTCTCCACCGCCCGCAAGCTGGCGGCCATCGCCCTGCCACGAACCGTCGTGAGGCCGGGCCTGACCCTCGACACCCTGGCGCACCTGACGTTCAGTTTTCGGAACACCCCACCCGGCGGCGGGGTGTTCTTCACGCTGCCGACGGCGGGGGTCGGAACCAGCGATGACGGCCAATCCATCGTGGTCCAGGACCCGGCCGCCACCGCGGAAATAGCTGCGGCGCTCCGCGCCAACAAGATTGACCGCTACGTGGCCGTCCACAAGCTGCAAAACGGCAACTGACCGGTCCGGGCGCGTTTCCGGCCGCGCCACGGCGGCTCTATATATTGGTGAGCATGACTGAAACTCCCGCGACTCCCGGCCCGTCCGGCACCGTCGACCATTCCGCAGTTTCCGCCCCCGTCGCCAAGAAGGTTCCCGTTCCCCGCAGCCACCACGGTGACGTGTTCGAGGACAACTACGAGTGGCTGCGGGACAAGGAATCCCCCGAAGTGGTGGAGCTTCTGAAGGCCGAAAACGCCTACCAGGAAGCGGTCACCGCCCACCAGGAACCGCTGCGCGAAGCGATCTTCCAGGAAATCAAGGGACGCACGCAGGAAACCGACCTCTCGGTCCCCAACCGCAAGGACGGCTGGTGGTACTACACCCGCTCCGTCGAGGGCAAGGAATACGGCATCCAGTGCCGCGTCCGGGCCCAGGACAGCGGCGACCGGGTGGCGGACTGGACTCCGCCC
>Ga0213837_1001520_pt1 | contig 12353 bp, 8 predicted proteins | sample SWPATP12_FD_160572 | JGI IMG/M metagenome (GOLD analysis project Ga0213837, IMG submission 160572) | Coastal seawater microbial communities from Marineland, Florida, United States - SWPA TP1 #2 | ecosystem: Environmental > Aquatic > Marine > Coastal | place: USA: Florida | collected 2016-08-06
TAAAATTGATAATGTACAAGACAAAGAAGATTTATTACCTCAACTTCAAAAGTTAGCAGCACGTCATGACTATAAAGATATAGTGCCAATATCTGCGCTGAAAGGTGATAATTTAGATAAGATTAAATCTGCTTGCTTGGACGTTTTACCTGAAGGTGATTTCTGGTTCCCAGAAGATTACATTACAGATCGCTCAAGCCGATTTATGGCATCGGAAATCTTACGCGAAAAACTGATTCGATTTACCGGCGACGAGCTTCCGTATTCGACTACGGTAGAGATAGAACAATTTAAAGTTGATGAAAAAGGCATTTTGCATATTAACGCCTTAGTTTTAGTAGAGCGAAATAGTCAAAAGCGCATGATTATTGGCAATAAAGGCGAAAAGCTTAAAACTATTGGTAAAGAAGCTCGTCGAGATATGGAAGAGATGTTTGGCCAGCAAGTATTCTTAGAAACTTGGGTCAAGATTAAGTCTGGTTGGGCAGATGATGAGCGCGCCCTTAGAAGTTTAGGTTACGGTGACGACTATTCTGGATAGTTAACCGTGAGCAAAGTATAACAAAGAGTAAGTAGGGGAATTATGAGGGAAGTTGAACAAAGAGCGTATCTACTTCACTCTCGACCCTATAAAGAAAATCAGTTAATACTAAACCTGTTGACCGAACAAGAAGGGAAAGTAACTGCATTTACTTTCGCTAGCCGTGCAGGAAAGTCTTCCAAAAAAGCAACTTTGCAACCTTTTATACCGTTAAAAGTTGTGCTTAAAGGTAATGAAAATCTAAAAACATTATCTCGTGTGGAAACTATAGCGAAACCATTTTCATTATATGAAAAATACCTCTATAGCGGTTTTTATTTAAATGAGCTTTTAGTACGCTTGCTAGAAGAGCACATTCCAAGTGAAAGTATATTTAATGAGTATCATCGTTGCTTATCACAGCTTTCTCTTGGTGGCGAAATTGAACCTAGCCTACGTAAATTTGAATTAACACTGATGGACGAACTCGGGGTGTCGTTCGATTATAGCCCTGTTTTTGAGCAACCTGAGGCGAATTTTGATTATATCATCGAAGAGGGATTTGTGCCGATGTATTCAAGCAGTCATAACGCGGCTTATAAAGGAGCTGATTTAGTTGCTATTGCCGAAAGTCAGGAATTAAACAAAGCTCAACAACAAGTATTTAAACGATTAATGAGACAGGTACTTAACCATTTATTAGATGGTAAACCACTGAATAGTCGAAAATTATTTTCTTCATAGGAATCCAAAATGTCAGAAATATTATTAGGTGTAAACGTCGACCACATTGCGACTTTAAGACAGGCACGTGGTACTAACTATCCAGATCCTGTATACGCTGCTTCAGTCGCGGAACACGCAGGAGCAGATGGTATAACCGTGCATTTACGTGAAGATCGACGTCATATTCAAGATAGAGATATCTATGTAATGAAAGAAACATTACATACGCGTATGAATCTAGAAATGGCCGTAACTGATGAAATGCTTGAAATTGCTTGTGAAGTAAAGCCAGTATTTTGTTGTTTGGTACCTGAAAAACGTGAAGAGCTAACAACCGAAGGTGGCCTCGACGTAGCGGGACAGTTAGAGAAGATAACTGAGGCTGTCGCTAAGCTTGATAAAGCTGGGATTCAAACAAGTTTATTTATTGATGCAGATAAAGCTCAAATCGATGCCGCTGTGGCTTCTAAAGCACCTTATATTGAAATCCATACTGGTCATTATGCAGATGCAACAAATGAACAGGATCAGCTTGCTGAATTGGATCGACTAATTGAAGGTATTAAATACGCTCATGGAAAAGGTTTAAAGGTAAATGCGGGTCACGGTTTAAACTATTTTAACGTGAAACCAATTGCGGCAATCCCAGAGATTATCGAGCTAAATATTGGTCATGCGATTATCGCACGCGCTGCTATTGATGGTTTAGATAAGGCAATTCGCGATATGAAGCAATTGATGTTGGACGCGCGCAATAATTGTTCTAATAGCCTGTCTAATAACGGTTGTTGCTAATATGTCAGTTGTCGGTATTGGTACAGATATCGTCGAAATTAGTCGTTTGGCAGATATGTCAAACGACGCTAAAAATCGACTTGTAAACCGAATCCTTACCAACGACGAACAGGTAAAATATCAATCGTTAAACTCGAACACTCAAAATGCATTTTTAGCCAAACGCTGGGCAGCAAAAGAAGCAGCCGCTAAATCTTTAGGAACTGGGATCGCTGATGGGGTATCTTTTCAACATATCGAAATTAAGAGCTTGCCATCGGGTAAACCAGAACTCATATTAACTGGACGTGCTTTGGAAATTGCTAAGTCTTTAACAGCGACTAGTTGGCATATTTCGTTGTCAGATGAAAAAAAGTATGCCACCGCTTTTGTTGTTTTAAGTAACTAATATTTAATAATTTATTTACTGCTTGTTCAATATTTGAACAGCTCGGCGTGCTTTTATGGTTAAAATAGGCTAAACTCAAAACAAGTCTGTTTAACGTTAATGAGATTAAATGTCAGCAAAAGCTCGTCAGCCAGTAGTTGAAAGAAGAGGAACACCGCCAGAACAATCTGAATGGTGGGAAAGGCTTTCTATCGCTCAAAAATTCTCTGCAAGCAGCTTAGGTAAATTTGGTTATGAATTGGCATTTGTTCGAAATGAAAATGGAAAAAGACTAGCCGTTTTAACCTGTTTTGGTGGTGTTGCTGTTATTTATGAAGATGGTGAAATTAATACGTCACCCGATATTCAAATACGTTAAATAAGTTACTCGCGTAATTCTTCTAAAGTGGCTTTCGATACTTCTAACACTTTTTCAACTTGTTCAAAAAACTCATAAAATTCTGGCTCCAAACTTTCGGGTCTTGTGCCAGTTTTTAATGAAGATTCAATTTCGTTTGTAATTCTTGCAAGGTGTGGAACTCCCGTATAACAGCAAGCGCCATTGAGTTTATGCATAGTTGTTTTAAGTGTGTCTATATCATTATGTTTTATAGCTTTGTTGATCGCCTCTTGCATGTCTGGTAAATCTTTCACCAATCCTATTAACATTTCTTTGGCCAAATCTTCTTTGTTTCCAGCACGTTTCAGGGCTAATCCCCAGTCAATAGTTAATAGAGCAGAAAATGAAGGAGCTTGTTTGTCATCTGGTTTACTTTCATTAAACTCTTTGTCAGGCGATAAAAGATCTACGTCACAGTATTCGTAGATCGTGTGTTTTAACATGCTTTCATCAATAGGTTTGGTCATAAAAGAATTAAAGCCGTCTTGAAGTAAGCTCTCTTTTTCTTCACCAAGTACATGAGCGGTTACGGCAATTATTGGCGTTTCATCATTAAAAGTACTGGATTTAATGGTTTTAAGCGCGGTAATGCCGTCCATGATAGGCATTTGTATATCCATAAAAATGATGGCAAATTTTTCGTTTTTACATAGGTTAACCGCTTCTTGTCCATTTGTAGCAGTAATCACCTCAGCTACTTGTTCAAGTAGTAGGGCATTAATTAGCTTTAAGTTAGCTTCATTATCATCTACCGCAAGTACTTTAATATTAGCTTTTTGATGAGCCAGCTGCTCGTTAACTTGGCTAGCAATAAATTGCTGTGGTAATAACGACTTAGTTAATTTTGTTGGGGTAATAGGTTTACTTATGCAGCTTAATGCTCCTGAGGCAATTAAAGCTTCTTGTAAGCTAGGAGAGTTATTATTAACCGCAATATGTATAGACGGAATGATAGGTTTAATCGTTACAATTAAATTCTTTAAACTCGACAACGTAGACGGTTTAACATCTTGTCCTATTAGAGCGTAATCAAACCTATTGTCCTCCACGATCAATTCACTTAACTGGGCTAGATCAGCCACAGGGTAAACATTCATACCCCAACCGGTTAAAATTTCCGTGGTAGATATTCTCGCATGCTGATGAGGTTCAAAATATAGGATGTTTTTATCATCAAGCGCCTCATTGTTAGGCGAAGCAATCATCGGAATTGCATTTAAATCCACTAAAAAGGTAAACCAGAAGGTTGAACCGACCCCTTGCTCACTAGAAAAGCCTATATTGCCATTCATTTCATGGGCGAGTCGTTGAGAAATCACGAGGCCTAATCCTGTACCACCATATAAACGTGTAATACTCTTATCAGCTTGTCCAAATGCTTCAAAAATACTCGACTGTTGTTCTTGGCTCATGCCTACACCAGTATCACGCACGGTAACTTTTATTAACGCATGCTGGTGCTCAATATATTCGCTATCTACGTCGATATTTACAGAGCCTTCTTTGGTAAATTTAATGGCATTATTGGTTAGGTTAGTAATTACTTGCTTAATACGCATTGCGTCGCCTAAGTATGCATCAGGTAGTGCCGGTGCAATGCGATAAGATAGTTCAACGCCTTTCTTATGGGACAGAGGAGCGAGTAAAGTTAGAGATTCTTCTACAGACTCTCTAAGCGAGAATGGCATATTTTCGATGACCATTTTACCGGCGTCTAATTTAGAAAAGTCGAGTATGTCATTGATAATCGCGAGTAGATTATTGGCAGAACGTTCAATGGTTTGGAGGTAATCTCTTTGAGTTTCACTTAGCGGAGTTTTCAGTAACTGACGAGCAAAACCTAGTACACCATTCAACGGTGTTCTGAGTTCGTGACTCATGTTCGCTAAAAATTCTGATTTAACTTTATTGGCTTCAAGGGCACGTCTCTTTGAAATATCAAGTTCAACGTTTTGTATTTCAAATTGCTCCAAACTTTCGCGTAAATCTATCGTTGCTTGATCGATGCTTCGTTGCATTTCTTCCTGGTAGTCACCAAGCGATTGTGCCATAGCGTTAATACCATTTTTCAAGAAGTTAAGTTCGCCAATCAATTGACCAGAAACACGACTTTCTTTTTTACCTTCTCGAATCCTATCAACGGCTTGAACCATTGAAGATATTGGGCGGGTAACATTTTTTATTAAACGTGTGGCAAATAAAGCACTAATCAAGCCACCCAATAATACAATCGCAAAAGCAACTAAAGCTTGGCTTTGTTGGTTGAATTTAATTTTTTCACTGTCAATATGCATCGCGATATAACCAACTTTCGATGGCTCTGGAGTTTGCACATTTCCATTGTCATGCGTCACCGATTCCAAAATAATAGGGGTTCTAAAAATTAGGCTGTCGTTTATATTTTCTCTAGTAGTTAAAAGCGGTAGAGATTCACCTGCTTTTAAGCGTAATAAATTAATGTCGCCATTATATGAACTGGTGACAAATACCTGATTATCTTCAGTGAAAACGGCGATGTTTTTTACGATACTCGATTGGCTTCTATGAGCGAATCCAATTAAGTTTCGAAGTTTTTCTCTGTCGCGAGAAAGGATAAGATCAACGCTTGCAATTGCAAGTGGCTCGATAATGCTATTGGAGCGTTCTGTAAGGAAATCATTAAGTTCAACATAACGATTATATGAAAAGTATCCGCCAAGGCATAAACCAATCAATAAAGTTGGTAATATGGTCAGTAAAACAACCCAATCCTTTAAGCTTATTTTATGCATAGTGTTTTATGGCGTATAATCATTAGCTCTTATCATGTCATAAGCTTATACCAATTACACGAATAAATTGGTCGGCTTAGAGTTACATTAGCAATCTTAAAACGTATATATCGAATGGCTAATTTTTTCAAAGAACCTAATAAAAAACAAGTTTCTAATCAACCAATTAAGCTTACTGTTCAGCGTATTAGTGCCAATGGGCACGGAGTCTCCAAATTTGGCGGCAAGCCAGTATTTATTCCTGGGGTATTATTGGGAGAAAAGGTTTTAGTTAAAACTGTAGAAAAAAAACATAAATATATTAAAGCACAGTTACTTGAAGTTATTCAGCCAAGTGAAGAAAGAGTAATTCCTAAGTGTGATCACTTTCTCAAGTGTGGTGGTTGTGATTTACAAGTTTTCCCTTATGAACAACAACTGACATTAAAACAACGGAAAGTCGAAGAGTTATTTAATCGTCAAAATATTCAAAATTTACCATGGCAACCAGCAACATTAAGCACACCATACCATTATCGACGAAAAGCGAGAATTGGAGTTCAATTTAATAAAAAAGGTGAATCCATTGTCGGGTTTAGAAAAGAAGATTCGAATCAAATTACAGCAATTAAATCTTGCCCAGTTTTATTAGAGCCAATGCAGGATATTTTTAGACCGCTGAAGCAAACAATCGACCGACTTTCATTAGGTAAATCGATTGGTCATGTTGAAGTCATTTATACCGATAAAATCACTTTGGTGATCCGTCAGCTTAAAAAGTTAAATGACAACGATCGCGCTATTTGGATTGAAGCTGAGATAGAGAATAAATGGAAAATACTCATTAACGATGGTGACAGTATTACATCCATAACGCCTGAATCGCCGCAGGATTCAATGCTTCGATACTTTATTCAACAAAATATCAAGCTCGCTTTTAGCCCCAGTGACTTCATTCAAGTCAACGAAAGAGTGAATGATCAAATGATCACCAAAGCGATCGAATGGTTAGCTTTGAATGCTCAAGATAGCGTCTTAGATTTGTTTTGTGGGTTAGGAAATTTTAGTCTTCCTATCGCTCAAAAAGTGAGGAAACTTACTGGTGTTGAAGGTGTGCAAGAGATGGTCGATAGAGCAGCAGAAAATGCTAAACAAAATAGTCTGGCAAACTGTGCTTTCCATCAAGCCAACTTAAATGCACCTTGGTTAGAATGTGAATGGGCTAAAGAGTCATTTACAAAAGTGATACTTGATCCAGCTCGAGCAGGAGCTTATGAAGCAGTGCAGCAACTCATACAACTAAAAGTTGAAACCATTTTATATGTAAGTTGTGATGCATCGACCTTAGCGAAAGACTGTAAGGTCTTGATCGACGCTGGTTATCACATCAAAAAAATAATGTTAATGGATATGTTTTCTCAAACTAAACACGTTGAAACTATGGTATTGTTTGAGCGCATTTAATTTTATCGTTTATTGTCTTTAGGAGACGTCATGGTTTCGGTGAGAAAATCCCACCAAATGTCAGAAACAAGCTTGGAACAGTGGTTAACGACGCTTGAAATTAGCCAAGACAAAAAGCAGGCACTTGAGCAATTGTGGCAGAACATAGGTCATTTGTTTGCGGAAAGTGAATCTAGTCAAAAGAAAGCCATTGAAATGGTAGAACTCTTGGCGAGTTTAAATCTTGATAAAGAATCGTTAATTGCCGCAATGCTGATTCCGTTGTTTGAAGAAAACCTGATATCGCTAGAACAAATTCAGGAAGATTACTCGAAACCTATTTATATGTTGTGCAAAGGTGTTCACCAAATGGAGGCGATTAAAGCGCTCCAACATCAGCAATCACAGAAAGTATCTTCCGGACAAATCGATAAAGTACGACGTATGTTGCTAGCAATGGTAGATGATGTACGCGCTGTAGTTATTAAATTAGCAGAAAGGTTAGTTTATTTACGTTTTGTTAAAGATGCCGATGAAGAAACAAAAGTATTGGCGGCAAAAGAAACGGCCAATATATATGCGCCACTTGCGAACCGATTGGGTATCGGCCAAATCAAGTGGGAGTTAGAAGATATATCATTTCGTTATCTGCACCCTGATGTTTACATGAATATCGCGAAATTGCTTGATGAGACTCGGCTCGAACGCGAACAATACATGGTTGATTTTGTTAATTTTGTTGACGAACAATTAAAAGCGTTAAACATAAAAGGAACCGTTTACGGTAGGCCAAAACACATTTACAGCATTTGGAAAAAGATGCAGCAAAAGTCGCTCGACTTTAACCAATTATTTGATGTGCGAGCGGTTCGCATAGTGGTGGAAGAGCTACAAGATTGCTATGGCGCTCTAGGTATTGTTCATACTAACTGGAATCACTTAGCCAACGAGTTTGATGACTATATTGCAACACCAAAAGCGAATGGCTACCAATCTATTCATACTGTTGTTGTAGGTCCTCAAGGCAAGTCGGTCGAGATTCAAATAAGAACTCAACAAATGCATGATGATGCAGAATTAGGGGTTGCTGCACATTGGCGTTATAAAGAAGGTTCAGCGAGTGGTAAAAAGTCCGGCTTCGATGAAAAAGTTAGCTGGCTGAGAAAAATTCTTCAATGGCAGGAAGATGTTTCGGAGAGCGGAGAGTTAATTGATGAATTGCGTAGCCAAGTTTTCGAAGATCGCATTTATGTTTTTACGCCAAACGGCGATGTTGTCGATTTACCTGCTGGCGCTACACCATTAGATTTTGCTTACTACATACATTCGAACGTAGGGCATCGGTGTATTGGGGCTAAAGTTTTTGGTCGCATCGTACCTTTTACTCATATATTACAGACCGGTGATCAAGTCGAAGTACTTACGAGTAAAGTACCAAATCCAAGTAGAGATTGGCTAAACCCTAGCTTGAATTATTTACACACACCAAGAGCGCGGGCGAAGGTTTCTCACTTTTTTAAACTGCAAGATCGCGATGTGCATATAGCTCACGGTAAAGAGCAAATTGAAAATGAACTTGAAAAGTTGTCCATCACAAATGTTGATTATCAAGCAGTTATTACCAAGTTTAATTTTAACCACCTAGATGATCTGTATGCAGGTATCGGTGGCGGTCATGTTCGATTAAAGCAAGTGGTTAATTTTATTCATCAGCAAGATGAAAAGCTTAAACCGGTAGAGGAAGTAGACCCTCAAAGTCTTGTCAGTGAACAACCAACCCATAAAAAACAATCTGTTGATAGTAACGGCATTATGGTTTCTGGAGTTGGTAACTTACTGACTCATATGGCGAATTGTTGTCAACCAGTACCAGGTGATGATATTTCAGGTTACATCACTCAAGGGCGAGGGATCTCCGTTCATCGAAAAGATTGTGAGCAATTCCTGCACTTATTAGAACAACATGGAGAACGTCTAGTTGATGTTGAGTGGGGGATTGTTGATAAACAAAGCTACCAAGCAAGTATCCAAATTCATGGTGGTGATAGGCAAGGTTTATTGCGTGATATTTCAACTATTATCGCTAACGAACGTTTGAGTATTCTTGGAATAGAAAGCAGTTCTGACCTAGCGAGTCAAAGTATGAAAATGACGGTAAAACTCGAAATTTCTAGCAGTGAAGCGCTAAGTAAGTTGATTAAAAAACTTATTCAACTTGATGATGTGATAGATGTTAAAAGAATTTAGGACTGAATGGAATGCTAGAAAGTAAACCTTCAATGGACAAACTACGTTGGATTATGGAACAACTGCGTGACCCTGAAACAGGTTGTCCGTGGGATATAAAACAAGACTTTTTATCAATAGTGCCTCATACGCTCGAAGAAGCTTACGAAGTTGCTGACGCTATTGAGCAAGGAGATTTTAAAGAACTTGAAAAAGAGTTAGGGGACTTGTTGTTTCAGGTGGTGTTTTATAGCCAATTAGGAAAAGAGCAAAAGTTGTTTGATTTTGATTCTGTAATTGAAGCAATTTGCGAAAAGCTTATTCGACGTCATCCGCATGTATTTTCTTGTGCTGACCTTTCTACCGATGCAGAAATTAAAGCCAATTGGGAAAATGAAAAGGCAAAGGAAAGAGAGGCGAAAAGCGAACAAGCTAATTTGTCTATCTTAGCGGATATTCCTAAAAACCTACCGGCATTATCTCAAGCGGCTAAAATCCAAAAAAGATGTTCGCATGTAGGGTTCGATTGGGACAATATAGATGGTGTTTTAGATAAGGTTAAAGAAGAAGTACAAGAAGTCGAAGAAGTACTTCATGAGAATACGCCAGCACGTTCGGAAGAGCTCGGCGACTTATTGTTTGCAGTGGTGAATCTATGCAGACACGCCAAACAAGATCCTGAAGCTTTGTTAAGACATGCCAATCAAAAATTTAGCAAACGTTTCGTTAATATTGAGGCTCAAGTCAGTGAGTCAGGAAAAACGTTTAAAGAGCATTCATCGAGTGAGCTAAACGACTATTGGGAAACAGCTAAAAGAGCTAAATAATAATCTCGTTAATTAATCAGTCAGATATTATTTCGGAAAATAAAATCGGCTTTCATTATTTAATGAAAGCCGATTTTTTTGGGAACGAATACAGTCAGAATTCGTATATCTTAAATTTGATTGGCAAACTGAGTATTTGCTAATGCTTCTTCAGATTCTGATTCGCCACGATGGTCTTTCGCCAACATTTGGTAGAGCAGTGGTAATACTATTAGCGTGAAGAATGTGCCGATAAGCATTCCCGCGACTAAAATAATACCGATACTATTTCTAGCTTCTGCTCCTGCACCTGTCACTAATACGAGTGGGAAGTGGCCTAACACTGTTGCGCCAGTTGTCATCAAAATTGGTCGTAATCGAGTTGCAGCTGCACCTTTTACAGCTTCTAATTTTGATTTGCCTTCGAGTTGTAAGTGGTTAGCGAATTCAACAATTAAGATACCGTTTTTAGCAATTAAGCCAATCAAGGTAATCAAGCCTATTTGACTGTATATATTGATGGTTGTTAGCGATAAAAATGGCAACATAAGTGCACCTGCAAGTGCTAGTGGCGCACAGCCCAATAACACGACAAGCGGGTCTCTAAAACTATTGAATTGAATAGCTAATAAAAAGTACACAACGACAAGTGATACCATCAAAACGGTGATCATTGTGTTTCCATCTTTTCTTAACTGACGAGACTCGCCGGCATAGTCTATCGAATAGTGTGCAGGTAGCTCTTTTGCTAATATCTCTTCGATGCTAGCTAAGCCTTGCTCTTTTGTAATGTGAGGCAACACACCTGCTAAAATTCTAAATGAATTTTGCTGGTTGAAAGACCCTAAAACACGTGGCTTAGTCACTGTTTTCAAACTTGCAATTGCCGATAAAGGGATCAATTCGCCAGAACCCGTTCGAATATTCATATTTAATATGTTCTCTGGGTTGAATCTCTCATCGTCACTAACAATTGGAATCACTCGATACGCTTTACCATCCTTGTTAAAGTAATTCGCAAAATTATTAGACATCAAAATGCTCAATTGTTCATTTACTGACGCTAAACTTAGCCCTAAATCCGCGACTAACTCTCTATTAATGTCAAGCTCGGCTTGAGGCAAATCTATCTTGAGGTCAGTATTTACAAACATGAAATTACCACTTGCTGTTGCTTGTGAAATTATTTTGTTTGCATGCTCTTTCATTTGCGCAGGATCATCGGTAGAGCGAATAACTACCTCAACATCAAATTGTCCAGCCGTTGGCAATGAAGCAGGTAAAATTGGAAATAAATTTAGACCTGTGACAGTACCTAAGCGAGCAAATAGGTCGAAAAGCAAATCGTGCACTGAATTTTCACGCTCTTCATATGGCGCAAGTTCTACGCCACCAAAACCAGCCGCTGCTGTTATGATCTGCCAAGTAAATCGCGCACCTTCAGTTTCATTTAAGACTTTAGCAGTATCATTCATTTTTTCTGCAGTATATCTTTGAGATGACTCAGGCGGCGCTTCTACAATTACCTGAATGCTGCTTTGATCTTCAATTGGTGCGAGTTCTTTTTGAGAAAACATATAAAAAGGAACCGACAGCAACGATAGAATTATTGCAACAAATAGGATTTGTGGCCTCCATTCAAATAGCTTGTCTAATGATCTCGCATAAGCATTTTGAATTTTGTCAAAGTATCGATTGACCTTTTGAGTCAGCTTGCTTTCTTTACCACCTTCTGGACTTACATAAGCACTCATTATTGGTGATAAAGTAATGGCGACGACACCAGAAATAAGTACAGCGATTGCTAAAGTAAAGGCAAATTCTCTAAAAAGAAAACCCGTCAAACCTGTTAAGAAACCTATAGGTGCGTATACGGCGGCTAATGTTAATGTCATCGCTATGATTGGCACAAGTAATTGTCTTGAACTTAAGAGGGCAGCTTGTAATCTAGGTTTTCCTTCACGCATATGACGCGCAACGTTCTCTACCACCACAATTGCATCATCAACCACGAGGCCAACTGACAGTACAATGGCCAATATGGTGAGCAAGTTTAATGAAAAGCCTATAATTGAAATGACCGCAATTGCACCTAAGATAGAGATTGGAATAGTGATTAATGGGACTAACGCTGTTCTAAAAGACCCCATCATTGCCACCACAACAATACCAACAAGTAGTACCGTTTCTGCTAAGGTAGTAAAGATTTCTTTAATAGAGTCTCTCATGTACAAGGTACCATCGTAACCGATAGTAATTTGCATACCGTTAGGCAATATCTGGTTTAGCTGATCAAGCTTTTTATAAAGGGCGTCGCCAA
>Ga0213837_1001521_pt1 | contig 12347 bp, 9 predicted proteins | sample SWPATP12_FD_160572 | JGI IMG/M metagenome (GOLD analysis project Ga0213837, IMG submission 160572) | Coastal seawater microbial communities from Marineland, Florida, United States - SWPA TP1 #2 | ecosystem: Environmental > Aquatic > Marine > Coastal | place: USA: Florida | collected 2016-08-06
GCTCGCGGCACCGAAGATCACAACCTCGTCGGCGCCGGCCGCGCGTGCGGCATCGAAACCTTTCATGTTGGGGGTAAGCACCGAATACACCACGCCCGGGCGGCGTTGAATGCGCGCCATCACCTCGGCGGCATCCGCCATTTGCGGCACCCATTTGGGCGACACGAACGAGGTCGCTTCCACGTTGGGAAAACCTGCCTGGGTCAGGCGATCCACGAGTTCGACCTTGACGTCGGTGGGCACGATCTGCTTCTCGTTTTGCAGACCATCGCGGGGCGATACTTCAACAATCTTGACGCGGCTGGGCACGGGCATGGCGAGTTCCTGATGGCCCGCCGATCGTGTTGTCTGCCACTACGCGCCGGGCTTGTTATGGGATATGGGAATAGCGGTTAGTGTAAGCGGACATCGTCATCGGCGCGCCCGGCGCTGGTAGCGATCCCCCGGCAGCGCGTGCACGTCGCCGGCAAGTTCGAGCGTGACGAGGCGCGCACTCAAGCTTGCCGCATCCATGCCCGTGCGGGCCGCCAGCGTTTCGATCGATACCGGATCGAACCCCAGTGCGGCCAGAAGGGGATCGGTGCGATCGCCGTGGTCCGTGGCGTGCGCCGTCATGCGGGCGTCGAGCGACTGCGCGGTTGGGCTGCCGCCGTTCACATGTCCCTCTCCATCATCATCTTTTTCATCGTCGTCCATCGGCGCGTCCTCCCCGATCTCCACGATGCGCGTGCGGCGCGCGTCGGCAAGGGGAGTCTTGCGGTGAGGGCCGTGATCGATGGGGCGCAAAAGTTCAGGTGTGCGCAGTTCCTCCAGAATATCTTCGGCGGTTTCCACGAGCTTCGCACCCTGCCGGATCAAGGCGTGGCAGCCGCGCGCCAGCGGCGAATGAATCGATCCCGGGATGGCAAATACCTCGCGGTTGGCGTCTGCCGCCAGACGGGCGGTGATCAGCGAGCCGCTTTGCACGGCGGCCTCCACGACGAGCACCCCTTGCGATAAGCCCGCGATCAACCGGTTGCGGCGCGGAAAGTGATGCTTGCGCGGTCCCGTGCCCAGCGGCAGTTCGGAAATCAGGGCGCCATGGTCGGCGATGGCGTCGGCGAGTTTACGGTGCCGCGCCGGATAGACGAGATCGACGCCCGTGCCCATGACGGCGATCGTGCCGGCAGCGTGCGGGCCGGCGTCGATGGCGCCGGCATGAGCGGCTGCGTCGACGCCCTGCGCCAGACCGCTCACCACACACCAGCCGTTGCCGGCCAGATGTCGGGCGAATGCGCGCGCATTATCGATTCCGTCCGGGGTGGCGTTGCGTGCGCCCACGATGGCCAGCGCGGACCGCTGCAACGCCGCGAGATGGCCGCGAACGTACAGCAGCAGGGGTGGGTCGGGCAGTGTAAGCAGCACCGGCGGATAGGCGGGGTCGGCCAGCGTCACGATATGGCGGTTGTCTTGCGACAGCCAATCCTGCGTGGCCGCTATCGCGTGCAAAATGTCCGGCGACGCCGGGCGGTGCAGGGTCTGAGCCATCGCGAGCGGCACGACGGCCAGCAGCCGTGCCGTGGGTTGCTCGAAAATGTGGCGGGGCAAGCCGAACGCCTTGAGAAGCGCGTAGACGTGCGCCCCGAGGTGCGGCGTGAGGGCCAGCCGCAGCCAATCGGGCAGGTCGCGAGAGGGAGAGAGAACATCCATCGAACGAGTGTCGCACGCCGAAAACCATGCGATCCGGCAAGGGAGACCGAATTGTCACGCCAGGCAAAGGCCACAGGCTGGGCGGCGGCCGTGCGGCCGGCGGCTCATGCTGGGACGCCGATGGTTCCAGTAAATGGGGTCAGTAGCGAAAGACGATTAGAAATCAAGGACATGATGAATTATCATAGGGCTTATTTCACTTCTTCCGCGATACGCGACCCCCTTCCATGGCTTTGCTTTCTATCCTCCAATACCCCGATGCGCGCCTGAACAAAAAGGCCAAGCCTGTGGCCGTGGTGGACGATCGTATCCGCAAGCTGGTGAAGGATATGGCCGAAACCATGTACGACGCCCCCGGCGTTGGGCTGGCCGCTACCCAGGTCGATGTCCATGAACGCGTGGTCACGATCGATGTGTCGGAAGATGGATCGGCGCTGCAAACCTTCATCAATCCGGAAATCGTCTGGAAGAGCGAAGCGTTGCGCACGTACGAAGAAGGCTGCCTGTCGGTGCCGGGCGTGTACGACGAAGTCGAACGCGCCGCACAGGTTCGCGTCAAGGCCCTCGATCGCGACGGCAAACCATTCGAAATCGAATGCGATGGACTGTTGGCCGTGTGCATTCAGCATGAAATCGATCATCTCGATGGCAAGGTCTTTGTCGAGTATCTGTCTTTGTTGAAGCAGAATCGCATCAAGACCAAAATGCGCAAAGCCGAACGCGAAGCCATGCGCGCCTGAGCGCGCGGTCATCGAGATGCGTATCGTCTTTGCGGGCACGCCCGAATTCGCTCGTCTGGCGCTCGTTGCACTGATCGAGGCCGGCCACACCATTCCCCTTGTATTGACGCAACCCGATCGGCCTGCCGGCCGCGGGCTCAAGCTCACGCCCAGCCCGGTCAAGCAGGCAGCGCTCGATGCGGGCATCCCGGTGGCACAGCCGCGCAGTCTGCGGCTGGACGGCAAGTATCCCGAGGAAGCGGCAGAGGCGCATCGGTTGCTGACCGAGGCGGCGCCGGATGTGATGGTGGTGGCCGCCTACGGTTTGATCCTGCCCCAATGGACGCTGGATCTGCCGCGTTTGGGGTGCCTGAACATTCACGCCAGCTTGTTGCCGCGATGGCGCGGCGCCGCGCCGATCCAGCGCGCGATTGAAGCGGGCGATGCGCAAACCGGCATCACGATCATGCAGATGGATGTGGGCCTCGATACAGGCGACATGCTCGATATCCGGTCAGTGCCCATCGGCCCCGACGATACGGCCGCCACGCTGCACGATGCACTGGCTGAGGTGGGCGCTCGCGCCATCGTGGATGTGGTGCAGGCAATGGCTGACGGGCACGCACCTGTGCCCCAGCCGCAACCTGAAGCCGGCGTGACCTACGCCGCCAAACTCGACAAGGCCGAGGCTGCGCTCGACTGGTCGCTGCCGGCCGAGACGCTGGCGCGCCGCATCCGCGCATTCGATCCTGTGCCTGGCGCGACCACGCGTCTGCCGGGCCTGGCCGATCCGGTCAAGGTGTGGGCCGCGCAGGTGGTGGCCGCCGATGTGGCCGGGAAATCGTCGGAATCCGCCAAGCCGGGCGACGTACTCGCCGCCACGCCCGAGGGCATCGACGTGGCAACGGGCGCTGGCGTGCTGCGCCTGAAAGTGTTGCAAAAGCCGGGTGCGAAGCGTCAGCCGGTCGATGTGTTTGTCCGGGGCTGGTCGCCGGCTTAGTCGGCGTCCACGGCGCCAGCATTTACAGGGGCAAATCCGCCGTGCCGCTCAGCAGCCAGTCGCCCATCTCCCGCGGATTCAAAAACAATCTGTCCGGCAATTCGGCCGCGAGCGTCTCGCCGTCGTTGTAGCCCCATGCGACTGCACCGGCGAGCCAGCCGCTTGCGCGCGCCGCCGCGATGTCGCGCAACTCGTCGCCGATCAGGATCGCGCGATCGCCTGCGATGCCGTTATCGCGCGCCAGGCGTTTGAGCTTGGCGGGCTTGCCGAAGACGTCGGCACCACAGGCAAAGGTGTCGATGCAGTCGGCAGCCGATCCCAGCACCTGGCGCACATTGCTCTCGGCATTCGAACTCACCACCGCCAATCGCACGCCACCCGCCTTCAACCGCGTCAGTTGTTCGGCCATGCCGTCGAACAACAGCAACTGCGGCGTGACCTCTGCCATGCGGCTGCGCACATGCGACAGGATGATGGGCGCCTTCCACAAGGGGATGCCGAGAAACGCCATGATGCCGCGCGCATCGCGCGTGCGCAGCATCTTCTTTTCCTCTGCCGTCGCATGGCGAAAGCCATAGCGCTCGGCCACGCTGTCGAAGATGCTGTCGAACCAGGGAAAGGTATCCGCCAGGGTACCGTCGAAGTCGAAGGCCGCGAGCTGCACGCGCACTTAGAGCTTCTCCGCGCGAATCCATTTCGACACGGTGGGTGGCTCATAAGCCGCGAAGCGGTCGAGCAGACGCACGGGGTCGCTTTCGATAGCGAGCATCGCGCGATGTTGTGGCTGCATGAACGACTCTGCCACGGTGTGATCCAGGAAGCCGGCAAGTTGATCGTAGTAGCCCGCCACGTTGAGCAGGCCGACCGGCTTTTTGTGAAAGCCCAGTTGCGCCCATGTCCACGTCTCGAAGATTTCTTCCAGCGTTCCCACGCCGCCGGGCATGGCGATGAAGCCATCGGCGCGCTCGGCCATGAGCGTTTTGCGTTGATGCATCGAATCGACCACAACGAGTTCGCTGAGCGATAGATGCGCAAGTTCCTTTTTCATCAGGGCATCGGGAATGATGCCGGTGACGCGGCCGCCCGCCGCCATTACGGCATCGGCGACCACGCCCATGATGCCCACACTGGCGCCACCGTAGACAAGACCAATGCCCCGCTCGGCCAGCGCACGACCAAGTTGCCGTGCAACCTCGGTATAGATGGGCTGACGGCCGGCATTCGAGCCGCAATACACACAAACGTTTTGAATAGACATAGACATCGCTAGAAAAGGGTGCTGCCGAACTAAAAGATGGAAGCGTTATCACTCGCATCTTGGCAACGAGAATCACTGTTAAGTGTACGAAAAATGGCATGCGAGGCACGGAAAATGCTGAATCCACCGTCGATGACATCAGCACAGCGCGCAAGTGGCCAGATGCCTTGCAGGCGAGTGTGAAGCATACCGAAGTGAACTGAATGTTGTCGCACGCCGATGAGGCGGGCGATGCAAGGCCAGCGGCGCGAAGCCAGCGCTGTGCTTAAACTATTTGGAGCGAAAAGCCATGGACCAACGTACACAAAACACCAACACCGAAACCGGTGAATTTGAAATCGACGTCGAAAGCATCCGCCAGCGCGCGCGTCAAAGTCTTGAAGACGGCGCCGTCACCGATGGCTATCGCGGCGATCGTGAAACCGTATTGAAATTGTTGAATGAAGCCCTCGCCACCGAACTGGTCTGTGTGCTGCGCTACAAGCGCCACTACTTCATGGCAACGGGTTTGAATGCCGAACCGGTAGCCGCTGAATTCCTCGAGCACGCCAATGAAGAGCAAGGCCATGCGGACACGTTGGCTGAGCGGATCGTGCAGTTGGGCGGTGAGCCGAATATGTCGCCGAAGGGTCTGCTCGAGCGCAGCCATTCGGAATACGTCGAATGCAATACGCTGGACGAAATGATTCGCGAGAACCTCGTCGCCGAGCGCATTGCGATCGACAGCTATCGTCAGATGATCGACTACATCGGCGACAAGGACCCCACCACGCGTCGCGTGCTGGAAGACATTCTCGCCGTTGAAGAAGAGCATGCCGACGATCTGTCCGACTTTCTGTAATCCGCTTTTTTACTGGCGCGGCGGCGAACCGTGAGTGGCATCGCCAAAACCGTCAGCTCGTCGTAGCCTGCGCGTAGCCGTCGCGCATGGCATACGGCGAAAAAAATGCCCCGAACGCACTCTCCGGTGTTCGGGGCATTATCTTGTCCAATCGAACAGTCGTTCAATCGAACCCACGCGCGCTCGGCTTACACCGTGTCGGCCCACAGGTCGTATTCGTCCGCATCGGTGACCACCGTGCGCACCAGATCGCCCGGCTTGAGGACGCGATCGCTGGCCACATAGACGCAGCCATCGATCTCAGGCGCATCGGCGCTCGAGCGGCCCACTGCGCCGTCTTCGTCGACTTCGTCGATTAGCACATCGATTTCGCGACCCACCTTGGCCTGCAGGCGCGCCGCCGAGATGGCTTGCTGATGCGCCATGAAGCGCTCCCAGCGTTCCTGCTTCACCTCGTCGGGCACGGGATCCGGCAGATCGTTGGCCGGCGCGCCGCCAACGGGGGAGTACTGGAAGCAACCCACGCGATCCAGCTGGGCTTCGGTCATCCAGTCGAGCAGATACTCGAATTCAGCCTCGGTTTCACCGGGGAAGCCCACGATGAAAGTCGAGCGGATGGTCAAGTCGGGACAGGCCTGGCGCCATTGCTTGATGCGCGCAAGGGTTTTGTCTTCGAATGCCGGACGCTTCATCAGCTTCAGGATGCGCGGGCTGGCATGCTGGAAGGGGATGTCGAGGTAAGGCAGCACTTTGCCGTCCGTCATCAACGGAATGATTTCGTCGACGCTGGGGTACGGATACACGTAGTGCAGACGCGTCCACACGCCCAGATCCGACAACGCCGAACAGAGCTCGGTCATGCGCGTCTTGACGGGGCGGCCGTTCCAGAACCCGCTGCGATACTTCACGTCCACGCCGTATGCGCTGGTGTCCTGGGAGATGACGAGCAATTCCTTGACGCCGGCCTTGACCAGGCGCTCGGCCTCGCTCAACACATCGCCCACCGGCCGGCTGACCAGATTGCCGCGCATCGACGGAATGATGCAAAAGCTGCAACGGTGATTGCAGCCTTCGGAAATCTTCAGATAGGCGTAGTGGCGCGGCGTGAGCTTGATGCCCTGCGGCGGCACGAGATCGACATAGGGATCGTGCGTGAGCGAGGGCGGTGCGGCATCGTGCACGGCGCGTACGACCTCCTCATACTGCTGCGGCCCGGTGACCGAGAGCACGCTCGGATGCACCTCGCGAATCACCGAGGCATCCACGCCCATGCAGCCGGTGACGATGACCTTGCCGTTTTCGGCGATGGCTTCGCCGATGGCGTCGAGCGACTCGGCCTTGGCGCTATCGATGAAACCGCAGGTGTTCACGACCACCACGTCGGCGTCTTCGTAGGAAGGCGAAACGACGTAGCCCTCCATGCGCAGTTGCGTCAGAATCCGTTCGGAGTCGACGAGAGCTTTTGGACAGCCGAGCGAGACGAATCCCACACGCGGGCTCGAGTCTTTGGTAGCTGTTAGTTCTGAAGGGTTTTTCACGATGCGGTCTGGAAGAGGGGCGGCCGGCGCAGGTGCGATCTCCACCTCGGGGATGCGTGGCGGCATGCCGGCGATCAAGGCCAATTCGACAGTTTAACCGCCACCGCTGCTCAGCGCGTGCGTCGAGAACGCGGGAAAGGGTCGTCGGTGCCGCGGGTGTCGCTCACACGCATCATCGCCTGGGCAATCTGCAACCCTTGCGCACCGGCGGTGAGGCCAAATCGCCCCGATGCTTCTGCGAAGGCCATCAGCGCCTAAAAGCTGATTTTTACGCCGGCCATGACGCCTGTCGCCGAATAGCTATTGCTGCCGCGTTGATGGCCTGCGCTGCCCCACAACGTCAGTCTCTGACTGATCTGACCTGCGGCACCGAGCTGCAGCTCGCCAACGTTGCGCGCCCCCGTCTGCCGCACTTCCTCGCCGTTGAGTCGGTTGCCGAAATTGCGGGTATTGTGGATCCAGTTGGCTTCGACGTAGGGCTCAAACGTGTGTGGCCGGCCGTTTTCCACTTTGCCCAGGTGACGCATGAAAGCCCGCACGCCGAGTCGAGTCTGCACATTGCCCGCGCCTATGCTGCTCACACGCGTGCCATTTTTCTCATTGAAAGCGTCAGCATCGACATTCATCCATACCACTTGCGCCTTGGGTTGGACGAAATAGCGCGCGTGGGCGCCGTCTGCGCCAAGTGTCCATGTATAGCCGCTCTCCACCGATGCGCTCGTCCCTTTGGATCGGTACCGTTCGGAGGGCAAATCATTACCGTGGACTGTGTTGTTGAACCAGTTGTACTGCGCCCAGGTATCCACATAAGCGCCGGTTTTTTCGGCTTCGTTTTGCAGCCAACTGCCATACACGCCCACGCTGTAGCCGTTGACGCTACCTTTGGCGCTTTCGGCGTTCAGGCGATTCCGCGACCGGCTGTGCTGGCTAGCATGGCCGCCCATGACGCCGACGCGAAACTGGTCGGTCGGGCCGATGTTCCATCGAGCAAGGTCGCCCCCGAGCTGGAGCACGTAACTATCGGCACGGGTTGCAAGCTGATCGCTACTGTCGGTGGCGCGCCGATGGCCACCGGCATTGCGCATCCACAGGCTTGTCGTTTTCTCTGCACCGGTGATCGGATCGGTATAGCCACTTGCGCCTGTGCGGTCATGCATGCGCAGAACGAAGAGGTTGTTTGCGGCCGTCAGATTGCTGGCATAGGCACCCGCTTCGGGTCGGTACGCTTTGACCGGTGCAGGATCATCCGCGCCATTTCCAACGTCGCCCGCGTCGCTACCGTTGCCCGGTCCGCCGCCGTCATCGATGTTATTGGTCAAATACCAGTTGCCCGCGTTCACGCCCCGACCGCGAACCAGTTCATAGTCATAGGCCCCGGCGACGATCCGACCGCTTTTTCTGAACTCACCGAGAGACGGGCCACCGACGCGAATCAGTTCTATCCCATTCAATGTGTCGCTGCCCATGCCGCCAGCGTTGTTTACACTGACCGAGGTCACGCCGCTCGTGGCACCGCGAACCACCATGCGGTCCGTTGGCGATGCATCGCCGCCCAGCGCCGCATTGAAAGCCAGCAGGCCGCCATTGCCGACGTAATCGCCACCGACGATCAGCACATTGCCCGCCGTATCGCCATTTCGCCCAAGCACGATATTGCCGCTGTTGATGAGATCACCGCCAATCGTGAACGTTTGGGGCGTGGCGACGGTGCGGGCCTGCAGCGCCTGGCGTGCGCGCGCCGTCACGCCCGTGTCGTCTGGTGAAAGCGTGCCCAGGCGCAGCGTGCCGGCGTTAGCGACGCTGCCGGCAATGCCGCCAAAGCCGCCAAGCGTTGCGCCAGACGCGATATCGACCTGCCGTGACGCCAGCGTTGCGGTACTGCCGGCGCGGCCAAGCTGCAAGCTTCCGGCGGCGACCGTTGTATTTCCCAGATACTGCATGGCACCGGCACCCAGGGTGACCAGCCCGCCGCCTGCTTTTGTCACGTTACCGCTACCCGTGATGGCATTATCGAGATCCCATATGGTGTCGGTGACGAGGTTCAGCGCGCCGGCGTTGCTCACGGTGCTTGTTCCCAGGCTTTCCCGGCGCAGGGCGGTGAGCGCGGCGTCCGCGCTGATGTCGACGTTGCCGCTGAATGAGCGATTGTCGCCGCGTGCGGTAACGGCGCTGCCCTCAGCGAGCCGAATCCGCCCGCTTCCGCTGAGGTCATTCATCCAGTCGCCCGTGGCACCGGCGAGTGTCAGCAGGCCATCGTTTTGCACCGGACCGGTGCCCAGGCCCATCGGGTCATTCAACAGCACGCCGGCTCCCCGGGCTATGGTTGAGGTAGCAAACAATTTCGCATTGGCGCCATTGATGGCGAGCGTGCCACCATGGAGCTCGAGCGCGCCCGACCCCAGCAGACTGCCGTCAACGCGCCCACCATTATTGATGGCCAGCGCGCCACCCGCGAAGTTGACGACCGAGCCCGACGCAGTCGTCAGCGCGCCGATGGTTTGCGCATGGCCGTTCATTTGCAATGCGGTGTTCGAGGCCAGCACCAGTCCGGACGTCTGGCCCAATGTGTTGTCGTCGTTCATTGCCAGGGCACCGCTATTCACGAATGTCTGGCCCGTGTAGTCGTTGTCCCGGTTGGACAGTGACACCGTCTGGCCAACCCCCGTGTCGATGGCGAGATCGCCGGTGCCCGTAACCCTGGCGCTCAGATCGGCAGCACTACCGGTTTGTCCGTAAGCGTTCAGGGTGAGGGCATCATTGCCAATCGCCAGCAAGTTCACGAGCGTCAGGCCGTGATTCAGATAAAGGCCGTTGTTCTCGACGCCGCTCGTGAGGCGGTAGTCCCAAGTTCCCTCCGCTGCCACGATGCCGTTTTGAACGATGGGTCGCGCAACACCGTCGTGGATGGGGTTGCCGTTGGCGTCCACCAGCCGCAAATTGCTGCCGTCGCCGATCACCTCCCCCTCTGCCACGACCAACTGCGCGAGGATATTGCCCTCATCCTGCATGAGCAGCGGCAAACTATCGTTCGGCGGCGTCGCCGTGATTCCGGTGCCACCCAAATCGACCTGCACGGTTCCCGCGCCTGAAATATCCAGTCTGCCCGATGTGCGGACGTAGTTGTCGGCAATGCGTTGATCGGTGTTTATGCCCCCCACGTTCAGCGTGCCGCCGTCCAGTTTCAATCCCGCGATTTGCTGCTCGCCAGCGCCGACAGTCATCACACTGCCGGAATTCAAGATGAGGTCGATGTTTTTGACGGCCTCGGTGTTGACTGCCCCCAGCGTGAACCGCGTGGCGCCAAGCGACAGCGTGCCCGTCAAATTGCTGGTGAGTCCGGATGATGCAAATTCGAAAGCATTGTTGTTGGTATCGACCTGCAGTTGGCCGACCCCCGCGAGGTTGTTAGAAAAGCGCCAATCCTGCTGTGCATTGATCGCCAGGGTGCCGCCTTCAAGCGTGATATCGCTTGTGCCAACGTTTTGGGGGCGGCTGGCAATAAGGGCGGCGGATTCGGCGATGGTGTAGCGCCCCGTGAACAGCGTGTTGTCTCCCTCGAGACTCGTCACGCCATTCAAGGCGTCTACCGTGCCCGCGCCGCTGAGATTGGGCGCGAGGACAAAATGGCTGTCAGTGTGATTCAGCGTGAGTACACCTGTACCGGCGCCGAATCGGATCGAGGCCGTATCAAGAAAGCCTGCCCGTTGTGCGGCATCGCCGCGCCGGGCGCCGACAGCAAGCTCGCCGAGGGAACCCGCACGGTCGGCGACGCGGATCTCGGGCGTTGTAAGCGAGGCGCCGTTACTGACCACAGCCGTACCGCGGCCGAGCAGTCCCACCGTGACGAACGTGCCGGCCGAGGCCAGCGATCCCGCGCCGGAGACCAATAATCGATTATCGAAAGCGAGCGTGGCGGCATCATTGCCGATATTGATGCTCGACTCGGCGCGCGTCATGCCACCGTTGATCACGTCCAGGCTGCCGGCACCGTACGCACCCACGATGATTCGACCCGCTGACCACATCTCACTGCCTGGATCGCTGATCACCACCCGACCTGAGGGCCGAAGCGCTCCCGCGTTTCTCCCCCCGATGTGAATGCCGCCAAAGTCGTAACTGGTGCTGGTGCTCAGAAAGCGCCCGCCTGCCGACACCATGACGATGCCCGTGCCGCCAGCGGCGCCGATGTCCACTGTATTGAGGTCGCCGCGATCTACGGTAAGCGCCGCCCCAGGGCCTTCGATCGAGATGAATGCCTGGCCTTCGTAACTACCTGTCAACGGTATATCGAATGAGCCACCAAAATTGGTATTTGTGAAATCACTTGGACCAATCGTCAGACGACCGCCGGGGCGAATAATGAGTTCACCTGATGACCCGTTGACACCGATGTGAAGATAATCGGTTGTCAAGTTACCGTCGGGACCAATAATCAAACGGCCATTTGTTTGATTGCCAATGCGAGTGTTCGTATCGACCCAGTCCGAGTCTACAAAGCGAACCTCATCATCGCGAATATCCGTCGCGTAAATCGGATCCCCGCAGAAAACAATAAGCAGAGCGGCCGAAATCGCTTGGTATCGAAAATATCCGGACATCACAATTTCCTGCTAGCGAGTGCGAACATTATCGACGTTACTCGTGCGTCCTCTATATCTACCTGATTAACCGGAAAATAAGCGCAGATAATGTCGCTATATTGCATCACTCGGGGGCTTGATAGCCATGTAACGGGGCGCGCAGGGCCTCGAGCACCTCTTGCGCACCTTGCAGGTGCCGGATGGCCGCATGCAGCTCGACGGCCTGCGGCCAGGTGCGTCTCAGGTAGCTCAGCCACAATTTGACGCGGCCATGCTCATGCAGGCAATCGACGCGGGCCCGCAGCTTCTTCAGGTACACGGCAATGTGTCGCACCACCAGCGGCCACTCTTCGGGCGTGGGCGTCTCGGGCATCGTGCCGCGGATGCGCTGGGTCAGGAAGGGATCGGATACGGCACCGCGGCCGATCATGACATCCGCACATCCGCTGACCGCGCGGCACCGGGCCCAGTCGGCCACCGTCCAGACCTCGCCGTTGGCAATCACCGGTACGTTTACCGCGGCGGCGATGCGCGCGATCCACTCCCAGTGGGCCGGCGGGCGGTAACCGTCATCGCGGGTGCGCGCGTGCACCACGAGCGCCTCGGCACCGCCCTCGGCAAGCGCCGTGGCGCAGGCCACGGCGAGCGACGTGTCCGAGACGCCCAGCCGCATCTTTGCCGTGACCGAGATATCGGCCGGCACGGCTGCGCGCACGGCGGCC
>Ga0213837_1001530_pt1 | contig 12279 bp, 10 predicted proteins | sample SWPATP12_FD_160572 | JGI IMG/M metagenome (GOLD analysis project Ga0213837, IMG submission 160572) | Coastal seawater microbial communities from Marineland, Florida, United States - SWPA TP1 #2 | ecosystem: Environmental > Aquatic > Marine > Coastal | place: USA: Florida | collected 2016-08-06
ACGTCGCGGCGCATGACGACCCGGCGCTTCGTCGGGTGCGACACCTCGACGAGCCCCGCCGCCGCGAAGGTCGGCACGGTGCCGACGTGCAGCTCCTCGTCGATGACCGCGGTCGCGGCGATCGGGTACGCCTCGACCGCGCGGGCGCCCCGGTCGACGGCGAAGCGCACCGCCGCCGCCGCGAGCTCGCGACTGATGCCCGCCCGTCGATGCCCGGCGCGCACGAACAGGCAGGTGATCGCCCAGACGGTGAGGTCCGACGAATCCTCGCCGCGCCCGAGCCAGGGCACGGTGAAGACGCGCACGAGCCCCAGGTGCTCGCCGCGCGGAGCGACGGCCGCCCAGCCGACCGGCTCGTCGCCGAGGTAGGCGACCAGCCCGCTCGTCGTCGCCGCATCCGGGTCCCCGGCGGCCGTCTGCTCGAGCTGCCGGGCGATCCGCTCCTCGACGGGCACGCCGCCGAAGCTCTCGCCTCGCTCGAGCCGGTAGCGCTGGCAGCGGCAGCGCGCACCGACGCCGCGGGCGCCGAAGACCGCGTCGAGGTCGTCCGGGCTCGCCTCATTCGCGGGCACGATGCGCAGCGGCGCGTCCATGGGGCGATCATGCCCCACGCCGCTGTCACGGGTCACCCGACGCACGCCGCGGCGCCCGCATCACGATCCGTGTCGGCGGGGCGACGTACGATCGGCGCCATGCCCGCAGTCGTGCGCACCATCTCGCGTCAGGACGCGCGCCGGATCGCCGTGCGCGCACAGCTGCTCGACGCCGATCGCGCGGCGGTGGCCGGCTCCGACGATCTCGCCGACGTCGTGGCGCAGCTCACCGTCCTGCCGCTCAACCCGAGCGACATCGTCTGCCCGTCGGCCGAGCACATCGCGTGGATGCGCCTCCCGGACATCGGGTTCGACGACGTGCGACGGGCGGTCGAGGTCGAGCAGACGCTGTTCGAGCACCTGGGTCCGCATCGCCACCCGATGGCGGCGTGGGCGATCGGGCTGCGCGCCATGCGCGACCTGCCATGGCTGCTGGCCATCGGACGCGAGCCGACCGCGATCGGCGAGGGCAGCCGCGCGTGGCTCGAGGCGAACTCGGGGTTCCGCGAGCGGGTGCTCGAGCAGCTGCGGCTCGACGGCCCGCTCCCCCAGGCCGACATCGCCGACACGGTCGACGCGCCCTTCCGCTCCAGCGGCTGGAACACCGGGCGCGACGTGGCGATGCTGCTCGAGCTGCTCCAGGTGCGGGGCGAGGTCGTCGTCGCCGAGCGCGTCGGGCAGTCCCGCATCTGGGACCTCGCCGAGCGCGTGCTGCCGACGGTCGACGCCGCGGTGCTCGACGCCGCCTGGGAGACCTGGCGCGAGCGCTGGTTGCGCGCGTGCGGTCTCGAGCGCCCGGCCCATCTCGGCGACGTTGGCGAACCGGTGCGCATCGAGGGGATGCGCGGCACCTGGCGGCTCGATCCGCACGCGAGCGCGGCCGACTTCTCCGGGCGCGTCGCGCTGCTCTCGCCGCTCGACCGCCTCATCGCCGACCGCCGCCGGATGGTCGGCCTGTGGGACTTCGAGTACGCGCTCGAGCAGTACACGCCGCCCGTGAAGCGGCGCTGGGGCGTGCACGCGCTGCCGATCCTCGACGGCGACCGGCTCGTCGGCAAGGTCGACGCGCGCACTGACCGCGATCTGGGCGCGCTCCGCGTCGCGCGCATCCACTGGGACGCCGACCCCGACGTCGACGGCGCGCGACTGCGCCGCGCCGTCGACGACGAGCTCGAGTCGATGGCGGCCTGGCTCGGGGTGCGCCTCGTGGTCGACGAGCCGCGCTCCTCCGCTCGCTAGCCTGAGCGCGTGCCCACGCTCGTCGTCATCGGCAACCCCACCGCGCGGCGGTTCGAGGGCACCGTCGACGCCGTGCTGCGCGAGGCCGCGCGCGCGGGCAGGGATGCACGGGTGGTGCCGACGACGCCGAGTGACGCGGGCGCCGGGCAGGCGCGGGACGCTGTCGCGAGCGGGGCGGATGCCGTGGTGGCGATCGGCGGCGACGGCACGGTCCGCGAGGTCGCGGCCGTGCTCGCCGGCACCGGGATCCCGCTCGGCATCGTGCCGGTCGGCACCGCCAACCTCTTCGCGCGCAACCTCGACCTGCCGCTCCGCGATGCCGAGGCGGCCGCGCGCATCGCCGTCTCGGGCACCACGGCACCGGTCGACCTCGGCCGGGTCGTGCTCACCCGCGCCGACGGCACGCGAGAGCCGGAGCAGCCGTTCCTCGTCGTGGTCGGCGTCGGCAACGACGCCCTCGCCGTCGCCGCATCGTCGCTGCGCGCGAAGCGCCGGGTCGGCTGGGCCGCCTACATCGCCGCGGGCGCCCGCAGGCTCGGCCACCCGAGCTTCGCCGTGCGCGGTCGCTTCGACGGCGGACCCGTCGAGTCCGCGCACGCGTGGAGCGTGCTCGTGCACAACGCCGCGCGCATCCCGGCGGGCCTGCAGGTGCTCCCCGGCACGCGGCTCGACGACGGGCTGCTGCACGTCGCGGTGGTGAGCCCGCGCCACCTCGCGCACTGGGGCCGCATCGCCGCGGCCGGTGCCGGCATCGCGCGCGCCGAGGGGGTGCTGCGGCATCGCCGAGCTCTGCGGGTGACGCTCGGCGCGGTCGACGAGCCCCTGCCCGTGCAGCTCGACGGCGATGCCGTCGGCCGCGTCGAGCGGCTCGACGCGCGCATCGATTCCGGCGCGCTCAGCATTCGGGTGACAGGATCGCACGTGTGAAGCCCACGCCCTCTTTCGCCGAGCTGCGCGCGGCCCCCGAGGGGTCGCTCGAAGCGCTGCTCGCCCTGAGCGATCTCGACCGCACGGTGGCCACGATCGCGGGCAACCGGATCACCGGCCTGCTCCGAGGCGACGAGCGCCGCTCGCTCGTGCGGCTGCTGAGCGAGGAGCGCGTGGCCGAGCTCAGCCCGGCGATGCGCGCCCGCGTCGTGCACGCGCTCCGCCGGCTCGCGCCGAGCCCGGTCGTGTCCTCGGGCATCCGGTCGATGCTGGAGTCGCTCACCGGTGCCCCGTTCCGCGACATGAAGTACTCGCTCAACGCCACCGGCGACCGCCACGACCTGGAGCACGTCGTGTACGAGCGGCTCACCGAGGCCGACCGCGCCGCGGTGCTCGCGCACATCGCTCGCGAGGCCGGGGACGCGCCGTCGCACGACCTGCGCATCCTGTGCGACATCGACGACACGGTCAAGGCGATGCTCCACGACAGCCGCTACCCGCGCGGCAGGGTCTACCCCGGCGTCATCGAGCTGCTCATCGCCCTCGACCAGGGACGCGCGGCCGAGCCGTCCCGGCCCGGCGACCTGACCTTCGTCACCGCGCGCCCCGAGGGCCCCCGCGGGCTCATCGAGCAGTACACGCGCAACGGGCTCGCCGGGCTCGGGCTGCCGCCCCACTCGGTGCTCGGGGGCTCGTTCCTGAACCTGTTCACGAAGGCGTCGATCAAGGAGCGCAAGCTCCAGAACTTCGATCGTGAGCGCGCGCTGTTCCCGGAGTGCCGCTTCATGTTCCTCGGCGACAGCGGCCAGGCGGATGCGCACGTCGGCGCCGAGATGCTGCGGCGCGGTCCCGACTTCGTCGTCGCGGTGCTGATCCATGAGGTCGTGCCGGTCACGGGCCCCGCGCGCGCCGCGTTCGAGGCCGCGGGCATCCGCTTCCACACCAGCTACGACGACGCGGCCAGGATCGTCCACCGCCTCGGCCTCATCGACACCGTCGCCCGCGACCGCGTCTTCAAGGCGGTCGACGCCGAGACGGGGACGATGACCTAGGCGTCCGCGCCCCTCCGGTGCTCGACGAGTGCCACCGCGCTGCCCTCGCTGTCGAGGATGAAGGCCATCCGCTCCTCCGCGCCCACGGGGCCGAGCGTGGCGTCGGCGTGGCCGAAGATCGTGGGCGGCTCGGTGACGATCGAGACGCCGGATCGAAGGTCGCCGCGACCGCCGTGCCGAGCAGGCCGGCGTAGAAGGCGGCAGCCCGCTCGATGTCCTGGGCGCGCTGCGCCACCTGCACGAGCGGGCTGTCCCCGATCATCGTCGGGTCAGGCGCCGTGGTTCTGCGCCGTCGGCAGGTGCTTCGCCCACCAGCGCAGCACGTGCTCGAAGCGCTCCACCCGGTGCCGCGGCTGGCCCGAGCGGGTCAGCTCGTGGTTCTCGCCCGGGAAGAGCAGCAGCGCCGTCTCGACGCCCTGGCGCTTGAGCGCCGCCCAGTAGCGCTGCGCCTGCTCGGGCGGGCAGCGCCAGTCCTCCTCGGAGTGCACGACGAGCGTCGGCGTCCGCACGTCGCCGACGCGAGCCATCGGGCTCTGCGCGCGCACCGCCTCCGCGTCAGTGCCGGTGTACTCGCCGCCGAAGAACCAGCCGATGTCGCTCGTGCCGACGAACGTCTCCGGGTCGAGGAAGCCGCGCTCGACGATGGCCGCGGTGAAGCGCTGGTCGTTCGCGGTGATCCAGGCCGTCAGGTAGCCGCCGTAGGAGCCGCCCATGACCCCGAGGCGCTGGCCGTCGAGCTCGGGGTGCGCGGCGATCGCGCCGTCGAGGAAGTCGAGTGCGTCTGCCATGTCGACGGTGCCCATCGACTGGCGGATCGCGAGCCCGTGCTCGCGGCCGTAGCCCGCCGAGCCGCGCGGGTTGCACTGCACCACCGCGTAGCCGGCCGCGACCGCGACCTGCGCCTCGTCGAACACGCCGATGCTGTACTGCGCGAACGGCCCGCCGTGGATGTTGAGCAGCACGGGGTGCGGGCCGGGACCCTCGGGCAGCCAGACCCAGCCGTGCACCGAGCCGCCGTCGCGACCCGGGAGCTCGTGCTCGACGGGCTCGACGATGCCGGTGCGCTGCAGGCCGGCGCCGAAGTCGGTGACCACGGTGACGCCGCGGTCGTCGAGCACCGCGACCTCTCCGGCTGAGGTCGGGGTGGCGACCGTGGCGACGGTGACGCCCGCGCCCACGCCGTGCCCGAGCACCTCGAGGTCGCCGCCGATGAGCTCCTTGATGCCGCCGCCCGTGACGTGCAGCAGCCGCACGCGGCCGCGGGTGCGCTCCTGCACGAGCACGCCGTCCTCCACGACGGTCGCGTGGCTGCCGCCCTCGCCGAGGTCGGCGCCGCCCTCGTCGGTGACCTCCTCGGGGTGCGCGCCCGGCTGCTCCAGCACGAGCAGCTGCGTGTGCCGGGCGACGAAGTCGCGGCCGGATTCGCCCATGCGCTGGGCGAGCAGCACGAAGCCGCCGTCGGGCGTGGGCTGCACCTGGTCGACCGAGAGCCCCGCGCGCGACGACAGGATCGTGTGCGGCTCGCCCTGCGGCACGTGCGCGTCGAACTCGACGACCGCGTTGACGAGGTCGTCGTCGCGGGTCGCGTGGCGAGCGGTGACGCACAGCACGCGCCGGCCGTCGCTCGAGAAGACGGGCGCCGTGTGGTCGAAGTCGCCGTGGCTCAGCTGGATCGCCGGGGCCGTGCGCGGCAGGTCGTCGCTCGTCGACGGCAGGTCGTGCGGGTGCGGTGCGCGCTCGTAGAACGGCTCGGCGTCGAGGTCGGGCATCGGCGCGACGAACACGTGCGTCCGGCGGCCGACGAGGCTGCCGGTGCCGTTCGCGAGGTTGCGGTTGCGGGTGATGAGGCGCGGCGACTCGTGCGCGGCGTCGAGGCCCTCGACCGAGCCGTAGCGGCCGGGCTCGATGACGGCGCCCGTGCACGCGATCCGGTCGCCCTCGGGCGAGATCGCGAACGCGTCGACGCCGCCGTCGAGCGACGTCGCCTGCACGGGCTCGCCGCCCTCGGCGCGCATCGCCCAGACCTGCTGCTTGCCCTTGGCGTCGGCGCGCAGGAACAGCAGCGCCTCGCCGTCGGCGGACAGCTGCGGAGCGCGGTCGGCGACGCCGCCGGTGATGCGGCGGCGGGTGCCGTCGGTGAGCGAGACGCGCCACAGCTGGCCCACGTTGCGGTTGGCGCGCAGGCTCGGCCGGCTGGTGGCGACGACCGCCCACGTGCCGCTCGGGTGGACGGCGGGGCGCGAGAGCGAGACGAGCTGCTCGATGTCCTCGGCGCGCATCAGGCCTGCGCTCCCTCGGCCGCGCCGAACCCGGAGACGTCGCCCACGAGGCGCGTGCTGTCGTCGGGGACCGGCTCGACGGCGGCGAGCGCCACCTCGAGCGCGAACTCCTCGACGTTGTACAGCTTGCCGGCGTCCTCCCGGCGGCTCGCGATCGCGCCGGGGTTCGCGCGCTCGAGCAGGGTCGCCGTGATGGTGCCCTCGATCATGTCGCCGGAGACGACGACGAGCTCGATGTCGCGCTCCCGGAGCGCGGGGATGCGCTCGCGCAGTGCGTCCTCGCCGGCGCGCTTCGAGCGGGCGACCGCCTCGTACTCGGGCATCGTCGGGGTCGTGCGGATGAAGTGCGCCTGGTGGCTCGTCACGAACACGACCCGCGCGCCGTCGCGCAGCACCGGCAGCGCCGCGTCGAGGAGCGCGGCCTGGGCGTCGCGGTTGAGGCGCATGGCGTAGTCCTCGCCCATGCCGCTCTCCATGCCGCCGGAGGCGTTCATCACGAGGATGTCGAGGCCGCCGAAGCTCGCCCGTGCCGCCTCGAACATGGCGGCGACGCTGTCGGCGTCGGTGAGGTCGGCCTGCACCGCGATCGCCCGCACGCCCTGCTGCTCTGCGGCTGCGACGACCTTCTCGGCCCGCGGCGCCTTCGCCCGGTAGTTGACGACGACATCGGCCCCGGCGGCCGCCAGCAGCGCGACGGTCGCGGCGCCGATGCCGCGGCTCGAGCCGGTGACGAGGGCCGTGCGGCCGGTGAGCGAGCCTGGCTCGAGATGGGCGGGTGCGGTGTTCGGCACGGGAGCTCCTTCGTTCCCGTCGACCCTACTGCCACGCCGCGACGAGGGCGCTGGCGCGAGCGCCTGCGTGCCGGGCCGCATCCCAGGCTCCGCTCCCTATGCTGAGGGGGTGGATCTCGTCCAGTACGCGTGGGTCGTGTGGCTCGTGGTGGCACTCGTGTGCTTCATCATCGAGATGGTCACGCTCGAGTTCACCTTCCTCATGATCGGCCTCGCGTCGACCGTCGGCCTCGTCTCGAGCATCACCGGCCTGCCGTGGTGGGTGCAGATCCTCATCGCCGCGGCCGCGGCGCTCCTGCTGCTGTTCCTCGTCCGCCCGAAGCTGCTCGAGCGGCTGCAGGAGTCGGGCGAGGTCAACAAGCAGGGCATCGAGGCGCTGCTCGGCATGGCCGGCGAGGTGACGCGCTCCTTCGAGCGCGGGGCCGGCGAGGTGACCCTCGCGAACGGCGACGTCTGGACGTCCCGCCTCTCCCCCGCCGCGCAGCAGCGCGATCCCGACGTCGGCGAGCGCATCGTCGTCACCGCCATCGAGGGGGCGACGGCCATCGTCGTCCCCGCGCAGCGCTAACCACAAGGAGCATCCATGCCGTTCGACGGACAATTCATCCTCGGAGGATTCCTGCTCGTCGTGGTGATCCTCGTCGTCCTGTTCGTGCTCGTCACGCTCTTCAGGTCGATCCGGATCATCAAGCAGGGCTTCACCGGTGTCGTCGAGCGGCTCGGCCGCTTCCACCGCGTGCTCCAGCCGGGCCTCAACTTCCTCGTGCCGTTCATCGACCGCGTCTCGTACCACGTCGACATGCGCGAGCAGGTGCGCTCCTTCCCGCCGCAGCCGGTCATCACCGAGGACAACCTCGTGGTGTCGATCGACACCGTCGTCTACTTCCAGGTGACGGATGCACGCGCGGCGACCTACGAGATCGCCGACTACCTCTCGGCCGTGGAGCAGCTCACGACCACCACGCTCCGCAACGTCGTCGGTGGCATGAACCTCGAAGAGGCGCTCACCAGCCGCGACACGATCAACGGGCAGCTGCGCAACGTGCTCGACCAGGCGACCGGCAAGTGGGGCCTGCGCGTCGGCCGCGTCGAGCTCAAGGCGATCGACCCGCCCGTCTCCATCCAGGACTCGATGGAGAAGCAGATGCGCGCCGAGCGCGACCGTCGCGCCGCGATCCTCACCGCCGAGGGCTCGAAGCAGTCGCAGATCCTCGAGGCCGAGGGTCTGCGCCAGTCCGAGATCCTGCGGGCCGAGGGCCAGGCCAAGGCCCAGGTGCTCCGCGCGAAGGGTGACGCCGAGGCGCAGGTGCTGCTCGCCAAGGGTGAGTCGGAGGCCATCGAGCGCGTCTTCGCCGCCATCCACGAGGGCGACGCCGACGACAAGCTGCTGTCCTACCAGTACCTGCAGACGCTGCCGAAGCTCGCCGAGGGCGACGCGAACAAGCTCTGGATCATCCCGTCCGAGCTGACGGAGGCGCTGCAGAGCGTCGGCCGCGGGTTCCTCGAGGGCCGTGCCGACGTGCCGTTCCAGAAGCCGAGGAGCAAGCGCTCGGACGCGGCGGAGCCGTCGATCCTCGACGAGACCTTCCAGGCCGACTCGGTGAGCGACGTCGAGGTGCCGTCGATCGCCGAGACGCTGCAGGCGAGCGGCATCGACCCGCAGGACGCCGGCCGCACCGACACCGTGTCGTCGACGACGTCGCTCGCCGACGAGACGCCCGACACCGACTACAGCGAGGCGATCGAGACCGCGCGCGAGGCGGCCGCCGAGGCGCCGCGCGCCACGGACGCCGACCAGGGCGTCGACGACGGCGGGTCGCCGCGGGCGTGAGCCCGTACCTGACCCCGGCCCCGCCGAGGGTGCTCGCGCATCGCGGGCTCGCCCTCGGCGCGCCGGAGAACACGATGATGGCCTTCATCGCGGCCGTCGACGCGGGCGCGAGGTTCCTCGAGACGGACGTGCACGCGACCGCCGACGGCGTCGCCGTGCTGGCGCACGATCCCGGGCTCGACCGGGTCGCGGGCGCCGACGTCGTGATCGAGCGCACCCTCTGGCGCGACCTGCAGCAGATCGACCTCGGCCAGGGCGAGCGCGTGCCCGGGCTCCGCGAGGCGCTGCTCGCCCTGCCCGACGCGCGCTGGAACATCGACCTGAAGTCGGACGCCTCCGTCGTGCCCGCCGTGCGCGCGGTCGTCGAGGCGAAGGCCGTCGACCGCGTGCTGCTCACCTCGTTCTCGGAGCGGCGCCGCCGGCAGGCGCAGCAGCTGCTGCCGGAGGTGGCCACGAGCGCGTCGAGGTCGATCGTGCTGCAGGCCGTCGCGGCGCAGCGGCTGGGCCTGCGCTCGCGGTTGCGGGGCATCCTCGCGCCGGTCGTCGCGCTGCAGGTGCCGCGCCGCGCGAAGGGCGTCGAGATCGTCACCGAGCGGAGCGTCGCGGCCTTCCAGCAGGCCGGCGTCGAGGTGCACGTGTGGACGATCAACGACGAGGCCGAGATGCGCGAGCTGCTCGAGCTGGGCGTCGACGGCATCGTGACCGACCGCTGCGACCTGGCGCTCCCGCTCGTGAGTGGTCATTCCGGCTCGTGAGTGGTCATTCCGGGATGTGAGTGGTCATTCGGGCGCGTGAGCGGTCATTCCGGGATGTGAGTGGTCATCCGGGCGCGTGAGTGGTCATTCGCGCGCGTGAGTGGTCATTCCGGGATGTGAGTGGTCATTCGGGCGCGTGAGTGGTCATTCCGGGATGTGAATGGCCGCTTCCGGCCGCGAAGGGTCATTGAAGGTGACCGATGCACCGGTGGGTGGGTCGCGGTCATCCCTGCCGCGCGATTCCGACGCAGGGAGACCGCTCCCCTGAGGGAGTGACCACTCACCTGCGGGAGTGACCACTCACCCGCGGGAGTGACCACTCACCTGCGGGAGTGACCACTCAGCCGCGGGAGTGACCACTCAGCCGCGGGAGTGACCACTCAGCCGCGGGAGTGACCACTCGCCCGCTGGAGTGACCGCTCAGCCGCGGGGGTGACCACTCAGCTGCGAGCGGCGCACTCGAGGCGAGCCGGGCGCCTCCTGGGTGCCGTCGAGCTAGCTGTACTTCCTCGGGAGGTTGTGAAGGTGTGAGCTGAGGTGAAGGCCTCCGGCACGATGTGGGTAACCACACTCACTTCGCACAACGGAGGCCTTCATGACTCACGCTAACGCTCCCTTCGCCGAGGGCGGCAGGCTCAAGCTCGCGCAGCTGGTCGTCGACCAGGGCTGGCCCGTGGAACGCGTCGCGGACCGGTTCCAGTGCGCCAACGGCACGGTGCGCCGCTGGGCCGACCGGTACCGCGCCGGGGAGCCGATGACGGACCGCTCGTCACGGCCGCTGTCATCGCCGAACCGCACCCCGTCGCGGCTGGAGCGGCGGATCATCGCGCTGCGCTTCAACCGCCGGTGGGGGCCGCACCGGATCGGCTACCACCTGCACGTGGCCCGCTCGACGGTCGAGCGGGTGCTGCGCCGGTTCCGGATGCCGCTGCTGCGGCACCTCGACCAGTCGACCGGGCTGCCCGTCCGCAAGGCCAAGCCCGTCCGCTACGAGATGGAGCGACCGGGCGAGCTGGTGCATGTCGATATCAAGAAGCAGGGCCGCATCCCCGACGGCGGCGGGCACCGCAAGCTCGGCCGCACGATCGGCAACCGCAACAACAAGAAGCAGGGCCTCGGCTACGCCTACATGCACCACGCCGTCGACGACCACTCGAGGCTCGCCTACTCCGAGATCCTCGGCGACGAGCGGAAGGAGACCGCCTCGGCGTTCTGGCTGCGCGCCCGCGACTTCTTCCGCGACGCCGGCTTCGAGGTCGCCGCAGTGATGACCGACAACGGCTCCTGCTACCGATCCCACGCATTCAAGGACGCCCTCGGGCCAGGCATCAAGCACCGCCGGACGCGCCCCTACCGGCCCCAGACGAACGGCAAGGTCGAACGCTTCAACCGCACCCTCGCCGACGAATGGGCATACGCGGCCACCTACCGATCAGAGACCGAACGAGCAGCCACCTACCCGGCCTGGCTGCACCACTACAATCACCACCGACCCCACACCGGCATCGACGGCCTCACCCCAACGCAACGCCTACACAACGTCACGAGGAACTACAGCTAGCCGACGCGCGACCACTGGCGACGTTGAGAAGAAGGGGCGCTGATGCCGGAGGGCGACACGATCTATCGCGCCGCGGTCAACCTCGGCGCCGCGATGGCGGGGCGGACGCTCGAGCGCAGCGACTTCCGGGTGCCGTCGCTCGCGACCGCGGACCTCTCGGGCGAGCGCATCGAGGAGGTCCGCAGCGTCGGCAAGCACCTGCTCATGCGGGGCGAGCACTGGACGATCCACTCGCACGCCGGCATGGACGGCCTCTGGCACGTGCTCGCGCCCCGCGGCCGCGCGCCGGTCGCGAGCCACACCATCCGCGTCGTGCTGTCGACCGCCGACCACGACATCGTCGGGTCGAGCCTGCCGGTGCTCGAGCTGCTGCCGCGCGCAGGCGACCTCGAGACGCTCGCCTACCTCGGCCCCGACCTCCTCGATCCCGACTGGGACGACACGATGGCGGCGGAGGCGGCGCGGCGCCTGCGCGCGACGGATGCGCCGGTCGGCATCGCCCTGCTGGACCAGCACGCGGTCGCCGGGCTCGGCAACGTCTTCCGCGGCGAGCTGTGCTTCCTGCGCGGCGTGCATCCCGTGACGCCGATCGCGGAGGTCGACGTCGAGCCGCTCGTCGCGCTCGCCCGACGGTTGATGGTCGCGAATCGCGACCGCACCGAGCGGACGTTCACCGGTGACGCGCGGCGCGGCAAGCGGACGTGGGTCTACGGCCGCGGCGGCCAGCCCTGCCTGCGCTGCGGCACGCGCATCCGCGATGCGCAGCTGGGCCTCGAGGACGGCATGCTGCGCCAGGTGCAGTGGTGCCCTCGCTGCCAGCCGGAGCCGACCGGCTGATCCATCGCCGAACTTCCCTGAACTCGGGGATTCGGACGGGAAAACCGCCTGTTCAGGGAAGTTCGGCGACGGGGCGATGGCGCCGCACCCACTCGTGCATCACGATCGCGGCCGCAGCGGCCGCGTTGATCGACCGCGTGGAGCCGAACTGCCGGATCGCGACGTGGGCGTCGGCGGCCGCGATCGCGGCATCCGTGAGCCCCGGTCCCTCCTGCCCGAACAGCAGGATGCAGCGCTCCGGCAGCGGCGACGCATCGACCGGCACGGAGCCCGGGGTGTTGTCGACCGCGACGATCGGCAGCGCCGCTCCCCTGGCCCAGGCGACGAGCGCCTCCACGGACTCGTGGTGCTCGATGCGCTGATAGCGGTCGGTCACCATCGCACCGCGGCGGTTCCAGCGGCGCTTGCCCACGA
>Ga0213837_1001532_pt1 | contig 12277 bp, 10 predicted proteins | sample SWPATP12_FD_160572 | JGI IMG/M metagenome (GOLD analysis project Ga0213837, IMG submission 160572) | Coastal seawater microbial communities from Marineland, Florida, United States - SWPA TP1 #2 | ecosystem: Environmental > Aquatic > Marine > Coastal | place: USA: Florida | collected 2016-08-06
AGATTCAGGCAGTGCTTTCAGAAAAAGGAAATCAGCTTCTTTTTATTGATGATAACACGACACTTACTCAGCTTCTTTCCGAATCTATTGATGCTTTAGGTTTTGATGTTACTATTGCCCCAACAGGAAATCAGGCACTAGAAATATTAAAAAAGCGTATGTTCGATTGTGTGGTGCTAGATTTAATGCTGCCCGATATATCTGGTTTTGAAGTTTTAGAAATATTGATTAATCAGGAAGAATATTATTTACCACCAATCATTGTGTTTTCTTCTAAAGAGCTTACAGATAAAGAAGTTGCCATTTTAAAACAGTACTGTACCGAAATTATTAAAAAAGACACGAATGGACAGGAAAAACTTTTAGAAACAATCACCCATATCTTTAAACCATTTTCTAATCTTTTACCCGCCGAAACCGAGCATGATCATGAAGAAGATTTGGAAACAGATACATCTCTTGAAAATAAAAAAATTCTTATTGTAGATGATAATATGCGGAATTTATTTGCTTTAAATGAAATTTTAGAAGAATACAACTGCGAAATTATAAAAGCTGTGGATGGGCGTAATGCTTTAGAGATTTTATCCGAGGAAACTGGGATAGATCTTATTTTGATGGACATTATGATGCCTGAAATGGATGGATATGAAGCGAGCAGAAAAATACGTGAAACCGATCGTGAAACACCAATTATTGCAGTTTCTGCACATATCGATGAAGAAGCTCAGACAAAAACCCATGATGCAGGAATGAACGATTGGCTTGCAAAGCCTGTAGCGGCAGAGGAACTGATAAAAATGTTAAAAAAATGGCTATAAAAATGGCAAAACCAAAGCTACTTGTTGTAGATGATACACAGGCAAACCTTATTTCTACCTGTGAATCGTTAGAAGATCTTGATATTGAAATTATTACATGCATTTCGGGTTATGATGCTGTAAAAGCATCGTTAAAACATAGCTTTTTCTTAATGCTTATAGATGTTCAGATGCCAGAGCTGAACGGGTTTGAAACGGTTGATCTGATTAAAAAGGAAAAGCGGAACAGAAACGTGCCTATCATTTTTTTAACGGGAATTAGTAAAGATAGAGAGCATACCTTTCAGGGTTATAAAAATGGCGCGGTGGATTATATTTATAAACCGATTCATGATCCGCAGATTTTAATTTGGAAAGTTGAAGTATTTTTAAACTTATATAAACACCAAAAAGCACTTTCAGAAAAGAATGATGAACTTGAAAATTTTGCACGGGTGATCTCGCACGATTTAAAATCGCCCGTTGCACAGATTATGAGTATTATGGATTTAATGAAAGGTCGGGAAAGTGTTTCTGGGAATACAGAGCTAAAGGAAATGATTGAAATGGCGGTTTCTGTAGGTTCTGGAATGCTAAAGCTAATTGATGGCCTTCTTGATTATAGCACTCGAAACGGAAAACGAGACAACTTTAAACAACTGTCTTTAGATTTTGTTTTGGATATGGTTTTTAATAATCTGGAAGTACAAATTCGAGAATCTGAAGCAGAAATTATTAAAACAAATATCCCAGAAAAAATTTTAGGTGACGAAACATTACTTGTGCAACTATTCCAAAATCTGATTTCAAACAGTATTAAATATCGTTCTGAAACGCGTACACCAAAAATCGAGATTATTTATGAAAAAAATGAGGTGCATCAGTATTTGTACATAAAAGATAATGGCTTGGGAATACCGAAAGATGCCATTGATTCGATTTTTTCTCTGTTTTCCAGAGCACATAGAGAAATGGAGCATGAAGGACACGGGATTGGTTTGGCCACATGTAAAAAAATTATCGATATACATGGGTGGCAAATTCATGCAGAAAGTGAAGTGGGTAAGGGAACAACATTCATTATTACCCTTTAATCAGTAAATTTTAAGTGTTAAATGGTATTAGAAAGTCTTTTTAAGGTTTGTTTATTAACATTTTAAAAGGAGAAGTAAATGCCAAAAAAGACAAAGTTAAATTTAAATGACCTACAAATTAAAAGTTTTCAGACAATGAATGAAATCAACAAAACTTTTGTAGGTGGATATGTTACTGCACATATAAATACATGTGAACCATGTCGCCCTGGTGGTACAAATAATCCACAGTGTACAATCGGGTGCTAAGCTTTTATTCTGGAAAGCGCATGTGTTTTCCAGAATCATTATTCTATATATTTAGCTGTAAATGAATTATCTTTACATAAATTTGCGTTATTAGTTCGGAACAAAATATGTTATGTTTCGCGCGCTAAAGAAAAAGGTGTTCATGAGAGTAATTGCAGGTAAATATAAGCGTCGTCAACTTATTGCAAGTGATGATTTATCTATTCGTCCGTTAATGGATCGTGTCAAAGAATATATTTTTAATGTTGTACAAGATTGGGTTCCTGAAGGAAATATTTTAGATGTTTTTGCGGGTTCTGGCTCGTTTGGTATCGAGGCACTATCACGAGGGGCATCCTCGGTTACATTTGTCGATGTAAACCCAAAAGCAATAGCTGCAATCGAACGAAATATGAAACACTTAAAGGTAGACGAAACATGGCGTATTGCGAAACAAGATGCATTAGAGTTTCTTTCCCGAAATACCCAAAGATACGATCTTGTGTTTTGCGATCCTCCCTATGATATGGGTTCGTTTGACACATTTTTAGAAACCTTAGGAACATACCCGCTTCTTGAAGATGATGGTATGTTGATTATTGAGCATTATTCTAAAAATCAACTTCCCCCATCCTTTGGAAACTACGAGTTATATCGTGATAAAAAATTCGGTAAAACACTAATTAGTATGTATAGGATGAAAGAGGATGAGTAAAATCGCAATTTTTCCTGGAACGTTTGATCCATTTACACGAGGGCATCAGGATATTGCTGACCGTGCCTCTAAAATGTTTGATAAAGTGATTATTACGATTGCAAAAAATAGCAGTAAATCTCCGTTGTTTTCTAAAGAAGAACGTAAAGAAATGATTCAGGAAATATACGCTGATAAACCATCGATTGCTGTGGAATATTTTGATAACCTATTGGTTGATTTTGCAAAAGAGAACAATGCCATCGTTATTGTCCGTGGATTGCGTGCGGTTTCCGATTTTGAATACGAAATGCAAATGGCATTAATGAATAGACATTTAGCACCAGATATCAGTACTATATTTTTAATGCCAGATGAAAAATATACCTACTTGAATAGCTCCATCGTGAAGGAAGTGGCAAAGCATAAAGGCGATTTTGCAGACTTTGTTCCTGAAAATATATACGAGCGAATCATTAGAAAACTTTCCTAGAACATATAAATCGCGGAAGGTTTTTTCCGCGACATTCATAGTTACTTAAAGGCGAGTTGATAACTCGATAAGTAACTGATTTACAACATCAGCTGTGATTTCTGCTTTTGTTTTAATTCCGCCAAGTGTTTGAACCTCTTCGGTATTCTGATAAATAATGACTATAGGATACTGAAGTGATTGCATATCGAATGTGCCATCAATAATTTCGTTTGCAGAAATATGTTGATATGCTGATTTTGGATCGGAAAATAAAATAGGGCGTGCCCCCGTTTTAGATAAACGAATGTTTTTTGGAGACATTTGGTTTAAATCCAATTCAAATAAATCGGATACAAGTAAAAGTGCAAGCGACGCAAAACTTTTCCCATTTATAGAATTTACGACATGGTAAGATTCTAATTTTCCGTTATTCCGAAACGCACCCGTTTCTATTCCGACACCTTTTAAGAATGGTTTAAGTGCAAGATCAGGAAATTTGCCATATTTTTGATTGTTTTTTAGAAGAAGAAAGCTGGTTTTTGTTAATAAGCTATCTTCATTAATAATGGTAGAAGGTTTTTCTTCGACAATCGTTGCAGATGAATAAACGGGGAAGTGATTTTCTTTAAACGCAGTAATAAGTGTGGAATCTGTAACATTCTCGATAATAGGTTTTAATAAAACTGCCTTGATTTGGGCAGATTGTAAAGCGGAAAGTGTTTCAGCTAATTGGCGTTGGTTTATTTGTTCTGTGTCGCTCAGCTGAACCAAAACAATTGGGTAATTGTTATTTGGTTGATAAGGGCTTCCACATGAAAGAAAAAGTAGTACTATACAAATATATCGTTTCATAGAATTCTCGTTTTTTGCTTGGAATGTAGAGTGAATACGGGCAATAACATAATAGGAAATTTTGTAGAATACATATCTTTTTCGTTGCGAAGAAAAAAGTGATCTGAGATATTTAATTCTTTTGGAGATAATATGCCACATTGCATTTTAGAGTATTCTGATAACTGTGTAGATGATGTTCAGATGGATTCGTTTTTTAAAGGACTTCATTCCGTTTTAATGAAGACAGGCGAGTTTCAGTTGGATCGAATAAAAAGTCGAGCAACGAAACATTCGGAGTATGTTGTAGGAAATGGTGATAAAGAAAACGCATTTGTTCATTTACATGTATATATACTTACGGGTAGAAGCGTAGAAAAGAAAAAGGAAATTGGTCAACTTGCTCATGAATATTGTGTCCGCTATTTTGAACGCTCGTTTTCTAGGCTGACGTGTAGTATTACCTGTGAAGTAAAAGAATTAAACCGAGATTTTTACTTCGTAGCGAAGAAGGACTAAATCGATCGAACCGAATTTTACTTTTTAATTTAAAATAAATCTGTTGTTTTTATTGTGCTTACGGGTTTGATTAAAAAAAAGAGTAAAAAATGTAAAAAAGTGTTTGTGGTAGAGCGGAATTGGGGTTATAATTGTCGCTCGCTTTTTGAGAGAGGGTTTTAGCAAAAAGAAAGACGCCGAAACAATCTGAGAAACTTTGAAAAAAGTACTTGACTAGCGAACGAGAAGGGGTTAAACTTCCGGCTCGATTTTTTAAAGTCTTTGACAAGTGAAAGAGTAAAGAGAAGTAGATGAGAATCTACGATTTAGAGATAGAAGTGCGAGTCAATTTAAGTTGATTTGTTTGTGAGGTTTTGAATTCTGAAAAGAAGACAAAAAATATAAACTCACAATGAAGAGTTTGATCCTGGCTCAGGACGAACGCTGGCGGCATGCCTAACACATGCAAGTCGTACGAGAAAGCTCTTTCGGGAGTGAGTAAAGTGGCGAACGGGTGAGTAACGCGTAGGTTACGTGCCCTCTAGTTTGGGATAAGCATTGGAAACGATGTCTAATACCGGATGTGAACTTCGGTTTAAAGCCTTCGGGCGCTAGAGGATCGGCCTGCGTTGCATTAGCTAGTTGGTGAGGTAACGGCTCACCAAGGCGACGATGCATAGCGGATTTGAGAGAGTGATCCGCCACACTGGGACTGAGATACGGCCCAGACTCCTACGGGAGGCAGCAGTGAGGAATATTGCACAATGGACGAAAGTCTGATGCAGCAATGCCGCGTGAACGAAGAAGGTCTATGGATTGTAAAGTTCTGTCAGAGGGGAAGAATAGGTTGGTTTGTAGCCGACCCTGACGGTACCCTCAGAGGAAGCACCGGCTAACTCCGTGCCAGCAGCCGCGGTAATACGGGGGGTGCAAGCGTTGTCCGGAATCATTGGGCGTAAAGGGTTCGTAGGTGGAATTGTAAGTCTGGTGTGAAAGCCCACAGCTTAACTGTGGAACTGCACTGGATACTGCTTTTCTTGAGTTATAGAGGGGGTCATGGAATTTCTGGTGTAGAGGTGAAATTTGTAGAGATCAGAAAGAACACCGGTGGCGAAGGCGATGACCTGGCTATATACTGACGCTGATGAACGAAAGCGTGGGGAGCGAACAGGATTAGATACCCTGGTAGTCCACGCAGTAAACGATGGATACTCGTTGTCGGATAGGTTTCTATTCGGTGACCAAGCTAACGCATTAAGTATCCCGCCTGGGGAGTACGATCGCAAGGTTGAAACTCAAAGGAATTGACGGGGGCCCGCACAAGCGGTGGAGCATGTGGTTTAATTCGATGCAACGCGAAGAACCTTACCTGGGCTTAAATTACAGGGGAACGATCCAGAGATGGTGAGGTCCTTCGGGACTCCTGTGAAGGTGCTGCATGGCTGTCGTCAGCTCGTGTCGTGAGATGTTCGGTTAAGTCCGGCAACGAGCGCAACCCCTATCTTTAGTTGCCAGCACGTAATGGTGGGAACTCTAGAGAGACTGCCCGGGTTAACCGGGAGGAAGGTGGGGATGACGTCAAGTCCTCATGGCCCTTACGTCCAGGGCTACACACGTGCTACAATGGGCAGTACAACGAGACGCTAAACCGCGAGGTCATGCAAATCTCTTAAAACTGCTCTCAGTTCGGATTGCAGGCTGCAACTCGCCTGTATGAAGTTGGAATCGCTAGTAATCGCAGATCAGCATGCTGCGGTGAATACGTTCCCGGGCCTTGTACACACCGCCCGTCAAGCCACGGAAGTCGGTAGTACCCAAAGTGGGTGTCCTAACCTTCGGGAGGGAGCTTATTAAGGTAAGACTGATAACTGGGGCTAAGTCGTAACAAGGTAGCCGTACCGGAAGGTGCGGCTGGATCACCTCCTTTCTAAGGGGCTCTTTAGGAGCCACAACCAAAAGTCCATGAAATACTGGCAACCACACAATACAACCTCGGTTGTAACTTCTATCTCAACTCACCTTTCACTTCTCTAAGACTTTAAGTAGTCTGAATATGATGCGCTTGTAGCTCAGTTGGTTAGAGCACTGCTCTGATAAGGCAGGGGTCATTGGTTCAAGTCCAGTCAAGCGCACTTCAAGAACTTGGGGATGTAGCTCAGCTGGCTAGAGCACTTGCCTTGCACGCAGGGGGTCGCAGGTTCGATTCCTGTCATCTCCACTCAAGTTGATCTTTGAAAAAGAATAGAGAGAATCTGTTTCATTACAGAAGAGAGAAAAAAGTATCTAAAAATGTTTTTATAGATGAGAATTTATAAGAACAAAGATTAATTTAAATCACAATCATAACTACGTGTAAACTGCCGTAGTGTTGGTTAAAGGTTTAGGTCAAGCTATAAAGAGTGCATGGTGGATGCCTTGGCACTGACAGGCGATGAAGGACGTGATAAGCTGCGATAAGCTTTGGGGAGGTGCACGTAACCTGTGATCCAGAGATTTCCGAATGGGGCAACCCGGTGAGAGTTATGTCTCATCATCTCTTTACTGAATACATAGGTTTAGAGAAGCAAACCCGGAGAACTGAAACATCTAAGTACCCGGAGGAAAAGAAAACGAATGTGATTCCCTGAGTAGCGGCGAGCGAAACGGGACTAGCCCAAACCAGTTCTGCTTGCGGAACTGGGGTTGTAGGACCTCAACATTGAAGCGGATCTTTAGTCGAAGCATCTGGAAAGTTGCAGCACAGAGGGTGATACTCCCGTAGACGAAAAAGAGATGTGGATCAGAGGGATCCTGAGTACAACGGAGCACGTGAAACTCCGTTGGAATCTACCCAGACCACTGGGTAAGGCTAAATACGAGTCAGTGACCGATAGTGAACCAGTACCGTGAGGGAAAGGTGAAAAGTACCCCGGAGGGGGAGTGAAATAGAACCTGAAACCATGTACTTACAATCAGTCAGAGCCGGAATTTATTCTGGTGATGGCGTGCCTTTTGCATAATGAGCCAGCGAGTTACTCCTCAGTAGCCGATTAAGTTCTTCAGGAACGTAGTCATAGGGAAACCAAGTCTTAATAGGGCGTTAGTTACTGGGGGTAGACGCGAAACCAAGTGATCTATCCATGGGCAGGTTGAAGCGTGGGTAAAACCACGTGGAGGACCGAACCCACGAATGTTGAAAAATTCGGGGATGACCTGTGGATAGGGGTGAAAGGCCAATCAAACTTGGAGATAGCTCGTTCTCCCCGAAATAGTTTTAGGACTAGCGTTTGTTTATAGTATGACGGAGGTAGAGCACTGATTGGGCGATGGGACATACTCGTCTACTGACCCCTGACAAACTCCGAATGCCGTTCATATGTTTTCAAGCAGTCAGACTATGTGAGATAAGTTTCATAGTCGAGAGGGAAAGAACCCAGACCGTCGGTTAAGGCCCCCAAGTGTATGCTAAGTGATAAAGGATGTGAGATTTCTCAGACAACCAGGATGTTAGCTTAGAAGCAGCTACCATTTAAAGAGTGCGTAATAGCTCACTGGTCAAGAGATCTTGCGCCGATAATTTGCGGGACTGTAAGCATACCGCCGAAACCACGGATCCTACGGGATGGTAGGGGAGCGTTCTAGCAACCGCTGAAGGTGCACTGCGAGGTGTGCTGGAGGAACTAGAAATGAGGATGCTGGCATAAGTAGCGATAAATGAAGTGAGAATCTTCATCACCATAAACCTAAGGTTTCCACAGCCATGTTCGTCAACTGTGGGTTAGTCGGATCCTAAGGCGAGGCCGAACGGCGTAGTCGATGGGAAACAGGTTAATATTCCTGTACTTGTGTAGTCAGTGATGGCGGGACGCAGGGTTGATTGTCAGCCTTCTGTTGGATTAGAAGGTGTAAGGTGGTAGGTGTGTGAGTAGGCAAATCCGCTCATTATAACACCGAGAGCCGAAGCGAAGAGGTCTTGTACCTCGCAAAGTGATACGAAACACTGCCAGGAAAAGCGTCTAAACTTATGACTATATGAACCGTACCGTAAACCGACACAGGTAGGTGAGGCGAGTAGCCTCAGGTGCGCGAGTGAAATCTTGTTAAGGAACTCGGCAAAATGGCTCCGTAACTTCGGGAGAAGGAGCGCTGCTCTTTGTGGTCCACTCGGACACAAGCAGAGGGCAGCCGCAGTGAAAAGGCCCAACCGACTGTTTATCAAAAACACATGACTCTGCAAACTCGTAAGAGGACGTATAGGGTTTGACACCTGCCCGGTGCCGGAAGGTTAAGGGGAGTTGTTAGTCTCCGGATGAAGCAGCGAACCGAAGCCCCGGTAAACGGCGGCCGTAACTATAACGGTCCTAAGGTAGCGAAATTCCTTGTCGGGTAAGTTCCGACCTGCACGAATGGTGCAACGAGTTGGGCACTGTCTCAACAAGATACTCGGCGAAATTGTGATGTCAGTGAAGACGCTGACTTCCCGCAGCGGGACGGAAAGACCCCGTGAACCTTTACTATAGCTTGATATTGTCACTTAGCTTCAGATGTGTAGGATAGGTGGGAGACGTTGATCTGGCGACGCTAGTTGTCAGGGAGTCGTCCTTGAAATACCACCCTTCTGTTGTTGAGTGTCTAACCCAGGTCCGTGAATCCGGATCGGGGACAGTGTCTGGTGGGTAGTTTGACTGGGGCGGTCACCTCCTAAAGAGTAACGGAGGTTCTCAAAGGTTCCCTCAGTACGGTCGGTAATCGTACGTAGAGTGTAAACGCAAAAGGGAGCTTAACTGCGAGACATACAGGTCGAGCAGATGCGAAAGCAGGAGTTAGTGATCCGGTGGTTTCCGTGTGGAAGGGCCATCGCTCAAAGGATAAAAGGTACTCCGGGGATAACAGGCTTATCACTCCCAAGAGTTCACATCGACGGAGTGGTTTGGCACCTCGATGTCGGCTCATCGCATCCTGGGGCTGGAGAAGGTCCCAAGGGTATGGCTGTTCGCCATTTAAAGCGGTACGCGAGCTGGGTTCAGAACGTCGTGAGACAGTTCGGTCCCTATCTGCTGTGGGCGTAGGAAGTTTGAAGGAATCTGTTCTTAGTACGAGAGGACCGGAATGGACGAACCTCTAGTGCATCAGTTGTGACGCCAGTTGCATTGCTGAGTAGCTACGTTCGGTGTGGATAACCGCTGAAAGCATCTAAGTGGGAAACCCAACCTAAGATGAGACTTCCCTTGATCTTTATGATCACTCAAGACCCCATGTAGACTACATGGTTGATAGGCATTAGATGTAAGGTCAGCGATGGCTTCAGTCGAGATGTACTAATCGGTCGTGAGGCTTGACCATTTATTTTTACCTACGGGTAAATTTCCCTTTAACACAATTCTACGGCAGTTTACAGGTCGTTATGAATGATTATAATCTAATTAGATACGGAGTCCCAAACTCCTCTCTCATTCTCACGAAATTCACTTTCTGGTGGTTATATCGTGGGGGTCACACCTCTTCCCTTTCCGAACAGAGTAGTTAAGCCCCACTGAGCTGATGGTACTGCACCTTTGCGGGAGAGTAAGTCACCGCCAGATTTTTCTTTAAAAAGCCTATCCTTTCGATAGGCTTTTCTTAGTTATACTCCCTTTTTAATTTTGTTCTTGCTGTTGACATTGGTTTATTTAATTGTATAATGCAACCAAAAATGGCTAAGTATGTTTAAGTGGATAGTTTTCTTCATTTTAATAGTAAGTTGTGCAGATTCCGTTGTTTCAGAACATTTGGATATAGATGCAAATAAAGCAACGCTTCCTAAAGAGTTTCCATTGGAAATTGGTTCCGCGTGGGTTTATCAAGATTTTAGATACACAGACGGGGTTATAGACACACTTGGGTTTGACACCCTATTTGTTTTTGGCACGTTTAAAGGCTTCTATCTTTATTCGTTTAATCCGAATACCCAAATTAATCTTGTTCAAAATGCTGATCATAAATTTATCAATTACGGCAATATTTACCGCTTTATGAACGGGCGAGTTGATACGATCTATCATCAGGAACCATATATATGGTCTCATTTTTTAACAGATAGTGGTCGTGTTGAGGTAGAGCCAGGTTATAATCGTTATTATGATAGTATGTATGTTTCAATCACGGAGAAACCCTATTTTGGAGAGTTAAAGCAAACATTGATCCGTTCAGATTATAAAGATAATATCATCAGAGAACATGAAGTTACATCGGATGGCATTATGCGCTGGTCCTCGCGATATAAGGATTCTGGGAAACTCTATTTCGAATCTAAAATTGTATCCATATTAAAGAATACATACCCTAAATCGGTTTTAGGTAAAGTTTTTACTAGGGAAAAGGTCTTATTTAAACCTGAATATTTAAGTTCTTCACATTATTATTAATTTCCTACTTGATTTATATAATTTATTCACTTATTCTGTAATTGAAAAAGTTACAGAATAAAATGAGCAGAGATTCACGTTTAAGTACAGCAATACATTTATTAATGTTGTTATGGGGTAAGAAAGGCGAATTGGTCCAGTCCGATTATATTGCCTCTAGCGTTAATACAAACCCTGTTGTTATTCGTCGTTTGATTGGGCAGTTAAAGGAAGCTGGTATTGTTGAAGTGGTTGCAGGAAAAAATGGTGGATGCCGTTTATTAAAATCTGCTGAACATATTTCGATGTGGGATGTGTTTATTGCTGTTCAGAACCCTCAACTCTTTTTTAAAAATAAAAATGAACCAAATAAAGAATGTCCGATCGGTTGTAAAATTAATGATTGTTTAAATCAATATTATGATGATTTACAAGATACATTAATGAGTAAGATGAAAAAAGATACATTACTAAGCTTGATAACGGAGCAAGTATTATAAAAAAATTTAACCATAATTGTAACTGTAATAGTTTTAATTATATTTGAAAGGATCTTCATATGAGCAACACATTAGACGTTATAAATTGGCGCTATGCAACCAAAAAGTTTGATACAAAACGTATGCCCGATGAAACATTTAACATTTTACTTGAATCATTAAGACTGTCAGCCTCTTCTTACGGATTGCAAGGGTGGAAATTTGTTGTTGTAGAAAACAAAGAGTTACGCAAACAATTGGTTCCGCATGCATGGGGGCAAGAGCAAGTTGTGGACGCTTCGCATTTGATTGTACTTGCCAGACCAACTCGATTTACTAAAGATGATGTACAACGTTTTGTTCAGCATATTTCCGAAGTTAGGAATATACCCTTAGAAAGTTTAGAAGGATATAAACAAATGATGGATAATGTCTTCGATAAGCTTGATCAAGAACAAATTGGGATATGGCTTTCGAAACAAATTTATCTTGCATTAGGTACATTGCTTACAACTGCAGCATTCGAAGGAATTGATGCTTGTCCGATGGAAGGGTTTGAACCAGAAAAGTTTGATGAAATTTTAGGACTAACAGAACGTGGGCTTAATTCTGTGGTTGTGTGTCCTGTGGGCTACAGACATGCAGATGATGCATATGCAAATCTTCCTAAAGTTCGATATTCACAAGAAGATGTAACGCTTGTTCTATAATTGCCGAGTTGCACATGACTCATTTTCATGTGCTAACTTAATTTTAGTATGAATTTAAGAAAGAGCAAACTCCATACTATTCCAATAAAATAGATTATAAGAACCC
>Ga0213837_1001535_pt1 | contig 12233 bp, 15 predicted proteins | sample SWPATP12_FD_160572 | JGI IMG/M metagenome (GOLD analysis project Ga0213837, IMG submission 160572) | Coastal seawater microbial communities from Marineland, Florida, United States - SWPA TP1 #2 | ecosystem: Environmental > Aquatic > Marine > Coastal | place: USA: Florida | collected 2016-08-06
GCCCGCTGCTCGCAGCGATCGACGACGCTGCCGAGTCCGAGGCGTTCCCCAAGCCGCTCACCGACGATGCCGTCCGCGCCGCCGACGTCGTCGTCACCATGGGATGCGGCGACGTCTGCCCGATCATCCCCGGTGTCCGGTACGAGGACTGGGCGGTCGGCGACCCCGCGCTCGCATCGGCCGAGGGCGTCGCCGCGATCCGTGATGACATCGCGCAGCGCGTCGAGCGACTCGTCGCCGAGCTCGTCTGAGCAGCCGGTCATCCGCCGCACCATCCCCGTTCATCCGCAGGCCACCTCCGCCCCCTACCAATGCAGTGGCGCCGATCACGACCGGCACCTGACCGAGAGAGAGTCACCATGTCCGAGAACCCCACCGTCCTCTTCGTCTGCGTGCACAACGCCGGCCGCTCCCAGATGGCCGCCGGCTTCGCGACGGCGCTCTCCAACGGCGCGGTCGAGGTGCTGTCCGCCGGGAGCGCCCCGAAGGACCAGATCAACCCGATCGCGATCGAGGCGATGGCCGAGGTCGGCATCGACATCGCCGGTAACACGCCGAAGGTGCTGACGGTCGACGCGGTCCGCGAGTCCGATGCCGTCATCACCATGGGCTGCGGCGATGCCTGCCCGATCTTCCCCGGCAAGCGCTACGAGGACTGGGAGCTCGAGGACCCGGCCGGCAAGGACATCGAGACGGTCCGCCGCGTGCGCGACGACATCCGCGGCCGCGTCGAGCGCCTGCTCGCCGAGCTCGTGCCCAGCGCGGGCTGATCGTGGATCAGCTCGACGTCGGCATGCGCCGCGGCCTCCCCGGGATCACCTACCCCGAGCGCTTCCTGCATGCGCTCACCGACGAGCTCACCACCGACTTCCACGGCATCTTCGCGGCCGAGACGATCGAGCGCTACGTGCTCGAGTCCTACGCGGCGCTCCTCCGCACGTCGGTGGTGAAGGCGCACCTCGTCACGCGCGTGACGCGCTTCGCGAAGGACCGGTTGAACGCCCTCGCCGAGGCGAAGGGCGCGATCCCGCAGGACCGGCCGAGCGTGCTGTTCGTGTGCGTGCAGAACGCCGGCCGCTCGCAGATGGCCGCCGCCATCGCGGCGGAGCGCTCGGGAGGCCGCCTGCTCGTGCGCTCTGCGGGGTCGATGCCTGCCGCCGCCCTCAACCCCGCCGTCGTCTCGTCCATGGCCGAGATCGGTCTCGACCTCACCGAGGAGTTCCCGAAGCCGCTGACCGACGACGTCGTGCGCGCCGCGGATGTCGTGGTGACGATGGGATGCGGCGACGCGTGCCCCATCTACCCCGGCAAGCACTACGAGGACTGGCAGCTCGACGATCCGGAGCACGCGAGCGCCGACGACGTACGTCGCGTCCGGGACGAGATCACCGCCCACGTCGACCGGATGCTGCTCCAGCTCGGCATCGCCGCCGCCTGAGACGGACTAGGCCGCGCGCACCCCGTCCTGCTCCGCCGACGTGCTGCTGACGACGAGCTCGGTGAGCGAGAAGCGCACCGCGACCTCCGCCGTGCCCTGCACGTGCGGGTCGTCGGCGATGAAGCGGCCGCGCACCAGCTCACCGTGGATGGCGTCGAGCCGCCGCAGCCGAGCGATGACGTAGAGCAGCTCGCTCTCGAGGACCGCCGACTTGTGCAGGAGCACCTCTCGCTCGACCCAGTTGCGCGCGTGCTGCATCGCGTCCGCGTGGGCGGCCCGGTGTCGCTCGAGGCTTTGCGCGGCCGCGCGGGCGTCGAGGCCGGGTTCGATGTCGCCGCGCAGCAGCTCGATGGGCAGGGTCCGGTTGTCGTTGAAGGTTCCAAGGCTCACCGAGAGTCTTCGGAGCCGTCGCATCCGCGGACGGGAATCGTGATCCTCGACCACGTTCCGCCGCCGGCTCCAGGCTCGGCGGGCGGATGCACCTAGACTGATCCACGGAGACGGCAGCACTGCCTCGCCCTGTTCAGCGCTTCGACCGTGGCCGCGAGCGGCCGCGAGCGGCTGCCCCAAGCGCTCCGCACCACCGGGCCCGGCGATCCTGGCTCATCCAGCATCCGCCCGTCCGAAGCATCACGGGCCCTGAGCGCGCCGCGCTCCCCCTCACGCACCACGAACTTCCAAGGAACGATCCCATGCGAAACGCCAGAACCGCCAAGCCCGCGCGACACCATCTCGAGCTCCCCGCTCCCGCATCCCTGAAGAAGGGAGCGATGCGGATCACGCCCCTGGGCGGGCTCGGCGAGATCGGCCGCAACATGACCGTCTTCGAGCACGAGGGCAAGCTGCTCATCGTCGACTGCGGCGTGCTCTTCCCGGAGGAGCACCAGCCGGGCATCGACGTGATCCTGCCCGACTTCTCGGCCATCCGATCCCGGTTGGCCGATGTCGTCGGGATCGTGCTCACGCACGGCCACGAGGACCACATCGGCGGCGTCCCCTACCTGCTGCGCGAGCGCGCCGACATCCCCATCATCGCCTCGAAGCTGACGCTCGCGTTCATCACCGCGAAGCTCGAGGAGCACCGCATCAAGCCGCAGACGCGCCAGGTGCGGGAGGGCGACCGGATCGATGCGGGCCCGTTCGACCTCGAGTTCCTCGCCGTCAGCCACTCGATCCCCGACGGGCTCGCCGTGGCGATCCGCACGGCGGCCGGGCTCGTGCTGCACACCGGCGACTTCAAGATGGACCAGTTCCCCCTCGACGGGCGCACGACCGACCTGCCCGGATTCGCGCGGCTGGGCGACGAGGGCGTCGACCTGTTCCTGGTCGACTCGACGAACGCTGACGTGCCGGGCTTCATGATCCCGGAGGAGGACCTGGCTCCGGCGATCGACCAGGTGTTCCGCACGGCTCCCCGTCGCATCGTCGTGTCGAGCTTAGCGAGCCACGTGCACCGCATCCAGCAGATCCTCGACGCCGCCGAGCGCCATGGCCGCAAGGTCGGGTTCGTCGGCAGGTCGATGGTGCGCAACATGGGCATCGCCGCCGATCTCGGCTACCTGCGCATCCCGGACGGCCTCGTCGTCGAGATGGAGGCCCTCGAGAAGCTGCCCGCGACCGACATCGTGCTCATCTGCACGGGGTCCCAGGGCGAGCCGATGGCGGCGCTGTCGCGCATGGCCAACAAGGACCACGTCATCGACATCGGCGAGGGCGACACCGTCCTGCTTGCCAGCTCGCTCATCCCCGGCAACGAGAACGCGATCTACCGGATCATCAACGCGTTCACGCGGTGGGGCGCGAACGTCGTGCACAAGGGCAACGCGAAGGTGCACGTCTCTGGGCACGCCAGCGCCGGCGAGCTCGCGTACTGCTACAACATCCTCCGACCGACCGCGGTGCTGCCCGTGCACGGCGAGTGGCGACATCTCACGGCCAACGCCGCGATCGCGATGCGGACCGGCATCGACGAGAAGCAGGTCTTCGTCGTCGAGGACGGCGTCTCGATCGATCTGGTCGCCGGGAGCGCCCGCATCAGCGGCCGCGTCGCCGCCGACCACATCCTCGTTGATGGCACCACGATGGGTGTCGCCACCGAGGCTGCACTCACCGACCGGCGCGTGCTCGCCGAGGAGGGCACCATCACGGTGCTCGCCATCATGGAGCACGCCTCGGGCCGGCTGACCGAGCCGCTCGAGTTCTTCAGCCGTGGCTTCGTCGAGGAGGCCGGCTGGGAGAAGACGGCGGCGAAGACGATCGAGGATGCGCTGCGGGCCGCTGCCGAGTCGACGTCGCGCAACCGCGAGGACGTCGAGACCCTCATCACCCGCACGCTGGGGCGCTGGCTGTCCCGCCGGCACCGCCGCAACCCGGTGATCACGACCATCGTCGTGGAGGAGTGAGCCGCCGCCGCTGACGGGCGGCAGCGCCCGCCCGCGCGCGTCAGCCGCCGGCGGGCGGCACCGTCTTCCGCATCACCGTCTTGCTCTTCCCGATGTGCCGCTCGAAGGTGAACCCTGCCTGCTCGAACATCGCCCGGGTGCCGTTGTGGAGGAACGACGACGACGTCCGCTTGCCGGCGACGAGCTCGTTGGGGAACGAGACGACCTCGCCCCCGCCCGCCTGCGCGATCAGCGCGAGCGCGCCATCGAGCGCCTCCCGAGCGACGCCGGAGCGTCGGTGGTCACGGTCGACGAAGAAGCAGGTGATGCGCCACGGCGCCGGCCTCGTCTCCGCCGCGTCGTACTGCTTGCGGTGGTAGATGCCCGGCAGCTCGGCCGGGCTGCCGTACTGGCACCAGGCGATCGCGTCGTCGCCGTCGAAGACGAGGGCGGCGTGGGCGACGCCCTCCGCGACGAGTCGCTGCTTGAACGTCGGCCCGTCGTGCTCGCGCTTCACGGTTTGGTCGGTGTCGCCGTGGAAGTACGAGCAGTAGCACCCGCCCCAGACTCCGTTGTGCTTCTGCGCGAGCGCGAGCCATGCCGTGTACGTCTCCGGCGTGAGCGGCTTGATCACGTGCGCCGTCGTCGTGGCCATCGCTGCCTGCCCGTCTGCCGGTCCGCGCGACCGTGCGCGGACCTCACCGTACTCGGACGGCTCGGCGCGGGGCTACCTCGAGATCGGCCGGCTGCCGCTGGTGGCGCTTCGGCCCTCAGCCTGCGGGCGTCTCCCCCGGTTCCGTCGCCGTGAACCATGCGAGCCAGCCCTCAGCCGTCTCGTGCACCTCGTACGGACCGCACAGCAGCACCTCATCGGGCAGCTCGCTCCCCTCCTCGAAGCCGCCGTAGCGTCCGTCGAACGGCAACGAGGAGCGCTCGCCGACCGTGCATCCGCTCGGCTCGCTGCCGGTGAACGCGATGACCGCGTTCGTCTCGTCGATCGTCGCGGTGGTGCGGACGTTCGCAGCATCGTCGGGCAGCCACTCCGGCATGGGGACCCCGACCCAACCGCTCGCGGCATCCGCGCGGCTGTCGAAGGACTCGCTGTGCACGCGCTCGAACAGATCGGTGATGCTCGCGCACCCGCTGAGGCCGGCGACGGCGAGCGTCGCAACCGCGACGGCGGCGATGGAAGCATGGCGTCGTGTCATGCGTCCATCCCATCGCGCGCCATCGATCCTCCGCGTCGGACGAGCGGCGGATCGATCGTCGTCCGACGGGATGATCCGATGCTCGCGCCTGACCCCCGGCTGAGGCCGATGCGGGCCATTGCCGCGCTCGGCCGAGACGTCAGTATCCGCGCTTCGCCTGCCACCGGGAGACGAAGATGGAGACGATCGCGAGCACGACGAGCCCGGCCCCGATGGAGACGAACAGTGGGTCGCCGTGCGACCGGACGTCGCCGATCCCTCGCACGATCCCAGCGATGCCCCCGAGGATGGCGAGCACGGGCATTGCCAGCCGCATCGGTCCGTAGCGCCACCTGTACCTGCGCGGCGGTGTCTCGGGGGCGGTCGATTCGCTGGGGGTCATCGCTGTCCTTCGGGATCCGGTTGGCCGCGGTGGCCGCATCCCAGCACGCGCACCTGGGAGGCCGCTACCGGATCGTGTAGCCGCCGTCGATCGCGAGCGTCTGCCCCGTGATGAGGCTCGCCCCGGGGCTGAGCAGGAAGCCCACGGCGCCGACGATCTCCTCCGGCTCCCCGAAGCGGCCGAGCGGGATGCGGCCCAGCAGCTCCTTCGCCCAGTCGGGCCGCGCGAGGGTGGAGGCCGTGAGCTCAGTGCGCACGAAGGTCGGTGCGACCGCGTTGACGCGGATCCGGTGGGGCGCCCACTCGAGCGCGAGCACCTTCGTGAGGTGGATGAGCGCAGCCTTGCTCGCGCCGTAGGCGGCGCGCTCCTCGATGGCGACGATGCCCGCCTGCGAGGCGATGTTGACGATCGCGCCGTCATCGCCGCGCTCGATCCAGCCGCGCGCGAGCGCCTGCGAGAGCAGCAGCGGGCCGCGCGCGTTCGTCGCCAGCACAAGGTCCCAGTCCTCGGCGCGCACGTCGACGGCTGCTGAAGGCACGTTGATGCCCGCGTTGTTCACGAGGCGGGTGATGCCGGCCCCGCGCGACTGGAGGCCGTCGACGGCCTCGGCCACCGACTCCGGGTGACGCAGGTCGAGCAGGATCGGCGCGGTGCCGTAGCGCTCGGCGATCGCGTCGGCGGTCGCCCCGTCGCGCGCCGTGCCGTGCACGGTCATGCCGGTCTCGGCCAGGTGATCGGCGATCGCCCGGCCGAGACCGCGCCCGGCGCCCGTGACGAGGGCGGCGGGCGCGGTCTCGAGCGTCATCGGCTCACGCCTCGAAGCGGTGGTCGCTCCACGGCAGCCCGGCGCCCGCGTACTTCGCGGCGCGCACGTCGCCCGAGCGAGCGTGCCCCTCGAAGCGCTCGACGCGCGACGCGCGGCCGCACAGCTCACCCAGCTGCGCGCTCGAGGCGCGGTCGGTGACCTCCTGGTAGGTGACGGTGCGGAGGTACTTCCCCACCCAGAGGCCGCCCGTGTAGCGGGCCGCGCCGCGCGTGGGCAGCACGTGGTTCGTGCCGATCACCTTGTCGCCGTAGGAGACGCACGTGCCCTCGCCGAGGAAGAGCGCGCCGTAGTGCTGCATCTTCTCCAGCGCCTCGCGCGGCTCCTGCGTGAGGATCTGCACGTGCTCGAAGGCGTACTCGTCGGCGAGCGCGTACGCGGCGTCGAGGTCGGCGACGACGTGGACGGCGCCCCAGTCGCGCCATGCGGGCTCCGCGAAGTCGCGCGTCGGCATGTCGGGCAGGATCGTGTCGATGTGCTCGATCACCTGCCGACCCAGGTCCTCGCTCGTCGTGATGAGCACCGCGGGCGAGTCAGGACCGTGCTCGGCCTGCGACAGCAGGTCGACGGCGACCACGAAGGGGTCGGCGTGCTCATCGGCGACGATGAGCACCTCGGTCGGGCCGGCGAAGAGGTCGATGCCGACCTCGCCGAACAGCTGGCGCTTCGCCTCGGCGACGAACGCGTTCCCCGGACCCGCGAGCATGTGCACGGGCTCGATCGTCTCGGTGCCGACCGCGAGGGCCGCAACGGCCTGGATGCCGCCGAGCAGGTAGATCTCGTCGGCGCCCGCGAGGCGCATCGCGGCGATGGTCGCATCCGGCATCTCGCCCTTGATGAGCGGCGTGCACGCGGCGACGCGAGGCACGCCCGCGACCTTCGCCGTGACGATCGTCATGTGCGCCGAGGCGAGCAGCGGGTACTTGCCACCCGGGATGTAGGCGCCGGCAGCCTGGATCGGCACCTGCTTCTGGCCGAGCAGCACGCCGGGGAGCGTCTCGATCTCGAACTCGCCGAGCGACTCGAGCTGTCGCTCGGCCATGCGGCGCACCTGCGCCTGCACGAACTCGATGTCCTCGATCACCTGCGCCGGCACGCGGGCGACGATCTCGTCGAGCTCGGCCTCGGTGAGGCGGTACGTCTCCGCCGAGTGCTTGTCGAACTTCTCCGAGTACTCGCGCACGGCGGTGTCGCCGCGCTCGCGGATGTCGGCGATGACCGACTCGACGGTCGCGCGGACCTCGGCGGTGCCGAAGCGCTCGACGGAGTCGCGGCCGGGCACCTTGAGGTCGAGGCGGTCGGATGCGGTGATGACGTCGTTCATGCTGTCTCCTTCGTTCGTCAGGTGGGTTTCGGGCGCGTTCATCGGGCGGCGGCCGCGGGCGCCGGTGCAGGTGCCGTCGCGGTCTCGCCGATCTCGCGCAGCTCGAGGTGGCGGTTGTCGGGCACGAAGCGCACGGCGACCATCGCGATGGCGGTGCAGACGATCGCGTAGATCATCACGGGCCACAGCGAGCCGCCGCTCCACAGGACCATCGCACCGGCGAGCGCGGGCGTGAAGCTCGCGAGCAGGATCGAGGCCATCTGGTAGCCGACGGAGATGCCCGAGTAGCGCACGCGGGTCGGGAAGAGCTCGCAGTACATCGCGGGCTGAGGCGCGTAGACCATCGCATGGCCGAGGCCGAGGAACACCACGAAGCCGACGATGATCGCCCACAGCTGGCCTGTCTGCACGAGCAGCAGCAGCGGGATGGTGGTGAGGATCATGATCGTGCCGCCGATGAGGAACACGCGGCGGCGGCCGATCCGGTCGGACAGCGCGCCGTACACGGGGATCATGGCGATGTTCACGGCGGCGCCGATCATCGATGCCGTCAGGCCCACCTCCGTCGGAAGGCCCAGCGTCGTGGCGAGGTAGCTGAGCACGAAGGTCGTGAACAGGTAGTAGTTGCCGGCTTCGGCGAAGCGGGCGAAGATCGCGATGAGCAGCGGCTTGCGGTGCTCGGCGAGGAGCACCTTCAGCGGCGCCTTCTGCTCCTCGGCCTCGGCCTCCATGCGGGCCTTCTCCTCCAGGAACGCGGGGCTCTCGGTGGCGCGGAGGCGGATGTAGAAGCCGACCGCCGCGAGGATGATGCTGAGCAGGAAGGGCACGCGCCAGCCCCACTCGGCGAACGCGTCGCCCGAGATGGCGACCGAGAACGAGAGCGCCGCGGTGCCGAGCAGCAGGCCCGCCGAGACACCGATCTGCGGCCACGAGCCGAAGAAGCCGCGACGGCCCTTGGGCGCGTTCTCGACGGCGATGATCGCTGCGCCGCCCCACTCGCCGCCGACGGCGAAGCCCTGGGCGAGACGCAGCACGCAGAGCAGGATGGGCGCAGCAGTGCCGATCTGCGCATACGTCGGCAGGAGGCCGATCGCGGCGGTCGACACGGTCATGACCGAGAAGGTCAGGATCAGCGTCGACTTTCGACCGATCCGGTCGCCGAGGTGGCCGGCGACGAAGGCGCCGAGCGGACGCGCGAGGAAGCCGACGCCGAACGAGGCGAGCGCGACGATCTGCGCGACGGCCGGTTCGAGCTCCGTGAAGAAGATGCTGCCGAACACGAGAGCGGACGCCAGTCCGTAGATCGTGTACTCGTACCACTCGACGATCGCGCCGATGGTGCCCGCCTGCAGCGAGCGGACCGCGCTCTTGCGGCGCGCGGTGGTGACTTCGTTGTCCATGCTGTCTCCTTCGACCAGTCGCGGACCAGCGTGCTGTGCATACGTATGAAACTCAAGCCAAAAGCGAAGATGTCCTACGCCGGCGGCGGTCCGTGGGTGCCACGCAGCACCAGCTCGACCGGCACGCGCACCTGCGGGCCGACTCGCAGGCCCCGGATCGCGCGGGTGATGAGGTCGACCGCCTCGGCTGCGAGCTCATCGCGGTCGCAGAGCACCGTCGTGAGGTCGAGCACGTCCCACGAGGCCATCGCGACGTCGTCGAAGCCGATCACCGTGAGGTCGTCCGGCACGGCCAGCCCGAGGCTGCGGGCGGCGTTCAGAGCGCCGAACGCGAGGTAGTCGTTGCCGCACACGAGCGCCGTGGGCCGATCGTCCTGCATGAGGATCTCGAGCGCCGCCGCGCGGCCGCCGCGCGCGTCGAAGTCGATCCGTCGCGTCCACCGATCCGGGACCTCGACGCCGAGCCGCTCCAGCGCGTCGCGCAGCCCCTGCTCCCGCTCGATCCCCGTCGACAGGTTGGAGGCGCCCGCGAGCACGCCGACGCGCCGGTGTCCGAGGTCGTGCAGCAGCTGCGCGATGCGACCGGCGCCGTCGCGGTTGTCGAAGGCGCACGCGATGTCGTCGGGATCGTCGCGCACGCGGTTGACGAGCACGTACGGCAGCCCGTGCGCCAGCAAGGCGCCCGGCAGCCTCGAGGTGCGTGTGGCGGTCGTGATGATGACCCCGTCATAGGAGCCGTCGGTGAGCGTGGCGGCAGTGAGCGCGTCGTCCTCGCTGTCGGCCACGAGCACCACCCGATAGCCCCGCTCCCCCAAGCGCTGGCGCAGGTGGTCGAGCAGCTCCGGGTAGAACGGGTTCATCGGTGCTTCTGACACGATCGCGATGCGCCGCGTCACGCGCGTCGAGAGGGCGCGGCCCGACTCGTGGGGCACGTAGCCGAGCTGCTCGGCAGCGCGGGCGACACGCTCGCGCGTCTCGGGCGTGATGTTCGGCAGATCGCGCAGGGCACGCGAGACGGTGGCCTGCGAGACGCCCGCGAGCCGCGCGACATCGAAGCTCGTGACCCGCTTGCTCATGCCGCAACGATAGGCGTCCCTCGACTCGAGATCGGTTCCCCGGCGTGGACGCGGACGACTGCTGCGTGGCAGAGCCTTCGGATGACCCTCTTCGCCTCGAAGCACTCGTGGTTGCCGCCCGTGACGACGACGGACCTCCTTGCGTAGGCTCTGCCCATGCGAGCGATGCCCACCATCAGCGCCGATCTCGTGCTCGAGAGAACCCGGGAGCTCCTGGCCGCACCCGAACGGCGGTCGCACATCACGTGGGTCTGGGGAGGCACCTACCGCGACTCGATCGTCGTCGTGTACCGATGGCTACGTGAAGCAGGCCTCTGCGCGTACTCGCGCGATATGGCGGAGTACGCGCAGCTGTTCGACCCGGTGGATGAGACGCTCCTCGCAGAGATCGCTTCCCTCGAGATCGAGGAGCCAGGCAAGAGGCCGGTGCACGTCGACGACGCCGTTCGGGCGATCGTGCCACTGCATCTCCAGCCCGGTCTTTCCTGGGACATCTGAGGCTCGAGCCGCTTCCCTCTGATGGTGGTGAGCGCGCCTTGTCGAGGATAACCCGTCGACGGATCCGGGCAACGCGAGCGGCACGGCAGTGGAGGACCGCATCATCGTCGGATCCCCGACGCTGCGCTCCTCGACCCAGCCTCTGACGCAGGAGCATCGCCCGCGCGAGGCGCACGAGGTGTGGCAGTTCGTCATGTCGGTCGAGTCGGCCGAGACGACGCGCGCATGGTGGATGGCATGAAGGACGGCCTCGACGACCTCTCCCCCGCTAGAGCGATCGCGGCGGATCGTGGTCCAGCGGCGATGGATGTAGCCCGCTACTTCATCGAGGCCGGCTGAACCGCGACTTCAGACGGCGGGTTTCTTGCAAGCGCTGGCGCCAACGCTCGAGTGGGCAGTGACGCACTCGCTCGACGGCGCGCACGTCGTGATCATCGCCTCGTGCTGCTCGGCCCGAAGAGAGCGATACTACGGCGCCGTCACTTGGAGGCCGATCGGGGCCGGCGCTCGCTCCTGGGTCACTGTGCGACGCTCCACGAGGCCCACGGGGCGGCGTTGGCGGTCCTCGAGCAGCGCACGAACCAGGCGATCGAGGGCGGCGGCCGGCCCGCCGTCGCGGCGTGTGCCTCCGCAGAGGCCGCCGTCGGCGCCGTGCGCGAGCGGGCAACCGGTGCGGCCGCGGCTGCACTCGTCGGGCGCGTAGCTCCCGCGAGGAGCCCGACGGTCAGAGCCGGAAGACGTTGTCCGAGATCGCGACGCTGTCGGCGGGCGGTTGCTCGCCGTCGGGCAGCAGGGCGTACGCGCGATCTTCGTGCTCGATCACGACGCCCCCTTTCGGCGCAGCCGATGAGCGGCTCGACCGGAGCCGGGTGTCCGAGCAGGCACACGCGGCCCTCTGCGCGCATGACGAAGAGCGCGACGTCCAGGTCGTCGCCGGCGTGCCGTGCGGACGCCGGGTCGATCCCGAGGCTCTCGAGCACGCCGTCCTCAAGGGGCGGCAGCTGGTGCTCTGAGCCTGCGGGTTGCTCGAGCACGGCGAACGACGAGGCGCTCGAGGCGCCGCAGCCGGTGAACGCTCCGAGCAGCAGCATGGATGCGGGCACGGCGAGCTTCGTTGCGAGCAATGGCCGGTCGGCGAGCATGACCTCAATCTAGCTGTGGCAGACGCCGGCAGGCGGGTCCGCTCCTCCGCAGGCGCGAGCGCGAGGCGCTTCCGGTGCGGCCTGCGCGCTGAGATGATCGGCTCGTGGCAGCGAGCGCCCGCTGGGAAGTGCCCGAGGTCGTCGGGCTGCCGTTCCATGTCGCCGGTGACCTCGCCACCGCGGCGCATGTCGCCCTGGCCAACCCAGACCCCGACGGGCCGCCCATCTCGGTGCTCGCGTGGCCGGGCCTCTTCTACATCACCTCGCAGTCGCCGGCCCCCGGGACCCTGGTCGACGAGTGGGCTTCGGTAGCGGTCGAGGTGATGGCTCACGGCGACGCCGCGGATCGCAGTGCCGCACCTCCCGCTGGACGCCCACCCTTCCTGCAGCAGAGCGCCGAGCCCGAGGCCGAGCCCGAGCTGCACCACCTCGATGACTGACGCCATGCACGGCCCGCTCGACGCGATCCCGATCGAGAAGTGCCCGGAGCGCCGCACGGTGCTGCAGTAGGGCCGGTGCCGTGGCTGCGGCTACATCGCTCCCCCACCGCCGCACGTCGAG
>Ga0213837_1001539_pt1 | contig 12206 bp, 10 predicted proteins | sample SWPATP12_FD_160572 | JGI IMG/M metagenome (GOLD analysis project Ga0213837, IMG submission 160572) | Coastal seawater microbial communities from Marineland, Florida, United States - SWPA TP1 #2 | ecosystem: Environmental > Aquatic > Marine > Coastal | place: USA: Florida | collected 2016-08-06
CCTGCGGCGGTAGCTCCGCTGGAATCAATACGGACGATGCTGTTGACGTAGATTCCGGGGGTCACGATGATCTCCGGGTCCAGGCCGCCCGTGGGGACGATCCCGGACACCTGGACGATGGTGTGTTTCGCGGCGGCCGCCATGATGGGGCCGAAGTTCCGCGCGGTCTTGCGGTAGACGAGGTTGCCCTTGCCGTCGGCCGTGAGCGCCTTGATGAGGGCGACGTCGGCGTGGATGGGCGTTTCGAAGACCTGCCACTTGCCGTCCAGGAAGCGGGTTTCCTTGCCCTCGGCGAGCATGGTCCCGTAGCCGGTGGGCGTGAAGAAGCCGCCGATCCCGGCGCCGGCGGCACGGATCCGCTCGGCGAGGTTCCCCTGCGGGACGAGTTCGAGCTCGATCTCCCCGGCGCGGTACTTGGTGTCGAAGTGCCAGGAGTCGGACTGCCGCGGGAAGGAGCAGATCATCTTCTTCACCCGGCCCTCCTTGATCAGCAGCGCCAGGCCCTGGTCGCCCTGGCCGGCGTTGTTGTTCACCACGGTCAGGTCGGTGGCGCCGCACTCCAGCAGCGCGTCGATGAGTTCGAACGGCTGGCCGGCGTTGCCGAAGCCGCCGATCATGACGGTGGAGCCGTCCTTGATGCCGGCGACGGCCTCGCCGACCGTGTCAATGAAATTCAGCATGGCCTTGCTCTCCTTATGCCGTTGGGTTAGGCCGGGACGGCGGTGGTGACGTTTTCGAGGACGACGGCGAGGCCCTGGCCGACGCCGATGCAGATCGCGGCGACGCCCCAGCGTTCCCCGGTGGCCTGCAGGGTGCGGGCCAGGGTGCCCAGGATCCGGCCGCCGGAGGCGCCCAGCGGGTGGCCCATCGCGATCGCGCCGCCGTGCCGGTTCACGATGTCCGGGTCGATGCCCCAGGCGTTGATGCAGGCCAGGGACTGCGCGGCGAACGCCTCGTTCAGTTCGACGGCGCCGACCTGGTCCCAGCCGATCCCGGCCTTCGCGAGGGCCTTGTTCGCGGCGTCGACCGGGGCGTAGCCGAAGTACTGCGGATCGTTGGCGTGCGCGCCGCGCCCGGCGATCCGGGCCAGCGGGTCCATCCCCAGCAGCCCGGCGGCCTTCTCGCTGCCCAGCCAGGCCGCGGAGGCGCCGTCCGAAAGCGGGGACGCGTTCCCGGCCGTGACGGTGCCGTTCCCGGTCCGGAACACGGTCTTGAGCCCGGCGAGCTTCTCCGCGGAGGAGCCGGGACGGATGCCCTCATCACGGACCAGGTCCGTGCCCGGGACCGGGGCGACGAGGCTGTCGTAGAAGCCCTCGTCCCACGCCTGGGCGGCCAGGTTGTGCGAGGCGGCGGAGAACTCGTCCTGCGCCTGACGGGTGATCCCGTACTTCTCGGCCAGCCGTTCGGTCGCCTCGCCCAGGGAGATGGTCCACTCGGCGGGCATGGCCTGGTTCACGAGCCGCCAGCCCAGCGTGGTCGAGGCCAGGGTCAGGTCCCCGGCCGGATAGGGCTTCTCGGTCTTGGGCAGCACCCACGGGGCCCGGGACATCGATTCGGCGCCGCCGACCAGCATCAGCTCGGCGTCGCCGGTGCTGATCTGCCGGGAGGCGATGATCGCCGCGTCCAGCGAGGACCCGCACAAACGGTTGACCGTGGTCCCCGGGATCGAGACCGGCAGCCCGGCCAGCAGGGTCCCCATCCGGGCGATGTTGCGGTTTTCCTCGCCCGCGCCGTTCGCGTTGCCGAACACCACCTCGTCGATCCGCCCGACGTCGAGCTTCGGTGCGCGCTTGACGGATTCGCGGATCACGTGCGCGGCGAGGTCATCCGGCCGGACCCCGGCAAGGCCGGAACCGAACTTCCCGAAGGGCGTCCGCACGGCATCGTAAATGAAAGCCTGATTCATGAGTCTTGGTCCATTTCTGTGGTGTCCATGGAATGGAACACCTGCTGGGCGGTCTTGAAGGCGGTGTTGGCGGAGGGGACCCCGCAGTAGATGGCGGTCTGGAGCAGGATTTCCTTGATCTCATCCCGGCTCAGGCCGTTGGTGATGGCGGCGCGGATGTGCATGGCCAGTTCTTCCCAGTGCCCGTGCGCCACCATGGCGGTGATGGTGACGGCCGAGCGCATCTGGCGGCTGATCCCGGGCCGGGTCCAGATGCCGCCCCAGGCGATCCGGGTGATCATGTCCTGGAAGTCCTCGGTGAAGGAATCCTTGTTCGCGTTGGCGCGGTCCACGTGCGCGGCGCCGAGGACCTCACGCCGGACTTTCATGCCGCCGTCGTAGATTTCCTGGCTTGTCGCGCCGGGCTGGACCACGCCGTTTCGCTCGGGGCTGCTGGTTTCGGGGAGAGTCACTCGCCCGCTCCTTGGGTCTCGGTCCAGGTGATGAGGCTCTTGAGCAGCTCGGCGACGTGGCCCGGCGCCTCGAACGGCGCCAGGTGCGCCACGCCCTCCAGGCTGACGGCCGTGGCGGTGCCGCCGCCGGAAGTGATCCCCGCGGCCACTTCCTCGGCCATCGACGGCGGGGCAACGGTGTCCAGGGCGCCGGCGATGACCTGGGTGGGGACGCGGATGGTGCCGAGCTGGTCCCGTACGTCGAAGCCGGCCAGGGCCTCGCAGCAGAACGCGTAGCTGAAGCGGTCCGCGTCCCGCAGGGTGTGCAGGAGCCGGCCGCTGAGCTCGGGCTGGCGGTCCATGAACCCCGGGGCGAACCATCGCTCCGCGGAGCCCTGGATCATCACCGGGGTTCCTTGCGTGCGCACGGTTTCGGCGCGCTCCAGCCAGCCCTCGGGTGTGCCGAGCTTCGCGCCGGAGCATTGCACGGACAGGCTCTTGAGCCGGTCGCCGTGCTTGATGCCCAGTTGCAGGCCGGTGGCCCCGCCGAGGGACACCCCGGCGTAGTGGAAGCGCGCACCGGGGGCGATCGAATCGATCAGGCCGATCACGGCGTCGGCCAGTTCGGCGACGGTGAAGGTCTCCTGTGCCGCGGGCGAGACGCCGTGCCCGGGCAGATCCCAGGCGACGACGTCGACGTCGGCGCCCAGTATGGTGCCGGCCTGGCTCCAGAGCAGCGAGGACGTCCCGAGCGAGGGGCCCACGACGAGGAGGGGCTTGTCGCCGAGCGGGCGCTGGGGCGAGAGCAGGACTGCTTTGATGGTGGGTCTAGCCACGGGAGGCTCCGTTCTGGAGTTGGTGGGCGGTGGCACGGCCATATTCGGGTGAGGCCGGGCCTGCGGTGTATTCCGGATACGCAGCGAGGATGCGGCGGGAGATCTCGGCGGCCTGGCCGAGGTAGTTGGCCGGGTCCAGAAGCTCTTCAAGCCCGGCGTCCGTGAGCAGTTCTTCGGGGACTGCGGCACGGAGCAGCGTCCGGTAGGTGGCCGCCTGCTCCGCGGCCGGGGCCTGAAGCGTTTTGTCCACGACGGCCTGCAGGCGTTGCTTGCCGGTCCGGCCCGATCCCGTCTCGGCGGCGTATACGTCCAGAAGCGGCGCTACGGCGGCGTTGACGGCTTCGGAAAGCAGCAGCGGTCCGGCGAGGCCGAGGTTGCGGCGCATCGCCCCGGGGAAGACCTGCAGTCCCTCGGCCAGTTCCCGCAGTTGTCCCGCGGCGCCGAGGGCCAGGCGCAGCAACTGGCGCAAGGCGGCCCATTCGCTGTGCCAGGCGCCGTCAGGGCGTTCATCGTTGAAATTGGCCGCCGCAAGGTGCAGCTGCCCGGCCAGGGCCGGGGACTGCAGGGCGGCGCTGCGGATCAGCACGGACAGCACGGGGTTCTGCTTCTGCGGCATGGCCGAGGACACGCCACGCCCCGCGGCACGCGGTTCCGCGAGTTCGGCCACTTCGGGCCGGCTCAGGAACAGGACGTCCGCGGCGAGCTTTCCGGCCGCGTCCGTCACGGCGGCCAGGGCGTCGCCGAGCGAGGTCACGGCCAGGCGGTTGGTGTGCCAGGGGGCTGGAACGGTGGCGAGGCCCAGGCGGCCGGCCAGCCGGTCCGCGAGGTCAAACGGGGTGAGCGCACCGGCCAGCCCGGCGCCGGCGGTCGTGCCGGCAGTCAGTACGGTGCCGGCGGCAAGGGTCCCGGCGGCGCCGCCGGTCTGTACCGGCAGCTCGAGGGCTTCGAGCCGGCGGCCGGCGGCGGCCAGCCCGGCGAACCACTGCGCGGCCCGCAGCCCGAAGCTGTAGGGCAGTGAGTGCTGGGTCAGGCTCCGGCCCACGCAGAGTGTCTGCGCATGGGTTTCGGCAAGGGCGGCGAGGGCGGACGTGGCCGTCTTGAGCTCGGCGAGCAGCTCGCGGACGGCCCCGGCGGCCAGCAGCATCAGGGCGGAGTCGAGCACGTCCTGGCTGGTCAGCGAGGTGTGAACGGCCTGTATCGCGCCGAGACCGTCGGCGTCCAGGGCACGGACCTGCTCACGGAGGTCGGCGAGCAGCGGGATGACGGGGTTGCCGCCGCCCTGCGCACGCACGGCGATGCCCGCGACGTCGTACCGCTGCACGTCCGCGGCGGCGGCCACCACCGCGGCGGACCCGGCCGGGGCGAGGCCCGCATCCTCCAGGACCGCCGCCCAGGCGGCCTCGACCTTCAGGATGGCTGCGAGCACTGCACGGTCCCCGGTCAGCGCCGCCACAAGAGGCGACGCCGACACGGGGCTGAGCAGGCCGGCGTCGCCGTCGGTCTCGAAGAAGGTCACTTCGAGGCACCCTCGGCGTCGCTGAAATCCAGGAACACCGTCTCGCCCTCGCCCTGGAGGCGGATGTCCCAGGTCAGTCCGCCGTCGGGATCCCGGCGCGCGATCAGGGACCGGCGGCGGTCCGGCTCGAGCGAGCTGAGCAGCGGATCCTTGGCCAGGGCCTCCTCGTCCTCGGGCAGGTAGACGCGGGTGAACAGGCGGTTCATCAGACCCCGGGCGAAGACGGCGACGGCGATGAACGGCGCCGCGCCTTCCTCGGTGGGGCCGGGGTTCACCGTGGTGAAGGTGAAGACGCCGGTGTTGCCGACCGCGCTGCGGCCGAAGCCGGTGAAGGTGTAGCCGTCGCGGACCAGGGAGCCCGTGCGGTGCGGAACGTTGCCGTCCGCGTCGGTCTGCCAGATCTCCAGGATCGCGTCCGGGATCGGGTGCCCGGCGCCGTCATAGACCGTGCCCTGGAGCCGGATGGAGCCCGGGGAGCCGGGAGCCAGGAGCTCGCGGTCCTTGGTGTAGGGCAGGGCGTAGCCGTAGAACGGTCCCACGGTCTGGCCGGGTGTCGGGGTGAGTTTACTCATGGCGCTCCTATTCATTCTCGTCGCCGCCTGCGCCTAATGCCTCGTTTTCGGTCCAGGTCCGCTTGGACCCGGTCAGGACTATGTCCCAGTTGTACGCCATAGCCCATTCAGGCTTGGTCTGCTCGTGGTTGTAGGTGGCCACGAGCCGGTCGCGGGCATCCTGGTCCACGATCGACTGGTAGATCGGGTCCAGCGGGAACAGCTGGTCACCGGGGAAGTACATCTGGGTGACGATCCGCTGGGTGAACTCCTGCCCGAACAGGGAGAAGTGGATGTGGGCCGGGCGCCAGGCATTCAGGTGGTTCTTCCACGGGTAGGCGCCGGGCTTGATGGTGGTGAAGCTGTAGGAGCCGTCCGCGCCCGTGATGCAGCGGCCGACGCCGGTGAAGTTGGGGTCCAGCGGTGCCGGGTGCTGGTCCCGCTTGTGGATGTAGCGGCCGGCGGAGTTCGCCTGCCAGATTTCCACAAGCTGGCCCGCGACGGGGCGGCCGTCGCCGTCGAGCACGCGGCCGGAGACCACGATGCGTTCGCCCAGGGGTTCGCCGTTGTGCTGGATGGTCAGGTCCGCTTCCAGCGCGTGGACGTCCATGTGCCCGAACGCAGGCGAGTAGAGCTCGATGGTTTCCGGGTCCGCGTGGTGCAGGTCCTTGGTGGGATGGCGCAGGAGGCTGCTGCGGTACGGCGCGTAGTCGAGCCGCGGCTGGGTTTCGGCGGCGGCTCCGTTCTTCAGGGCCTGCGCGTAGGCCTCGCCGATCGCCTTCATCTCGGCGCTGAGGTCCGCCTGCGACTCCGCGGCGGCATCCAAGGCAGGGCCGGCGGGCGCATACGTCTTTGGTGCGGCCTCCGTGGCTTCGTCGGACACGTCCTCGGTGATCGGGTCGGCGTTGAAGATGTCGAGGTTCAATTCTTCAGGCACAGCAGCCTCCTTCCGTTGGTGTGTTTGTTGTGGGGATGGGGTCAGGAAGTGCGGGTCAGCTGGTGCAGGTGGTCGTATTGGACGGCGTGCCGGACCGGGGCGTTCGGGGCGCCGTAGCCGTCGTAGGCGCCGCGGCGTTCCACCATTTCGAAGAACACGCTGCCCACGGTGGCCGTGTAGAAATGCAGGAATTCGCCGTCGGCGTCGCGGTCATAGAGCAGGTTGAGTTCGCGGAGGGTGGCCAGGAATTCCGGGGCCAGCGCGAACCGGGCGTCGAGGTCCTCGTAGTAGTTCGCCGGGATCTGCAGGAAGTCCAGTCCGCGGTCCCGTGCGGCCCGGGCAGTAGCCACGAGGTCATCGACGGCGAACGCCACATGCTCCTGGTAGGTGCGGCGGTGGCCGGTCCCGGCCGCGCCGGGTTCAATTGTTCCGTCGGCTCCTTCCTGCTGGAGCAGCGGCGCCAGGTTCAGCACCAGGCGGACGCCCCGGTCCTCGGTGAGCATCACCTGGGACCGGACCAGGCCGGTGGGGCTGGCCACCTCGGCATACGGCTGCGGTTCCAGCGCGAGGGCGCTCGTGTAGAACAGCACGGCTTCATCAAAGTGCTGCCACGGCTGGGCGAGATTCACGTGGTCGATCACGGCGCCGGCCGCGGCGCCCGCGGCGGGAATCGGGCCGGGAATCGGGCCGGGGCCGGTTCCTGGAACGGCGTGAGGCGGTTCTTCGCCGGATTCGTGTGGCTCGCCGAATTCACCGACCCAGGCCGCCGTGCCGTCGGGGCTGCCCTGGCAGAGGAATATTTCGGTGGAGTCCGGCGCGGCGAACCCCTGGAAGACTTCCTCGTTGGCCTGGCTCTTGCGCGGTACGGCGGGGGCCTTGAGCTGCTGGGCGCGGGCGGCGGCGATCACGGGAGAGTCGACGTCGAAGCCCAGGGCGGAGATGGCAGGGGCGGCGGGAGCCGGCTGGCCGGCAGCGGCAGCAGGGCCGCCGCCGGCTGCGGGTTCCTCGTTGATGATCACGCGGGCGTGGCCCATGGTCCACAATTGCACGTTCTTGGTCCGGTGCCGTCCGTTGAATGCAAACCCCAGCTGGCCGAGCAGGGTTTCCAGGCCGGCGGTGTCCCCGGCCCGGACCTCGGCGAAGTTGAAGCCGGCGGGCTCGGCCACCCGGGGCAGCGTGGCAAGCTCCATCGGGTACCGGCGCCGGGCCGCCGCGCCGGGCGCCTTGCCTGCGGCGGGGGCCGGGTTTGCCTCGAGCCAACGGGCGCTCTGCTCCTCGAGCCAGATCAGCGACCGCATGGCATCGACGGCCGTGCGTTCGACGTCGGACTGGCGGAAGACGTCGTTGAACACTTCCAGCGACACCGGCCCGGTGTAGCCGGCGCGGACCACGTGACCCATGAACTTGGCGAGGTCGAACTGCCCCTCGCCCGGGAACACCCGGTAGTGCCGGCTCCAGGACAGCACGTCCATCGACAGCTTGGGCGCGTCCGCCACCTGGACGAAGAAGATCTTGTCCGGGTTGAAGGCCTCGATCGGCGCGGTGTCCCAGTCGCGGGAGAGGATGTGGAAGGAGTCCAGGCACGTGCCCAGGTTGGGGTGGTCCACCATGTCAACCAGCCGGTGGGCGTGCTCGTAGTCGTTGACGTACTTGCCCCACGCCAGGGCCTCGTAGGCGACCTTGACGCCGTGGTCCGCCGCGAGGTCCGCGAGCCGGGAGAGCTGGGCGGCCCGGAGCTCGTCATCGTCAATCGTGGCCGTGCCGACGTTGGAGCACAGCAGCATGGTGTCCATGCCCAGCCGGGACATCAGCCGGAACTTGGCGTCCGCGCGGCGCAGGTTGGCGGCGAGCAGGTCCTCCGGGACGCTGTCGAAGTCGCGGAACGGCTGGTAGAGGTCCAGGGTGAGGCCGAGGTCGGCGGCCAGTTTCCGGACGTCTTCCGGGCTCAGCGGGGACGTGACAAGGTCCTGTTCGAAGATTTCGATCCCGTCGAACCCGGCAACGGCGCAGGCCTGCATCTTTTCCCGCAGGGTGCCGGAGAGGCAGACGGTGGCGATTCCGGTGCGCATCAGGCGGCCACTTCTTCCTTGGCCACGAGTTCCAGGAAGTGGGAGCGCATGCGCTCGGCGTCGGCCTCGCGTCCGGTGAAGATCCGGAAGGCGTCTGCCGCCTGGCCCACGGCCATCCGGCCGCCGTCGAGCACGTCGCAGCCCTTCGCCCGGGCGGCGCGGACGAGCTCGGTTTCGATCGGCCGGTACACGATGTCGGCCACCCAGTGCCGGGACTCCACGAGGGACATGTCCAGCGGCACGCCCGGATGGGCGGCCATGCCCACGGGGGTGCAGTGCACCAGGCCGTCGGCCAGCGGCATGAGCCGCGGCAGCTCCGCCGTCGTCCGGGCGGTGACGGTCCGGTCCGGGAAGAAACCGGCGAGTTCGGCCGCGCGGGCGGCGCAGCGCGCCGCGTCGGTGTCCACAAGGTCGAGTTCCCTGACACCTGCGGTGAGCAGGGCATAGGCGACGGCGGATCCGGCACCGCCGGCTCCCAGCTGCACCACGCGGTCCAGGGTGGCGTCGGGAAGCCCGGAGGCCAGCGCCGCCGCAAAGCCGGAGAAGTCGGTGTTGTGGCCGATGAAGCGGCCGTCGCGGATGACCACGGTGTTGACGGCGCCGAGGCGCCGGGCGTCGGCGGAGATTTCGTCGAGGTAGTCGAGCACGAGCTGCTTGCAGGGGTGCGTGATGTTCAATCCGTTGAACCCGAGGCTCCGGGCGCCGGAGAGCAGCTCCCCCACGGCCTGGCCGGGCAGGCCGAGTTCGATGAGGTCGATGGGGCGGTAGAGGTACCGGAGGCCCTGAACGTCGCCTTCGCGTTCATGCATGTAGGGCGTGAGGGAGGGCATGACGCCGTCTCCCACGAGGCCCACGAGGAAGGACTCTGCTCGATTGCTCATCCGGTTAGCTCCTTTGACAACGGCACTCGGCGGGCGGCGACGCTTGCGGCGTCTGCGGCGGGCCGGGTGATAGGGATTACACTACAGGTTTTGTTCACATGTTGCACTGATGTTCGAATCACGAACATATTATTGCGCAGACTGGCTCATCGCTGGGGCAGCCGGGCGGACAGCTCGGCCGCGGCCGACTGCAGAAGGGGCACAAGGGCCACGAGGGCCTCCATGCTCAGGCGGAACACCGGCACGGCCGTGGCAAGCGAGGCGAAGGCATGGCCCTGGGCATTGAAGACCGGAACGGCGACGGCACGCATGCCGAGCTCGTTTTCCTCATCCATCGTGGCGTAGCCGCGGCGGCGGACCAGTTCGATTTCCGCCCGGAACGCCTCGCGGTCGGTAATGGAATGCTCGGTCAGCGGATCGAGGGGCAGTTCATCGACGAGCTGAGCCCGGGTGGCGTCATCGGCGAATGCCACCAGCGCCTTGCCCACCGACGTGGTGTGCAGCGCCCCAAGGTGGCCCGGGTCGCTCGTGACCCGGAAGGTCTGCGGCCCGTCCACCTTGTTCACCGTCAGATGGTGGATGCCGTCCCGCACGGAGAGGATGGTGGCCTCGCCCGTCTCCTCGGTCACGCGACGCAGGATCGGCAAGGCCGTGCCGGCGAATCCGTGGTGGTTGGAGACGCGCTGGCCGAGCTGGAAAACGCGCAGGCCCAGATGGTAGCGGCGGCCGTCCGGCTCGTAGTCCACGAAGCCGTCCCGGGTCAGCGAGCCGAGCAGGCGGTAGGTGGTGCTGAACGGCAGCTCGGCCCGCCGGGAGATGTCCGCGGCGCTGGCGCCGCGCGGCTCGTCGCCCAGGAGGACCAGCAGGCCCAGCGCCTTGCCCACCATGTCCGTCCGCGAGTCCTCCTTGGCGGCCTTCGCCGGCTTCGATGGGGCTGCTGCCGGGTTTTCCACCGGGTACCCGGCAGCGGCGGATTCGTCTGTGGCTTGATTCACACTCATGCAACGATATTCCCACATAGTGAGAGCTATTTCTAGATGGTGATTATTTTTCTTGACAAGTGACTGCGCTCACAGCCATGATTGCTGTATCGCACAAGTAGCTTCCACCATGTGGCTACTGGTCCGGGTCTTTCCACGGACTTCCGGCTGCACCACACTTAAGCAAGCGGCAGCCGAAACCTTCCTGATTCATCCGCGACAACGTCGTCACATCAAAGGAACACCATGAGCCACACTGTCCCGTCCACGACGCCGGGTACCGTCACAGGAGGGACGCCGAAGAAGGCGGCCCTTGCCAGCTTCCTGGGCAGCGCCGTCGAATACTACGACTTCTTCATCTTCGGCTCCGCGGCCGCGCTGATCTTCCCGCACGTCTTCTTCCCTGACGCCGACACCAACGCGGCGATCATGTCGTTTGCTACCTTCGGCTTCGCCTACGTGGCACGTCCGATCGGCGCCGTCGTCCTCGGCCACTTCGGCGACAGGATCGGACGCCGGAAGGTCCTCATGTTCACGCTGCTGCTGATGGGTGCCGCCACCTTCGTCATCGGCTGCCTGCCGGACTTCAAGACGGTGGGCTGGTGGGCTCCCGTCCTGCTGGTACTGGCGCGTCTCTGCCAGGGCTTTTCGGCGGCCGGCGAGCAGGCCGGCGCCTCGTCCATGACGCTCGAGCACGCCCCGGACAACCGCCGCTCCTTCTTCACGTCCTGGACCCTCACCGGCACCCAGGGCGGCCAGATCCTCGCGGCCCTCGTCTTCATCCCCGTCCTGGCCCTGCCCGATGAAATCAAGTACACCATCGGCTGGCGCATCCCGTTCTGGCTCAGCGCCGTGGTGGTGCTGATCGCGTTCTTCATCCGCCGCACCCTGCACGAACCGCCGGCATTCGAGGAAGCCAAGAAGACCGCCCAGATCTCCAAGCTCCCGGTGGCCGACCTCCTCAAGAGCCACTGGCGCGATGTCCTGCGCGTCATCGCCTGCGCGTTCATCGCCGCCGTGTCCACGGTCTTCGGCACCCTGGCCATCAGCTACGCCAAGAACGTCGCCGGCGTGGACGGCACCACCACCCTCTGGCTCGTCGTCGGCGCCAACTTCATGGCCCTGGGCACCCAGCCGCTCTTCGGCATGCTCGCCGACAAGATCGGCCGCAAGCCCGTCTTCATCTACGGCGCACTGTCCAGCGCAGTCCTGACCCCGGTCTTCCTGCTGAGCCTCGAGTCCGGCAGCGTCCCGCTGATGTTCCTCGCGGCGATCGGATTCTTCTCCTTCGGCTACGCCGCAGCAAACGCCGTCTGGCCCTCGTTCTACGCCGAAATGTTCAGCACCAACGTCCGCTTCTCCGGCCTCGCGATCGGCACCCAGCTGGGCTTCCTGATGGCCGGATTCGCCCCGGCGATCGTCGCGGCCATGGGCGGCATCCAGTCCGGCGGCTGGGTCCAGATCAGCATCTTCACCGCCATCATCTGCCTGATCGCCACCGTCGCGGCCCTGACGGCCAAGGAAACCTTCAAGGTTCCCACCAAGGAACTCGGGATCCGGTAGCCCCACCGGCAGTTCGGATCCGTACGACGGCGGCCCGTCCCCTCCCGGGGGCGGGCCGCCGTCGTGCCGGCCGTCACCTCTTTGGCGTCAGGGCGTGGTGCCCAGCACCGCGGCGAGATCGAACTTCACCGGTTCCTCCAGCTGCTCATAGGTGCAGGAGCGCGGATCCCGGTCGGGACGCCAGCGCACGAACTGGGCCGTATGGCGGAAGCGTTCGCCCTCCATGTGGTCGTACTTCACTTCCACCACGCGCTCGGGCCGGAGCGGGGTGAAGGACAGATCCTTGCCGCCGCTCCACCGGCTCCCTTCGGCGTTCCGCGGCGTCCGCGCGCCCTCCTCCTGCCGGGCCCTGGCCCAGGGGTGGTCCTCGAGGCCGGTGACCAGCTCCTGCAGCTCGGCAAACAGCTCCCGGCGCCGTGCCATCGTGAAGGCGCCCGCCACCCCGACATTCGCCAGCACCCCGGCGGAGTCGTAGAGCCCCAGCAGCAGCGAGCCGACCCGGTCCGGGCCGGAGGTGTGGACCCGGTATCCGGCGA
>Ga0213837_1001540_pt1 | contig 12205 bp, 10 predicted proteins | sample SWPATP12_FD_160572 | JGI IMG/M metagenome (GOLD analysis project Ga0213837, IMG submission 160572) | Coastal seawater microbial communities from Marineland, Florida, United States - SWPA TP1 #2 | ecosystem: Environmental > Aquatic > Marine > Coastal | place: USA: Florida | collected 2016-08-06
GAACTGCGCCCAGAGCGCGTCGTCGATCTTGCGGCCGGCGCGGCCGGCGCCCTTCCACTCGTCGAGCAGCGACCGGTACGCGGGGATGCCGTCGACGCCCTTGGGCGCGAGCGCCTGCGCACGCTCGACGAGCGCCTGCTTGCGCGCGCGGACGTCCTTGTGCGATGCGTCCAGGTCGGCGAAGAAGCGGCGGCGCGCGCCCTCGAGCGTCGCGCGGGCGTCGCGGAAGCGCTTCCAGAGCGCATCCGCCTGACCCTTCGAGAGGCGGGGGCCGTCCTTCTGCAGGCGCTGCCACTCGGAGAAGAGCTCGTCGACGCGCTGCATCGTCTGCTTCCACTGCACGTTCTCGAGGTCGGTCGAGGCGAGCTGCTCGATCGACTCGACGACGCGCGTGCGCTCGGCGATCGCCGCGTCGACCTCGGCGCGGCTCGCGGCCTGCTGCTTGGCCTCGAGCTGCCCGAGCTCGCCGCGCAGCGCGTCGAGGCGGGTGAGCAGCGACGGGACGTCGCCGACGGCGTTCGCCTCCTGCACGGTCGCGTGGAGGTGGGAGGCGGCCTTCGCCACGTCGCGCGCGCTCGCGCCGCCGCGGATGCGCTGCTCGAGCAGGCGCACCTGACCCTCGAGGTCGGCGAACTTGCGCTCGAAGTACGCGAGTGCCTCCGTGGCCTCGACGTCGGGGAACTGGCCGACCACGCGCCAGCGCTCGCCCTCCTTGACGGCGACGGTCCCGGTCGCGTCGACCCGGCCGAGGCCCCGCTCGATGACGGGCTCGCCCATCTCGGGCTCGGGGGCGGCTGCCGGCTCGGCCTCCGGAGCTGCCTGCTCCGAGGTCGCCTCGCCGGGCTGCTCGGACGGCTGCTCGGACGGCTGCTCGGCCGGCTCGACCGGCGCCTCGTCGGCAGCGAGCTCCGCGACGGCCTGCTCGGCGGGGATGCCGGTGGCGGCGTCAGCGGCAGCGGTCAGCTCGGCTGCGGAGAGCTCGGCGTCATCGGCCGGGACGTCGGCCTCGATGGGCTGCGCTGCGGCGTCCTGATCGGCGGGAGCCTCGTCTGCGGGGGCCTCGGGCGCAGCGTCGGCGACCTCGGATGCGCTGGCATCCTCGATCGGGGCGTCCTGCACGGACTCCTCCGAGTTCTCGGAGTCGGTGGGCTGGATGGGCTCGGGCATGGAGGAGTCTCTCGTACGAGGGAACGGGCAGGGAGAGCCTAGCGCGGTGGAGCGGCGCCGGTCCCGCTACTGCAGGACGAAGTCGTCGATCGCGACGGGCTCCGCGGGCGGTCCGTCGGTGACGCCGCCCTCGGTGCCGAGCGAGATCACGTCGGCCGTCAGCTGGTCGAGACCGGAGGTCACGCGGCCGATCACGCTGTAGCCGCCGGCGCTGTCGGAGGGGATCGTGGTGTCGCCGTAGACGATGAAGAACTGGTGCCCGTTCGACTCGGCGTTGTTGCCCTGCCGCGCCATGGCGATGGTGCCCTCGGTGTAGACGTCGTCGGCCGGGGCGTTCTCGATCGGGCCGTACATGTAGGAGGGGTCGCCGCCGCCCTGGCCGTCGGTCGAGCCGCACTGCAGCACGCTGAAGCCCTCGCTCGTCGTGAGCCGGTGGCACGTCTTGCCGTCGTAGTAGTCGCCCTGCGTGTCGGCGAGCACCGCCGAGACCGCCTGCGGCGCGGCCGCGCCGTCGAGCTCGACGCCGAGCTCGATGCCGTTGATCGTGAGCGCGCCCGTCCACGTGCGGCCCTCGGCGAGCGAGGGGTCGGGCACGGTCGACTCGGCGGCCGTCGTCTCGGTGGGCGAGGGCGGTGCGGTCGCAGCGGGGTCGGCCGGCGGCTGCAGGGTCGAGAGCAGCGCCGTGCCCCCCGCGAGCACGACGAGCGCGAGCGCTCCACCGATGATGGAGTCGCGGCGCTGGCGGCGCTGCCGGCGCTGGTGCACCGTCTGCCGTGCGCGATAGTCGCGCACGCGGCGCTCCTGCTCCTGCTTCGTGACCACGGATTCTCCTCGCATGTCCGCCGCGCGCTGCGTGCCACATCCGGGCTGTCGCGCGACCGCCGTTCAGGCTACCGCCTCGGGCCATGGCCGCCGCCCGCGTGGGCGGCGCCGCCTAGCATGGAGGCATGGCCAGGGGGACGACAGCGCCGCTCGCGGTGCGCATGCGCCCCACGAGCCTCGACGAGGTCGTCGGGCAGCGGCACCTGCTCGGCCCCGGCTCGCCGCTGCGCCGCCTGGCCGGCTCGAGCTCCGCCGCGAGCGGCCAGAGCGTCATCCTGTGGGGGCCGCCCGGCACCGGCAAGACCACGCTCGCCCAGTCGATCGCGCACTCGTCCGACCGCCGCTTCGTCGAGCTGAGCGCCGTGACCGCCGGCGTGAAGGACGTGCGCCAGGTGATGGAGGAGTCGCTCGCGGAGCGCGACCTGTTCGCGCGCTCGACCGTGCTGTTCCTCGACGAGATCCATCGCTTCACGAAGGCGCAGCAGGACGCGCTGCTGCCGGGCGTCGAGCAGGGGTGGGTCACGCTCATCGCCGCGACGACCGAGAACCCGTCGTTCAGCGTCGTGAGCCCGCTGCTGTCGCGCTCGCTGCTGCTCACCCTCGAGCCCCTGGGCGACGACGACATCGCCGAGCTCATCGCGCGCGCCATCGCCGACCCGCGCGGCTTCGACGGGCGGGTCGAGCTCGACGACGACGCCAGGGCCCAGCTCATCCGCCTCTCCTCCGGCGACGCGCGGCGCGCGCTCACCGCGCTGGAGGCCGCCGGCGAGCACGCGCTCGAGGCGGCGGGCGATGCCGACGGTCCCGCCCTGATCACGGCGGATGCGGTGGCGAGCGCGGTCGATCGCGCGCTGCTGCGCTACGACCGGCAGGGCGACGAGCACTACGACGTCATCTCGGCGTTCATCAAGTCGGTGCGAGGCTCCGACCCGGACGCCGCGCTCCACTACCTCGCGCGCATGATCGAGGCGGGCGAGGACCCGCGCTTCATCGCGCGCCGCATCATCGTGCTCGCGAGCGAGGACATCGGCATGGCCGACCCGCAGGGGCTCGTCATCGCCACGGCCGCGGCGACCGCGGTGCAGATGATCGGCATGCCGGAGGGGCGCATCCCGCTCGCCGAGGCGGTCGTCTACCTCGCGACGGCACCGAAGTCGAACCGCTCCTACCTCGGCATCGACCGGGCGATCGCCGATGTGCGCGGCGGCGACTTCGGGCGCGTGCCCAACCACCTGCGCGACGCGCACTACGCCGGCGCCAAGCGGCTCGGCCACGGCAAGGGCTACCGCTACGCCCACGACGCGCCGCACGGCGTCGCCACGCAGCAGCACCTGCCCGACCCGCTCATCGGGCGCCGCTACTACGAGCCGAGCCAGCACGGGTTCGAGCGCGACATCGCGGCGCGGCTCGAGCGCATCCGCCGGATCCTGGCAGGCGACGCCTGATCTGGTAGCCTGGTCGCTGGTCCACCGGCCGGCATCGCCGCGCCACCCGGGCCCGCCCCCTCCTTAGGTCCTGGCACTGTGCCGGGACAGCCGCTCGCGCGGCAGCGACTCAGCGAAGGAAGTCATGTCCACGAAGTCCCGTACCCGTTCGAAGACGCGCCTCTCGCGCGCCCTCGGCATCGCCCTCACCCCGAAGGCGGCGCGCTACCTCGAGAAGCGCCCCTACGGCCCCGGCCAGCACGGCCGCACCAAGCGCAAGGCCGACAGCGACTACGCCGTCCGCCTCCGCGAGAAGCAGCGCCTGCGCGCCCAGTACGGCATCCGCGAGGCGCAGTTGCGCACGACGTTCAACGAGGCCCGCCGCCAGTCCGGCCTGACGGGTGAGAACCTCGTCGAGCTGCTCGAGATGCGCCTCGACGCCCTCGTGCTCCGCTCGGGCTTCGCCCGCACCATGTCGCAGGCCCGCCAGATGGTCGTGCACCGCCACATCATGGTCGACGGCCAGCGCGTCGACCGCCCCTCCTTCCGCGTCAAGGAGGGCCAGACGATCCACGTCCACGAGCGCTCGTCCGGCATGGAGCCCTTCCAGGTCGCGGCCGCCGGCGGTCACGCCGGTGTGCTCCCGCCCGTCCCGCCGTACCTCGACGTGCAGCTCGACCGCCTGCAGGCGCGCCTCGTGCGCCGCCCGAAGCGCGCAGAGGTGCCCGTCGTCGCCGAGGTCCAGCTCGTCGTCGAGTACTACGCCGCGCGCTGATCCCAGCGTCGCACGAGAGGGGTCGCCGGAAGGCGACCCCTCTCGTCGTTAGACTGTCGAAGCCCCGGAGCCGACCGGTCCGGGGGAGAGCGTGACACGAGGAGACCCCGCTGTGAAGAAGCTCCTGTTCCTGGCCTTCGGCGTCGTCATCGGCGTCTTCGCCGCCCGCCGCATCGAGGAGACCGAGAAGGGCAAGGCGCTGCTCGACAACGTCGACGCCCGCAGCCGCGAGTTCACCGACGCGGTCAAGGACGGCTACCAGGCTCGCGACCGCGAGCTGCGAGGCGAGTGACGAGACCCGTCCCGAGCCCGGGCGCGATGCGCCCGGGCTCGTCATGCCGCCACCCGGCACGCCCCCATCCGTTCCGCCCCCATCCGTCAGGCCCACAGCGGGCTGGAGAGACCTGACCCCATGCAGACCGCAGACATCCACAGCCGCTTCCTGAGCTACTTCGAGCGCCGCGACCACCAGATCGTGCCCTCGGCGTCGCTCGTGAGCGACGACCCGGCGATCATGTTCACGATCGCCGGCATGGTGCCGTTCATCCCGTACCTCTCGGGCCGGGTGCCCGCGCCGTGGCCGCGCGCCGCGGACGTGCAGAAGTGCATCCGCACGAACGACATCGAGGAGGTCGGCCGCACGCCGCGCCACGGCACGTTCTTCCAGATGGCGGGCAACTGGTCGTTCGGCGACTACTTCAAGCGCGAGGCGATCGGCTACGCGTGGGAGCTGCTCACCGGCTCCGAGGCCGACGGCCACTTCGGCTTCGACCCGCAGCGGCTCTGGGTCACCGTCTTCACGACCGATGACGAGGCTGAGCGCCTCTGGCTCGAGACGACCGACATCTCGGCCTCGCGCATCCAGCGCCTCGGCCTCGAGGACAACTACTGGATGACCGGGCAGCCCGGCCCCGCCGGCCCCGACTCCGAGATCTTCTACGACCTCGGCCCCGAGTACGGCCCCGAGGGCGGTCCGGCGACCGGCAGCGACCGCTACGTCGAGATCTGGAACCTCGTCTTCATGCAGGACGAGATCGCCGACGTGCGCTCGAAGACCGAGTTCACGATCGTGCGCGAGCTGCCGAGCAAGAACATCGACACCGGCATGGGGCTCGAGCGCATCGCCTTCCTCAAGCAGGGCGTGCAGAACATGTACGAGATCGACCAGGTGCGCCCGGTGCTCGACCTCGCGAGCGAGCTCTCCGGCCGCCGCTACGGCGCCGTCCACGAGGACGACGTGCGCATGCGCGTCATCGCCGACCACATCCGCTCGTCGCTCATGCTCATGGGCGACGGCGTCACGCCCGGCAACGACGGCCGCGGGTACATCCTGCGCCGGCTCATGCGCCGCTCGATCCGCTCGATGCGGCTGCTCGGCGTGCAGGACGCGACGTTCCCGACACTGTTCCGCGCGAGCCGCGACGCGATGGTCGCCGCCTACCCCGACCTCGAGCAGTCGTACCCGCGCATCGAGCGGATGGCCGTGGCCGAGGAGGAGACGTTCCGGTCGACCCTCGAGTCCGGCTCGACCGTGCTCGACGTCGCGATCGCCGACGTGCGCAAGGACGCCGGCAACGTCGTGCCCGGCAGGACCGCGTTCCTCCTGCACGACACCTACGGCTTCCCGATCGACCTGACGATGGAGATCGCCGAGGAGGCCGGCCTGCAGGTCGACCGCCCGACGTTCGAGACGCTCATGAGCGAGCAGCGCACGCGTGCCAAGGCCGACGCGAAGTCGCGCCGCCGCCAGCTCGCCGACCTCTCGGTCTACGCCGACCTGCGCGCGAAGGGCGAGACCGCCTTCCTCGGCTACGACGAGCTCGAGGCCGACGGCGAGGTGATCGGCATCATCGTCGACGGCGCGCAGGTGCAGACCGCGGGCGTGGGCCACGAGGCCGAGGTCGTGCTGACCGCCACCTCGCTCTACGCCGAGTCCGGCGGGCAGGACAGCGACCAGGGCCGCCTCGTCGGCCCCGGCTTCGAGGCCGACGTGCTCGACGTGCAGCGCCCCATCTCGGGGCTCGTGAGCCATACGGTGCGCGTCACCTCCGGCGAGATCGCCGTCGGCGACCTCGCGCACGCGGTCGTCGACCCGCTGTACCGCCGCTCGGCCAACCAGGCCCACTCGGCGACGCACGTCGTGCACGCGGCGCTGCGCCAGCTGCTCGGCCCGGATGCGCACCAGTCCGGCTCGTACAACAAGGCCGGCTACATGCGGCTCGACTTCTCCTGGTCGAGCGCGCTCTCGAGCGACATGCGCCAGGAGCTCGAGGGCATCGCCAACACCGCGATCCGCGACGACCTGCCGGTCGAGACGCGCGTCATGCCGATCGACGAGGCGCGCGCGCTCGGCGCGATGGCGCTGTTCGGCGAGAAGTACGGCGACCAGGTGCGCATGGTCGACATCGGTGGTCCCTGGTCGCGCGAGCTGTGCGGCGGCACGCACGTGGCCGCGTCGAGCCAGATCGGGCTCATCTCGATCACGAGCGAGTCGAGCGTCGGCTCGACCAACCGTCGCGTCGAAGCCGCGGTCGGTCCTGACGCGTTCCGGCAGCTCGTCGCCGAGCGCTCGCTCGTGAGCGAGCTCACGTCGATGCTGAAGACGCCAAAGGAGCAGCTGCCCGGTCGCATCCAGGAGCTGGTCGCGTCGCTCAGGACGGCCGAGAAGCGGATCGCGGAGTTCCAGTCGCAGCAGCTCGCCGGCCGCGTGCAGCCCATCGCCGACGCCGCAGAGCGGGTCGGGGCGGTGCGGTTCGCCGCGGTCGACCTCGGCGCGGTCGGGTCGGCCGACGACCTGCGGTCGCTCGCCGCGCAGGTGCGCGAGCGCCTCGGCAGCGAGGCGGCGGTCGTCGCGATCGGCGGCGCGGTCGACGGCAAGCCGGCGATCGTCGTGGCCACGAACCCAGCCGCGCGCGACGGCGGCGTCGTCGCGGGCCCGCTCGCGAAGGCGGCGGCCGGCGCGCTCGGCGGCGGTGGTGGCGGCAAGCCCGACATGGCGCAGGGCGGCGGCCAGGACGCGAGCGCGATGCCCGCGGCCATCGCGGCCGTGCGAGCCGGGGTCCAGCGAGCAGGGCTCGACCGCTGAGCGGCACCGGCATGCGTCGCGGGGTGCGGATCGGCGTCGACGTCGGGCGCGCCCGCGTCGGCGTCGCGCGCTGCGATCGCGACGGCCTGCTCGCGACCCCGGTCGAGACGATCCAGCGCGCAGCCACCGACGTCGTCGCACGCCTGCGCGAGATCGCCGAGGAGCTCGACGCGATCGAGGCGGTCGTGGGGCTGCCGATCTCGCTCTCGGGCGGCGACACCGCGAGCACCCAGGATGCGCGCGACATGGCCGCGCTGCTCGCCGCCGCGCTGCCCGTGCGGCTCGTCGACGAGCGGCTCTCGACCGTGACGGCCTCGGCCGGCATGCGCGCGGCCGGCAGGTCGAGCCGGCAGCAGCGCTCGAGCATCGACCAGGCGGCCGCGGTCGTCATCCTGCAGCACGCGCTCGACAGCGAGCGCACCGCCGGGCGCGCGCCCGGCGAGCTGCTGCCCCGCCGCGACGACGCGCAGGGCCACGACGACCGCGGCGATGCCGCGACCCGGGAGGACTGAGATGGCTGGACGTCGTGCGCGAGAGCGCAAGCAGCGGGTCCGCAGGCGGCTGATCGGCGGCATCATCGCCCTCGTCGTGCTGGTGGGCGTCGGCATCGCCGCGGCGTGGGGCATCCCGCGCATCGCCGACCGCTTCAGCGGCCCCGAGGACTACCCGGGCCCCGGCACCGGCGAGGTCGTCGTGCAGGTGCAGTCGGGCGACAACGGCTACGACGTGGCCGCGACCCTGCACGAGCAGGACGTCATCGCGAGCGCCGAGGCGTTCACCGACATCCTGGTCGCCGACCCGTCGATCCAGCTGCAGCCGGGCGCGTACCGGCTCATGCAGCAGATGTCGGCGCAGGGCGCGGTCGACGCGCTCGTCGACCCCGCGAACAAGGTGGAGCTGCGCGTCACGGTGCCGGAGGGCTACACGCTGCCGCAGGTCTACGAGCGGCTCGAGCGCGACATCGGCATCCCGCAGGCCGAGTTCCTGCAGGCGGCCGGTGACCTCACGCAGTTCGCCCTGCCCGAGAACGCCATCTCGCTCGAGGGCTGGCTGTTCCCCGCGACCTACACGTTCGACGAGGGCGTCACCGCGGTCGACGTGCTCACGACGATGGTCGAGCGGCAGCGGGAGGCGCTCGAGTCCGCGGGCGTCGCGGAGGCCGACCAGGAGCGCGTGCTCATCATGGCGTCGCTCGTGCAGCGCGAGGCGCGGCTGCCGGACGACTTCGGCCGGGTCGCGCGGGTGTTCCAGAACCGCCTCGACGTGAACATGCCGCTGCAGTCCGACGCGACCGTCGCCTACGGCACCGGCAACCTCCACGTCGTCACCACGACGGCCGAGGAGCGCGCGGACGCGAGCAACCCGTACAACACGTACGCGAACCCGGGCCTGCCGGTCGGGCCGATCGGTGCCCCCGGCGACGCGGCCATCCAGGCGGCGCTCGCCCCGACCGAGGGCGCGTGGCTCTACTTCGTGACCGTGAACCCCGAGACCGGCGAGACCGTCTTCTCGGAGACGCTCGCCGAGCACGAGGTCGGCGTCGCGCAGTTCCAGCAGTTCCTGCGCGACAACCCGGGCTGGGGCGGCTGACGTGACGGCGGCCGGTGCGCGCCGGCTCGCCGTCGTCGGCTGGCCGGTCGAGCACTCGCTGTCGCCCGCGCTGCACGGCGCCGTCGCCCGCGAGCTCGGCCTCGACTGGGACTACGGCCGCAGCGCGGTCGAGCCCGGCGGGCTCCCGGCCTTCGTCGGCGCGCTCGGGCCCGAGTGGCTCGGCCTGTCGGTGACGGCGCCGCACAAGGACGCCGCCGCCGAGCTCGCGGACGAGCTCGATCCGCTCGCCCGCGCGACCGGCACGGTCAACACGCTGCTGCTCGGTGCGCCGATCCGCGGCCGGCGCGCGCTGCGCGGCTGGAGCACCGACGTCGGCGGCATCGTGCGGGCGTTCGCGGATGCGGGGCTCGACCGGGCGCGCTCGGCCGCGATCCTGGGCGCGGGCGCCACGGCGCAGACCGCGCTCGTCGCGCTCGCCTCGATGGGCGTCGAGCGCGTGACCGTCGCGCTCCGCACCCCGGCGAAGGCGCAGCGGCTCCGCGAGCTCTCGGCGTCGCTCGGGGTCGCGCTCGAGGTGCAGGCGCTCGACGCGCCGCTGCCCGTCGTCGACGTCGCCGTCTCGACGCTGCCGGCCGCCGCCAGCGCCGTGCCGACCTTCGCCGCGCCGCCGACGCGCCTGCTCGACGCCGACTACGCCCGCCCGGAGGGCTCGCGGTACCTCGCGTCGCTGCCGCGCCTGCACGTGATCGACGGGCGCGAGATGCTGCTCGGCCAGGCGGTGCTGCAGGCGCGCATCTTCGCGCAGGGCGACGTCGACGCGCCGCTGCCCGACGAGCCGCGCGTGGTCGCGGCCATGCGCGGGGCGCTCGGTGCGAGCGCGACCGGTCCTAGGGCATCCGGGACTCTGGAAGAATCATGAGCATGCTGCGCTGGCTCACCGCCGGGGAATCCCACGGCCCCGAACTGCTCGCCCTCCTCGAGGGGCTGCCCGCGGGCGTGCCCATTACCGCGGAGCAGATCCAGGCCGACCTGCAGCGCCGCAAGCTCGGTGCCGGTCGCGGCGCCCGGATGAAGTTCGAGCAGGACGCGCTGTCGATCTCCGGCGGCGTGCGCCACGGCAGCACCCAGGGCGGCCCGATCGCGCTCCGCATCGGCAACACCGAGTGGCCGAAGTGGACCGAGGTCATGGGCGCCGCGCCGCTCGAGGAGGAGCTCACCGGTGCGCGCGCCGCGAAGCTCACCCGCCCGCGTCCCGGCCACGCCGACCTCGTCGGCATGCAGAAGCACGGCTTCGACGAGGCGCGCCCGGTGCTCGAGCGCGCGAGCGCCCGCGAGACCGCTGCCCGCGTCGCGCTCGGTGCCGTCGCCCGCGCCTTCCTCGGCGAGCTCGGCGTGCGGCTCGTGAGCCACACGCTCTCGATCGGGCCCGTGCGGGTGCCCGACGGCGCGGCGCTGCCCGCGCCCGACGACGTCGACCTGCTCGACGCCGACGAGCTGCGCTGCTTCGACGCCGCGACGAGCGCCGCGATGCTCGCGGAGGTCGAGGATGCGCGCCGCGCCGGCGACACGCTCGGCGGCATCGTCGAGGTGCTCGCCTACGGCCTGCCGCCGGGGCTCGGCTCCTACGTGCACTGGGACCGCAGGCTCGACGGCCGGCTCGCCCAGGCGCTCATGAGCATCCAGGCCATCAAGGGCGTCGAGGTCGGCGACGGCTTCGAGACCACCCGGCGCCGGGGGAGCGTCGCGCACGACGAGCTCATCGTCGGCGAGGGCGGCGTGCACCGCGAGACCGGCAGGGCGGGCGGCGTCGAGGGCGGCATGACCACCGGCGACCCGCTGCGCGTGCGCGCCGGCATGAAGCCGATCGCGACGGTGCCGCGCGCGCTGCGCACCGTCGACGTGTCCACCGGCGAGGCCGCGCAGGCGCACCACCAGCGCAGCGACGTGTGCGCCGTTCCCGCCGCAGGCGTGGTCGCCGAGGCGATGGTCGCGCTCGTGCTCGCCGACGCGATGGTCGAGAAGTTCGGCGGCGACTCGGTCGCCGAGACGCGCAGGAACCTCGACGCCTACCTCGCCGCGATCCCCGAGCAGCTGCGCACCACCTCGTGACCGCCGACCGGGCGGGCGAGGCCGGCGCCGGTCCGCGCCCGGGCGACGAGGCGGGCACCGTGCCGCCGATCGCGCTCATCGGGCCGATGGCGGCGGGCAAGTCGTCGCTCGGCCGCAAGCTCGCCGCCCGGCTGGGGCGCACCTTCGCCGACACCGACCGGCTCGTCGTGCTCGAGCACGGGCCGATCCCCGAGCTGTTCGCCGCGCACGGGGAGCCAGCCTTCCGGCGCTGGGAGGCGGATGCCGTGCGGCGCGCGCTCGTGCCCGGTGCGGTCGTCGCGCTCGGCGGCGGCGCCGTGCTCGACGAGCACACCCGGGCGCTCCTCGCGCACGCGACGGTCGTGCTCGTCACCGTCGACGAGCAGACCGCCGAGCGGCGCATCAGCGGCGGCGGCCGGCCGCTCGTCGCCGACGGCATCGCGTCGTGGCGGCGCATCGCCGCCGAGCGGGACCCGATCTACCGCGAGCTCGCGGACACCGTCGTCGACTCGTCGAGGACGCCGATGGCCCAGCTGGTCGACCGGCTCGAGGCCTGGCTCGCGGAGCGCGGGCTGTGACACTCCAGAGGGGGAGCGCATGACCACCATCCGCGTCGAGACCGAGGCGCCCTACGACGTCCACGTCGGCAGGGGCATCCTGGTCGACCGCATCCGCGAGTCGCTCGGCGACGCGACGCGGCTCCTCGTCGTGCACCAGCCGGCGATGAGCCGCATCGCGGAGCACCTCAAGGCCGAGCTCGACGTCGAGGTGCTGCTCGCGGAGGTGCCCGACGCGGAGGCGGCGAAGCGCATCGAGGTCGCGCAGTTCCTCTGGCAGATCATGGGGCAGGCGGAGTTCACCCGCACCGACGCGGTGGTCGGGCTCGGCGGCGGCGCGGTCACCGACCTCGCCGGCTTCGTCGCCGCGACGTGGCTGCGCGGCGTGCGCGTGATCCAGGCGCCGACGAGCGTGCTCGGCATCGTCGACGCGGCCGTCGGCGGCAAGACCGGCATCAACACGGAGCAGGGCAAGAACCTCGTCGGGGCGTTCCACCACCCGGCGACGGTCGTCGCCGACCTCGAGCTCGTCGACTCGCTGCCGCGCAACGAGCTGCTGACGGGCTTCGCGGAGGTCGTGAAGGCCGGGTTCATCGCCGACCCGCGGATCCTCGAGCTGCTCGAGGGCTCGCTCGATGCGACGACCGACCCGTCGACGCCGGAGTTCCAGGAGGCGATCGCGCGGGCGATCGAGGTCAAGGCGCGTGTGGTGGCGAACGACTTCCGCGAGCAAGGC
>Ga0213837_1001541_pt1 | contig 12203 bp, 10 predicted proteins | sample SWPATP12_FD_160572 | JGI IMG/M metagenome (GOLD analysis project Ga0213837, IMG submission 160572) | Coastal seawater microbial communities from Marineland, Florida, United States - SWPA TP1 #2 | ecosystem: Environmental > Aquatic > Marine > Coastal | place: USA: Florida | collected 2016-08-06
CAGCAACATCTTGGTCTGGCCGGATGCCAGGGCGGAGAACACGGCGGCGAAGGACACCGGCTGGCCCTCGAGCGAAATCTGGATGCCCAGGTCGAACCAGTCCCGCTGGTCGGTGGCCTTGGTGGAAATCGATACCACCGGCGCTTCCTCGGCCTCGCGGTAGTCGGCAATCTCGCCCGCCGTGTCCACGGAGACCTCCCGAAGCTCGCGGAGGGCAGGGAGGACTTCCTCGGTGAAGGCCAGGGTGTCCAGGCCGCTGAGTTCAGCGGTCGCGGCCAGCCGTGGCGTGCCCCAGCCTCCGGTGGCGGATTCACCGAGCTTCGGAACGACGTCCCAGGGCTGGCCCACGGTCTCCAGGATCCGGGCCTCGGCAGTATCGTCCCGGTAGCCGTGGTCGCCGGGGTGGCGCCACAGCGGCTGGGCCGTGACCAGGTTCCCGGCCTTGTAATGCCATTCCCAGTGCAACCGCACCCGGTGGTCTGCGCCGTAGTTGGCCAGCAGCGACAGGGTGGGCACGGCCAGGGTGGGCAGCTCAACGGAGTCGTCGGAGGCGGTCACCCGGGCGGTCTGCTTGAGCTTGGGATAGAAACCGGTCAGGAACCGCCCCTCGTCCCGGGCCGGGATATGCAGTGTGGTGCCGCCGGTGACGAAGGTCAGGAGTTCTTCGCTGAGCCCGCCCTCCAGCGGTGCAAGCGTGATCCCGGAGTCTCCCGCCGGGACGCCGGGCAGCGCGCCGGCGTCGGAGGTCAGGAAGATCCCGTGCGCGGGGCGGCCGATGGTCCCGACCGACGCCGGATCGACCACCGTGCCCTCGACGGTGATGGTCGGTGCGAGGGCCAGGCCGCCGCCGTCGGCCTCCTCCGCGCCGAGCCGGGTGAGGTTGAGCCCGACGGCGGCAGGCTCCTCGGCCAGCCGCACGGGTTCGTCGCCCTTGCCGTGGACCAGGGCGAGGCCGATCTTCCGGGCTTCGGCCAGCAGGCTCCACAGGTTCTTGCCGGCGTAGGTGTTCAGCCCCAGCCAGGGCGCGGTGCCGGCGTGCTGGCGGTTCGCCTGGGCCGTGTGCGAGGCGAGGAATTCCTGCATCCACTCCACGTGGGCCTCGTTGCATTCACGCCGGTAGTTCAGGTAGCTCAGCGTGTTCCAGGAAACGTCGCCGCGGATCCACTTGCCCTTGGCCCCCATGATGACGGGCCGCGCCTTGAGCTGGCGGACGCTGCGCAGCGGGTCCCGGCGTCCTGTGTAGGAGAAGTGCGGAGCCGGCTCCTCGATCTCGAACTGCAGGGCCAGCGGGACGCCGTTGGTCGACTGCGTGATCCCCGGCCCGGCGATCAGCGGGCTCAGCGCCTGCTCCCAGTCCGGCAGGTCCAGCGCCGCCGGCTGGCGGGAAAGCCGGGAGGTCTCCGCGGGGGCGAGCAGCTGGACGCGGGTCGCGGGGTTGTCCTCGGCGGCAAACAGCAGGGCCGCGACGTGCTTGCAGTCCTTGCGGACCGGGCAGCTGCAGACCCCCACCGTGCAGCTCCAGCCGCCGCCCTTCCGGACCAGCTTCGCCGTCGTCGAATACGGCACCTCGGCGCCGCCGCGGACCTTGCCGAGCATCAGCCCGGTGGCGGGATCGAAGGACATCCCGGTGACGCGGCTTCCCATGGCGTAGGCGAGCCCGGCCGCGAGGGAGCGGTCGTTGATTGCGGGGGTCTGTATTGCCAGTGCCGCACTCTCGTCCGGATGGGATGGCATGTGCGCACTACTTTCAGCAGTTGGTCATCTGATCCATCTTAGCCAGCCTGGCGGGACCCGGAAACTTCGCCGGACGTTCACCTCCCGCTCGGCCGCCCGGAACCGGGCGCGCATAGCGTGGAAGGGATCGCAGCAGCATCAGCCACCATCGTGAGGACCCCCATGAGCAGCAGCCTGACCGAGACCCCGACCGCCGCCGGCCACGCCCCGGTCCTGACCCGGGAGAGCCTCCACGGCGGCAACGTGGACGTCGTGGACAACAATGTGGACATCGTCAACGCCATGTACGCGGAGCTGCTCGATGCCGACGAAATCGCGGCCAGCGCCCTGCGCAGCTACTACGTGGACTTCTACCTGACCCAGGCGCTCGGCGGCGGCTTCGCCCAGTACGTCTTCACCGTCCCGGAGCGCCAAGAGATCGACGCGTATGTCCGCGAAGGGCTGGCAGGCATGGGGGCCACCGCGCATCTGGACCTGTTCAACCGCAGCGTGGCGGCCTATGACTCGCTCTCGGAGGAGGAGGCGGACGCCTACCTTGACGGCGACGCCGAGCTTGGCGACGCAGACGGCGCCGACGGCGGTGCCCCGCCCGAGGCCGTCCAGCTCCTGGAGGAACTCGACGACCAGTTCGAGCCGCTGCTGGAAACCGAGGACATCGTCGCGCTCAACGCCGCCTGGCTCCGCAGCCAGCCGGACCTGCTGGTCCTGGACGAGGACGAACTCGACCGGCACATCCACGAACGGGTGGCCCGGATCCCCAACCTGGCGGAGCGCCAGGCGGCGGCCGCCGAAGAGGAACTCAGCAGCGCACCGGAGTTCGAGCTGATCATCCGGGAGCTCTGCGAGGTGGCGGGTCATACCCTGCTGAAGATCACCATGGGCGACCCAAACCACGAGCACAACGGCGAGCGGGTCCTGGCCTGGCACTTCACTACCGACCAGGGCGAGTTCCTCATGCTGGAGGACGACGAGGAGGCGTACATGATCCACCCCGAGACCCGGGAGATCGTTGCCGCCGTCGAGTTCGAGGACGAGATCGAGGACGAGTCCGACGGCGCCGCCGGCGCCTAGTAGCCGCCGCCGGCGGCGGCGCTGACCATCTCGCCCGAGGAGTTTACGAGGAACCAGACACCGCCGACGCCCTGACCGGTGACGTCGCCGGGCGCCCGGTCCTTGGCGTAGTAGTAGACGGGCATCCCGTTGATGGTCAGCTGCTTCTTGCCGTCCGGCGTGGCGATGGTTCCCACCTTGCCGGTAATGCCGTCCACCGCCGGCGCCTCGGAACGGGCGAGCACCGGCGGCCAGGCGGCAATGCAGGAGCCGGTGCAGGCGCTGGTGCCCGAGTCCTTCGTGTCCTTGGTGAAGAGGTAGACGCTCATGCCCTTCGCGTCCACCACCACGCGTCCGGCGCTGGTCGACGCGGTTTTCAATTCAGCGGCCGACGCCGGGGTGCTGGACCCCGCTGTGGCCGGCGCCGATGTGGCCGGCGCCGCTGTGCCTGCTGCCGACGTGGTCGGCGCCGGGGAAGCCGCCGCCGTCGTCGTGGTCCCGCTGCCCCCAGCGCAGCCGGAAACGACGACGGCGAGGGCAAGGGCCGACAGGGTGGCGCCGAAGTGCTTGGTCATTTTTGGCTCCTTGGCTCGGTGCCGGCCATCTCGCTGTCCGGCTAGCTGATACGACGGCGGCGGGTGAAGAATGGTTCAAGGGCGTTCCGTTGAACTTTCGGGCCGGCATATACGTCCTAGTGGGGCAGAGGGACCAAGCCCGGGAGGTGCCGCATGCCGCTGGATGAAGACGTCGTGGCCGCGATTTACCGCGAGCACGGCACGGCCCTGCGGCGGTTCGTCCTGGGCGCCTGCCATGACCCGCAACTGGCGGACGACGTCGTGCAGGAAACGGTGCTGCGCGTGTGGCAGCAGGCACCGCAGATCACCGGCAGCCTGCGCAGCTATCTGTTCCGGACCGCGCGCAACATCATGATCGACAACTACCGCAAGGCCCAGCGCCGGCCGCGCGAGGCCGCGGAGCGTGAGTTTGCGGACCCTGCCGGCGCCGCGGAACGGGTCGACGAACTGCTCAACAGGGTCCTGATGGAGGAGGCGCTGCTGCGGCTCAGCGCCGAGCACCGAAACGTCCTGGTGGCCCTTCACTACCGCCGTTTCACGGTCCAAGAGGCGTCCGTGCAGTTGAATATCCCAGCCGGCACGGTGAAATCCCGGGCGTACTACGCCGTCCGGGCCCTGCGAACTATCCTCGACGAGATGGGGGTGCAGCAGTGACGGGTACAGAGCTCCACCAACTGCTCGGCGCGTATCTGCTCGGCGGCCTGGAACCGGAGGAGGCCCTGGCTTTCGAACGGCATCTCGCCGATTGCCGGGACTGCCGCGCGGGCCTCGAGGAACTCGCCAGCCTGCCGGCGCTGCTCGACGCGGTTCCGGTGTCCGACGCCGTCGCGCTCACCATGCCTTCCAAGGCGGCGGAGCCGGCGCCGCTTCCCCCGGCACCGCTTCCCGCGGGGCTGCTTCCGGGGGCCCTGCTCAGGAGGCTCGCAGCGCAACGTCGCCGGGTCCAGCTGCTGTGGTCCGGCGCGCTGGCGGGAGTCGCCGCGGTCTGCCTGGCAGTGGGCTTCCTGGCCGGGCCGATGCTGGCGCAGCAACCCAAACCGGATGCCAGTTACTCGGTTGCGGCCGGCAACGGGCTGCAGCTCAGCGTGGGGCTGGTGAAGAAGACGTGGGGCACCGAGCTGGCCGTCGATGGCAGGAGCATGCCCGTGGACGGCACGCTCTCGCTCTGGGTGAAGGGCCGCGACGGCGGCGAAGACCGGGCGTGCTCGTGGACGGCCACCCCGAGCGGAAAGGTGCGGATCACGGGAGCCACTCCGCTGCAGCTGGCGAGCATCGCCAGCATCGAGATGCGCAACGGCCAGCAGCAGGCCGTCGCGGTCATCACGGTTCCGCGCCCTTGAGGTGGTGCGGCGGCCCTACTGTCGGAGCGGCGGCCGGTTGCTACATCCGGGCGAGCCGGGCCCGTACCGCCAGGAAGATGCCGTAGCAGATCAGGCCCGCGCCCACGGCGGCCAGCATGTAGACGCCGAGCGGCTGCTCACGCAGGGCCTTCAGGCCGCCGTCGAGCCCTGTCGATTCCGCCGGGTTGGCCTTCACAGTGGCGATCACGATCAGCAACCCGGTCAGCAGCAGGGCCACCCCCTTGGCGGCGTAGCCGGCGACGCCGGCAACGGTCACCGCGGTGCGGGTGTGTTCGTTGGCGGGCAGGCGCAGGTATTTTAGGAACGATTTCCGGAAACCGCGGATGGCGTAGACGACGCCGGTCACGGCGACGGCGGCACCGATGACGATCAGCAGCAGCACGCCGCCCGGCGCCTTCATCAGCTGCACGGTGAGGTCGCTGGTGGAACGGCGGTGGTCGGCATGGGCGCCGAGGGCCACCGACGCCAGCGTCAGCCCGAAGCCGGCATAGACGACTGCCTGCAGGGCGGCTTTGAGCTTCTTGGCGACCTTGTCTTTGGTGGGAAGGTGGTTGAAGTCGAACACCGCGTCGCTGGTCTGCCAGATGGCCAGGGCGACGCAGGCTGCGAAGGCGCTCCACAGCAGCACCGGTCCGGCCGGCTGCTTTGCGAGTTCCTCAACGGCGCCGCTGACATCAGCCTGGCCCTGGCCGCCCATCGCGAGCCGGATCGCCACGAGCCCGATCAGGAAGTGCAGGATGCCGGAAACGGCGAATCCTGCCCGTGCCGCGTATTCGAGCGGCTTGGAATTGGTGACGTCCTCGGCGACTTCGGCGGCGTCTTTGAGTTCTCTTTTGATGATCGGTCCTTCGCGTCTTCAGGCTGTGCCGGCGTCTTGCCGGTGCCAACCATGCATCTTCGGTAATCGTGCCATGGGAAGCTGCTGCGCAACAGCACCTTCGCCGCGGTTGCCTTTGCTCGCCGCTGGCCCGGCCCCTGTTGGGCTGAGTGAGGCCGTGTGCGGGTGTTAGCGGCGCCGGTAGCAGAGATCGAAGATGAGCCGCCCGGCCTCGTGGGCCTTGTTCTCGAAGCTCGTCAGGATCCGGCCTTCGAACCGCGGCGCCCAGCCGCCGGTCTCGTCGACCCCCTCGTTCGGGCCGGTGTGTTCCGTGCTGACGGGCGCCCGACCCTCCTTGACCGGGGCCCCGCCGACGACGGACTCCACCCCCGATTCCCAGACCTGGGTGAGCGGGCTGTCATCGCCGCTGCGCTCGCCTTCGTGCAGGTTCTTGAAGTCGGGGGAGCCGGCCAGGACCTCGCGCACATGTACGGCGTAGTTGGACCAGTCGGTCGCGATGCGCCAGATGCCGCCGGGCTTGAGCGCCCGGGCCGCCAGGTCTGCGAAGGCGGGCTGGATGAGGCGACGCTTGTGGTGCCGGGACTTGTGCCACGGGTCGGGGAAGAAGACCCAGAGCTCGGTGACTGAGCCTTCCGGGAGCATGGTGGCAAGCACCTCGGGGGCGTTGGCTTCCACCACCCGGACGTTGCTCAGGCCGCGGCTGTTGATCTTGATGAGGGTGTTGGCCAGGCCCGGGGTGTAAACCTCCACGGCCAGGAAGTCCTTGTCCGGGTTCTCCTCGGCCGCATGGCAGACGGCGTCGCCGAGCCCCGAGCCGATCTCGACGATCAGTGGCGCCTTCCGGCCGAACTCGGCCTCGGCGTCGAACACGTAGTCGGGGTGCACGGAGGTGTTGGCGATGTGCCGGGGGACTTCCACCGACCACCGGTCCGAGTGTTCTTCCCACGCGGCCTGGCGGCGCCCCTGCAGGCGGGTGCCGCGGCGCACGAAACTGACCGGCCGGCCGCCGTAGGTGCCGAACGAGGCCTGGCTGCCGGGGGTCACCGGCCGGGGAGGCTGCGGCATTTCGGGGGATTCTGGGGATTCACTCATCACCTCCAGAATAGTGGAGTTGGCGCACCCCCGGCGGACTGAAGGGCTGCCGTCGGGCCACACGGGGCACGGTGCGGGCGGCTGTATCGCGGCTCGGACATGCTTTCGGGGCGGCGCTGCCGGCCTGCCAGAATGGGTCCGTGACCACGCCAAGAAACGCGCCCGGGCGCGCCCGCACCGCCGACGCCGCCGCCCCGCCCCACCGGGTGGACCCCCTGGTGGACGCCGAGGCGGACGACGTTCCCGCCGCGGGTCCCACCGTGCTCGGCAGCCGCCGGACGCTGGCCTATCTGGGCGTCTGCCTGGTGCTAATCGGGCTGAACCTGCGCACTGTCTTCTCCAGCTTCTCCGCGGTCCTGCCCGAGGCGACCTCCGACGCCGGCCTGCCGGGCTGGGCCGTCGTGGCGCTGACCACGGCCCCGGTTACCCTGCTCGGCGTGTTCGCCCCGCTCGCCCCGCGGCTGGCCCGCCGCTTCGGCGCGGAGCGGGTGCTGCTGGGAGCAATGGCCGTGCTGACCGCGGGCCTGTTGCTGCGTCCCCTGGACGTACCCGGCGCCGGGCACCTGCCCGCGCTCCTGGCCGGCACGGCAGCCTGCGGCGCGGCCATCTCACTCTGCAATGTCTTGCTTCCGGGCCTGGTCAAGCGCGACTTCCCGCACCGTCTTGGCCTGATGGGCGGGCTCTACACCACCGCGATCTGCGCGTCAGCGGCCCTCGGCGCCGGCTTCACCTACCCGCTGTTCAGGGCGACCGGTCAATGGACGGCGGCGCTGTGGTTCTGGGCGCTGCCAGCCGGCGTCGTGCTGGTGCTGTTCCTGCCGCTGGCGGTGGCCCAGCCCCGCGGGCGGCACCAGATGGCCGCCGGGGGCGTCAACGTGTGGCGCTCGGCGATCGCCTGGCAGGTGACGATTTTCATGGTGCTGCAGGCGATGATGTCCTTCAGCGTCTTCGCCTGGCTCGCGCCGATCCTGCGCGAACGCGGGGTCGACGGCGGCACTGCCGGGCTGATCGTGTCCGCCTCGATCGTGCTGCAGATGCTGGGATCCCTGTTTGCCCCGGCCCTCGCCGCCCGGCTCCGGGACCAGCGTGCCATCAACACCGTGGTCGCGCTGATGACCGGGGGAGGGTTTGCCCTGAGCATCTTCGGCCCCCTGGACCTGGTCTGGGTGTGGACCGGGCTGCTGGGCCTGGGCCAGGGGAGCCTCACCGCGGTGGCCCTGACCATGATCATGCTGCGCACCCGCGACGGCCACACCGCGGCCCACCTGTCCGGCATGATGCAGGGGGTGGGCTACGGCGTCGGGTCGGTCGGGACCCTGCTGGTGGGCCAGTTGCACCAGGCCACGGGATCCTTCGCTACGGCCGGACTGCTCTTTCTGGTGGTGGGGTCGCTGGCCGCCGTGTTCGGCTACCGGGCCGGCAAGGACCGGTTCGTCGGCGGCTGACCCAACCCCGGGCTTCCGACACTGCCGTCCCGCCCGCCGGTTGCTCTCTCACTTATGGCTGTTCTGAACCCCTCACAGCAGCCACAAGTGAGAGAGCAACCGGAGGGGCGCGCCAGATCAGAGGGTGAGGTCCTTGCCCTTTGTTTCCGGAATGGTGAACACGCAGGCGGCGGAGATGACCAGGAGGATCACCGCGTACACGTTGAACAACTGCGGCATCTGCAGGCTCGTGCCGAGCCACTGCTGGAGGTACGGTGCGGTCCCGCCGAACAGTGCCACGCAGATCGAGTAGGGCACGCCGACGCCGACCGTGCGGATGCTCGTGGGGAACAGTTCGGCGTAAACGGCGGGAACGATCGCCGCGCTCGCGGCGATAAAAATCAGCATCACGGACATGCTGACGGCCAGCTGCCAGGCCGAATCCTTGAGCAGCGCGGTCATCGGGAAGTGCATGATGGCTGCGCCGATCGCGCCGGACCACAGCACCTTCTTGCGGCCGATCCGGTCAGAGAGCTTGCCCCAGAACGGCAGCGCCGCGATGAACACGATGTTGCCGATCACGCCGGCCCATAGGGCTTCGCCGCGGTCGATCTTCAGTGCGGTGGTGGCGTAGCTGGGGGCCACGACGCCCCAGATGTAGTAGATCACCGTCAGGCCGACGGTCAGGCCGATCACCTGCAGGGCCTGCTTGCGGTGGCGGACGATCTGCGGCCAGATCGGGGCGCGCTTCTCAGCCGTCGCTTCGCCGGCAAAGACGTCCGTTTCGTGCAGCCGGGACCGCATGATCAGCGCGTACAGGCCCATGGCGGCGCCGATCAGGAACGGGATGCGCCAGCCCCAGGCGTTCATCACTTCGGTGCTCAGGACCATGTTCAGCACCGCGCCCAGCAGGGTGCCGAACAGGATTCCCACCGTGCCGGAGGTGTAGATCAGGGTGGCCCAGAAGCCGCGGTGCTCCTTAGGCGCCATCTCGGACAGGTAGGTCTGCGACGACGGCAGCTCGCCGCCGTGCGCCAGGCCCTGGACCAGGCGTGCCACCAGGAGCATGAGCGATGCCCACGCGCCCACAGCGGCGAACGTCGGTGCTATGCCGATCATCAGGCTGCCCACCGAGGCGAGCCCCACGGCCAGCGTCATGGAGGCCTTGCGGCCTATCCGGTCGCCGATCCAGCCGAACAGGAAACCGCCGAAGGGCCGCGCCACGAAGCCGACGGCGAAAATCGCGAGCGTGGACAGTACGGCGGAGGCGGGATCGGCCTTGCTGAAGAGCTGGCTGGCGATGAACGGGGTGAACGTGGCGTAAATCGCCCAGTCGTACCATTCGACGGCGTTGCCGATGCCGGTGCCGATGATCGTCTTGCGGGTGGAGGTCCGGGGTGCCGTCGGCAGGGACGCGGTTGCGGTCATGGGTTTCTCCCTCAGGGGTAGGGCTAGGAAAGGGTGGAGGCGGCGTTGGCCGCAGCGGGCGTCTGGCCGGCCGCGAGGGCAGCCAGCCGGGAAACGGCGAGCTCCGCATAGAGTGCCGCGCCGTCGGACAGCACAGCGTCGTCGAACGTGGCGTACGGGGAGTGGTTGAACGCGGAGGTGGCGTGGTCGGCGTCGCGGGGGACGGCGCTGAGCCCGATGAACGTGCCGGGGACTTCGGCAAGAACCCGAGAGAAGTCCTCCGAGCCGCTCAGCGGAGTGGCCCAGCGGGCGAGCCGGGAGTCGCCGAACAGGCCTTCGATGACGTTCTCCGCGGTGTGCGTCTCGTCCTCGTCCGTGATGGTGAGCAGATACTCCTGCTGGTAGTCGACGTCGACCTCGAGGCCGTGCGCCGCGGCGATGCCCTTCAGCAGCCGCGGCACGGTGTCCATCATTTTCTGCCGGGAAGCCTCGGAGAAGGTCCGGATGGTCGCCTCGATCCGGGCGGTCTCCGGGATGATGTTGCGCTTGGTGCCGGCCTGCAGGACCCCGACGGAGAGCACGACCGGGTCGAACATGTTGAACTGGCGCGTGACCATGACCTGGAGGGCGGTGACCATTTCGGCGGCCGCGGTGACCGGGTCCTTGGCCGAATGCGGGGCCGAGCCGTGGCCGCCGGCGCCCAGCACGGTCACCATGAGGCCGTCGGAGGAGCTGAGCATGACGCCGGGCTTGGTGCAGAAGGTGCCGTGCGGCTCCAGGGCGGAGAAGACGTGCATGCCGTAGGCGGCATCCACCCGGCGGCCGGCGGCGTCCAGCACGCCCTCGCGGATCATGTGGGCGGCGCCGTCGAAGCCCTCCTCGCCGGGCTGGAACATCAGCACGACGTCGCCGGCCAGCCGGTGCCGCCGTTCGGCCAGCAGCGTCGCGGCCCCGGTGAGCATGGCGGTGTGCAGGTCGTGGCCGCAGGCATGCATGGCGCCGTCGACCCTGGACGTGAAGTCCACTCCCGTCTTCTCCTGCACGGGAAGGCCGTCCATGTCCGCCCGCAGGAGCACCGCGGGGCGGGTCCCCGCGCCGTTGCCGGACCCCTGGCCGCGCAGTACGGCGGTGACCGAGGTCGTGTCCGTGCCCAGGGTGATCTCGTACCCGAGCCCGTCGAGCGCCTTGAGCACCTTCTCCTGCGTGCGGGGCAGCGCCAGCCCGATCTCGGGCTCACGGTGCAGCTCGTGGCGGAAGCGGGCAAGGTCCGGCTGCATTTCCCGGGCGTCTGCGGTGATCGGCACGTGTTCTCCTTGATGGTCGGGGGATGTTGAGCCCAGCGGGGCTTCCTCGACTATTCTGAAGTGACGCGGTTCACAAGCCGCCAAAGGGCTGGAAAAATGCATCAAGCGGACGAATTCACATTTTTTATGCACAGGGGAGGGCCTGTTGATTGAACTCAGCGAAGATGACCTCGCCCTGATCAACGTCCTGCAGATCGCACCCCGGCTGAGCTGGGCCGATGCCGCGGAGGTGCTGGGCGTTCACGCCACCACCCTCGCCGCCCGCTGGGAACGGCTCCGGGATTCCGGCGTTTCCTGGATTACCGCCCACCTGATCGGCGACCCGCACCAGATGTGCCTGGCATTTGTCGCCGTGGACTGCGAGATGCACCGCCGCGCGGAGGTCACCGCCCGGCTGGCCGAGATGCCGGAAATCATCACGGTAGAGGAGGCCGCCAGCAACCGGGACCTCATGCTGACCGTCATCACGCCCTCCCTCGATGACTTCAGTACGAAGGTGGTCTCGCGGCTGAAAGAGATCGACGGGCTGCTCAAATACCAGACCGCGCTGTGCACCAGGCTGCACGCAAGCGGCGGATCCTGGCGGCTCAATGTGCTCAGCCGTGCGCAGCAGGCCACCGTGAAGGCGCTGGCCGGGGCCGAGGCCACCGGAGGCATCCCGGCTGCTGCCCGGGAGAACCTCCCCGCAAGCCACCTGGCGCTGCTGCCGTTCCTGGCCAAGGACGGCCGGGCGACGGCGGCGGAGATCGCCCGCGCGCTCGGCAGGCATCCGGCCACCGTCCAGCGCCAGCTGAACCGGGTGCTGGCGAGCGGCATCCTGTCCTTCCGCTGCGAGGTCGCCCAGCGGTTTTCGGCCTTTCCCGTCACCTGCCAGTGGTTCGTCAACGTCCCTGCCGGACGGCACGAGGCGGCGGCCGCCGAACTCCGGACCATACGGAATGTGCGGCTCAGCGCCTCCACCACCGGCCCGACCAACTTTGTGATCGTCATGTGGCTGCAGTCCCTGGCGGATGTCATGAGCATTGAACTGGCGTTGCAGCAGAAGGTGCCCGGGATCGAACTGGTCGAAAGCGTCGTCATGCTGAGCACGGTCAAACGCGTGGGCTGGATGCTGAATCCGGATTCCCGGGCGAGCGGCGCCGTCGTGGTTCCAGCCCAGGGCCTCGACGCGGCAGGGTGAGCCGTGCCGGACCGTAGGGGCGGACGCTTCCGCCGGCTGGGCCTCTTGTAGGCTGTGGCACGTGCCCCGAAAACTCCCGCGCCAGCCGCGTGTTGACCCCGACCCGGAGACCGGCGGGATCTTCCACCGGAGCTACCTGCTGGTGAGCCTCGGCGCGCTGGCCCTCGTGTTCCTGGCCGCCTTCGAGTCGCTGGCAGTGACCACCATCATGCCGCTGGTCAGCCGTGAACTGGACGGC
>Ga0213837_1001542_pt1 | contig 12175 bp, 7 predicted proteins | sample SWPATP12_FD_160572 | JGI IMG/M metagenome (GOLD analysis project Ga0213837, IMG submission 160572) | Coastal seawater microbial communities from Marineland, Florida, United States - SWPA TP1 #2 | ecosystem: Environmental > Aquatic > Marine > Coastal | place: USA: Florida | collected 2016-08-06
GGAGCTGGGCGAAGGTGAAGGCCTGCTCGGGCGTGCCGACGTTCATCATGACCTTCACCGGGGCCTCGGGCAGCTCGGTGATTTCGGTTTCCTCGACGCTGAAGTCCAGGAGCCCTTCGTAGATCAGGCCGGTCTCACCGTCGGCGCAGGAGACTGTCACCTCGAGCCCGTCGGTGAGGGCGTCGGTGGCGTCCCCGGTGCCGACGACGGCGGGAATCCCCAGTTCCCGGGCGATGATGGCCGCGTGGCAGGTGCGTCCGCCGCGGTTGGTGACGATGGCGGAGGCACGCTTCATGATCGGTTCCCAGTCCGGGTCCGTCATGTCCGCTACCAGGACGTCGCCGGTTTTGAAGGCGGACATCTGGTCGATCGCGGTGAGGATCCGGACGCTGCCGGCGCCGATCCGCTGGCCGATGGCGCGTCCCTCGACCAGGACCCGGCCGGACGCGTTCAGGCGGAAACGGCTCAGGCTGCCGGAGGCCCTGCGGGACTGCACGGTTTCCGGGCGTGCCTGCAGGATGTACAGGCCGCCGTCGACCCCGTCCCTGCCCCACTCGATGTCCATCGGGCGACCGTAGTGGTTCTCGATGGCGACGGCGTGGCGGGCGAGCTGCTCGACGTCGTCGTCGGTGAGGCTGAAGCGGTTCCGCAGCGATGCCTCCACCGGGACAAAGTCGATGGTGTGGCCGATTTCGCGGTTGTCCGTGTACGTCATCTGGAGCGCTTTTTCGCCCAGCCCGCGCTTGAGGATGGCCGGGCGGCCTGCCGCGAGGGCGGGCTTGTAGACGTAGAACTCGTCCGGGTTGACGGCGCCCTGGACGACGGCTTCGCCCAGGCCGTAGGAGGAGGTGACGAAGACTGCGTCCTTGAACCCGGATTCGGTGTCCATCGTGAACATGACGCCGGAAGCGCCGACGTCGGAACGGACCATGCGCTGGATGCCGGCGGAGAGTGCCACTTCGGCGTGCTCGAACTTGTGGTGCACGCGGTAGGCGATGGCCCGGTCGTTGTAGAGGGACGCGAAGACGTCCTTGATCGCGGCCAGGATGTTCTCGATGCCTCGGACGTTAAGGAAGGTTTCCTGCTGTCCGGCAAAGGAGGCATCCGGAAGATCCTCCGCCGTCGCGCTGGAGCGGACGGCCCAGGAGAGCTCCTCGGAGCCGCCGTGCTTGTCCACCAGCTTCTGGTAGGAGTCGCGGATCTGCGCTTCGAAGTCCGGCAGGAACGGCGTCTCGCGCATCAGCGCGCGGATCTCCTGGCCGGCTGCCGCAAGGGCCGTGACGTCGTCGGTGTCCAGGCCCACGAGCCGGTCGGCAATCTTCTGGTCCAGGCCGGAGTCCGCCAGGAAACGGCGGTAAGCGTCCGCCGTCGTGGCGAAGCCGTCGGGCACCTGGACGCCGGCAGAGGTCAGGTTCTGCACCATCTCGCCGAGGGAGGCGTTCTTGCCGCCCACCCGGTCCAGGTCCTTGAGGCCGAGTTCTGAGAACCACAGGATGTCCGTCGTCATGGTTACTGCTCCTTTGCAGATGGTGGCATGCTCTGTCGCCGGCCGGGGTGGGGACGGCGCTCCGTTGGTGGGCGCAAGTCCTGTCAAGATTGGCAGGTCGGCGCCGGCGTTTCCACACGATGTGGTCCACGCAACACTTGTGAAGCTCGCCTCAGTGCTTGAGGTTCATCTTCTGGAGGATGGTCGCTGCCATTTCCTCCACCGAGACGCTGGCCGAGTTGAGGTACGGGATCCCGTGCGAGACGTACAACTGCTCGGCGCTGCGCAGTTCGAAGCCACACTGCCGCAGGGACGCGTAGGGCGAGCCGCGGCGTCGTTCGGTGCGGACCTGGCTCAGGCGCAGGGGATTGGTGGTCAGGCCGAAACACTTCGAAACGAACGGCCGCAGCGGCCTGGGGAGCCCTTCGCGTTCAAAGTCCTCGTCCACCAGCGGGAAGTTCGCGGCGAAGATGCCGTGCTGCAGTGCCAGGTACATGGTGGTGGGCGTCTTTCCGCAGCGGGACGGGGCCACCAGGATCACCTGCGCCTTTTCGAGGGCCCGCAGGCTTTGCCCGTCGTCGTGTTCCATCGCGTATTCGACGGCGGCCATCCGGGACTGGTAGCGGGCGGCGTTGCCCAGGCCGTGGGCGCGGCCCGGTTCCCCGCTGGCGGTCGTGCCCAGGGCCCGCTCGAGTTGCTCCACGTGGGTCCCGATCAGGTCCACGAGGATCCCCTTGCAGGTGCCTAGCGTCTGGCGGATGTCGCTGCCGACGGCGGTGGAGAAGACGATCGGTTGCTGGCCGGTGGCTGCCAGGTTGTCGATGACCCGTACGACGGCGCGCGCCTGGTCGACGGTGGTGATGAAGGGGACCGTGATGCGGTCATATTCGTTCGCCGGAAACTGCGTGAGCAGGGTGTTGCCGAGAGTTTCCGCGGTGATGCCCGTACTGTCCGAAAGGAAGTAGACCGGGCGGGGAGCGTCATTGGTCATGAACGCATTGTGCCCTAGCGGGGGCCGCGCGGTCTCCATCCATCGAAACCCCCTCAGCTGAGGGGCTGTCCCGCGTCCGGGCGAATTGCCACGTCAGCACGGTCCCCTTCCGTCACGATTTCCCTGAAGCGCCTTGCAATGCCGTGTCCTTCGCCGTGGCCCAGCCGTGAAATCTCCAGGACTTCTCCGGCCACCGTGATTCTTAGGGTCTCGCCGGAACTCAGTTTGCCCAGCACGATCGACTCGATCGAGTCGTGTGCGGCTTCGGTCGCCCCCGGGGACGCCTCGGCGCCGTCCGGTACGAACAGCAGCCGCGTGCCGGTGAGGACGGTGAAGCCGGGCTCGTCGTTGAGGTGGCCCGTCGCCACCGCCTGGACGGCCTCCTCCGGGTTCAAGATGCCGACAATCCGCCGGAGCGTTCTCCTGCCGCTGAACGTGAAGCCGGCCCGTGCCGCCGCGTCCGGGAGGCCGTGGTAGTCGAAGAGGCCCTCGGGAAGAGTTTCCTCGACCTCGAGCAGCGGTTCGTGGAGCGCAGCCCCGCCGTCGTCGGAAGTCCATTCGACGTGGGTGCGTCCCCCCATGGCTGTCGCCGCGCCGGTCAGCCACGCGGGCCGTCGCCGACGGCGGATGGAGCGGGGCACATGGACCCGCAGTTTTCCCTCTTCCGAGGGGCCCATTCGAAAGCCTGCCTTTTCGGCGGCGCGATGAATCAGCTGGCGCGTGTCGTCCGCCCCGGACGTCAGGGTCCAGAGGACGCTTCCCGGAGCAGGGGCAGCTGGGTGCTGGTTGGACTGTACCGGGCACGAGCGCGCGAGGTGTTTCTCGAGCTCCGGGGCATCCATTGGTTTCCCGAGATAGAAGCCCTGGGCGCGGTCGCAGCCCATTTTCGCCAGGGCGGTTAGTTGGTCCGAAGTCTCGACTCCCTCCGCCACGACGAGGAGTCCGAGTCCGTGGGACAGCCCGACGATTCCGGCGATGAAGGCGTCGGCTCCGTCTTCACCGAGCCGCGTGGTGAAGGACCTGTCGATTTTGACCTCTGTGACGGGCAGCCTGTGGAGCTGGGCGAGTGAGGAATAGCCCGTACCGAAATCGTCGATGGAAATTCCCAAGCCAAGGCCGCGCAGCTCGCGGAGGTTGCGATCGTTGACGCAGGAATCGGTCAAGGCCTGGGACTCGGTGACTTCCAGGGTCAGGGCGGCGGCCGGGAACCGGGTCCGTGCCAGGATCTCCCGGACCAGCGCCGGGAACCGGGGGTCGCTCAGCTGGACGGAGGACACGTTGACGGAAATTTCGAGCGAGTGACCCGCTGCCTGCCAGCCAGCGCCCGCACGGCAGGCGGCCGAGAGGACATATTCGCCGACCTCGGCGATGAGGTTGCTGTCTTCAGCCAGAGGAATGAACTCTCCCGGCGCCAGCAGGCCGAGTTCGGGATGTTCCCACCTGACAAGTGCCTCGGCAGCGACGATTGCCTTCTTCGTCATATCGACCTGGGGCTGGAATTGGACGCGGAGTTCGCCGCGGGCGGCGGCGCCCCGCAGGTCGGTCTCCAGCCGCAGGTAATCCGTGCGCTGGATGCGCGGCGGGGTGTGGCCCCGCGACCGGGCCTTCGCCCGGTACATCTCGAAGTCCGCTTTCGCTACCAGGCGCCGGCCGGATTCGGCGTGCGAGCCGGCCTGATCGCCGGCGTCGACCCCACCGACGGTGGATCCGATCGCGACGTCGAGGAATACTTTTCTGCCGTCGACGTCGACGGGTTCGGCCAGGCGCGCACGGATTTTTGCGGCCACCTGGTCGACCTCGGAATCGTCCGCGACATTGGGCAGGAGAACGACGAACTCGTCCCCGCTGTAGCGGGCGACACTATCCGCGCCGCTCACCGCAGCCTGCAACTGGGCGGCGATATGGCGCAGCACGCTGTCCCCGGCGCCGTGCCCCAGGCCATCGTTGATTCGCTTGAACCGGTTGACATCGCAGAAGAGGAGGCCGACCTGGCGCCCGCTCCGGGCGGCCTGGGCGAGGGCAGTCTCCAACCGGTCCTCCAGCAGCGCCCTGTTGGGCAGGCCCGTCAGCGGGTCGTGCAAAGCCTGCCGGCGGGCGTCCTCAAGAAGCCCGATGTTTTCCAGCGCTACAGCAGCCAGTGCGGCCAGGCCCCCGAGGCGATCGGTGAGAGCGCCCGTGAGGCTGGCCGGGGGAGCCCCGGCCCAGTGCGCCAGGACGATCCCCGTGAGCTGGTCGCCGTTTACGATCGGCACGGCAGCCAGCCCTGAAATCTCAAAGTCGTCGATCATTCCACGGGCCCAGTCGGACCCTCCTCTGTCCACCAGCATTGGTGAGCGGTTGGCGAGCAAATGGGACAGCTCGGGGCTTTCCTGAGCGTCGACGATGTAGCTCGCGAGCCGCTCCGCGAGCTCACCGTGCCAGCCGCTCATCGCCGCGATCCGGAGGCGTTCCGCTTCCGGATCCCAAAGGGCGATCGCCGACCGGTCGGCGCCGGAGAGGGAGGGGACAGCATCGGCAATGGAGCTGGCAAGTGACGGTACGGTGGTGTGCTCGGCGAGCGATTTCGAGACGTCGAGCAGCAGGTGAGCCGTCTCTGCGTGTTCCCGGGCGTCGGCCAAAACGCCGGCGATGTCGAGGCTGACAGCGGCGTGCCGCGCATAGGCTGCCAGGGCGTCGGCGTCATCGGGAAAGAACTCCTGCCCCGTATGCGCCACGGCCGCCAGCACGCCGTAGAAGTGTTTCGCCGACTCGACCGGAACGCTGATGACAGGCAGCCCGTCCAACGCGGCGGCATCCGGCGTAAGGGCAGTTCCGTCCTCATTCAGCGCGGCCGCCAGGATTTCCCCCAAACCGCGGGTCCGCACGTGGCGGCCTCCGGTGGGCGTCCGGACGGCGAGCAAGTGGCCGGGTGCGTGTACTGCGCTGTCCGTCCGGTCCAGAAGTCGGTCGAGGATCTCCTCCAGCGAGCCGTTGCCCGCCAGGTCCGCCGCGGCGCCCTCGAGGGTGTGCAGCCTGTGCTCAGCCGTCGAGCGGCGATCGGTGAGGGACTCGTTCTGCATGGGTTTGCAGAGCAGGCCCCGGAGTCGCTGAAGGGGTGGAACTGTCCACGTCACCTCGTAGCGGCACTCGGGGGCTCCCGTGACCTGGCAGCCGGCCCCGTGCTCCACGCGGGCCCGGGGGAGCCCGAAGAGGACCGGGACCTGGGCGAGGAACCCGATCTGGGTGTCGCAGTCGACCCGGTTGGGTACGTTGGGTGGCAGCACTTTCCAGCGGAGCGTCGCCGATCCGTCGTCGGCACGCTCGCAGGTGAGCATGGTCGCGGAATCAAAATGCATCGAGAAAGCGGAGACGCCCCGGAACGTCGCCGCAGGTGAGCCTTGTTCCCGGCTCAGTCGGCGCCACGGTTCCATTGCGGCATCCTGAAGCGACGCGGCCCCCAGTCGCAGCCCGAGCCCGGGGTCCCCGAGTTCGGCCGCGGCGGCTTCGAAGAGCCTGATTTTGTCGGGATAGGGGATCCTCCCGTCCGTGTTCTGGAGCTCCTCCCGCAGTGCGCTGAGCCCGGACCGTTGGAGGACCCGATCAACCCCCTGCGGACCGGCCTGTTCCGCCACAACCTGCAACAAAATTCGCGTAATCCCCGTAGATGTGCCGGGGACCGCATTCTCAGTCCTAGTCATCAATACCCCCGTTAGTGACCTCGGGCCAGCGGCCCGGGAAGCTTGTTGTCGCATGCCAGCGCAGCGCGGCGCAGTTATGGCAGGCGAAGATCCGGAGAGGGTGGTGTAGCTGCGTGATGCAGGGTTGGGTAGGGTGCCACAGAGGGCTTCGGAAACATGCAGGAGACCTTTGCTGTTCGGTAGCCCGGCTGACCCCGTGGGCCCCGTGGCTTTGCGTCCCCGGCTCGCACCGGGTTTGCCTTTATCGATGAGCGGACGCCCTATCGAGGGTCACCATAGCAAAGAACATCCAAATGTTTGCCGAACTCGGGGAATTGCGGAGGGGGGGGCGGTCCTGGCGCCGACAGCGACCTGCAGGGGTTGCCTTGCGAGGCGATCCTGCCGCGGCACCTTCCCGGAGAAACTGTCGAGCGGGCGCCGGCCCCAAGGCGCCGCCTTCGATTCGCGAAGCAGGCCACAAGTAGTTGTCCTGCCGGGGTCAGAAATACTCGACACGATCAAGAGCCACCGCACCATGGCCCGTTCACCTCAGCCGCTTGAGCCGTCACGGGGGAACCGGCCTACAGCCGCAACCGGCGAACATCGAGCGCGCTACGGCGGAGGAGCGGAAGGACGGCAGCGGGCTCTAGCTTGCCGAAGATGCAGGGCAGCGGACGACGGCGGCCGCACACCTGGGCGCGGTCCGTCAGCGCTTACTGGCCCCGCGGGCGGTGCCAGTGATTGTGCAGGCACCACAAATGCACCACGAATGTCCCGAGAATTGGCGACGCGGGATCGCACTGGCGATACGGGACCGGACACGTGCTACGCGGATCCGGGCCGTGCTAGACGTCTTGCGCCGCACCAGTCCGGAATCCCAGCTAAAACGGCGCCGCTCCGCAGGCCCGGTTCGGGCAACCGTCCACGCAGCCTGCGGTCGGGGTGATACCTGTGGTGGCGACGGCTGCGAATCCTGAATTGCAAGCTCGCGCGGTCCCCGAGTTCCGGGAGGGAGGCGATTAGGCTCTGGGCATGGATTTGAATCGCACCGAGGTTGATGGCGTCCCGATTTACTGGACGGCGGGCACCGGGCCCCTGACGGCCCACCTCATTTTTCGTGTCGGCGTCCGGGACGAAACATTCCTGACAACCGGGCTGACGCATCTCGTTGAGCACCTGGTGATGTCCGGTGCCGTCGACCGGCGCCTCGAGTGCAATGCCAACGTTGACCTCACCTTCACCCGTTTCACGGTAACCGGCGGTGAGGAGTCCGTAGCGTCTTTTCTCTCCAAGATCTGTGCGAGCGTGTCGGCGCCTCCGCTCGTCCGGTTGGGTGTGGAGAAAAAGATTCTCGGCGCGGAGAGCGGGACGGTGGTAAGCCCCCCGATCGCTGCGCTCTTGCGACGGAGGTTCGGCCTCACGTCCCTGGGGCTCGCAGACGTGGTTCCGCCCGCCCTGGATTCGCTCGGGGAACAGGACGTCCTGGGTCTGATTAGGTCCCATTTCACCGCGGGGAACGCCGCGGTGGCCATGGCCGGCGGCCGCCCGGCACCCGAACTGGCACTCGCTTTGCCGAGCGGACGCCGGCAGCTGCCCCGCGGGCCGGTCCCGGTCGGCTTGCCGCTACCGATGTGGTTCGAATACGAAGGACAGGTTCTGGGCCTGTCCTTCCAAGTGCCTGCCGGTACCGACCAGGAGTGCGAGGCCGCACGCACGGTTGGCAGGATCGTTTGCGACCGCGCCTACGACCTGCTGCGCCAACAGCACGGCTGGATCTACGATATTGACTTCCGCTTCTTCCAAGCGTCCGACGGCGTCGGATATCTGTGTTTCGAAGCCGACCCTCCCGCCAAGCACGGGGAGGAGGTTCGACTGGGCCTGGCCGGGATCCTCACGGATCTGCAAGGCCACGGCCCCACAGACGCGGAACTGGCAGCCAACCTGGCAGAGTTGACGACTTACCTCGCAGACCCGCGTTCGGGCATCGAGGTGGCCTCGGCAGCGGCGGAGGCGTACCTCATGGAGGCGGCAGTCCTGACACCGGCGGACAAGATGGACCTCGCATCAGGTGTGGGACGGGAAACGTGCCGCGCCGTACTCGCCAACTGGCTCGAGACCCTCATTGTGGGGATGCCCGAGGGGATCTCTCCGGCTGACGACACCCTGAGCCCGGAGAAGGCCAGGAGCTATCCGGCAATCACGGGCCGTGAATTCCGGCGCGGCCTTCGGGGGGCTTTCTATGGGGTTCCCCGGGGAACCCGCCTCGTTGTGGGCGAGGACGGAGTGAGCTGCCTCGGTTCCGGACAGGACACCAGTATCAGGTGGGACGACGTTGTCGGCCTCGAACTTACCGGCCCCGGAGCACTCGCAATAATCGGCGCAGACTCCTTGTCAATGGAGCTTCAGGACGTGTGGTTTTCCGACGGCCGCCGGGCATTCCAAATGATCTCTGACCGGATTGACCCGAGTATGAAATTCGTTCCCGCAAGTGTCAGTGACCCCTCGGTACGCACGGGTTGAACGGCATAGCAGGGTGCGAGCGTCGCAGCGAAGCATTCCCACACTCTGCCGACGCGCTCGGCCGGGCAAAGCGGAAGGCCCCTGCTTCCCTTGTAAACAAAAGGAAGCAGGGGCCTCGCTATCTGGCGGTGACGGTGGGATTTGAACCCACGTTGGCTTTTACACCAAACAACATTTCGAGTGTTGCACCTTCGGCCGCTCGGACACGTCACCAACCTGAATAGGGTACCGGAGCAAGTCCCTCAACCCAAAACGGCGCCCAAACCGCCACCAAAGGCACCCCGCCGCGCCCCGGCCGCAGAGCCGAAGCTTTCCCCCGCCCGGCTCCGGCACTAGATTCGTAAGCAAGATGAGCAAATCGACCAACACCAGCCAGGCAGCAACCACCGCAACCGCATATTGGACCGTCGGCCCGGAACAGGGTGAACTCCGGCGCGAGGAATTGCCCGCGCCCGGCCCCGGCGAGGCCCTGGTCCGCTCGCTCTACTCCGGCATCAGCAAGGGCACCGAGATGGTGGTGCACAACGCCCGAGTGCCGGACTGCATCGCCGAGGAAATGGCGGCACCGCACCAAGAAGGCGCCTTCCCGTCGCCGGTGAAGTTCGGCTACCTCTCCGTCGGCGTCATTGAGCAGGGCCCGGCGGACTGGCAGGGCAAGACGGTCTTCTGCCTCTACCCGCACCAGGACCGCTACATTGTCCCGGTCGAGTCTCTCACGGAAGTCCCGGACGGTGTTCCCGCCCGCCGCGCCGTGCTCACCGGCACCGTGGAGACCGCGGTCAACGCCCTGTGGGAGGCCGGTCCCCGCCTCGGCGACCGGGTTGCCGTGATCGGCGCTGGCCTTGTCGGCGGCATGGTCGCCAAGCTCCTCGCAGCGTTCCCGCTGGGCCGGCTGCAGCTGATCGACGTCGACCCGGCCAAGCGCGCTCTCGCCGAGACCCTCGGCGTCGACTTCTGCCATCCCGACGACGCGGCACCGGACTGCGACATCGTGATTCACTGCTCCGCCTCGGAATCGGGCCTGCAACGGGCCCTGCAGCTCGTGGGCGACGAGGGCGAGATCATCGAGATGTCCTGGTACGCGGACCGCCTGGTCACCCTGCCGCTGGGCGAGGACTTCCACGCCCGCCGGCTCTCCATCCGCGCCAGCCAGGTGGGCGTTGTTGCCCGGGCCCGCCGCCACCGCCGCAGCACCGCCGACCGGCTCAGCCTCGCCGTCTCGCTGCTGGCCGACCCGGTCTTCGACGCCTTCCTCACCGGCACGTCCTCGTTCGGCGAGCTGCCCGACGTCGTCCAGCGCCTTTCCGACGGCAGCCTCGACGCGCTCTGCCACGTCATCGAATACCCTGCCGCCGGCGACTCCACCGACAAAGACACCACCACCGACGTCCCAGCAACAGAAACCACGAGGTAATCCGTGTTCAGCCTGACCGTCCGCCGCAATTTCATGATCGCCCACAGCCTGCCGCGCCCGGCCTTCGGCCCCGCGCAGGGCCTGCACGGTGCCACCTTCGTCACCGAGGTGACTTTCCGCCGTCGGACGCTCAACGAGGATGCGATCGTGCTGGACATCGGCGAAGCCGGCGATGAACTGGACGCCGTCCTGGCGGGCCTGAACTACAAGAACCTCGACGAGCACCCGGACTTTGCCGGCAAGCTCAGCACCACCGAAGCCCTGGCCCAGTACATCGCCGACGCCGTCGCCGGCCGGATCCGCGACGGCAAGGACGGGAAGGCGCTGGCCGGCATCGAGGTCACCCTCCGCGAAACCCCCGACGCCTGGGCCAGCTACTCGCTAGAGTTCGACGCCGGCTAGCAGCCACGTGCAAGCCCCCGGCCTCCGCCTGCTGGTGCCCGGCAACGTGCGCCACAATTCGGGCGGCAACGCCTACAACGCAGCACTCTTGCGCGCGCTCGCAGACCTCGGCGTTGCGGCTGTTTCCCGCGGAGTCGACGGCGAGTGGCCGGTCGGCAGCGCGGCGGACCGGCAGCGCTTCGGCCGCCTGCTCATGGAGCCCGACGGCGGTCTGGTAACGCTTGTGGACGGCCTCGTGGCCTGCGGGGCCCCGGACCAGCTGGAGGAGGCGGCTGCTGCCGGGTCGCCGGCCTGGATTCTGCTCCATATGCCGCTGGCCGCCCACCCGGACCTGGAACGCCGCGCCCTGCAGGCGGCGGCAGGCGTCATTTGCACCAGCAACTCCGCGGCGGCCGCCCTGCAGGAACGGCACGGGCTGCAGGGAGCCGGGGGAGGGCTCGGCGTGAGCGTCGCGCTGCCCGGCACCGAGCCCGCCCCGCCGGCAGCCGGTTCAGATCCGCCGCATCTGCTGGCGCTGGCCGCGCTCCTGCCCAACAAGGACCAGTTGTTGTTGCTCCGCGCCCTCTCGCAGCTCACGGACCTTGACTGGACCGCAACCCTCGCCGGCTCGGACACCGCGGATCCCGCCTACGCCGCCCTGCTCCGGCAGGAGGCGGCAAGCCTGGGACTGGCCGCGCGCGTCCGGCTGCCCGGCGAACTGCGCGGAGCCGAACTGGACGCCGAATGGGATGCCGCCGACCTCAGCCTGCTCATCTCCCGGGCTGAGACCTACGGGCTGGTGGTCACCGAATCCCTGGCCCGCGCCGTCCCGGTAATCGTCCGAAAAGGAACGGGAGCCGTCGAGGCGCTCGCCGCCGGCAGCCCCACCGCCGCGGCGCCGGCGCGGCCGGGCGCCGCCGTCGAACTCGGTGAGGACCCGGCGCCGCTGGCAGCCCTGCTGCGCCGCTGGATCACCGACGCCACGCTCCGGGGGGACTGGCGGGCCGCCGCACGGTCCGCCCGGGCGCACCTTCCCGGCTGGGACGCCACGGCGCGGACGGTCGTGGAGATCCTCGGCGGGCCCGCCCACCCAACTAACTCGCAGTAGTTGTCTTTTTGACGGCCCATAACGACAACTATTGCGAGCTAGTTGGGGGCCGGAGGTGCAGAATGGCCCCATGACTACCGAGCCACTGACCGTGCAACTGCCGCCCGTGCAACTGCCGCCCGCGGAAAGACTCACGCCGGAGCGGCTCCGCGCCTGGTCCTGGCACCGGCAGGGCCTGGATGGCTCGCTGGCCGGGTGCACGGCGGAACAGGTGCTTGCCCGGGCCGGTTGGGCGCGCTCCGTCGGCGGGGCCAACCCGTATTTGACGCTCTTCGCCCGGGCCGGCATCCGCAGGGCACAGGTGGACGCCGACGTCCTGGCGCACCGGATCCTGGAACTCCCGACGGCCCGCGGCTGCACCTACGTGCTCGGCGCGGATGATTTTGCCTGGGCGCTGCGGCTGGGACGGGACGCCGCCGAGGCCGGCTTCAAGGTCGTTGGCCGGCTGGGCGTGGACCGCGGCGAAATTGCCCTGCTGGAAGAGCAGGTGCTGCACGTCATGGCCGATGCCGGGGTGCCGCTGGACCCGCGGCAGCTCAAGGACGAACTTGGCGATTCGGTGCGCAACCTCGGCGAGGAGGGCAAGAAAAAAGGTGCCTCCACCACGCTGCCCACGGCC